>Ga0210389_10000920_pt1 | contig 24856 bp, 15 predicted proteins | sample IncBWH28OmetaG_FD_160127 | JGI IMG/M metagenome (GOLD analysis project Ga0210389, IMG submission 160127) | Forest soil microbial communities from Barre Woods Harvard Forest LTER site, Petersham, Massachusetts, United States - Inc-BW-H-28-O ...
ATTTGCACTCGAAAGTGTTAAGATGAATATTAAATAATCGGACATAGAACGCTAAGGTTGTATGTCTAAAGGGAAACAGCCCTGAACAAGAGTTAATAAGGTTCCAAAATTATTGTTAAGTGAAATAAAGGATGTGCCTCCGAATACAATCAGGAAATAGGCTTAGAAGCGGCCATTTTTTGAAGATCTCGTAACAGAGCACTGATTTATATAATAGGAGATCACACCGAAAATTTAACGGATCTAAACAATATACCGAAACCTTGTCTATATATAAACATATTATTATTTTACTATAAATATATGATATATATAGGGTAGCGGAACATTGAATAAATCATTGACTTATTCTTTATAAGAATAAAAAATAGATAATTCAAGTGATAATGCTGATATGAGTAACGAAAAAGAAATTAATAATTGCTCGCCTAAAGCTTATGGTATTTAATAAAATTTACGGTCTCTAAGAATTGGTTAAAACAAAAAATATGGAGTGTAACATTGTTCTACTTAATAATAAAACACAATAATTATACTGAATAACTTAACATAACGTATAAATACTACCACCTTAGAGGAATATTTATACTAAAACTGGTAAGAATCTATCTAAGGGTAATCACTCCTACTATATACAAAGAACCAGTGTTATATTTAAGTTAAATTGTGGGCTAAATACAATCATTTAGCAAAGCAGTCAGTATCTGCTTATATAAATGACTAAAACATTTAAGGTTTAGCCTTATAAGAAAGTATGGAGATAGAATGAAAAGTTCGATGAGGAAATGGGTCTCAAAAATAACTAATTTTAGTGTAATTAGTTCTGGAAAAGTTATCCCTATATAACACCGTACCTAAATACTACCACAAGTAAGCTAGTAGAGAATACGAAGGCGTTTGAGTAATCAATCATTAAGGAACTCGGCAAATTGACTCACGTAACTTCGGGATAAGGTGGGCCATTTTTATTTGGTTATATAAATAATCACTTTAAAAAGAGGAAGCATGGAATAGTGTTGTACGACTGTTTAATTAAAACAAAGCACTCTGCTAAGATACTAATCGATATATTGAGTGTGATGTCTGCCCTGTGTCGGCTGGGTAACGGATTTGCTTAGCTTTTACAGGTTAGGCTTTGAAGGAAACCCCGATAAACGGCGGCCTTACCTATGAGGGTCCTAAGGTAGCGGAATACCCTGGCCGTTAAATGCGGTCTTGCATGAATGATGTAACGATACAACAGCTGTCTCGATGATTGGCTCAGTGAAATTGGAATAACTGTGCAGATACAGTTTACCTCTAGATAGACGAGAAGACCCTATGCAGCTTTACTGTTACTAATTTAAGCTGTAATATAAGAATTTCCAGTGTATAAGGTTGTTAAGTGTAGTTTTTGTATTTACTAAACTAGTAAATATAATATATACCTCTTTTATAGTAACACAAATGAGACACCTTTATTTACTTTATTACGGTTTGTTGATTGGAAGGCAGTTTATGCGGGGCACAGATCCCATAAAAAGTACCTGGGTATATCCAAAATTCTAATTGTAAAATTGCATGTTTTATTCTGCAAGTTGAAATGGAAACATTTGTTTCTTATTTTCTTCTGTTTTTACTTTTAGTTTGCTATTAATTATTAATTAATAATTATTCAGTTATTGTTGTATTAAATACGATTTTATATTTTATTTAAGTAAGATTTTAACTATATGGTGAATAGATGTAAAGAAGAATAATTAATTAAATTATTTAATAATTATTCTTATTTGTAGTATAAATATTTTTTATACTATGATACTTAATATTACTTTAAAAGTTTAATGGCTTAATCTTGCTTTACTGTCAGACCTACAAGTCCATCAGTCGCGTAAGCGGGGCATATGATCGCAAGATACGGAAAGGAAAGGTCTTGGATTTTTGAAAAAGTTACGCTAGGGATTAAAAGTGAGTCCCCCAATTATTAAAAAATATTGGTAACTATCTGGGTAAATTTCAAAAATAACTGTGTTATACAGTTAATTTGAAGCGAAACTTATTATAATATAAGAACGTTCAACGACTAAAAGATTAGTTTTAATCTTATTATTTAATAATCCAGCATTTATTGTTAAATTTAAATCGTAAAACATGTTAATAATAATTAATGTAGATAAATATACATTAATGAAATAGACTCGATTATAATTGAGCTATGTATATATTGAAATTAATTTCAATATAATTAATATAATTAATATTATGCTAAATCTATTTAAATTATATTATAATAAAAAAACTGAAAAAAAACAAATTGATCCACAAGAAAAACATAATAAACACTATCCATCTGCAGTTAGAGAATGAAATAATAGTATTTATGTATTTAATAAAAATGCTATTAATTTAATACCTCAAGCTACGGAATTAGTTAATAAATTAATTAAAAGTTATTTTAATCTATATAATTTAAAACTTGAACGTAAAATAAGAAGTAATAGATTATTACGTAGATTAAGAAAACTTTCATCTAGTAAAATTTATGTGAGTAATGGTGAATTTAAACATACTAACAATAAAGTGGTAATAACTTTATACTTATTTAACAGACAAAAATTTAATATTGATAAAAAAATTAGAAAGGGTTTTTATAAAACTTGATCAAATCAAGATGTTTTAAATAAAAGATGGCTTTTAATTCAAGCAAAAGCCATACAATCTATGAAAAAATGAAACAAGAAAAAACTTGTGTTAATAGATATAATGGAATCTTATACTAATAATAAACAAATTATAGATTATAAAAATTTATCTAAGTATATAATTTTATTTTATAAAAAACTTATAAAAAAATCATTAGACAAATATTTATTGCATAAATATTATCAACAACTGGTTTTCATAAATAAATCTAAATTTAATTATAATTATTTACAATATTTAAAAAAATATATAGAAAAAATATATAACAAAAATGTTGAATTTAATTTAGTTAATTTAAGACGTTTTTATTTAAATAGTGATATATTATCAGAATCTGTAACTATAAAAATAAGAAAAAATAGAAGAAAATTATTAAAGTATTTAAATACTTTAAAGAGAAAAGTAAAAGTACGTAATAAAAAAAATATTTTTTATCAACCTATTTTAGATAAATTTAATAATACAGATAAAAAATATTTAGAAGAAGTGGTATTAAGAAATATTAAATATAAACACGTAACAGGATTTAGATTAGAAACAAGAGGAAGATTAACCAGACGTTATACAGCATCAAGATCTGTCTCTAAATTAAGATATAAAGGTAATTTATTAAATATAGACTCTTCTTATAGAGGACTATCTTCTGTATTATTAAAAGGTAATCAAAAATCAAATTTACAACATACTAAATTAAAATCTAAAACACGTATAGGTTCTTTTGGTATAAAAGGTTGAATAAGTAGTAACTAAATAATACTTATAAATGTTGCTTTTATTTAAATAATAACAATAAATGATGAAATAGTCTGAACCATATTGAAAAATATGGAAATAAATAATATATTTATGTTAACAAAATTTGAACAGGCTAATGTGCGCAAGAGAGTACAAATTGAGTGCGCGGTTTGGCACCTCGATGTCGGCTTAGCTCATCCACATGAACGCAGGAATCATGAAGGGTTCGACTGTTCGTCGATTAAAGAGCTACACGAGCTGGGTTTAATACGTCGTGAGACAGTATGGTTTCTATCTTCTAGAGGAAATTAGAGTAAAATAAAGACAGCCCCCTTGTACGAAAGGAATTGGGTATGTTAACCTATGGTTTACCTGTTGTTTATACATTTATAAATAAAAATTATATAAAAGTATACTTTCACTAAAGATATATTTATTGTATAGGCACGGCAGGAAAGCTACGTTAATTAAAGGTAAGTGCTGAAAGCATATAAGCGCGAAACTCACTTTACTATACTCTCATATACGTAATAAAACATTACGAAATTACTTTTATGATATGAAAAAAACTGAAAAGATGATCACATTAATAGAAGTAATAAGCTAGGCTTTAGTTATAATAAATTTAATTTTTTTAGACATAAAGTACTAATTTTATAATTTACTAAATATTGCTTTTATCCTAATTTTTCAATAAAAAAAACTTTTATAAATAAAGCCTGGTTAGCATAAAAGTAATGCTACCGTTTTGTAATCGGTGGAAGTAAGTGCGATACTTACACTAGGCTAAGACTCAGTGGTCAAGTTTGGTTAAGACATAACATTTTCACTGTTGAAACGGGAGTTCAAATCTCTCCTGGGTTAGAGAAATTAGCTCAGTGGTAGAGCAGTCGTTTTACACGCGAAGGGTCAGGTGTTCGACTCACCTATTTCTCATAATTAGTTTTTATAAGAATATATGCGGATTGGTGTAATAGTTAACATGTTTGGCTCATGACCAGAATATTGAGGTGCAAATCCTTAGTCCGCACAAATTAATAAAAGGCTATAGCTTAATTGGTAAAGCCAGCTGCTCATGATAGCTTAGATGAGTGTTCGAATCATTCTGGCCTTAACACAAATAATCCGAGTGCTGGAATTGGTAGACAGGATAATCTTAAGATTTATTGATGTAAGTCGTAAACGTTCAAGTCGTTTTTCGGATATAGGTTTGTGTAAAAATTCAAGGGGATATAGTTTAATTGGTAAAACTGCGATTTTGCATATCGTTATTTTAGGCTCGAATCCTAATATTTCCATAAACTTTTTGTTTAGTTCGAGAAGCTCAATTTGGTAGAGCGGAACACTGAAGATGTTTAGGCTATAAGTTCAAGTCTTATCTCGAACACTTTTTTATAGGTGTGCTGAAATTTGGTAACCAGGTTCCGCTTAGGACGGAATAGTTTTTAACTTTACAAGTTCGAGTCTTGTCACCTATAATGTGATATATTATATTTATATTATTTGTTAAATTATTATATAAGTATTCACATTATTGTTTAGTTTATGTATAACTTATATATGTTGTCGACTAATTGGTAAGTCATAAATTTTTGGTATTTACTATTGAGTGTTCGAATCGCTCCAACATAATTATATGTGCATTAAACTTAATACATGTATTTATATACGCGCTAGTTTAATGGTTAAAATGCTGTGCTACGGACATGGCGATACAAGTTCGAATCCTGTGCGCGTTATTGTTTTAAATTAAAATTTCTAATTGTAAAAAGTACCGTTGATTTAAAATAACTGCCCTTATAGCTCAAAGGTAGAGCAAAATACTGTTAATATTTGTATAGATGTTCGAGTCATCTTAAGGGCGTATTTTATATTAATGTAGTTTGTAAATAAAATATACTTATGTAAATAACATATTATTCTTATTAGCTCAATGGTAGAGCATGATATTCCTAATATTTGGATCCAAGTTCGAGTCTTGGATAAGAATTAATTTAAATAGGTGGATATAGTTTAATGGTAGAACTGCTGTATGTGGCATAGTATATCCTTGTTCGAATCAAGGTATCCTCCCTTAAATATCTATCGGTAAATTTTGAAAATAGCTTTTATTATTAACTAATAATAATCTTTTTAATTTTTATTATAAAAATTAAAATATAAATAGGCAATAACTAGTAATATAATAACAATTTCGAACATGACATATGCTATAACGTACGTGAAAACTTGATTTTAGTATATCTCAACGAAGGGTGAGCATTTATATAGAAGCGTTTAGATTAAAAAAGTAGGTAGTAAATAAATATATTACTTATTGTTTTAATAGATATTTTGATAGTCTATTTTATGTAATATTAAAACGAATATAAACCATTCTATTCGCTCAACATTAAGACAAATATCTTGCAAAAATAGTGCAAGATAATAACTTTAGATATTATTCTACAACACAAGATATAAGTTCAACATTAGGTGAAAAAGAAAAATCTAATATATTTAAAGGCATAAGTAAAATAACTATGTGAAAAGAAAGATGATTTCTTTCATCTAATGCAAAAGATATTGGAACATTATATTTAATGTTTGCAATATTCTCAGGATTAATAGGTACATCATTTTCTGTTCTTATACGTCTGGAATTATCAGGACCTGGTGTACAATATATAGCAGATAATCAATTATATAATAGCATAATAACAGCACATGCTATTTTAATGATATTTTTTATGGTTATGCCTGCCATGATCGGAGGATTCGGTAATTTCTTATTACCATTAATGGTAGGGGGACCAGATATGGCATTTCCTAGATTAAATAATATAAGTTTTTGATTATTAATACCAAGTTTAGTTTTATTTTTATTTGCAGCCATGATAGAAAATGGAGCTGGTACAGGTTGAACACTTTATCCACCTTTAGCTGGTGTACAAAGTCATAGTGGACCTAGTGTAGATCTAGCTATATTTGCCTTACACCTAGCAGGTGTAAGTAGTTTATTAGGTGCTATGAACTTTATTACTACAATTTTAAACATGAGAAGCCCAGGTATAAGATTACATAAACTAGCTTTATTTGGATGAGCAGTAGTAGTTACTGCCGTATTATTATTATTATCTTTACCTGTATTAGCCGGAGCTATTACTATGATATTAACTGATAGAAATTTTAATACATCCTTTTTTGAATTAGCCGGAGGTGGTGATCCTATATTATATCAACATCTTTTTTGATTTTTTGGACATCCAGAAGTGTATATTTTAATTATACCAGGATTTGGTATAATTAGTACTACAATTTCCGCTAGCTCAAATAAAAATGTATTTGGTTATCTTGGTATGGTATATGCCATGATGTCTATAGGAGTATTAGGTTTTGTTGTATGAAGTCATCATATGTACTCAGTAGGATTAGATGTTGATACAAGAGCTTATTTTACAGCTGCAACATTAATAATCGCAGTTCCTACTGGTATTAAAATATTTAGTTGATTAGCTACTACTTACGGTGGATCAATACACTTAACACCTTCAATGTTATTTGCACTAGGTTTTGTCGTAATGTTCACAATAGGTGGATTAAGCGGTGTTGTTTTAGCTAATGCATCTCTTGATATAGCATTTCACGACACATATTACGTAGTAGCTCATTTTCATTATGTATTATCTTTGGGTGCTGTTTTTGCTTTATTTAGTGCATGATATTTCTGAATACCAAAAATAACAGGTCTTAATTATAATATTATGTTAGGTAAAGTACATTTTATAATATTATTCATAGGTGTTAATGTAACATTCTTCCCTCAACATTTCCTTGGTTTACAAGGTATGCCTAGAAGAATTAGTGACTATCCTGATGCATTTGCAGGTTGAAATATAATAAGTAGTTTTGGTTCAATTGTAAGTCTAGTAGCCACTTGATTATTTTTATATATTGTATACGTACAATTAGTTTACGGGGAAACTGCTTCAAGATATCCTTGACTAACTCCTCAATTTTTTAGTGATTTATTTCAAAGTTTATTTAATAGAAATTACAATTCACTTGAATGAAGCTTAAATAGCCCACCTAAGCCACATGCTTTTGTAAGTTTACCTTTACAAAGTTCACTTTTAGTATTTTTCAGTAAAAAATACTAAAAAAAAAAAATCGTTTAAAAAGAACGTCTATTCTTAGTATAAGGAGGAGTAAAATATTTTACAATAAATGATACAAGCAGCTAAAATAATAGGTACAGGATTAGCCACAACAGGTTTAATAGGAGCAGGTGTAGGAATCGGTGTAGTATTTGGTGCACTTATAATAGGTGTATCTAGAAACCCATCTTTAAGAGGACAATTATTCTCTTATGCGATATTAGGTTTTGCATTTTCTGAAGCTACAGGTTTATTTGCATTAATGATGGCATTCTTATTATTATACGTTGCCTAAATAAAAAAACAAAAAAATATTTAGTAATTTTAATAATTATTTAATAATAAGTAATAGATAAATTTTATGATTTAAATATGCAAGACTCATTATTTAAATATGCTCCAATTTGAAATCAAAGTCCCTTAGACCAATTTGTTATTAGAGATCTATTTAGTATTAAAGGTGATTTATTAGATAATATACAAATATCCTTAACAAATATAGGTTTATATTTACTTATAACAACTTTTATTATATTTATATACTATTTATTAGCAACTAACTATAATATATTAACACCCAATTCTTGATCAATAAGTCAAGAATCTATATATTCTACTGTTTACAGTATAATAGTTAATCAAATTAATTCAAATAAAGGGCAAATGTTTTTTCCTCTAATATTTTCTTTATTTATATATATATTAATAAATAATTTAGTAGGTATGGTACCTTATAGTTTCGCTCCTACTTCACATTTTTTATTAACATTCTCTATAAGTTTTACTATAGTTATAGGAGCAACAATATTAGGGTTCCAAATACATGCTTTAAAATTTTTTTCATTATTTGTACCTTCAGGCTGTCCATTAGGTTTATTACCTTTATTAGTTTTAATAGAATTTATTTCTTACTTAGCTAGAAATGTATCTTTAGGATTAAGATTAGCAGCTAATGTTTTAAGCGGTCATATGCTATTAAACATATTGGGAGGATTTACTTATAATATAATGAGTAAAGGTTTAATTTATTTTTTTCTAGGTCTAATGCCTTTACTATTTATAATAGCCTTTTCAGGATTAGAAATAGGTATTGCTTTTATACAAGCACAAGTTTTTGTAGTTTTATCTTCTTCTTATATAAAAGATACTTTAGAATTACATTAATAATGTATAGTTATTAAAAAAACATTGAGTTTAAAATAAGTAAAAATATATAAATGTATTATATATAAATAGTGATTAATAATGTATGATGTTATTCATTTTAACATAGGAAAGTCAAGAGCTAATTTGGTATGTGTTTATATAAACATATTTATATTTTATAAAACAAAGGTAAAAACTTTAAAATTTAACAGAGAGTAAGAGATTTATATATAATAAATGTATTAATAATACATTTTGTAAAAATCATGAAAATGACGTTTCATATTTAGCTTTAAAAAGTACACGTACAACAAGTACAATAACTCGCTTAAATATATCCAAAAACCCAGGAAATAAAAAAAAATTTATTTAAAATGAAAACAATAGTAGTGGTAATAACCACCATAATAAAAAGTTGAGTTTGATGATGGCTCTGAATGAACGCTGTCCAAATGCTTGACACATGCTAATCGAACGTCTAATTTTATAAAATTTAATTAGAAGTGGTGTACAGGTGAGTAAATGATAACCTAGCTGCCTTAAAGTAAGGACAAAATCCCTTATAATAAAAAAGAAATAGAAAGTTTCGCTTTAAGATGTTAGTGTATATTCTGGAGGAGTATTAGCATAAAGCTAGCTCATGTTCCGGTAGTCGAGACTGAGAGGTCGATCGACCACATTGGGTCTGAAAAAAGCCCACGGCAGATAGTACAGCAGTGGGGTATATTGGTCAATAGCCTAACGGCTGAACCAGCAACTTGGAAGAACGTATAACGAATAAGTCGTATAAAGTTCTAGGTAAAATAATGATAATGACAATTTACTATCTATAAGTCTTGACCAAATTACGTGCCAGCAGTCGCGGTAACACGTAGAAGACTAGTGTTATTCATCTTTATTAGGTTTAAAGGGTACCTAGACGGGAAATCAAGCCATAATAGGGACTAATTTTCTAGAGTTTTATGAGAGAAGGGGCGAATTTCCGGAGGAAAGTTGATATTTTGTGATACTGGAAGGACGGGTAACGGCGAAGGCAACCTTTTATGTAAAAACTGACGTTGAGGGACGAAGCCTTGGGTAACGAGAAGGATTAGATACCCTAGTAGTCCTTGGAGAAAATTATGAATGTCATAGGTTAGATTAATTTGGCCTATAAATGAAAGTGTAAGCATTCCACCTCATGAGTAAAGCGGCAACGCCCAAATTGAAATCATTAGACCGTTTCTGAAACCAGTAGTGAAGTATGTTATTTAATTCGATGATCCGCGAATAACCTTACCACATTATGCATTGAATAATATTCAATTATTACAAGCGCTGCACGGCTGTCTTCAGTTAATGTCGTGAGATTTTGGTTCGTTCCATAAATTAACGAAAACCCTTGCTTTATTTGTTTTTATAAAGTAGTTCTCCATTATAAAGGATAAGTTAAAAGGGACTAAGACAAGTCATCATGGCCTTAATAGCGTGGGCTATAGACGTGCCACATATGCCTTTACAAAAGGATGCTATATTGTAAAATGGAGCTAATCCTTAAAACTGGACATAACTATTCGTGAATTGTAGTCTGAAACTCGACTACATGAATAAGGAATTACTAGTAATCGTGAATCACCACGTCACGGTGAAGTTTATCTCAGATGGGTACTAACTACTCGTCAGGCGCTGAAAGGAATATGTGCAATAAGTTTGGTTGCTTATTTACTTTATTATATTTAATTAATTATATAATCGTTTTTATGTAACTTTCGTATGCGTGATTCTAATTGGTGTTAAGTCGAAATATGGTTCGTGTAATGGAAATTGCACGGGATTAATTATCTTTAAAAATTTAAGCCAAAAATATTATGTTATTCCATATATAATATAGTATTTTTAGCTCTAGAAAAAATAATATTTTTATTATTTTTTTCATTATCTTTAGTGGTTAAATAAACTTAAGTTTACTTTGGTTCAACTCCAGAAAGATAATAACATACTTTAATATTTATCATATTTAAATAAATACATAATTATAATATTTTTAACTAAAAATATTATATATACTTATTTTGGATTTATATCTTTGAAATTTTATTCTGATAAAAAAGAAAAGATTTAATAATAATTTTATGTCAAATCTATATATTTTATATGAAATGTCTTTTGGTTATTCAACAGGATTCTTAGATATACTAGCAATATTATCTATATTGCTCGGTATATTTATTATTGTAACTAAAAATCCTATAATATCCGTTTTATACTTAATATTGTTATTTTCAAGTATATCTTGTTATTTAATTTTTATAGGTATAAAATTTATAGGTATATCTTATTTATTAGTATATGTAGGAGCTGTATCAATATTGTTTCTGTTTATACTAATGTTAATTAATATTAGAGTATCAGAACTTATTAGTGATACAAATAATAATTTGCCATTAGCTTTAATAACTATAATAGCTTTTTTTATACCATTTAGTAATTTATTACCAGATGCTAAAACTAAATTTAATATAATGGGATTTGAATTTAATAAATTCTTACAAGATCTAACTAATACTAAGCAAATATCATATGTAACTTCCAAAAATTGAGATGGGAATTTATTAGATAGTACAGATATTATGAGTATAGGTAATGTAATGTATACAAGTTATTCTATTTGATTGTTAATAACTTCTATTATACTTTTATTAGCTATGGTAGGATCAATAGTTATTACTATTAAACAAAAATATTAATAATACTTTTGGTATAGATATATAATAAAAAGAGACTTTAGTTTAATTGGTAAAACATGCGACTTTTAATCGCTATAATACGGGTTCAAATCCCATAGGTCTTAAGGAAGGGTCCGTTTGTTGGTTTACGGGTTGAGCTGTAAACTCAATAGCATTAAGCTAGCGAAGGTTCGAATCCTTTTCTTCCTATTTTATTCTTATTAGCTCAATGGTAGAGCATGATACTTCTAATATTTGGATCCAAGTTCGAGTCTTGGATAAGAATTATGCCAGGATAGTTCAATTGGTTAGAACATTAATTTCATGCATTAAGAATGAGAATTCAAATTTCTCTCCTGGTTTATAATGGCTATAAGTTAATGGTAGACTGTTCGTCTTCCACACGAAGTGTGTCGATTCGATTTCGACTGGCCATATATTTTTGGTAAAAACTTTATGAATAAATTAATTATTAATTTAAATAAATATTTAATCTTAATAGCTTTATATATAATATACTAATTTATTTTTATTACTTTTTTAGTATTTCATGGTGCGATTACAATCTTGGATAAGAATTATGCCAGGATAGTTCAATTGGTTGGAACGAATGAAATTAATGTTCTGAGATAAATTAGCTCAGTGATTAAAAAAGAGTTAGTAACTTAATTGGTAAAGGGTTTCCTTGTCGAGGAAATAGATGCCGGATCGAAGCCGGCCTAACTCGTAAGGAAAAGTTGCTATTGGTAAGGTAAGATATTTGCTAAATATTGTGTACTTTTACACTTAGATGTTCAATTCATCTCTTTTCCGATTGTATTTATTAATATGTTTATTATAAAGAGTATAGTTTAATAGGTAAAATAAGAAGCTTCAAACTTCGTGTTTTCAGTTCAAATCTGAGTGCTCTTGATGTTTATCTTTATATATGAAAAAATATAACTCTAATAATTAAACAAGTAATAATAATATGTAAAAAAATAATTTGTTTTTTTTAAGATTCTTTAACTTAATTGGTAAAGTATACTTTTGATAAGAGTAGGTTTGGCGTTCGAGTCGCTGAAGAATCAATTATTTTAAAGAGAATTGACCGAGTGGTTTAAGGTGGTAAGCTTGAAACTTATTTGATCATAAAGATCACATCCGTTCAAATCGGATATTCTCTGTTTACGGGTTAGAGCCAGGTTGGTTAGGCGCCTCATTTGGGTTGAGGAATTGTTATGTTCGAATCATAATAACCCGATTTCACTTTTTAGGTTTGCCGACAGATGTGTTAGGCGTTACATATAATGGAAGAAAAATTTTCATTTAATAAATTATGTTTTTACTACTATTAGTATTAATACCTTTAATAGGTATATTTATTTTATCCGCTGCTTTAACTTATAATATAACAGCACGTAACACAAAATTGTTAAAAATTACAGCTTTGGCTATAACAATCTTAGATTTAATTATATCTTTAATAATATATATATTATTTGATTGTAGTAGTAAACAATTTCAATTTGTTCAAGAACATTATCAAATAAGTTATTTTGATTTTTACTTAGGTATAGATGGTTTGTCTATATACTTTGTATTGTTAACAACTATAATAATACCTATATCAATAATATCTAACTGAAAATCTATAAAAGAAAATACAATTATTTTTTTAATAATAATTTTATTATTAGAAACTTCCTTATTAATAGTTTTTTTAGTATTGGACATATTATTATTCTATATTTTTTTTGAAAGTATATTGGCTCCTTTATTTATATTAATAGGACTTTATGGTTCAAATGAAAAAGTAAGAGCTAGTTTTTATTTTTTCTTATATACTTTATTAGGTTCATTATTTATGTTATTATCTATAATAACAATGTTATCTTTAATAGGTTCTACGGATTTTGATGTTTTATCTAAAACAAATTTTTTATACAGTACTCAATTGTTTCTATTCTATGGAATTTTTATAGCCTTTGCTGTTAAAACACCAGTAATTTATCTAAATAGTTGATTATTAAAAGCTCATGTTGAATCACCTTTATCTGGTAGTATTATTTTAGCTGGTATTGTTTTAAAATTAAGCTTATATGGTGTCTTAAGATTAATTTTACCCTTACTACCCAAAGCTTTTATGTATTATACATATATAGTATTCCTAATAGGAGTTTTAACTATTATATATGCTAGTTTAAGCACACTTAGAACTATAGATGTTAAAGAATTAATTGCTTATTCATCTGTGTCTCATGCAGCTGTATACCTTTTAGGTGTATTTAGTAATACTTTACAAGGTATAGAAGGTGGAATTACCTTAGGTTTAGCACATGGTTTTGTTTCATCAGGTTTATTTATATGTGCTGGAGGTATATTATATGATAGATCATCTACAAGATTAATAACATATTATAGAGGAATTGCCCAAATAATGCCTTTATTTTCTATATTATTTTTTATCTTGTGTTTAGGTAATTGCGGTGTACCTTTAACATTAAATTTTTTAGGAGAGTTTATGTCTTTATATGGTGTTTTTGAAAGATTACCTCTTGCAGGAGCATTAGCATCTCTTTCAATTATATTTTCTGCAGCATATACTATATTTATGTATAATAGAATAGCTTTTGCTGGATCATTTTTTATTTATTTCTGAGAAAATTATATACCAGATTTAAATAAACGAGAATTCAATATTCTTTTAGTTTTAGTATTATTTACTGTTATTTTTGGTATATACCCAGCTCCTATATTGGATGGTTTACATTATTCTACTTATTCTCTTTTGTTTACTTTTGATAGTTTAAGTATATAATAAAAAAAAATGATATGATAACTAATTTATAAATTTGAATAAGGAAGTAATTTTTTATTATAATCATTGTTATAATAATAGTAAAAATATTTAATACATTTTTATAAAAATTGTTAATATTATTTATAAATATTGTCATACATTATAATAATTTCTTAACGTAGAACAGTGTTTACTGTTATTAATCTCTTTTAGAATAAATTATTATACATTAATAAATACCTAGTTTTTCTCTTAAATAAAACAAAAATCAAATAAAAACAAAAATGATATTAACTTTTCTTTTATTATTACTTTTTTCAAATGGTCTGACAATAAGACCAGACACATCAATTTTATACTCTAGAATAGGTTTATTAATAGTATTTTATAGTATTATATCTTCAATATTAAGTTTTCACATAACTTATTTGCAAAAAGGAATAGGTCTGTATAATGGACTATTCAACGTAACACCTATAACCCATAGCTTTCAAATATTTATATTATTGGTATGTGGTATAATATTATTAATGACAGGATTTTATCCGAGAAAAAAATATAAAGGTGATTCAACATCCCTATTAGATACACTTACAAAGAAAGTAAAACAATATACAAGTATTTTAAATAAAACATCAGAACAGTTTACTATAATAGAATATGCATTAATAATAATATTTGTAATAACAGGTGCGACACTTTTGTTAGCATCAGGTGATTTAGGTTCTATATACTTATGTATAGAATTACAAAGTTTCAGTTTATATATAATATCTGCTATGCATAGAAACTCTGAATCATCTACAGGATCTGCTCTTACATATTTTTTATTAGGAGGGCTATCTTCATGTTTTATATTATTAGGTGTAGCATTAATATATGCTAATTCGGGTCTAACTAATTTAGATGGTATATATTCTATAATTTCAGATTCTGAGAAATATTTAAACTTTTCTACATGATATATGCATACTTATATATTTTATTCTTTCCTTTTAATATCTGTAGGATTTTTATTTAAAATAGCTGCTGCTCCATTCCATTGATGATCTCCTGATGTATATGATGGAGTACCAACAATAGTTACAACTTTTATAGCAATATTAGGTAAAATATCTATACTAGTACTTCTATTAGAATTATCTCATTATACTAGTACACTTATATATTCAGCTATACAACTATATTCATGAACTATGAGTCTATCTATAAGTTGTTTTTTTTCTCTTATAATAGGTACTATTTTAGGTTTAACACAAATAAGGATAAAAAGATTACTTGCTTACAGTACAATATCTCATATAGGTTTCATATTATTAGCTTTAATAGCACATAATATAGAAGCATATCAAGCTTTCATATTTTATATAATGCAATATATTCTAACAAATTTAAATGCATTTCTTGTTATAATTGGTATAGGTTTTAGTTTATACTTATATCATACAAATATATCAGAAAATAACAATTTATCTGAAAAAAATAATTCTCCTATACAATTAGTTAGTCAACTAAAGGGATATTTTTCTATTAATCCTGTTTTAGCCTTATGTCTAGCAGTTAGTATGTTTTCATTTGTAGGTTTACCACCTTTAGCAGGATTTTTTGGAAAACAGATGGTACTAACTAGTGCTCTAGATAATAATAATACCATGTTAGTTATAATTGCAATATTAACTAGTGTAATAGGTGCTGTTTATTATTTAAACGTTGTAAAAACAATATATTTTGATAAAACTGATTATAAAAAATCTTATTTATTTGTCGAAGTTACACTCTCAAATTATTTATCTATTAGTATAGCTATACTAACATTAGGTATAACACTTTTTATACTAATGCCTAATGAACCCTTAAATTTATGTAGTTTATTAGCTAGTTCCTTAAGTGAAACTATTAACTTTTATTAGATATTAGTATTAAAATTTAAATTTTCTTTATTTAGTAATTAATTATAATTAAAACAGATTTATTAAAAGTGTAACTATAAAAATAAATATAAATATATGACTAATTTAACTCGAAGTCAATTCCAAGCTCATCCTTTTCATTTAGTATCACCTTCACCTTGACCTTTAAATACAAGTTTTTGTTTATTAGCTACTACATTTAGTGCAGTATTAAGTTTTCAAGGTTTTGAAAAAGGTGTTAATTTATTCTTTATATCTCTTATAAGTGTTATTTATTGTATGTCTTTATGATTTAGAGACGTAATATCTGAAGGTACTTATATAGGAAATCATACATTAGCAGTACAACGTGGTTTAAGTATGGGAGTAGGTTTATTTATAGTATCAGAAGCATTATTTTTTCTTGCTATATTTTGAGCTTTTTTCCATAGTGCTTTATCACCTACAATAGAATTAGGGGCAAAATGACCACCTATGGGAATACAAGCAATTAATCCTTTTGAATTACCATTACTCAACACTATAATTTTATTATCTTCGGGTGTTACAGTTACGTACGCACATCATTCTTTAATACAAGGTAATAGAAGTGGAGCATTATATGGATTAGTTTATACAATAATATTAGCTATAGTATTTACAGCACTTCAAGGTATAGAATATACAGTATCTTCTTTTACTATAAGTGATGGTACTTACTCATCTTGTTTTTATTTTGGTACAGGTTTCCATGGTTTACATGTTATTATAGGTACTGCTTTTTTAACAGTAGGTTTCTGACGTTTACTAGCTTATCATCTAACTGAGAATCATCATTTAGGTTTCGAGTCAGCCATTTTATATTGACATTTCGTAGACGTAGTATGATTATTCTTATATATTTCTGTTTACTATTGAGGATCTTAGTATATAATAATAAATGTATATTTACGTAAAATGTTTTAAATTAAATTTTTGTAATAAATATTTTTTTCTTAAACAAATACAACTAAATAAATAACCTAAAAAAATGAATAACATATTAAATATAAATATATGACTGGTTCCTGTGAAAAATTATTACTAGGGTCAGACACTATTTTTTTTAATGAAAATAATTTTCTAACTATGTATAAAAACTTTTTAACAAAATATGACAATCCTGAACCTTGAGGTTTATTTTTCCAAGATAATGCTACTCCCCAAATGGAAGCTTTAGAAGAATTACATAATAATATTATGTTTTACTTAGCAATAATTATGTTTTCCGTAACTTGAATATTTGTGTCTATAATATTAAATTATACCAAATCACGTATATCTAATAAATACATGAATCATGGTACATTAGTAGAATTGATTTGAACTATTACTCCTGCTTTAATATTAATATTAATAGCTTTTCCTTCTTTTAAATTACTTTATTTAATGGATGAGGTTATAGATCCATCCTTAGTAATTTATGGTGAAGGTCATCAATGATATTGAAGTTACCAATATCCAGATTTTACAAATAATGATGAAGAATTTGTAGAGTATGATTCATATATAATACCTGAAAGTGATTTAGAAATTGGAAAACTGAGAATGTTAGAAGTAGATAATCGTGTAATTATACCTGAATTAACACATACACGTTTTGTTGTAGCTGCTGCAGATGTTATTCATTCGTATGCTTGTCCAGCATTGGGTATAAAATGTGATGCATACCCAGGACGACTAAATCAATCATCTGTATATTTAAATAGAGAAGGAACTTATTTTGGTCAATGTTCAGAAATATGTGGAATATTACACAGTTCTATGCCAATATCAATACAATCCGTTAAATTAGGTAAATTTTTATATTGATTATATGATCAAATAGGTTCTTAAAAAGCTTATTACATATAACTTAATATTAATTATTAATTAAAAATATTTTCTTAAATATATATTTATATAAATGATAGATTGTACATCTTAAATAAATAAAAATTTAAAGTTGAAAATCACATATGTATAAATGTATATATAAAACAACAAAACAAAAATGTTAAATATACAATCACTTATTGCAATAATAGAAGTAATACTTGTAATAGTACCAGCACTAATAACAGTAGCATTTGTAACAATAGCAGAAAGAAAAACAATGGCAAGTATGCAAAGGAGATTAGGTCCTAATATTGTAGGATACTATGGTTTATTACAAGCATTTGCTGATGCCTTAAAACTATTATTAAAAGAATATGTCGGGCCAACACAAGCTAATTTAATATTATTTTTTCTTGGCCCAATAATAACTTTAATATTTTCATTGTTAGGTTATGCAGTAATACCTTATGGTCCTGGTCTTACCATAGCAGATTTAAATCTAGGTATATTGTATATGCTAGCTGTTTCTTCTTTATCTACATATGGTATATTATTGGCTGGTTGATCAGCTAATTCAAAATATGCTTTTTTAGGTTCATTAAGAAGTACTGCTCAATTAATTAGCTATGAATTAATATTAAGTTCTGCTATATTAGTAGTCATTTTATTGACTGGTAATTTAAATTTAACTATTAATGTAGAAGCACAAAAGGTTGTTTTTTTTGTTTTACCTTTACTACCAATATTTATAATATTTTTTATAGGGTGTATAGCAGAAACTAATAGAGCTCCATTTGATTTAGCTGAAGCAGAATCTGAATTGGTTAGTGGTTTTATGACAGAGCATTCAGCTGTAATTTTTGTATTCTTTTTTCTTGCAGAGTATGCAAGCATAGTTTTAATATGTATATTTACTAGTATATTATTTTTAGGGGGTTATTTAAAAATATTTACATTAGATATTTTAGTAAATGGATTTTTTTTTTTTGATATTATTAACATAAATTTTATTCAAAATATTTATACTGAAACAAATATTAACCTTATTAATATATTATTAGATGGCCTAATTTCTAGTTTAATGTTAGGATTAAAGTCCTGTTTAATGATATTTGTTTTTATTTGAGCTAGAGCATCTTTACCTAGAATTCGTTTTGATCAATTAATGTCTTATTGCTGAACTGTATTATTACCTTTAATAATTGCATTTATCATATTAGTGCCTTGCGTAGTATATAGTTTATCTTTAATACCTACTAATTTTTATTTAATTTAAATAAATATATATACACCAATAAAAACTATTATGCATAATTTCATGAGTATACCTTATTATATCCCATTTAGGGTATTGATATATTAATGATAATATTATAATCTTAAATTAATGCCTCAATTAATACCATTTTTTTTCGTAAATCAAGTTATTTTTAACTTTTCTTTACTTTTATTAATAATATATATGTTTACTAAATATATTTTACCTAGGTTTGTACGTTTATTAAAAAGCCGTTTACATTTAAATACTTTATAAGATATAAATTGATTAAATTTTAGTATTTATATTAATTAAATATTATTATAAGTTTAATTATTTAAATTTAGATAATTAAACTTAAAGGAGTAGGTAGTAGATGGTTTACCATTGGACTGCAAATCCTTATGAAGAGGTTCGATTCCTCCCTATTCCTTGTTTAATTAAATTATGTTATATTAATTAAACAATTTTTTATTAAAATATTTTTATAACTAATTTTGCTTTTAAAATTTATTTAGTTCATAAATTAATCTGTAATATATATAATGAAATTCTCACTAATCTTGTTTTTAATAGGGATATTAGGCTTTGTTTTAAACAGGAAAAATATAATATTAATGCTTATTTCAATTGAAATAATGTTACTATCTATAACACTTTTAATATTGATAAGTTCACTAAGCTTTGATGATATATTAGGTCAAACTTTTTCTATATATATAATAGCTATAGCTGGAGCAGAATCTGCGATAGGTTTAGGTATACTAGTAGCTTTTTATAGATTAAGAGGAAGTATAGCAATAGAATATAAATAATGTATTTAGCTTTAATAGTGCTACCAATATTAGGATCAATAGTGTCCGGCTTTTTTGGTAGAAAAGTCGGAGTTAGCGGATCACAATTAATTACATGTACTTGTGTAATAATAACAACGTTTTTATCTATAATGACATTTATAGAAGTAGGTTTAAATAACATACCTGTTACAATATATCTTTTTAGATGAATAGATTCAGAAACTCTTAATATATCATGAGGATTTAATTTTGATTCATTAACAGTTTCTATGCTAATACCTGTATTAATTGTATCCTCTGTAGTACACGTATATTCTATAGGATATATGAGTCATGATCCACATAATCAAAGATTTTTTAGTTATTTAAGTTTATTTACTTTCATGATGATTATACTTGTAACAGCAAATAACTTTTTATTGATGTTTGTTGGTTGAGAAGGTGTAGGTATATGTTCATATCTTTTAGTAAGTTTCTGATTTACTAGAATAGCAGCAAATCAAAGTTCTATGTCTGCATTTTTAACAAATAGGGTAGGTGACTGTTGTTTAACAATAGGTATGTTTGCTATATTATGATCATTTGGTAATATAGATTACTATACAGTATTTTCCTTATCACCTTATTTTAACGAAAATATTATTACTATTATTGGTATATGTTTACTAATAGGTGCTATGGCTAAAAGTTCTCAAATAGGTTTACATGTTTGATTGCCAATGGCAATGGAAGGTCCTACACCTGTTTCTGCTTTAATACACGCAGCTACTATGGTAACAGCAGGTGTGTATTTATTAATGCGTACATCACCTATAATAGAATATAGTTCCACTGTTTTAATTCTTTGTTTATGAGTAGGTGCTATTACTACGATATTTAGTTCCCTTATAGGTTTATTTCAACAAGATATAAAAAAGGTTATAGCTTATTCTACTATGAGTCAGTTAGGTATGATGGTAATAGCTGTAGGTTTATCTTCTTATAATATAGCACTATTTCATTTAGTTAATCATGCTTTTTATAAAGGTTTACTATTTTTAGGTGCAGGTGCAGTAATACATGCAGTAGCTGATAATCAAGATTTTAGAAAATATGGAGGTTTAATAGCTTATTTACCATTAACATATTCAGTTATGTTAATAGCTTCTCTTAGCTTGGTAGCTATACCTTTTATGACAGGGTTTTATTCTAAAGATTTTATACTTGAATCAGCCTATGGACAATACCATTTATCTAGTATAATAGTTTATTTTATTGCTACTATAGGTGCAATGTTTACTACTTTATATTCTGTTAAAGTTTTATACTTAACATTTTTAACTAATCCTAATGGACCTTTGGTAAATTATAAACAAGGTCATGCTGCCCATGAAGGAGATATATTTATGAGTATTCCTTTAATAATACTAGCTGTATTTTCTATATTTTTTGGTTATTTAACTAAAGATATATTTTTAGGCTTGGGTTCTGGTTTTTTCTCAGACAATAGCTTATTTATTCACCCATTACATGAAATAATGTTAGATACTGAATTTGCTGTACCTGTTTTATTTAAATTATTACCTTTATTTTTTACTATAAGTTTAAGTTTATTATCAATATTATTTACTGAATTTTATCCTAGGCTACTTATAAAATTCAAGTTATCTAGTATTGGTTATAATATATTTAGCTTTTTTAATCAAAGGTTTTTAATAGAACTTTTTTATAACAAATATATCAGTGGTATTATACTTAAATTAGGTGGTCAAACTACTAAAATAATGGATAAAGGTTCAATTGAGTTATTTGGACCATATGGTTTAGAAAAAAGATTAACAAACTTAAGTAAATCCATAGGTAGTTTAAGTACAGGTGTAGTAACTTCTTATGCATTATATATTTTAATAGGTTTAATATTTTATATTTCCATTTTATACTATGGTAAAACTCCTGATAATTATTTGGAACTATTATTAATACTATTCGCTTTTGTTAATATTAATTCTAATTTAAAAGATTTTTATATATTGTATAAAAAACCTGTTGTATAAATTATGTTATTTATATAAAACCAATAAAAAAAAAACAGTTTTTATCTGTATATAATATATAAAAAAAAACTATATAAAGTAGTAAAACAAATTACTACTAAAAACTTAATAACCTAAAATAAGGTTAAATTATCTAAAAATAATAACATATTCATACATACATATAAATACAAATGAGAATACTAAAAAGTAATTCTATATTAAAATTGGTAAATTCATACGTAATAGATTCACCAACACCATCTAACATAAGTTATCTTTGAAATTTTGGTTCATTATTAGGATTTTGTTTAGTAATACAAATAGTAACTGGTGTAACATTAGGAATGCATTATACTCCTAATGTGCTAGAAGCATTTGATTCAGTGGAGCATATAATGAGAGATGTAAATAATGGATGATTATTACGTTACTTGCACTCAAATACAGCATCAGCTTTTTTTTTCTTAGTGTATCTGCATATAGGTAGAGGTATATACTATGGATCTTATAAAGCACCAAGAACATTAGTATGAATTATAGGAACTGTTATTTTTATATTAATGATGGCAACTGCATTTTTGGGTTATGTTCTTCCTTATGGTCAAATGTCTTTATGAGGTGCAACTGTTATTACTAATTTAATGAGTGCCATACCTTGAGTTGGACAAGATATAGTAGAATTTATTTGAGGTGGTTTTAGTGTTAATAATGCTACTTTAAACAGATTTTTTGCTTTACATTTTGTTTTACCATTTGTTTTAGCAGCTCTAGCTTTAATGCACTTAATTGTATTACATGATTCGGCAGGATCAGGTAATCCTTTAGGAGTATCAGCTAATTACGATAGATTACCTTTTGCTCCATACTTTTTATTTAAAGATTTAATTACAATATTTATTTTTATAATAGTTTTATCAGTATTCGTATTTTTTATGCCTAATATGTTAGGTGATAGTGAAAATTATGTTATGGCTAATCCTATGCAAACACCACCTGCTATAGTACCAGAATGGTATTTATTACCATTCTATGCTATATTAAGATCTATACCTAATAAATTACTAGGTGTAATAGCAATGTTTTCTGCTATATTAGCTTTATTATCTTTACCATTCACTGATTTATCTAAATTAAGAGGTATACAATTCAGACCTTTAAGCAAAATAGCCTTTTTCATATTTGTAGCTAATTTTTTAATATTAATGCAATTAGGGGCTAAACATGTAGAATCACCATTTATAGAATTTGGTCAAGTATCTACAGCTTTATATTTTGCTCATTTTATAATAATTATACCATTTGTAACATTATTAGAGAATAGTTTAATAGATTTAGCAACAAATAATAAAAATTATAATTAACTTTTTACTTACTTGCTTTAATTTTCACTAAATCTTTACTTTTAGATTTACTTTTTATCCCTTAATATTTATAATATAGTATGACAAGTTTAACATTTTTTTTTATATTTATACCTATATTAGCCCTAATATTATTAGCAGTTAATATAGTATTATCACCTCATAACCCTTATCAAGAAAAAAATAGCGCATTTGAATGTGGATTTCACTCTTTTCTAGGTCAAAATAGAACACAATTTAGTATTTCTTTTTTCATTTTTGCATTATTATTCCTACTATTTGATTTAGAAATATTATTAGTATACCCATATATAGTAAGCGCATATTCTAATGGTATATATGGTTTAATAATTATGTTGGTATTCTTCTTTATATTAACGTTAGGTTTTGTATTTGAGCTAGGTAAAAATGCACTTAAAATAGATAGTAGACAAGTAAGTAATTTTCAAATAAAAAATTGAAAACAAATTGTTTTTATAAATAACTAGTTTCAAGATTATGTAATAATGATTAGAAAATTAATTTATTATAAATTAAATATTTATAATAACGTTAAAAAACAAAACAAAAAACTTCTATTTTTCCTTTTTTTTATTATAAACCGAACACTTTATGTCCTGTATAACAAGTATAAGGAATATAATATTTCTTGATAAATAAATATTTATCAAGGCAAGTATAAAAAGAAACTATTATGAATAAATTGCTATAAACCAAAGTAAATGACTAAGAGAAATCTTATAATAAACAAAGTGAACTGAAATATCTAAGTAACTTTAGGAAAATAAATCAAACGAGATTCTATTATTAATGTGAACTAAAGTAGAATAGCTTTTAAGTAAAATGGTATATCTGTTTGAATAAAGGGGAACCTTCCTCTAAAGCTAAATATGGTATTATAAGCGATAGTGAATAGTAACCGTGAGGGAACTTGTTTAATAGTAGTTTTATAAGCAGCTTAAGTAAAATTTAAATAAATAATAAAAGCGTACCTTTTGCATAATGGGTCAGCAAGTTAATATTAGATGCGAGCAGCAACAATTGCTGCCTAGATAAATCGATTATGAAAAAATGAATAAGTATCTAAAATTAGACCCGGAGACTAGTGATCTTACTATTATCAGGATTATAAAAGTCCGAACGGGTTGTCGTTGTATAGACATCCGAAGAATAATGGTAAGTTAGTGAAAGACAAAACTGACTAGTTTAGCTGGTTTTCCGCGAAACCTATATAAGTAGGTAATTTAATTTACATCTTAGCAGGTACAGAACTGTGATCTCGAGCAATTTATAGATTTAAATCATATTTTGTATACATCGGGGGATCGTGAAGATTTTATCGGAGAGTATTTGCACTCGAAAGGGTTAAGATGAATATTAAATAATCGGACATAGAACGCTAAGGTTGTATGTCTAAAGGGAAACAGCCCTGAACAAGAGTTAATAAGGTTCCAAAATTATTGTTAAGTGAAATAAAGGATGTGCCTCCAAAT
>Ga0210389_10000921_pt1 | contig 24828 bp, 17 predicted proteins | sample IncBWH28OmetaG_FD_160127 | JGI IMG/M metagenome (GOLD analysis project Ga0210389, IMG submission 160127) | Forest soil microbial communities from Barre Woods Harvard Forest LTER site, Petersham, Massachusetts, United States - Inc-BW-H-28-O ...
TAACGCCAGGCGAGACGACCGGGTTGATCTCACTCAGGGAAGGCCTGCGATTCCGATTCTGCGATCCGATCCAATCATTGTGAGCGGCATGATTCCTGTTCGCGATCTCTTCGAAACTCAACTGACAGTTGTTAGGGTAGCTATTCAATTGAACTGGTGTCGCGCCAGCTCTACGATGATCTTCTTGCGCGCCTAGGCTCTATCGCGATACCGAAGACCTCACTAGAGGCGCCTGGAAGGCCGTTGTGTCCGCAATTGGGAAATTGGCAGAAAAACTCCCGCGGCACTCATGAATCCGTCGACTCCCACCTGCAGCGCCTGGTTTCCGGCTGCGACCGAGGACGGCACTGTCACATAGATCGCATAGCAGCCGGGCGATACCTTGGCTGCGGAACTGACCTTCGCGGCAACACCGCCGATTGTTACCGTAACCGGAAGTTGCACCGGACTCCAGCCTGAGACCGTCTGCGCTGCGGGCGTTGCGGGATTCGTCGCTCCAAGCCCTGACGCAAGCAAGGTGATCGATTCGCCAGGGGTTGCCGGAGAAGAAACGGAAATCGGGGCTCCGCTCGAGTGCAATGCCTGTCCATAGGTCATGCCTCCCGATACACTCGGCAAAAAAGCGGGTGCCAGCTTCTGCAGCGTCACCGTGCTCGAATACGTCGCTCCGTTCACAGTCAGTTGTACCGGCACAGGTCCGATGTTCGCGTCATCCGGCGCCACGACAACAACCTGCGTCGGGCTGACGGAATAGATTGGAGCCTGGATCCCGTCGATCGTAGCCGAGATGCCGCCAAGGGATGTTGGTATCGCGCTGCCGTTCGGCGTGTAACTGAGGGAACTCGTCCCAAACCCGGCGCCCACCAGCGAGACAAGTGACGAGGACGCAATTGCCGGTCGCCAGGCGGCCGTATCAAGGACGTTGTTGAGCGTCACCTGCGGCGCGGGAACTGGAGTCTGGCGTTGTAGAAGGATCCCGTCCATCGGGCTCAGCGTCACGCTCGGAGCCGGCGCTCCGTTGTTGAAAGGCGCCGCCGAGGTGATATAAAGGGCATCCGCGACCAGGACACCTGAGCTGCCGTTGGAAAGAACGACTTGCGGATTGCCAGCCGCCGTCAGATTCAAGGTCGCGATCGTGTGCCACTGATCCCCGCCTGTCGCTGTTGTCTGATCGATACTGGCGGTGGAGATCACGGCGCCGTTCGAAATAATCTGGTACTGGGCGTTGGTGGTCCAAGTCCCTGCGCTCGGAGCCGCTGGCAGCCATGCCTGAATCGTATATGTTCCATCAGCCGGGATGTTGAGATTCCATTGGGCGGTTCCGCTGCCGCTGTTGAGTTGTTGCAGCGTGCGGTTCCACGCGTGATAATACGGCCCGCTCGTACTCTCACCCCCTCCTGTTGATAGGAAACCCGTGTCGTAAGTGACAGTGCTCCAGGAACCCGTGGCGCTGAAATTCGAACTCGAATCGTCAACGATGTATTGATACATCGGCGCCTGGCTGCCGCTGAAGCGCTGAAAACCTGCCTCCATCGAAATCGTCTGCGGGCTCGCAGTGCCATTCAGCAGCACGGTCCCGTTCGTGAAATCGCGCCGGTAGATCCCCGTAGGTGCCTGAGTAAGCGTAACGTCGTCAATCCAGACGTTTCCTGTCTGGTCGCCCATGAGGAACTGAATGCGGCCGTCGCTGGCTGTCGCCGAAGAGATGAAGGAGACCGTATATAAGGTCCACGAATTGTTGATTGCAACAACCGACCATAAGCCATATGTCGCAAAGTTCGGTGCTCCGCCGATTCCATGGAGATAGATGTTCCGCGGCGAATCCGAGCGCGCCCAGAACTGCACCTGGTAGTTTTCCCCGGCAACCAGAGGCACGTTGTCCTGCTCCAGCGAGACCATCCAACTCGAAGTGCCGATGGTTGAGACCGTCACATGTGCCGACGTGCTCCCTTCTGCCGCGATTCCCGTATCCAGGGTTGAACTGGCGTTCGCGGGCGGATTGACAACGAGAGTCCAGTTGGCCATGCCGCCTTCGAAGCCTGGATTCACGAGCATATTTGTAGTGCTCGGGGCGCTCGCTTGTCCGGTCTGTGTTGCCGGCCCCAGCGGTAAGCCCAGATTGAAGTTGTACTCGTCATACCACCAGGCCACCGGCGCTCCGGTATCGCCAAAGTCGTAAGTGGAAAATCCGTCGTTCATCAAAGCGGTGGCCAGTGCGAACCGCATGTTTGGATAGTAGCCTTGGGCAAACTGCTGCGTGGCAGTTAGCATCACGCTCTCCGGCTGAAAACCATAGCCATACGCAATCTGGTTCGGCGGCGACGATTGCACCATCGCAATCACCGGCGACTGGCCCGCCGTGAACCAGCTGTTATAGGTAGTCCACAGCGAATTGAACGCAGCAGTTCCCTCGCGCACGTTGACAGCGGGAAACGCCATGCTGTCTGCGTTGAATATTGAAAGCGAAGCCGGTGCTGTGGGAATGTCTCCGATATGTCCGACTGTGTAGCCATTCGGCAAGGCCTGCCGGAAGGCGGCGATTTCCGCGTAAACTCCCGCAGCCCACTGCTGATCCAGAGTCGCGGGATCGTCGGCAATTCCATCCCCATTCGCATCGAATGCGATTGGATTTCCGGACAAGTCCATGATGTGTGCGATCGTCGTCTTGACGTTATCGAAGAAGATGCCGTCGAACGCATAATTCGATTGCACAACCACCTGCGCGGCATAGTTGCCAAGGAACTGCGCGACAACCGGATTAGTAACGTTCAAGAGGTAATCTCCTGGCCAGTCCTGAACCTTGTTACCATTGACGTCTTTCAGAAAGTAACTGTCGGGAACTGATGGCGTTCCGTTTACCGTCTCGGTGGCATTGATAGACGGCAGAATGATCGCGTTCGGGTTGGTCGCCCGAATCGCGGTCGCCTGCTCCGGCGTGAACTTCGCACCCAGAAAGAGTCCAATGCCCTGGGTCAGCACAGGATTGGTCGCATATAAGTAGTCGCCGCTCCAGATGCTGCCAATATGAGGATATGATCCAATGGGCGCCGAAACAGCTCGAAATGGAAGCGTCGTCACGGAACTCGGATCGTTGCTGCACGCGATGTATACCGAATTCACCACTCGTGGATCGCTCGATAAGCCGGAGATTGTTCCGTTGTGAGCGACTGCAGGCCCGCCGCTGTCAAATACCTGCATCGAATCCCATCCCGGCGAGCTGCCGACTGAATACCGGCACGAAGCCGCCTGCGCTGAGTCGAAAGAGAGATTCACGCTCGTGCTGCCGGCTGCCAGTAGGCCGCCGGCTGGGGAGACGTTCGTAAGTGGCGTGGAACCGGTTTGTGCATCAAGATACGAACTGCCGATACTGGTTAAAATTCCAGCCATGCAGACAGCACTGTGTAACAGTCCGGATCGAATCGGAAGACCAGTTAATTTCATTGGATTTGATTGGGCGAACCAGGCGCGCCGCAAACGAGCCGGGGAAAGCTGAATGAAGGAGTCACTTCTTTCGAGTTTTACTGAAGATCACCCTGATCTCCCATACCCGAATGGGTAAATTCGATGAGAATTATATAAGGAGACACTCGAAATTGTACGGGCTAAAACGCCAAAGCTGTAACGAAGCAGACAAGGCGTTCATCGGCTCGTACGGAACAGACCATACGGGCCATTCACTGGCAGCACTGACGCCCACGTGCTGGCGCGGGAATAATATACCAATGAACTGGTCGACTGGAATCCTATATGGAGATTCGCTGTTCCCCGACTGATCGCGTTCACATCCCTGATATCAAGAATGGCTGCAGGTTCTGAAAAGAACCAATGCTCCCGGTCTGCATGAAGCGGGAATCGCCTGAAGTCAAATTCAAGTGTTTGAACAAAGTCTCGAAGTCTTTCGAGGACGAGAAATCTGCCAGGCGGATGAGCCAGATAACTGCTGTTGCTCATGCCTTGTATCCATTGAGTCGCGTCTGAAACAGCATCGCACCGCTGTCGATGGACGGCGCTGTAATCGTTCGCGAGGCGTACGAGATAGTTATGTTCTCCGTGATACCGAAGGAATTGACCGCAGCCATATTGGCATCATCGTCGTGCCTTCCTGGATGCCGTTGGCGAATGAGAACATTTCCTGTCCGCCATTGCTGGTGCCGCCGTTGTTTTGAAGCGCCCAGTAGCAGGAAAGCTTCAAATTATGCAGCGGCCCAATGGAAGCGGCAAACTGAGGAGCAACGCTATCGGGAAAGGTTTGCTTCAGACTCACATAATAGAGGTTTCCGAAAGCGCTTCCCATACACTGAGGACCCCAAAGACGCGCCCTAAGAAGTACGCGTATCCGCGCACGTCGTGTTCTTGTAAGGCACAACTGGAAGTTGCCAGTTGTTATGGCCCGGGCAGCCGTGGTTTGTATTATAAGCATTCGGCGCGGCAACCCATTTGTAAACGATGGCTTCGTGGTCCTCAGCCCGAGTGCATCATCCGTCGCGCAGGGTTCCGGCCCTCTGGCCTCTGCTACCTCATCGCCGAGCGCTCAAATCCCCATAGCCGCCCCTCCGCAAACTAACAAAAGGAAGCGAACAGTATTAGGAACATTGAGCATCGCCTACCAAAAACTCTGACACGCGCGGCCACCATCTTCGGATCGCGCTCTGCCCCTGGGCCGCTGACGCCAAGCGACAACGCCTTATCGCCCAGACCCCGTTCCGCAAAACCGATGCCGGGCACTTTCAAACTCTCCGCGTTCGCGAACGCATATTTATCTTCGAGTTTCACGCCGAGCAACAGTTCTCCACTGGGATTCAGCGGCCAGGCGTCGCCTTTGTCCAGATATGCGTCCTGAGAGACACCCACATCTGAGTCGCGGTGGCTGCGCCATGCACGCCCTGACTGGGTCTCGTTGTAACTCGATTCTCGTGTATTTGGTTTCTGCGCTGGTGAATTGTGCAAGCTGGCGGGCGCCATCCGGTACCAGCGCCTGCTGGCTCTCGCTCTCTGCATGCCGGCACACTTCTCAAGGAAAACCGCGCGAATCAAAAAGTGCATGGCCGCGCTGATCGGCATGGGCAGCACAACCAGCAGGGCCATCTGTTCACTGCCATGGGCTATTACGAGAAGGCGATCGAAATGGCGCAGGCGCGCGGCGATCTGCATACGCCTGGTATCTGCTACAACAATCTGTTCAATTGGGAAATCAATACCGGTAAGTGTGAAGAAGCAATCGAATTGCGTGAACGGTGCTTGATTAGATCGCCGAGCAGTTGCGATGGCCCGAGGTCAGCGGACGCGTGCTGCTCGGAATGGCAACGCATACTCTGATGGGAGATGCCGCCACCACCGCGCGCGAGTTGCTGGATAAAGGCTTCCCAACAGCGCTCTGCGTCGGGGATCTCAAGGCAATCTTCACGCCTCATTGAATCTGGCATATCAGTGCGTCCGCGCGCGAGGCGCGCCCCGGGCCAGCCGGATATCGCGAAGTGCAGGAGCGCTCCCTCGCCGCCCCCGACTATGCGTGCGGCGTCTTTGCGAAACGCGCCCTCGCCATGCACGCGAACGGCGACCCGCAAAAGCGCGCCATCACACGGGATAACCCGCTGACCCGTGAGCTGACCCTCGAAGAAATGGACAGTGTGGTCGGCGGTCTGCACATGGTTTATCCGACGGTTAACAGGACCTGGTAAATCCTTTCGCACCTGTGCTGTGTGCCCTTTGAAACACCGGGGCACCCAACGCGCACTAAATTATGCGATGCTGACACTGCTTCAGCTTGCCGAAGCAGGGAGTCGGCGATGATCTCAATCAAAGAAAACTCGGTCGAGGCCGTCAATGCCATCCGGCTGTTTTGCCAGACGACATTTGGCGTGAATCCCGACTTGAAAGACACAATCGCCTTCCTCGATGCGCTCATGCGATTACAAGAAACAGCTGTCAACAAGTCGCGCTTTACAATCGTCAAAGGTAGCAGCAAGCCGCCGCCCTCAGACCCGGGAGCATAGTTCCCGAATTTCCTCGTCTGATGATGTAGACCCAGGGTGCGTTGCCACGAAAACGCGGCTTTGACCACGTTACCCGCGAGCGCAGCTATTTACGCTCCGGAAGCGCGAATACGTACAGGGCATTTCCCGTCGCCGGGTAGTGGAGATCATAGGCGACGACGGCCGGCACGTTGCGCGGGCTGCCCCCTCCGTTGCTTGTCGTCACCGCAACATACTGTTTGCCGCCCGCGGTGAACGTGACCGGAAATCCCTGCACCGCTGCCGGGAGGCGAGTCTCCCAGAGGATGTGACCGGTGTTCACGTCGAAGGCGCGAAACATGCGATCCAGATCGCCTGCGAAGGCCACCCCTCCCGCGGTCGAGATTACGCCCGTGAGAAACGGCGCGTGCTGTTCGTACTTCCACAGCTCCCGCATAGTGCGCACGTCGTATGCGGCCAGCTTGCCCACATTGCCGTTCGATCCGGGCATTTCAAAGAAGCGACGCAGCGCGCCGTTGCCGCTGCCGCCGCCCGCGACCTTGTCGATCGCCTGCCCGTTCATATCGAGGCAACTCTGGCTCAGCGGTATGATGAGCCGGTTGCCGGGCGGATAGTAGGTCATCGAAGGCCAGTTCTTACCGCCCTCGGTGGATGGACATGCCGAGACCCATTCGCCGACACGCTGCTCCACAATATCGTTCCGATAGTGCGGCTCGCCCGTGCGCGGATCGATGGAATCGTAGACGTTTTGAAAAACCATTTCCTTGTGTCCGAGATATTTTCCGTTGGTGCGATCGAGCTTCCACAGAATGCCCGTCTTGCCGGCGCTGAAGACAAGCTTCTGACCCTGATCGTCTACCAGTACGCGTTCAAACACCTCATCGAGGTCCAGCGTCTCGCCTGGCGCATGGCTGTGAGACCAGACCAGCTTTCCGGTATCGGCATTGAGCGCGAGGGTGGAATTGGCGAATAAAGTTGCGCCATTGCCGGAACCGCGGCTCGAGCGCATCCACGGCTTGGCCTGCGCGGTGCCCCAATAGATCAGGTTCAGATCCGGATCGTAGCTGCCGGTGATCCACGATTCCACTCCTGCGCGAAATATGTTCGGAAGCCCGCCCCATGTGTCGCCGCCGGCCTCGCCCTCGAGCGCGACAGTGCGAAAACGCCAGGCCTCTTTGCCGGATTTCGCGTCGTAAGCGCTGATGAAGCATTTCTCCTCGCGATAGGTTGCGCAAGAGTCTCGGCCCAGCCCCGAAACGAGCAGGCCTTTGACGGCGAGCGGGCCGCTGCTGTTCGCGTAGTCGCCTTTCGAGCGGTCGCCGATCGTCGTGTCCCAGACGACTTTGCCATTGCGGGCGTTGAAGGCCATCAGATGCGCGTCGCCGGTGTTCACGAAAATTTTGTCGTCGTAGACTGCGATGCCGCGCATGGCGGGCGCGTTGGGCGCCGTGCCGTAATGGTTTTCCCAGATCAGATCGCCGGTTCTCGCATCGAGCGCCTGGAGCACCATGCCGGCGTTGTTCACGTAGAGCACGCCGTTATGCACGACAGGCGCGGGCTGATTGCCATTGCTTGCGCCATCCTGCATCGACCAGCTCCAGACCAGGCGGAGATCGTTGACGTTCTTCGCTGTGATCTGGTTCAGTGGGCTGTAGTAGGTGGCATGGTAATCGCGGCGAATCATCAGCCAGTCGCCGGGATCGGGGTTGCGCAGCATGGCATCTGTGACGGGAACGTAGTTTTTGACCTCGCCTGCCACGGTGATTCCGCGTGGCACCTGCGCGTGCTGGGTGTCCGGCTGGTTCTGCTGCGGGCCGGGAGGCGCAGCCGCGCCCGGTTGCAAATATGCGGCGCGCTGGCCCGGAGCCACGCTGGCGATGGACGCGGTCGAATCCCTGCTGAGCTCGCGATCGCCTGGGCGCGCGCTATTGGCGTCGAGGATGAAGGCTGCAAGATTGACGTAAGTCTGATCCGGCAGCGACCCGCCGGCTCCAGGCGGCATGGTGGCCACCATGAATGCGATCAGTTCTCCCGCTGTTTTGTCGCCCCACTGCCGCATGAAATTGGAACCGGCCAATTGCGGCCCTTCGCGGCCAGACAGGTCGGGCGCATGACAACCGGCGCAGCTGGTTTGATACGCGCTTCTTCCCGCCGATGCCTGCGAGGCCGTATACGGCCCCGCGGCGCGTTGAGCCAGAACCATAACGCTGCCTGCGGCCAGCAGTAGACCAATTCGAACGATCACCATATGTACCCGACGGGTTAGATTACACCATATCGACGGCAACGCCTACTGCGTCAGCGGAACGATTCTCAGGAATTCTACGCTTCGAGTGCCAGGAGTCAGCACGAGCCCGGTCTGCTCACGAAGCATCTGAATAAACTCTTCTGTGTTTTTCGCGCTGCCTCGAACTTCGAGATCGTAAACGCCATCAAGACCTGACTCGTCGATCACTGGGTGGCCCAGCCCCTGCTCCAGTTGCTGGCGAAAATCGTCAATTGTCGTGTTGCCCGCCGAGATGTTGGAAATCCCGAGGTTTTCCGGATGTTTCATCATCTCCCGCATCGCCTGCTCGATCGCCTCCGGTGTATTCGGAGTGCCCGGAGGAAGCGAAACCTCGATGCCAGAAGTAGTTCCAAACCCGCCGCCGAAACTGTCGGGTCCGGTCTTCGCCGGAGGTGTCTTGCCCTTAATCGCTGTCAACACATAGACGTCAACGGGCCGGCTCTCTGCCACCGCTGAAAACTGGAAGCGCTTTTCGAGTGCGTGCTGCACCAGCTGATGAATTGTCTGCTCGTCTTCGTCTTTCGGCAGAACCACTACGAAATCGAACTTGTCGTCAGTGTCCAGTGTTTTGGGAAGGATAACCCGGCTCGCCTCTTTCCCGTAAACCATGGAAACGATCGTCTTCAGATCGAATCCCCGCTGCGTCCAGAAGCCCGGGCCGGAGGAACCGTCCGTGCCTTTCGTCGTCGAAGGGGAAATGTGCACTTCGTAAGACGGCGCGATATCCGGTCTCACGGCCTCGCGCGGGGTTGGGACATGATCCGGTTCACTTTCGAGGCGCACTCTTTCTCCCGCGAGGAGCTTCAATATCCGATCGTCATCCGCGCCGGTGGGAATCGCCACGGCTTTTCCGTCCAGGATGCCCGACAACTGCTCAGCCTGAAGAATAGGCGTGAACCCTGCGATCATGCCCGACGGGTCGATAATCGCGTCGCCGCCCGTTTCGATTCCGTATGCATGCGCAATCTCGCGCTTCTCATCCGCGAGTACCCAGCTGTTAATCGGATGGTCCCGCAGGAACGGCTCGATCTCAGTTTGAGATTCCGGCGCGATCCAGACCAACTGGACCGGCCTGCCGCCAAACGTAGTCATAAGGTCGTTCCAGCGTTCGACTGCCTGAGTATTTGGCGTAATTGGCAGAAAGCGCAATACCGTATACTGGCCTGCCAGGTTCGGTCGATACTTGGCTGACTCGGGCGACCGAACAGCCTTGCTCCAGTCAATCACTGGCGCCGGATCGCCGGCCTTCACCCGGGCGGTATCCTGCGCGAATGAGCTCGCCGCCGCGACGCTGAAGAGAAACACCAGGAGTCGAGCAGCCATCGCATTCCTCCTGAAGGGAGTATCGCCTGGAACCAGGTCTGCCAGAGGTGATGGAAGATACGCTCTTGTGTTAGCGATCAGCGGACTCGCGGATCGGGTTCGATCGTCATCAGCGCAAAAGATCCAGGTTCCACGGTTCCTCTTCCGCGTCCGCCCGGCGGTGGCGGCCCGAATTTCGCGGAGACTACAAACACGCGATGATTCGCGGGGTCGAGCCCCATATTGCGCGAACCTCGCGGTGTCTCGAGATTCTGCACAACGCGGTATTGGTCGGGCGTGTCCTGATGAATCACCGTTAGTGAGCCGTCGGCGTTCGATGCAAACGCGTCGCCCGAGGCCGGATCGTAGCCCGCGCCGTCGACGCCCATCCCGATGGGCAGAGTAGTGACCAACTTGCCCGCCTGATAGTCGGAGACTGCCATCACTCCGCTGCGGCATCCGCTGAACACTCGATGGTGGGCGGTATCGAGAGCCATCGAAACCGGCTGTTTGCAGGGCGCTGTTGGCCACCGGCGCGTGACCGTCGCGGTTTTGGCGTCGATCTCGACAACTTCACTCGTGTCGGTGAGATTTGCATATACTTTTCCATCGCCGGCGGATGCGCCATATTCCGGTTTCCCGCCCAAGGGAATATTCGTGATCAGGGTTCCTGCCGCCGCGTCGATCACAGTCGAGGAATGGGCATCGCCATTGAGGGTAAAGACCCGGCTCGAGGGAGCGTCGTAGACGATTGCGTCGGCATCTTCGGCGGCTGGTATGCGGCCCAGCGCTTTGAACGTCTTCAGGTCGAACATGACAACGGACTGATCGTTGCCCGAGGTGGCGAACCCGTGGCCCGTGCCATTCGCCACCGCCGTTCCGTGCGCGCCGTTGATGCCCGTGACTTCGCCAAGCAGAGTTCCGTTGTCTTCATCGACGACCATGACGCGATTCTGCCGCGCTATGAATAGACGGTGGTTGGGCGGATCCGGCACCAGGTAGTCCCAGCTCCCGTCTCCGCCCAGCGTGTATGTGTGGGTCACACGATAAGACGAAGGCGATTGCCCGAGCAGAGCGGCCGCCGCGGCCATGGCGATGACGATCGTCGTTTTACGCATGACGGCTCCGACGTTATCACGCAAATCTGAACATTCGCTGAAAGCTACGTGAAATCCGGTTCGAAAATACCTTGTTCAAGGCTAAGGTTTGTGCTCGAGTTGAAACAAAGCGCCAGGGTCACGAGCCGAAGCCCGGCCCGCCCAGATCCATGCATAGCGGCTCAGTAAAGAACCGATCAGGAAGACTGCAGCCGCTGCGTACCGCCCTGTCGGTGCCGAACCATAGAAGACTCGGAGCAGCAAGGCGCCTGGGCCCTCGAGAAGTCCGGCAAGGAGCAACGCGCGTCCCGATTCGCCATGATGGAGGGGTGAATCCCCGGGACGCTTGCGCACCGGCAAAAGGATCTCGATCAACGTTTCGATTCCTGAGGCCGCAAATCCCAGAAGCTGCGTAGCGGGAACCAGGAAACCGGCCAGTTCGAGGATCGCTGCAGCGCCACCAAAACCCGACGTCAAGAAATGTGCGGGAAGCAAGGTTCGATTCTGCGACCATACTGGAACCGCTGTAGCGCCGATTAACACGCCGGTATAACCAGCAAGGAGCAACCCGGTGACGGCCGCGGCCGCTTCGGCAAGCCAAAGCAACCCGATCAAGAGTGGATTCGTAAGGCCTCGCTGCTGTAGTTCGAAACACAGGACCGCAAGGAAAACACAATTAGAGAAACCCACCAGGATCCACGCACCCATGGACATGGCAGACCGGAGCTTGAACACGCGCAACATGTTCAAGAAACGCATTGGCCGGCCGAGGTCAGCGATCAGGAGAAGGGGACAAAGTGCAGCTCCTGCAAGTCCAGTCCATAGACAAAAACGAACCAGGGCGGATCCGCCGTGGAACAATTGCGCGATGAAGCCGGTGCAGGCCGACATCCCGGCGATGCCGCCGAGGAAAAAGTAGAGCGGCACTTGCCAGGTCCACACTGGGGGCTTTAGTACCGGGAGCCCGTAGTAGTTTTCGAGCTGCCGGTTTTGTGAACTTCCGCGGGGCTGGAGGGGGGCTGTACGTTGCGCCACTTCGCCCGCTGATTCCCGGATTTCGTCGAGCCTTTCCTCGCTCGCTTTGGGTTTAGTGGCTGCCTTCATTGCTTTTGCACGCGTGAATCGTTCGAGTGGGTTCAGAAAGCAGCGCCGGATTGAAAGGCAAACGCGGCGCAAATAAGCACAACAATAACGGCGGCTGAAACGAGCGCTGAAGTCCATGCGCTCTTCAAATGAATGGTCGGCACTTCGGGCGCCGGCGGCAGATTGTATGCTTCGGGTTCTCCTAAGATCACAAAGAAGGCATGGATTCCGCCTACGCTCGTTTCTCGCGGATTGTATATTCGCGCGTCGTCATAACCGCGGTCGCGGAGCTCCTGGACGCGATTCTCGCCGCGCTCACGCAGTTCTTCAAGATCCCCGAATCGGATGGACTGTGTGGGGCAGGCTTTGGCGCAGGCAGGAATCAGCCCCGCTTTCTGCCGGTCGTAGCAGAAGGTGCACTTAAAAGCGCGGCCGTCTTCAGGACGCTTGTCAATGACTCCAAAAGGACAAGAGACAACACAATATCCACAGCCGTTGCATACATCGGGCTGGACAAACACCGAAGCCACTTCCGTACGTACGATCGCGCCTGTGGGACAAGCTTCCAGACATCCCGCGTTGGCGCAATGTTTACACACATCGGAAAGAAAGACCCAACGGAAAGGGTCTTGTGTATCGGCCATTTGCGGACCCGCAACCTGGGGCTGTTCCAAAAACAGGACATGCCGCCAGGTGGAAGCACCCAGAGCCCTGGTGTTGTCGTAAGAGAACCCGCTTAATACCAGCCCGTCCTCAGGCACTTCATTCCATTCCTTACACGCCACTTCGCAAGCCTTGCATCCAATGCATATGGTTGCGTCCGTCAGAAAGGCTGACACTGCCATCAGCGCCCTCCTTGCCCTTCACGCAGTTTGTCGATTGCCTCAAGATTCTCCGCCCGTTTCCCGCGAATCAGGTTGCAGAGAAGTCCCTTCGTCTCCATGATTCGGACGTTCGGCTCTTCTGATATGGCAATCAAATCGTTGCCGATGTCACCTTTGACTAGGCCCGAGTAACCCCAGTGAAAGGGCACGCCGACCTGGTGAACTCGTTTCCCGCCAATGGTGAGCACTTTCATTCGGGACGTCACCAGGGCATGCGCTTCAATAGCTCCGCGCGCCGTTACAATCGTCACCCATTCGCCCGGTGAGATCGAGAGATCCCTTGCCAGTTCCGGCGAGGTCTCGCAAAACATCTCGGGCTGCAATTCCGCCAGGTGCGGAAGAGTTCGTGACATGCCGCCTGCTGTGTGATGCTCCGTGAGGCGATAGGTCATCATCACGAAAGGAAAATGAGTGTCCGGCGACGCAGCGTACTCGTTACCCGGCCGCGCTTTCGATGACGCCAGAGGATTGGTTTGCTGCTTGGGGTAAATCGGATTCCGGATGGGAGATTCAAGTGGCTCATAGTGAGCAGGCAGCGGCCCGTCGGCAAGTCCTACCGGGACCCAGATCCATCCGAAGCCATCACAGTGCAAGAGGCACGGTTTGTCGCCCGCCAGCCCCTCATCGCCCACGGCGTCCTCTGGCGGCTGATAGTCCGGCGACTTCGTGACAGTGAAGTCGGGAACGTCCAGACCGGTCCATTTCCTGCTTTCGAAATCCCACCACACCAGCTTTTTCCGCTCGCTCCAGGGGCGGCCGTCGGGACGGGCAGAGGCGCGATTGTAGAGAATCCTCCTGTCGGACGGCCAAGCGAACCCCCAACCATGGCCATAGAAGCCTTTAGCAGCACGATGATTCGCGCGATTCTCGCCTGCCGTTGGAAAGACCCCGGAATATATCCAACAGCCGCAAGCCGTGGATCCATCGGCTTTCAGCGCCGTGTATCCTGGAACGAGTTCACCGTCCGCGACCTTGTAGCCATTGATTTCCTGCAGGACTTCTTCGGCAACCGGCTCGCGACGCTCACCTTCAATCGAATAGTCCCATGTGAGGGCCAACAGTCCCGCATGCCGCGGCTGCGGATCGCGCCGCGCTTTTTCCCTGAGCAGCACGCCGAGATGGTATATAAACCAGTTTTCGCTCCGGCAATCTCCAGGCGGTTCAACCGCCTTCTGTCGCCATTGGAGCAACCTCTGCGTGTTTGTGAACGTTCCGTCTTTTTCTGCGTGGCCCGCCGCCGGCAGCAGAAACACTTCCGTCTGAATCTCCTCGGGCCGCCAGTCGCCACGTTTTACTTCGGGCGATTCATGCCAGAACGAAGCCGTTTCGGTTTCCACCATCTCGCGTACAACCAGCCATTTCAACTTCGCCAGGCCCCGGCGTTCCATTCCCGAGTTCGGACCCGCCACGGCAGGGTTTTGGCCCATGACAAACAACCCGTCCATCTTGCCGTCCAACATGTCGAGCCAGTAGGCCTGATGCGAATGATCTCCTGTGACACGCGGCAGCCAATGGAAACCAAAGTCATTTTCGGGCTGCGCGGATTCCCCGTAGTAAGCCCTCAACAGGCTCACAATGTATTTGTCCACGTTGTACCACCAACCCGTGCGAGAGCCGTACTTTTCGATGTAGGCGTTCAGAGTGTTTGATTCTTCTCCAAATCTCGGCATGCTCAAATAGCCGGGAAGAATGTCATAGAGGGTTGGAATATCTGTCGATCCCTGAATCGATGCGTGCCCCCGCAACGCCAAAATCCCCCCGCCTGGGCGCCCCATATTCCCAAGCAGTAATTGCAGAATCGCCGCGCACCGGATCATTTGCACGCCGTTGGAATGCTGCGTCCAACCAAGCGCGTAACAAATGGCGCCGGTTTTTTCCGGACCCGATGCCGTACAGAATGTCCTGGCCGCGTTCAGGAAAACACTCTTGCTCACACCGCAGTAGTGTTCAACCATTTCGGGCGTATAGCGCGCAAAATGTTTTCGCAATAGTTGAAACACGCAGCGGGGGTGCTGCAGCGTGAGATCCCGGTGATGGCTGCAGAGATCAGGCATGCCGTGCAGGCCGTGCTCGGTGTGACCGCCGTGAGAACCCTCCACTGCGCCCCGCCCGGTGGAGGTGGCTTTCATCGGTTCGACGCCCTCGTACAGCCACGTCGTCTCATCGTAGGTCTGCCTGTTCGCATCCCACCCCGAGAAGATTCCTTCGAGATCCTCTGTGTCCTTGAAGTCCTCGGGGATAATCACACTCGCATTCGTGTAGGGCACGACGTATTCGCGAAAGAACAGCTCGTTCACCAGGACGTAGCGGATTAATGCCCCCAGGAAGAGAATGTCCGAGCCCGCCCGGAACGGCACCCATATATCGCCCACGGCTGAGGTCCGGCTGAAGCGCGGGTCTACGTGAAGAACCTTCGCGCCACGCTCCCTGGCCTCGATCACCCATTGGAATGCGACTGGATGATTCTCCGCCATATTCGATCCCATGATCAGGATCGCGTCGGAGTTCAGCAGGTCGTTCGGTGATGCTGTTGCTCCCCCGCGTCCGTAAGTTGTACCCAGACCGGGCACAGTTGAGCTATGTCATATACGGGCCTGATTGCTGACGCAGACCATGCCCAGCCCCGCGGTAAACAGCTTCTTGATCAGGTAGTTTTCTTCGTTGTCCAGAGTCGCGCCGCCAAGATGAGCCATCGCCGTCGTTTGCATCAAACTCTGTCCGTCTTTTGCTTCCACGAACGTCCGCTCGCGACTTTCCCAGACGCGGTCGGCGATCATTTCCATCGCCTTATCCAGATCCAGCTCTTCCCATTCCCTGGAGTATGGGCGCCGGTGTTTCACTTTCGTCACCCTTTTGGAGTGCGTCAATAGCTCAAAGCTGTCGGAGCCTTTCGGGCAGAGACGCCCACGCGAGATCGGCGATTCCGGGTCACCCTCGATCGAAACCAGCTTTCCGTCTTTGTGGAAAATCAACTGGCCGCAACCCACCGCGCAATAGGGACAGACGGATCGTGCTATGCTCGCGCCTTCATTTTTGGGGCGAAGAGATAACGTACGTCGACTCATGGCTTCTTGCCCGGTACGGTCTCCGCCGTGCAGGATCTGACGGAGCACCGGCCATTGAAGCGCAAAATCCCTGATCACCGGGGGCTCCTGAGCGTCTGGGTCTGCGCCGGGCGAATCGGCTGCATGGAGTTGAGCATTGTGTTGTACATGCCCCAGACGAATGGCACTGCAAGCACCAGCCAGGCGAATAAAATTACAAATATCGTTGAGGTTTTGCTGCTATTTTCCATCCTATTAGCTCCTCTGCGACTCGAGATTGGGATTACGATGTGGTGATGCCGATGAGGGGCCAGTACCTCCGCAGCCCAGGCCGATCAGAAAATCACTTGATGAGTGTCGAAACCGGCGAAATGTATCCAAGCGCCAGACCCGTTGCACCGATGACTCCACATCCCGATGGATGAACCAACGTCGATGTGTAACCACGCCGAGCTACGAGACGCAAAAGCCCAGCGCAAACCACACGACCGCGGCGACATTGTTTTGCCCCGGCCTTTTCCAACCACCTGCCAAAACGGCCGTTGACAGTTCAAGCATTACGATGGCCACCAAAAATATCCACGCGACTTTGCGTCTCTTTCCAATCGGTGGGTAAACGACTTGTTCACTCCCAGCAGGCAGGTCAACGGAATTGTAAAGACATTGGAGGAGAACACCTGTCCAATACATAGGTGGATCGCCAGGCGGTGGAACAAGCCATCGGCTGCATCCCGGAGGTGCGATTAAACGTTAGCGGTCGAGCAGCGAAGGCTCGGCTTTCCCGACCTGCTCTTGCGACGCAAGTCGAGGCGTCGACAGTCGAGACGCCAGGCTGACGAATAAGTTGAGCTGCTCACAAACGCGACGCCCGTGCTTGCTCGTACAAAATGGGTGAGCCGGCGAAAACCGCCGCTGCCGACCAGGGAAGAGTACACGAAAAGCAATGTCCGGTCTGCAAGACCGGGCACATGATTCTTACTGGATCTTCCAGACCGTGCCGCCGTCACGGCACGACTTCTCATGAGATCCCGATTGCGTCAGGCCGATTGTCTCCAACCAGCCTTCATTGAGGCCAACGGTGATCTGAGCGAGCAGCGGGTGTTCCGGCGCAAAGCCTATCCAAAAATTCTTCCAAACCTATTTACATATCGCGCTGGCAACTCAGCAGTCGCAGATTCGGCCCTCGAGGCGGTACCTGCGACCCAGCCATCAAACCCACAAAGCGACTCAATACCCATAAAGTACGGTCCGGCTCAGTTCAACCCATTTCTATCCGCAGTGCCCCGGCACGATTCCTAACCGAACACCGAACACCCAAAGAATCATCCGGCCCGGAGCACTACGGATAGAATCCCAAGCATAATCGGAAAGCTACCAGGACATTATGCCCGGTTCCCACGAACATCAACAGAAATAAGCCACGGACGCGGAGCTTCCACGAGGCTCGTTTTTGCGGGGGTTCGAAGGCCGCACGGGTCAGAGTCAGATATAATCCGCCAAGGAGAACGACCATGGGTGTTCGGTTTTTCTGTGCCGTGATGATCGGCTTCAGCACCATGTCAATCGTCAGCGCCCAGGGACCTTCAAAACCGGCGAAGCAAGCTCCCGATCCCCACAGCCTTGTTTTGGTGGGCGATCGGTTCAGGCCGCTTAAGTACGACGAGATGACGCCCGAGCAGAAGACCATGATCGATCATCTGCTTGCCGGCGAGCGCGGGGGCGCCAATGGACCATTCAATATCCTTCTGCGCAGTCCAGAGGTGGGCGATCTCGGCCAACAATTCGGTGGCGCCATGCGTTTCCGGACGGGCCTTCCCAGGAACGTATCCGAGGTCATCATCATCATGACCGGGCGCCTCTGGATGGCCCAATATGAGTGGAACTCTCACAAGAATGCCGCCTTGCAAAACGGCGTCACCCCGGCGATCGTCGACGCCATCGCAACGGGCAAGCGTCCGACTGGGATGCCGGCGGAGATGGAAGTCGCTTACAACCTCATCGACGAGCTGCTCACCACTCATCAGGTGACCGACGCCACGTTCAAGTCCGCCAAGGATAAATATGGCGAGCGGGGCGTTGTCGATATGGTTGGGTTGAGCGGGTGGTACGGGTTGGTCTCGATGTTGCTCAACGTTGACCGGTATCCTTTGCCGCAAGGTGTGCAGCCCGGCCTACAGCCTCTTGAAAATCCGCTGCCGGTAATCGGAATGGGCTTTGCCACGCCGGTTCCCGGAGCACTCTCGCCGGCCGAGGTCAAGTCTTCCGCCAAAGGCAAGGAATTCACCATGCGGGGTGACCGCTTCAAACCACTTACCTATGAACAGATGACGCCTGAGCAGAGGAAGATGACCGATATCGCCTTGGCGCAACGGGGCACGGGAGGGAGCTTCAATATCGTCGTTCGCGACCCCGACGGGGGCCAGTTGTTCTTCGACATGGGGGACCGTGTTCGTTTTCATATGTCTGTTCCGGACAAGCTCAAGGAGTTGGCGATTACGCTTACGGCGCGCTACTGGGGTGCCCAGTTCGAATGGCTCGCACATCGGCGGGCAGCTGTGCAGGCCGGGCTCGGTGAGGAAAAGGTGAAGGCCATTGCGGAAGGCAGACGCCCTGTTGGGATGTCAGCGGACGAAGAGGCTGTCTACAACTTCATTACCGAGCTATTCAGAACCAAACAATCGAGCGACGCTACGTTCGCAGCGGTTAAGAACGTCGTGGGCGAGCGGGGCGTCGTGGATCTGATTGTCAGCGCGGGCTACTATCAGGCAGTTTCGATGTTCATGAATACCGACCGTTTGCCTGTGAATGCCAACCAGCAACCTGAATTGAAATACCTGGCCAAGCCGCTTCCCTGAATCGGATTGGTCTCCCGAGCCCACGTCGTTCAATGAGTGTGCGATACGACTTACTGGAGACTGCGTGCGACGACTAATCAGCCACGGTTTTGTTCTTACTGCCAGGTGGGCGACCGCGGCGCTTTGCGACTGTCTCATCTTTTAGCTTTGCCATCCAAGCCGGTGGGCGCCCTCGACGCCTTGCCCCTCCAGCAGCGAGACGTTCGAGAGCCAGGATCGCTTCTTCCAACTGTTCACGCTCCGCGCGCAGTTCACCCAGGATCTTGCTGAGGTCCATCTTTCCTCCGACTTAGCAATTCCGGTCTGCGTTGAAGGCAGGCGTTTGCTTCGTCTTGACCTATTGCACCGTAATTCCCTGCTCATGTCGCCATCGCCGGTACTTGAGTACTGGGATCGACGCTGGCAGGGGATCGATCCGGGAACGGCGAACAGGAAGCGAATATGTTGGGCCTCCTTTTCGTTGGAACGCCGAAGTCGTGCACTGTCTCGTTCAAGCATCCAAATAGAGTTCGACACGCCGTGGAGGTGGGCGCGGAGACGCTGTACGAAGCCGCAGTTCTGACTGCGCGCCGCGGCCGGGACACAGCTTTCTGTAGAGGTGAAGAGCCCGAGCGTCACCCACACCTTGGTGGCGCAGACGGTCGAACGACTAGCCTGGATTTCTTACAGCCCAAGCGCCGGGAAGAGTCCCGGCGCGGCAGGCACGAGTGCCTGCGCCCCAGTGCTGAATACACCTTGTCGCGTCTGCCGCGTTGGCAATCATACCGGCGTGCTCTCCGGAATATCGTGAGAAATACGGGCTAGTTGAACGGCGGCGCGAATAGCCCGAAAGAGGCGATCGAGAAGAATCTCTTGTTCGAACCGCTTCACGATTGAACGGCGCGCAAAGCTGATTCCTCCGGCATCGATCGGCACGCGTCAGCCTTCGTTCGATTCGCGTGAACACCCTCGGCGCTGCGGTCCTCACGCAGACCGATGAACCGGGCGTGCCGCAGATGATTGTTGGGATTCCATTCAACGAATTCGAACTGCCTGACGAGCATGGAGGCCAACCAGCGACGGTCCATCAGCTTTGCTGCGGTGAGCCCGAAGCCCAGCGGCCGCTCCGGGCCTCAGGCAGATTCACCCGGGGGCATTCGCTTGTTTCGATCGCGCGAAACCTTCTGGCGAGTTCATTGCGGAGCGTTGGAGTGAATCCATTGTGCGTGCTGGGCGGCGTAGATCAGTCCGCTATCCCCGCAATCCGAAGATCACCGCATGGAATGTGTCGCCACCGCCCACCGTGTAGCCGCCGATGAGGAATTCGTGCCCCCGGTTGTACGCATCCTTCGCCATGCGCCAGAGCGCTTTCCTGGTTCGTGCCGGCTGTCCCGCAGCTATGACGGACAGGTGACGAACGAGCGGTACAACGGCGACTGGAATCCGATCTGGAAGGTGGCGGTCACGTCACCAAGGGCACGGCAAGTTCGATTTTCGACAGAACGATTCGGCCGGTATGCCCGTAATTCATTTCAGAGGAATTTATTTGCGTACACAGGCTTTCCATCGCCAACCCGGTATCGCCGTCGTGCGTATATAGATGATGATTAAAGGTGCAGTTGCTGAGAGAGAAATGTCATTGGTCAATAAAATGCCCGCGTTGACGATTGTTCTCACTGCCGCTTGTGCGGGCGCCGCCCTGGGCCTGATCGCCTGTTCGCGCGGTAGCGCCAAGGCGGACGCGAGTTCCATTCCGGCGGTAGCTGTCAGGCTCGTATCCGCGACGGTGGCCGATTCGCCACTCGAAATCGCCGCGATCGGTAACGTCGAAGCAATCGCGTCCGTTGACGTCAAAGCCCGCATTACGGCCCCGGTGACACGGGTCTATTTCGCCGAGGGTCAGGAAGTGAAAAAGGACGAGTTGCTCTTCGATCTGGATGCGGAGACCTGGAACCGTCAAATGGCCGAGATCGAAGCCACGATCGCAAAAGACGTAGCGACGGAAAAACAGAGCGAAGCAAACATCGTGAAGGACGAGGTCACGTTCAAAAATGCGCAGCTCGTCGCCAATCGCGCGAAGCAGCTCAAAGGTGAAGGCATTCTTTCACAAGAACAGACCGATCAGGCGGTGACCACAGCGGAGGCCGCCAATGCGTCGCTCGACGCCGACCGGGCAACACTCGAGAGTGCGAAGGCCGCCGAAAAGACCGATCGCGCTCGTTTGGACGAGACCAGGCTCCTGGTGAGTTACGCGCACGTCCGCGCCTCCATCGCGGGTCGCGCCGGCGCCATTGCCGCCAAAGAAGGGAGTCTGGTCAAGGAGAACGACACGACTCTCGTCACTCTTCTCCAGACCTCTCCCGTCTACGTTTCGTTCTCTATCCCTGAAGACGTCCTTCCTGAAGTCCGCCGGTATCAGGCCACCGGTTCGCTCCGGGTTAGCGCTCTCGCCCCAGACAATCGGGAGAGCAGCGGCACCCTGAGCTTCATCGACAACACCGTAGACACTTCCACGGGCACCATCCGCCTCAAGGCCGCGTTTGAGAACGCCGATCGCGTGCTGTGGCCCGGCCAGTTCGTCAATGTCCGGGCACGCTTGAGCACGGAACACAATCGAATCCTGATTCCTTCGCAAGCCGTCCAGACCGGTCCTGACGGCAAATATGTCTGGGTTGTGAGTGGGGATTCGTCGGCGGCGATGCGCAAAGTGCGGGTGCTGCGGAACTACACGCCTCCGGGCCAGATCGAGCAGGCAGTGATCGGAGAAGGAATCAATCCCGGCGAGAAAGTGGTTCTGGAGGGACAGTTGCGCCTTTCGCCCGGAGCCCATGTTCGTCCCCTGTCGGCTGCACCCGGCGCGTGACCGGAGAAGATAGCCATGCACTTCACCGACTTCTTCATCCGCCGCGCGATTACAACAACCCTGATCATGGCGGCCATCTTCGGATTCGGCCTGCTGAGCTACATCAGCCTGCCCGTGAGCGACCTTCCCGCGGTCGAGTACCCGAGCCTGCAGGTGTATGCGGGTTTGCCCGGCGCCAATCCTGACATCATGGCCTCTTCTGTCGCGACGCCACTGGAGAGGGAGTTTTCCAACATCGAGGGCATTGAGGCCATGTCGTCATCGAGCGGGCTGGGCAACACCAACATCAACCTTCAGTTCAACTTGAATCGGTCGATCGATGCCGCCGCGCAGGACGTACAGGCGGCCATCGCGCGGGCCAGCGGCAGTCTTCCCTCCAACATGCCGGCGCCGCCGTCGTACTACAAATCGAATCCCGCGTCCAACCCTGTCATCTACCTGACGCTCTCGTCTTCCACCATGGCGCCGGCGGCCCTCGATGAATATGCGGAAACACTGCTGGCTCGCCGCGTGTCGATGGTGAGCGGCGTGGCTCAGGTCCAGGTGCAAGGCTCAAAGAAATACGCGGTCCGGGTACATGCCGATCCCGAGAAGCTGGCTTCGCGCCAGGTTGGGCTCGAGGAGATACGCGATGCTCTGTCGCATCAGAATGTCAACCTGCCCGCGGGCTCGCTCTTTGGATGGACGAAGGCCTATACGATTCAATCCGACAGTCAGATGACAGCGGCTGCACAGTTCCGGCCCATGATCATCTCTTACCGGAACGGCAACCCGGTACGTCTGGACGATGTCGCCGCAGTCTATGACAGCGTCACATCGGAGAGAAGCACCTTCTGGGTGGACAACGCGCCCTCGATCATTCTGTCGGTTCGGAAGCAGCCCGGAACCAATACCATCGAAGTGGCAGATGGGGTGAAGCGCCTCTTGCCGGGTCTGCGGGAAAAGATGCCGGCCGGCGTGAACTTGAGCGTGATCTACGACGCGTCGCGGAACATCCGGGATTCCATCCGGGATGTCAAATTCACGCTCCTCGCCACAATCGCGCTGGTAATTCTGGTGATCTTCGTTTTTCTGCGGAACGTGTCCGCGACCGTGATTCCCGCGCTCGCCGTGCCTTTATCGCTTCTGGGCACGTTCGGAGTAATGAAGCTCCTCGGGTTTACGGTCGACACGCTCTCGATGATGGCCATTACGCTCTCCGTAGGCTTCGTTGTCGACGATGCCATCGTGATGCTCGAAAACATTGTTCGGCATATGGAAATGGGTCAACCCCGCATGCAGGCCGCAATCGAGGGCGCGAGAGAAGTCGGATTCACCATCGTCTCGATGACTATTTCGCTCGCCGCCGTTTTCATCCCCGTCCTGTTCCTCGAAGGGATCATCGGCAGGCTCCTGCGCGAATTCTCCATCACGATTGCGGTTGCCGTGCTCATCTCCGGCGTGATTTCGCTGACCCTGACTCCCATGCTGGGCAGCCGGTTTCTTCGTCACGAATCGCAGCATGGCCGCTTCTACCGCTGGTCCGAAGGCTTCTTTACGGGTCTGCACAATCTGTACCGAAGGACGTTGCTGCAGGTCCTTCGCTTCCGCCGCGTCACCCTGGCGACCAGCCTTGTCGTGACCGCGGCTACCGTCTGGCTGTTCGTCGTAATGCCGAAGAGCTTCATGCCGTCAGTCGATTCAGGGTTTGCCCAGGGAGGGACGGAAGCCTCCGAGGACACCTCGTCCGATGAGATGAACCGCCTTGAGCATCAGGTCCTTGAAATTGCGCGGCGCAACCCATGGGTGGAGGATTATGGCGGAGGCACGAATGACTCTCCGCAGAATAACGGCTTTCTCTTTCTTATCTTCAAAGACGACCCGAAACGTCCGCGCGAGTCCGAACTGCTGGCTCAGTTGCAGCAGCAATTCGCTGCGATTCCTGGCCTGAACGTCTTTCTGCAAGCCCCGCCGCCGCTGAGCCTGGGGCAAAACGAATCGCGCTATCAGTATTCCGTCGCTCTGCAGGATGCCGATGCCGATGAATTGTATCGATGGTCGCCGCGCCTCGAGGCGAAGCTGCGCTCGCTCCCGTCCCTCGCCGAAGTGTACAGCGATCTGCACCTGAGCAGTCCCCGCGTGGATGTCGACATCGATCGCGACCGGGCGCTGGCGCTCGGGGTTACACCTGAACAGATCGCCAATACTCTGTACGATGCCTACGGAAGCCGGCGTGTCTCGACGATTTCCGCCGCGGCGAACCAATACGACGTGATTCTGGAAGTGCCGCCCGAAAGCCAGCGTGAGCCCGGCGCGTTGTCAAAGCTTTATATCCGGTCGAGCAACAACCAGCCGATCCCACTTTCCGCAGTAACGCACCTGAAAGCGGGAGTTTCACCACTCAGCATCAACCATATCGGGCAACTGCCGGCGGTGAATTTCGAGTTCAATACGAAAAAGGGCGTTTCGCTGAGTGAGGCCACGAACGCCGTGCGCGAAGCTGCCCATGAGATCGGCCTCCCGGACAGCCTGACTTTCAACTTTCAGGGCACCGCGCAGGAGTTTGAGCACTCTCTGCGAGGGCTGACGATTCTTCTCGTCATCGCCGTTCTGGTGATTTATATCGTGCTCGGAATCCTGTACGAGAGCTTCATACATCCGATCACGATCCTCTCCGGTCTGCCTGCGGCGGGCATGGGCGCTTTGCTCACCCTGCTTCTGTTCCACCACGATCTCAACCTGTACTCGTTTGTCGGTATCGTGCTGTTGATCGGCATCGTGAAGAAGAACGCGATCATGATGATCGATGTCGCCATCGTTGCGCGTGCCGCCGGCAAGACTCCGCAGGAAGCGATCATGGACGGGTGCCTGCAACGCTTCCGACCAATCATGATGACCACGATGGCCGCGCTACTTGGCACACTGCCGATCGCGGTCGGATACGGCTCCGGCGGCGAAGCCCGCCAGCCTCTCGGCCTCGCGGTGGTCGGAGGTCTTGTGGTCTCGCAACTTCTGACCCTTTACATCACGCCCGTCATTTACGTGTATCTCGAGAAGTTCAATTCGCTCTCGCGCCGGGCTTCGAGAGATGAAGCCGCAGGCGCGCTGGTGGCCATTGGTGTCAAGTAGGGTGATTCCGCCCGAACCGCCGACCTGAATGGCGTCAGGCTTAGAAGGTTGCGAGGGCTTGACGCAATCACCACTCGGCAGCGGCTCAGCGTATACTAACCCAGCTGCTGGCGAAGCACGGGAACGTTAAAACGCAAATATCGTTAGCTATTCCGCGACTCGAAAGCCTTCCGTAGCCTTCCGTTAAGGGTATTGTGTAATGAAGTTTCGTCGTTACATGTTGCTCGCCGGTGCGGGTGTCATCCTGGCCATCGCTGGCTTCCCGAGCGCGCCCGGCACAAGGTACGGAACTCGGCCTTGAATCCAGAGCGGCCTCCCCGCAACGCGATGGCAGCGTGTTTGTTGGCAGTAGAA
>Ga0210389_10000922_pt1 | contig 24789 bp, 28 predicted proteins | sample IncBWH28OmetaG_FD_160127 | JGI IMG/M metagenome (GOLD analysis project Ga0210389, IMG submission 160127) | Forest soil microbial communities from Barre Woods Harvard Forest LTER site, Petersham, Massachusetts, United States - Inc-BW-H-28-O ...
TTCGGTGGGATTCATGTAATGGGAACAACCGGCGGCGTGGACATGATGGTCTCCTGAATACCAGCCGTACTTGGCTGGGTCGATCCAACGTTGGAGTTGAAAGGAGATCTCGGTCGGGCCGGAGGCGCTCACTTCGAACTCGCGTGTGTGCGGCAAGTACTCGGGCCCGCCATTATATTGCATAGTGTAATAGCCTACCGGCAGTTGAACCGTTTCACCGTCGGCGCGATAAATCTGAGGCTGGAAAAAGAAGTCCGGCGCTAGCCGTTTGGCAGGGTTGGGATAAAGACGGTTAAGGCGATCGCGGATAATGAATGAGGCCATCGCGGGCTTGCCTTTCTCGTCTTTCACGCGGAGCGTAATGCGGCGCGAGGGTTGAGCAGTGAAAAGAATCGTGATGTCATTGCGGAACCCGATGTCCTGGGTTCCTTGACCGACATTGAAACTTATCTTCGCGGACCGCTGGCCGACGTCCCGGCTGTAAACTTCGAGGATTGCATACTCCAGCCCCAGGCCAGTAAGGCGTCTACCCATTGGTTGGAGCTGAAACAACGAGATGTCGGCCCAACGCTCGGCTGACTCACGCGCTGTGAACTGGACGCGGGGCGATGGATCGCCGTTAGACCGGACATAAACGGCCCCACTGTTGGGGCTCTCAACCGCGAGCGGAGCGGTGACGTGGCCGTTGTTGGCCACCTTAACCAAGAAAAGCCGCGTCCCGGCCTCAACGAGCTCGGGTTTGGCCGGACCCTGCTCAACCTTGACGCGACTCTCTGGATTGATATCTACAGAGGCGAGGACGTATGGATCGAGCGCGGCTTGGATTTCTGCAACAGCAGCGGCCTGATCAGCCTCGGCCATGGCGTCGTTGATTCGCCTCGCAGTGGCCGGTGGCAGTGGCTGTCCCAGGTAGTTCAGGGCCTCTTGGAGTTGGCGGACCTGCTGCGCTAACGGCTGTAGCGCGATGGTCTGCGACGCTGGCGCATGTTGATGCGCTTCCTGGGCGACTGCGGCCCAGCAAAAAACGACCAATATCACGAGTTTCATGTGCGCACCTTTCTCGTTTGGATACAGCATAACGCGATCCGGCACACGAGAGCTTGAGTCTTGCGCGTGGTCTTCTTCGATTAACTCAGCCGGTATCATGCCCGTTCCGAAACCTCACCCGCTGGCCTGGGCGAATCTCTCGCGCCGGAATACGAGAGTGCTTTTGATGAAACCAAGCGTCGGTTCCGCTTTCGTCGACAAACTTTTGAGCCCTGCCGATAATGTGCGACATCAGGCAGTATTCTTCAACATATCGCCGTAAATGATTTCCAGTGCCGAGAACATGCTCGACGCAGTGTCTGATCAGTTAAACTGAACTGAATCCTTCGATATGCCGCTCTCCGTCGGCGACAAGCTTGGACCGTACGAGATCCTGGCGCCCCTCGGCGCAGGCGGCATGGGCGAGGTTTACCGGGCACGCGATACGCGGCTGGGACGCGAGGTAGCAATCAAGGTTTCCGCCGAGCGCTTCTCGGAGCGCTTTGAGAAAGAAGAGCAAGCGATTGCGGCGCTCAACCATCCGAACATCAGCACGCTGCACGACGTGGGGCCGAATTACCTGGTGATGGAGCTGATAGAAGGGCCCACACTCGCTGAGCGCCTCCACGCCGGCCGCATTCCCCTAGCGGAAACACTACGCATCGCGCGCCAAATCGCCGAGGCGCTCGAAGCCGCACACGAGAAGAACGTTGTACATCGCGATCTGAAGCCCGCCAACATCAAAATCAAGCCCGATGGCACTGTCAAGGTGCTGGACTTTGGGCTGGCGAAGACCGCCGACCCGGGCGCTCCCGGCAGCAACCTGGAGAACTCACCTACTCTCACCATGCAGGAGGCGACGCGCGCGGGGTTGATCCTGGGCACGGCGGGGTACATGAGCCCGGAACAGGCCGAAGGAAGGCCTGTCGACAAGCGTAGCGATGTATGGTCGTTCGGCGTGGTTTTGTATGAAATGCTCAGCGGGCGGCGCTGCTTCGATGGGAAGACAGCCAATCACGTCATCCTCCATGTGTTGGAGCAGGAGCCGAAATGGGAAGCGCTGCCTGCTTCCCTGCCGTCGGGTCTGCTGGACTTATTACAACGCTGCCTCCGCAAGGATCCGTTGGAGCGGCCGCGTGATGTACGCGATCTTGGTTTGCAACTTGTCGAGATAGCGGGCCGCCCCGCTCCTGATAAAGAAGAGCAACACGGACTGAAGCCTGTTCCACTATTGTGGCCAGCAATCGCGACGGTTTTGAGTCTGGCTGTGTTGGCGCTTGGCTATCTCTATTTCCGCCCTAAACCCGCTCCTGCGACCGGAATCACGCGCTTCGAGATTGCCCCGCCCGCTAACGTTCTCCTGCTTAACGCACTCGCTCTCTCGCCCGATGGCCGCAGACTCGCGTTCATCGGACGAACGAACGCCGTGAATCAAGTATGAATTCGCTCCATGGATGGGGCACTGCCGCGGCCGCTTGATGGAACCCAAGGGGTGGCCGGCACTCCGTTCTGGTCTTTCGACAGCCATTACATTGTGTTCGCGGCTCAGGGCAAGCTCCAGAAGATCGATGCGTCGGGCGGTCCCGTGCAGACTCTTTGTGCCTTACCGGCCGGTTTTGGAGGCGGTTTTTGGACCCGTGACGACCAGATTGTCTTCGGCACCGCCATCAACAACGGTAGGGGTCTCCAGCGAGTGAGCGCGTCCGGCGGCGAACCCACGCCCGTTACGTCGCTGGCAGCACAAGAGACAGGCCACCTTTACCCCAGTCTTTTGCCGGATGGGCGTCACTTCGTTTACCTGCGCACCATGATTGCGGGGAACGCCGGAATCTACCTCGGCTCGCTAGACGCCAAGCCCAACGAGCAGGCATCGAAGAAGCTCCTTTCCGATCCATCGCCGGTTGTTTACGTGCCGCCGATTGATTCGAGCGGCAACGGATATCTGCTGTTTGTCCGCTCCGGCACGCTGATGGCCCAGCCCTTTGATGAAAAGCGGCTGGAGATGGCGGGCCAAACTGCAGCCATCGCCGAGCGCGTCAGTAACATTCTCGGTGGCGCCGGTTTTTCTGCATCGCCGAGCGGTGCATTGGTCTACCACGCGGGCGGCCCGTTAGGCGGGCAGCAGCTCACGTGGTTTGACCGCCAAGGAAAAAATCTCAGCACGCTTGCGGAGCCGTTCGTATTACAGGCAGCTTCCGCCCCGGCGCTTTCGCTGGATGGCAGGCGTGTCGCCTATGCGCGCAACGACCCTTCAGGAGGGACAAATATCTGGCTGATTGATCTCGGCCGAGACAACATCAGCACTCCATTTACAGTCGGCACAGGCAACAATACCAATCCCATCTGGTCTCCGGAGGGCAGCCGCATCGCGTTTTTCAGCCAGCGAGACGGCGTAAATGCAATTTACGCCAAGTCCTCGAACCTGGTGGGCGCGGAGGAATTGCTGTACAAAGAAGGCAAGCCCAGTGATCCTCCCGCCCGGGGGCCGATCAGTTGGTCGCACGATGGACGATTCATCAGCTACGGAGGGGGAGCCTCCGGGGTGTGGGTGCTGCCCGTGGATGCATCCGCTGGGCGCAAACCCATTCAGCTCGTGGGGCAGGAGTTCGGCCAGGGGGCCGCACGCTTCTCGCCGGACGGAAAGTTCTTCACCTACATTTCCCTGAAATCCGGAAAGTATGAAGTGTATGTGCGGGCTTTCGATCCTTCCGGCTCCGCGCCTTCAACCAACGGCGGCGAATGGATCGTATCTAAAGACGGCGGCAATGGCGCGCATTGGCGCGCGGACGGGAAAGAGATTTTCTACATGGCTCCCCCTGGAACCATCATGGCAGTGGAGGTGAAAACAACGCCCACCTTCGAGCCCGGAACGCCCAAGCCGTTGTTCAAGATCAACGCTGGCTCGCTGTACTGGGAAGTTTCACCCGATGGCCAGCATTTCCTCGTTCCCCTTTTAATGGGCGCGAATTCCGCCGCACCGTATACGGTAGTGCTGAACTGGCAGGCGGAACTGAGGAAATAAATCGCTTGGCGAGACCTTCAGTGAAAACAACGCTCGATCCGATAAGTAGCGTCACTTCAGGCCTAGTGACGGTATTCGACTTTCTTGCATAGCGGCGACCAGTTCCCTGGAGCCCGATCCCCAGCGCGTGATTACCTTAACCGCTTGCGTGAACGGAACATCTACCGGATGCGCTCGCGCCGCGGTGAGAATATAGATCGCGCCAGCTAGCGGGGTGGGGACAGAGGGAACGAACACGGTAAAACGTCCGTCGTCAAGTTCTTCAACGATGAAAGCAGGAACGAGGGCGTCCTCGATCTCAGCCAAGGCCGGCTTCCACGCGTTCTCCCGGCTGTCTCCCGCCATTTGGCGGGTCATACTCCGAAACACGCCGTACCCAGGGATTTTCTGGAGCAGCGAGTTCTCGATTCTGGTCCGTGCGGCTTGGCCCAATGAGGTACGAAGGGCCATCCCAACCAGGAGGCAAACAACCAACACGAGTAGAAACGAAAGCAGGTTTTCGGCTGGGAACCATTCCGGCAGTAGCCGAGTCAATGGCTTGGCCACGCCACCAAGCGACTTCGCTGCCTTTAGGAGCAGCAGAATTGCAAGGTAGACGGGAAGGACAAAAAGTACGCCCGCAATGAGCGCCTGCGTGATAGATTGACGGAGCTGTTTCACAGCCTCCCCCACTTTCTGTGTAAGATGCCGAACTCGTGTTCGTCTATTTCAGCGAGTACTTGCGTGCGCCCATACAGGATGAAAACACCATCTTAAACATATCCGTTGACTATAGCTGTTGACGCTAAGTGTTCTCGGTCTACCAATCGTCTCCTTACACCGACCGTACAAGGCGCCGGCTGCCACGCGCGCACCGGCATGCCGGGCAAATCGCTCCGACGAACGCTCCCTTCGCCGCGCTCCTAGTCTTGTGGCCAGAGGTGAACGCCCCGCACTTAACGGACTTCGGCGCCCCGGCCTCGGTGGCCGGCGGGGCGGTAGAAACCCTACCCCGCCGGACTGAGTCGTCTACTTAGCCAAGCTGTCGCCGCCTCAGCTTTGCCTCTCATCCCATGGACGATCAGGTGTTAGCGTTGCATCGAAAGCGCATCTGAGGCGATTCGGCCGAAACAATAGTCAAGGGTCGAGGACCTGTTTACGCGTAGTCGCCTACCTCTTGGCCCGCCTTTCCTCGCGACGGCTATGGCCTGCTCCGATGACCCCACCCTTGGCCGCGTTCCCGCCCATCGCTCCGATTGCGGCACCCTTTGCCGCACCGCTAGCTTTAGGGTGGGTGGTTTCTTTTGGTGGAGGTTGCGTCTTTGGCGGGGGTTGCGTCGCCGCTGGTGGCATTTGTGAGCGTGGTGTTTGCGCTGACGATTGGGGCACTGCGGCCATCACCATGGAGAGTGCCATTACGATCGCTGAATATCTCATATAGCCTCTTTTAGGCCGGCCCACTGTGTTCCGGAACTCCAATATCTGCCTTACATGCGCCCGGCGGGGGCACTACCTAAGTTCTTATTCCATTCACTATGATGCCCCGCCTGTCGTGTAGATGTTTCTTAAATCGATTTCACATGCCGAGCGGAAGCAATGATCTACTCAACCTGCGCGTCGGCAGGCTCGGTGTGGCCTTCACTTCGGACTCTCCTGCTGTTATGTCCCCTGCAAGGCGAAGGGCTGCCAAGAAAGGACAAAAATGAGGGCGGTCATCCCGCCCTCTATAAGGAGGTCAAGTGAAGAGACTGTTCAGCGTTTACTTGTCATAAGGCCAGAACAAACGCGGCCTAAACTTATGGCTGCCATTCCGAGCCAGGCGTCGAAAGGGCTATTTAGCTGTTCCAAACAAAAAGTTGACACCTGCGGAATACCGAAAATGGTTTTTGTTGGTATCGCTTCCAGTCACGAAAGAAGGTAGGCGCGCAAGATAATAATCGGCTTCGATCGGGCGCAAAGAGACATGTTTGCCGACCTTGATGTCAAGCCCGCCACCTATCAACATCGCAAAACCAGTTCTCTCAGCTTGGACTGTCGCATCAACCGGTTGTGACGCGCCGGGAGGGACAATCAGTCCGGGCGGGGGCCAGATTACACCCCCTTGGAGGAGGGTAACGCTCGTGCTGCTGGTTGCACGAGCGGCGCCGAACAAGGCCTGGGCATACGGCATCCAACGCGAGTGACTGTGGAGGGTGTAACGGGGACCCAACACAAAGTTCGTTAGTGTGTGATCGACACCGGGTCGATTCGGTGCGACGTCATTCGCAATGCCAAACACCGAGCCCGCATGCACAGCGCCGACATCGAAGACCAAACCGATCCCCGGCCTGAAGTTAAACGCAAGTTGGGCGTTCCCTCCGTTAAGGTTGAACGTCGGTAATGATACATTCGGTGTGTTGGGGCTGAAACGGACCCAGTTGTAGCCTAGAAAGGCCTCCCCCGCCGGACTATCCGTCGCAGCCGCTATGGAGGTGGTGAGCAGGGCTACACTAAAGAGCAAAATACTTTTTTTCAAGCCAAACTCCTTTTGCAAGTAGATTGTCGAACTCGATCCCTGAGAAAGTCGTGTCCCACTTCTCTGACAACAGATGAAGCGGAGCGCCTCAATTTTTGGGGATAAATCGTCTCGCGAATGCCGATGATTTCGAAAAGCCTTGGTCTGCGGATCGCCTTGGACAGGAGTCTCCCCTCATGAGACTGGCGCCGTTGCCAGCTACTCGCTTTGCCAAGATGAAGCCGCTTCTCGGCGAGCGGGCATTCAACGATCGTGAACGATGATCTTGGCATCTTGCACCAGGACTGATTTTGTCGCCCCATTAAAAAAGGGGCTGCGCCCGCCAAATCGCCTAATCCCCATCGGCCATTCGCCTCAATCGCCTGATCACTTAAAGATTCTGCTTGCTGTTCACCGCGCTCGTTTCGTCGGGTCGTAAGAAAGGACCGCGTCCCGTTACCCCGACCGCCGGGCTGGTCTCTGCGGATCGGACGCACCGCACGACTAGAAAGTGATGTTGAAGTAGATTGAGGATTCCGACAAAGGTCAACGCTGATTCCGAAGGGAAGGCGAACGGCATTCCGGGCGGAAGCGAACAGTTCTCGTAGCGCAGCGACGCTGGCAACATTGTGCAAGAAGTGTTCGCGTTCGTCAAGAGAAACCTATCTGGAGCGTAGCGGAGGCGGGCTGCCGCTAGCGACGAAAGGGTGATTTTCCAGTACATCGGTCCATGGTTCAATGGTTCAAATAGGTTTTTTATGGCTGACGAAGAACCCAAAGATCCAAAGACTCCACACGAAGCGCGGCCAAGGTCATGATATCCAGATTGCCCGGGTATTTGGGGAGATAATGTCCCGCCCCCTCGATTTCGAGATAAATCGACGTCTTGAGCCCTTGAAATTTCTTTGTTTCTGGCGGGGGAGGTACTCTTCCGCTTGGGTTTCGGTTGGCTCATCGACTACCGATCACGCCTATTCTTTCTCTTCAGAGCCCCATCGTTTGCCTCGATGAATGCGCGGATCTCATCTGCCATGCCCAAGAGCTTTTCCCACTGCTCGCGATAGAGTGTGACTGGAAGACGTCCTAGCCCGTATACGGAAAGCGCACCTTTCTCGGCTCACCTTCAGGGACATCTGCCCACGTGCTGGTCTTTGCAACGCTTGGTTCTCAGCACGAAACCGCGCGATTTCCGCTTTCAGTTCTTCTTCAGTTGCCATGAGATTCATTGATAGCACACCGCGAAGAGCACCAAAGGAAGTTCTGGCTCCATGACGGTTCGGTAGGACTATAGCCGCGAGGGGCCACACGACGTAGGCGCCAGATCGCTGCCGACAATGTTGCACAACGGTCTGTTCCCAAGCAGGAACGACCTCCAGTGTCGGCCACCAGCGCATGCTGCTTCAGCCCATGAAACGTCAGCCACGCCCGAAGCGATGAGCACGCGAGGGGCGTTGGCTCATTGATTGGACGGCGACTTACCACGACCGATGTCCAAGAAAGCCAGCTCGGGGAGCATTCTCCGAGAGTCTGACGATCCGCTCCCAACCTAAAATAGCTCCGGGCCACCGGGAGCTATCTGTATCGCCAATTGCCCACGATCGTCAAGGGCTGGTGCTCAGGGTCGACCAGGGGTTCGATCATGAGGAAGCGCTGGCCGTCCAGCGACACGTCGTATTCCCAGTTCGGCGTCCGCAACTGAGGTGCCGTGGCGTCGAACAGGATCTGCGGGGCCGACGACTGGAACGCGGCGCCGTCGCCGGAAACGCGCACGGCCATCATTTTTCCGCCCAGCGAAAGGTAGAAAATCTCCTTACCGTCGCCCCGCCACCGGGGCATCTGCCCTCCCGCATCAGAAATCTGCCAGCGTGCGGGGGAAGCGGGCTTGCCGGGCTCGAACGCCTGAACGTAAATCTCGCGACGGCCGCTGTCGTCAAAGTCGTACGCGATCCAGCGGGGCGCGCCCGGATTGAACTGGAAGTGGACTGCTCCGTGCGCATGCTGCCCAAGGAAACTCACCGGCTCGCCGCCACTCGCAGCCTGTATCATGACCTCGGTAGGCGCGGTGATCTGCGTATAGGCTAGAAAGCGCCCATCGCGCGACCAGTCCAGTGGCTCCTGTTCTGCGATGTGGGTCGTGAGCCTCTCGATGGTTCCTGCGCCGGAGGCCGCCTTACGGTACAGGTTCGCACGCCCTGCAGCATCATTCGAAAAGGTCAACGTAGCGCCATCCGGTGACCATATCGGGTTTTCATCAATGGCCGGATCGAAGGTGAGGCGTGTGAATACGTTTCCAGTCAGGTTCGCCAGCCAGATATCCGAGTTATTGCTGTCCCTGCGCGCAAATGCGACTTGCCTGCCGTCCGGCGAAATGCGCGGTGTGTAGTATTCACCTGGAGCGCCCAGCGAACCCAACAGTTTACCGGCCCTGTCGCGCCAGCGAAGCGCTGTCAGCGAATTGGTCTGCGGCGGATATACCAGCATGCCTTGTGTGTTGCCGGAAAGAGAATTCGCGGAAAAGTCGGAGAATGAGTGTCCAAAGAGGACGCGGCTTGCGAGCGGTGCCTTCAACGGAAACGATTCTCCCGTGAACTCTCCCCGTGCCGGATCAAAGGGCCGGGCCATCAGGATACCGTTGACGACCGAGAGCAGGTGTCCCGCCGACCAGATTGGGTGTTCGCCAATCTCGCCAACCCGGCGCGGCTTTTCGCCCGGATCAAGGGAGGCGAGCCAGAGATCGGATCCCCGCTCGCCTGGTCTCACAAACACAAATCGCCGCCCATCTGGAAGGAAATGCGGCGTAACTCCGCGTTCCGTTCCCGGCACCGGCACAGGCATTCCGCCGGCGTCCGGCATCCTCATAATGGGGCCACCCAAACCTTTAAGAGGAATCGAGGATGAGTTGGGAGATGCTGTTACGATGACACCGCTTGGACTCCAGCTCCCCATGAGGTTCGCGTTCGGCCGATCGTACAGATCAGTCAAGGCACCCGTTGCAACTTCAGTCTTCTTCAGCTTCTGCGGCGTAAAGAACGCAATCCAGCGTGAATCCGGCGACCAGAATGGATCGTAGGCGCCTTCGCTGCCCGGTAGAAGTCTTGATTCGGACTCTCCCAGCGAGCGCACCCACAACTGCGCCTTCCCTTCCGTGCGCCCGACGAAGGCCAGCATCGTCCCGTCAGGAGACAGCGCGAATCCGCCCTCGCCGTTCCGCGCGAAACGGAAACTGGTCCCCGGAGGTGGCAGGAGCGAAGCGGTCAATGCCACGGCCGGCGCGGAGGGGCGACCCCGAAGCAGGGTCCAGGCCATTGCGCCCAACGTGGCGAGCGAGATCACGACCGCAGCAGGCAGCATCCATTTCCGCCGCGCCCCGTGCGTGACTGGTGGCGCGGGAGGCGCCTCGGCGGAGCCATCCTCCAACATCAGGCGTGCTTCACCGATGGACTGCAAGCGCCGCCGGACGTCTTTCGTAAGACAGCGGCGGATGAGCGGCGCCCATTGCGATGGAACATCTGAAAGGTCGGGCTCCGTGCGAACCACACACGCAAGAATGTCGCTGATGGAAGCCCCCGTGAAAAGGCGTTTCCCCGAAAGGATCTCGGCAAGCACCACACCAAAGGACCAGATGTCCGACCTTCGGTCAACCGTACCGCCCAACGCCTGTTCCGGCGACATATAAGGCGCAGTGCCCAGAATAATACCCGTGTGGGTGATCTCCTTGTTGGGGGTCTCAGGGGACGGAGCGGGCTGGCTATCGCCCATCGCCTTCGCCAAGCCGAAGTCCAGCACTTTGACGGCCCCGCCTTCGCCCAGCTTGATGTTGCCTGGTTTCAGGTCGCGATGAACGATGCCTTTTTCATGGGCTGCCTCGATAGCCTCCGCGATCTCAAGCGCGATCCTGCGGGCCTCCCGAGGCTCGGCCGGGCCTTTCGCGATCAAATCCGCGAGAGTGAGTCCTTCTACGTATTCGAGCACCAGATAACCAAATCCGGAGGGGCTCGATCCAACGTCATAAAGCGCCGCGATGTGGGGATGGTTCAGGGCGGCGATGACGCGGGCCTCGCGCTCGAAGCGATCGGTGAACTGGACGAAAGAGGTCTTGATCGCGACCGTGCGGTTGAGCCGGGTATCGGTAGCCCGGAAGACCTCACCCATGCCCCCCTGTCCAATCTTCTGCTCAATCAGGTAGGGTCCAAGCTGGCTGCCCACAACCGCTAGGGACTCAGTTTTCAGCAAACTCTGATGGCCTTCCCACACCGGACGATCGAGGAAAGCGCCATCCTTCGAAAACGCACCCTCCCGGGATAGGATTGCGACCAGCGTTGCACGAAGTTCGGGGTCCGCGCGGTTCAAGAGCACGGCTCGCTCGGAAGGAGGAAGGGCCAGGGCTGCCCGGTACAGTTCCTCCAGGGCCCGCCACTCTTCGGGGGTCATAGAGGAGAGTGTATCGCATGGTCCTATTCGTTTCGCCGAAACGGAAGAACCCCGAGTTGAAACTCGGAGCTATTTGCAAATGTAAGCTCGATGCAACCGCTCACTTAAGGTGCGCGGCTCTGCACCGGAACCGGTAGACCCGGCACACTGCAGAGCCGCGACCGCAAACTTCCAATCCGTCTTAGCGCGGCTGCTCCGCCCGGAAATGGTTTCGGACCACCTGGCCAGCCACGGACTGCCCAAGTTGCCTCCCGGCTTCGAGCGAATGATAGAAGTGGAAACCGGCATAGATCCGGGCCCAGAACACGTCGTCCATCAAATCGCGCGTATCGGTGAAGTTATGGGTGTGAAGTCCGTCGGAGAACGACTTCGAGTCGACTGAAAACGTCACGCGGGTGGTGCCGAAGAAGTCCGCAATCAGGCTTGAGACCGCGCCAGTAACGCAGCCATGAGCGGCGGGATACTCCGGGTGCGCCGGAGTTGCACCACCGGAAGGCGCCCAGGCCGTGTCCGCCGGGAAATCAGCCGCGGAGCCAGATAGAGGATTGACGTCGCTTCCGACCGGGATCGCGGTTACCGGACGCCAGAACCCAAACTTATATTTGGCGTTGAAGCACCCGATGGCCGCGTCCGCATAGCCAGTCCACAACATCGCCATCATCCTCGCTGAATCTGCGATGCCGAGATTGTTGGCGATGGCGAGCGCGTTGAACATGCGAGCGTACTGCTGTCCCGTGTGCTCGGTGTAAAAGACGCCAATCTCGGTTTCGGAAGCCGAGCGAATCGTGCTGTCGGTGCCGCCATAGATGCGGGTCAGGTTATAGTCGCGTTTCCAGTCTTCACTGTTCAGGGCAGTGGGGCCGTCCGGCAGGAAGTCCGCCGCGGCTTTCATCGTGAAGGGCCGCATCTGGCCGAGCCACGGCACAGCCGGGGCAGCGAATGCCGGAGGTGTGGGAATCCATGCGCCCGGATCCGATCCCGGAGTATAGGAAACATTGGCTTCCAAACCATCTCCGAGACGGGCACTGATAACCGCCATAGCGGCGGCTTCCCCGACAGCCACTCCCGCGGTTTTGTCGCCGCCATCCGCAACCCCCGCCAGCGCGGCCGTATACTGGGCGTCCAGCGCCGCTTGTTGTGAGGGGAAGTAGTTGACCAGCACGCGGTGCGCGGCGGCAACTGTTGCAGCGCCCGTGGATGCGTTTGCTGGAGCGGCGAACCGGTAGTAAAACGGCTGATACTGGCCGGTGACGGCATTCACGGCGTCGTACACAGCGAGGCTCGAATAGGCGAACCACACGGCGGACGCCGCAGGATTCTTGCCGGCATTTGTCACGATTGTGGTTGACGCGATGCTATTCCAATCGGTGACTACGTTCCCTGCCTGGATCGCGCTCCAGGACAAAGCGAAAAGCGGAATAAAAATCGCTTGGTTGAGTTTCATTTGAATTCGTCTCCTTTTTGGGAAAAACTTTCCTCCGGAGAGCCTTGCGAAATTCTCCTCTCAAAACCGTAACGTGGCGGCTACTTTTTCATGTTATGCTTTGAGTCGTCTTGGGCCCGGATTCTCAAACCTCTGAAACGACGCAACTTCTGCTCGCGTGGGCGGGCGGCGACGCGGCCGCGCTGGATGCCCTGGCACCGCGTGTTTATCACGAGCTTCACCGCCTGGCCGTCGGTTTTATGAGGCGGGAGCGCGCCGAACCCGTCATGCAAGCGACCGCCCTGGTGCATGAGGTTTACGTGAAACTGATCGACACCCGCAACATGACGCTCGAAGGCAAAGCGCATTTCTACGCCGTCTGCGCTCAGATCATGCGCCGCATTCTGGTGGATGCTGCACGGAAGAGGGCCGCGGCGAGACACGGCGGCGGACTCGTTCGCGTTGAACTTGATGACGTGCTCCATCTAGACCTGAACAAGGGCAACGACCAGCGCTTGATCGCGCTGAACGACGCGCTGGATGAACTGGCGCAGGGCGATCCTCGAAAGGCGAAGGTCGTGGAACTGCGCTATTTCGCCGGCTTGAGCGTAGAAGATACCGCTGCCGTACTCAAAGTGTCAGTTGAGACGGTCACCCGCGACTGGCGCCTCGCCCGGGGCTGGTTGCTGGTGCAAATCAAGGGGTCGGCGGGGTCGTAGCGGAGGGACCGCACCATCCCTGAAGTTGACCCGCACGGATCAAAAGGATTGGCACCTAAAAACCGGATTTGGCCGACTTCGGTCGGATAACGCTGTGGTCCGCAAAAAAGCCATGCGGCGCTAAGCAGCCTCCCGTTCCAGCCGATAATCGTGATGCAGTCCGCCAAGCATTGGCTTCGATCTGACGCTGCAACCAGTGGGAAGCTGATGCCTAGAATTGCTGTTCACGACACCCGGCAGAATGGGCTCGGGAGTTCCAGGGCCTAGAGCAGAATGAGGGCGTGCTCGATTGTAATAGGCAGCGAATTCTCTCAGAGTCAGGAGCAAGTGCCGTTCGTTCACCGGAATGAGATAGTCCAGACACTCCCGGCGAATCGTGCCAACGAGCCGCTCGCAGTAGGCGTTCGCCGTGGGAGTTTGTACCGGCGTTCTTAAGATCCGCACTCCGAAGTCGCCGAGCGCTGCATCCAGTGAGGCCGAAAAGATCGAATCGTGATCGTGAATGACAAATTGGTACGGATGAACATCGGCGAAAACCTCTCGGAATTGCTGTGTCGTCCATTCTGCCGTCGGATGAGCGGTGGCATTACAATGCAATATCCGTCGCGATCCGATTTCCATGGCCACGAAGACGTACAGAAATCGGAAGGTCAACGAGACTGAGACGAAGAAATCACAGGCGGCAATCACGTTGGCTTGATTGCGAACAAAGGAAGCCCAGCGCTGGTCCTTGTTTCCACCGTTTGGCCGACCTCGTCGCTTGAGATATTTGCCGACCGTTCGCGGTGAGACCCGGATGCCCAACTTGACCTTTAGTTCGTTCGCAATGCGCTCTTCGCCCCAGGTCGGGTTCTCGCACGCCATCTGCCAGATGAGCGTCTGCAGATTCCCTCGCAGCTGTGGTCGGCCGGATCTCCGAGACTTCCATTTCCAGAACTCTCGAAAAGCAGTTCGATGCCATTTGATAAACGTCTCCGGCTTGACAATGACGAGGGCTTCCCGCCAATGGAAGAACCTGGAAAACAAGACCATAACGGTACGGATGCCAAGCGTCGAACGTCGCGGTTTGACACCGCGCTCCTGAAACAGGGCGAGTTGCCTGCGAAGAAACAAGTTTTCGGCAACGAGTGCGGTGCGAGAGGACAATAACAAACATATGAGCTTGAACACGCCACATTTTACATGAGCTCACAAGCGCTGCCTAAGGCCGACGAGGCGCCGGCCGGATGCAATTCTTGCGGAGGACAGGCGTCGCTGGCCGAGATAACGGGCATCGGCATGCGCCTGGTCGCAGTCGGGATATCAGTATGCTCTAGGAGTGTTGGAATTCGAACACCCAACCACTGCTCATCGCAGATAACTAATGGGTTCTGGAACGCGTTCGATGAGGATGATTCGTTGCTTCGTCAATTTCATCGTACAAAACCGTGTACAGCCCGCTATCGGAGGACGAGCAGCGGGGCTCTGTAGCACGCTTATCAATCAAACGGAGAGGTTTCGTAGCTTCGAAAACAGTCTCTCAAGTGGGCACATCGGTAAGGCTCTGGATAATTCTGCGACAATTCGAATTTCTGGCGAATTATCCTCCTTGTTTGCCTGAAATCCCATCCTGTAGACAAGACCATTGTCAAGCGTGATGCCGAAAACCGCCATCCAAATGGAGCTTGGCGCAATTTTTCAAAGGACTGCGAGTTGCGTTTAGCACCCTACGCATGTGGATGCTCAAATGCCCCCTGAGAAACACGAGGTAAACAATGAGACGGGAAGCATGGCGTAAGCCGGCGAGACTAATTTGTAAAGTGATTTTCCTTGCTAGTTTCGCTACGAGCATCTTGGCGCAAACCTACACCGTTTTCGATGTCCCCGGCGCTGTTGCGACCTATCCGGTCGGCATCAACAACCGTGGAGACGTTACGGGGAGCTTCTTCGATACCCAAGGTTTTGCACACGGTTTCGTTCGAGATTCCAATGGAAATCTAGCTCTATTTGATGGCACGCCTACAGCCATCAATGACGCGGGGGTGGTGACGGGATGCCTCGGAAACACGGAGTGCTTCTTGCGGGACGGAACCGGGGATATCACCCTGTTCGATGTCCCTCAAATTTTTGGTCCGCATGAGACTGTAGTGGGCCAGCTCGCAATCGACAACAGCGGTCAGATCGCGGGTTGGATCGGTTGCGCACCGGCTTGCAGTGAATTTCTATACGCATTTATCAGAGACAAAAATGGTGTCATAACAACCTTCTTCCTGGCTCCCCAGGGTTTGACGGCAACGAGTATCAATGCAGGCGGCGATATCACGGGTATTAACAAAGCCCTATTTCATCTGCGTGGCTTTGTGGGAGACCGGAACGGGGAGATCACATTGTTCGATGCTCCCGGTGCATCCGGCCCTCCGCTTTGTGGATTCCCTATTACGAGTCCCGTCAGCATCAATAACAATGGAGATGTCGCTGGCTCGTTTTCCTGTTCAGTCAATAATGGCGGTTTTATTCGGATGCGGAATGGCACCTTTGAGGTCTTCGGCGGCTTCCCGGTCAGCATAAACGAACCGGGCGACGTTGTCGGATTTGGATTGCCCGACGCAACAGGTACACACGACTTTGTGCGGGACAACAAGGGCCATGTCACAGTCTTCGATGCTGGAACACCCACCAGCATCAACGACCGCGACGACGTCACTGGCTACTTCTTCGACGCGACAGGAACACACGCCTTCGTGCGAAGCTCCCATTGAAGCGCTGGGAAGGGCCGACGGGATGTTCGCTAAATCTTGTGGCGAATCGAGCGGGCTATAGAGGCTCCGCAAGGGCGGCCGTTGGCAAGTACTTTACCTTATAGCTTCGAAACTGTATTGTCGACGGAATTGGATACCCAGATGTTCGCACCGTCAAATGCGACGTTCTCTGGGCCATTTCCTACTGGAAATGTCCCAAGATTGGAGCCATCGCTGGCCCGCAACTTGGTCACATTGTTGCTTGAGGTATTTGCTACCCACAAATCTGACCCGTCAAAGGCCACTGCCCGGGGGCCGCTTCCCACGGCAAATGTCCCAAGATTAGCGCCATCGCTGGCCCGAAGCTTGGTCACATTGTCGCTGTTTGCGTTCGACACCCAGATGTGTGCACCATCAAACGCTAAGCCAAGCGGAAAGGTCCCTACCCCAAATGTTCCGAGATTCGCACCGTCGGTGGCCCGCAACTTGGTCACACTGTTGCTGAGCCGATTCGTCACCCAGATGTGCTCTCCATCAAACGCCACCGAACGGGGTTGGTTTCCCACGGCAAACGCTCCCAAAGTAGTGCCGTCGCTCGCCCGCAACTTGGTCACGTTGTTGCTGGAGGAATTCGATACCCACACATTCGCGCCGTCAAAGGCTACGCCCTCGGGCCCGGTTCCGACAGCAAATGTACCCAGAGTCGTGCCGTCGCTGGCACGGAGCTTGGTCATGTTGTTGCTGCCGAAGTTCGTCACCCAGATGTTTGCGCCATCAAAGGCCACATCTTCGGGGAAAGTGCCCACGGCAAATGTCCCCAGATTGGCGCCATCACATGCACGCAGCTTGCTGACATTGTTGCCTCTGTTGTTCGCGACCCATATGTTTACTCCATCGAAAGCTATGCCAAACGGGAACGGCCCGGCGGCAAAGCTCGCTGTCAGATTCGCGTTATACCAACGCAAGATGGCGATTTGAAGGAAGTTCATGGTCGTGATCCCTCCTTGGAGATTTCTTGTTGGGTGAGACCCGCAAGTTCAACGATCTTACCTCTGCGGCCCAGCCGCTCGCAAGATGGTATTGAGCTCATTCGTTCGGACGTGAGAGACGCAGAGACTAAAGTCTGCAGTTCCGAGTTTCCCGACCCTAAAACGTGGCGTTCAAGCCCCTACGTCCCACTTCTCGCAGAAGTGTCGTTCGGACGCATGTACAGTTCGTTACTTCTGGTCTGTTCCTGAGATTCGGATTCAACTGAGCCGTCAGTCGGCATCCAGGCGTAAACCAACTCGCCAGCGTCGAGGAGATCGCACCTGAGCTCTTTGATCCATAATGCCTAACGTCACGCACGCGTCAGCCATCGGCGTTAAAATCTTTATCGTTGATCTGATCTTACGGAATCTTGTTGAGCTCGAATCCATGTGTAGGACCATACAGCTGGCCAGGGCCAGAGAAGTAGCCCGTGATCTCCCCACTCGCATCACTGCCACGGCCTCTGGATGCGTCTTTGTCATGTATGCAATAGACGATCAGGAACACGATTACGATATAACCAGCGAAGTTCGACTGATCTTTGCGAATAACATTCGGAAAACATCATTCGCCCAAAGCTTTGCCCCAAAGAACGCGCCAAGCGTGTTTGTGAGGAGATCCGTCGTCCCCGAGTGTCGCGTGGGTAGGTAGGCCTGAAAAAATTCGATCGTGAAACTGACTGCGAAACCGAGGCAAGTTACGAGTACGAGCGCCGACTTAACCGACCGCGTCACTGACCAATAGGCGCAAAAAGCGAATCCAAGCGGGATGAACCCCACAATGTTCATGAGGATGTCCATCCAATGCTCCGAAACTGGCCTATACTCCTTCCAAAACGGTTCGAATCGTTTTTGATGCAGAAGGGAGTACCGTTCTGGGATGTCGAGATCGATTCCCACAGGAGCCGCATTATGGACTGTGTTACCGGCATGCTCATTGAAAAGATATAGCGCAACGAGCCGTTCGTCGCGTGAGAGTTCGGGCCGTCCGTGTTGCATCCACGTCTCGTAATGTCGGCGCACTTGAGCGGCCGTGAGCTCGCGATAGTATACGGCAACGCCCCGCAGCTCTCCCTGCCAGGCGTCGCTTACAACGGGAGACGTACCGACTTCAAGTTCCCCCCTGAGATCATCTGCAAGCCGGAACCGCGGGAACGTACTCGCGAGTAGTCCATCGATATACGCAGTGGTACCTTGTGCATCTGATGCGATCGTGAGAAAGATTGGCCTCCCTTGGCGGAACACATCAGCAATGCTGATCTCGGATCGATCGCCACTGTTGTCCTCGTGACGGACAATGAGACTCGAGAGATATTGGTGCAGCGAGAATCGCAGCGGATTGTCGGCGGTGGAAAAGGCGAGGATTGTGTTCGAGTCAATTGTTAGCCCAGGCTCCAACCAAATCTCAAGCGTGGACGACACCTGGTCTGGCGAACTCTTAAATATGCCGGAGCTCCGTACTATGCCGTAATCTCCGAATTCCAGCCCATCCCGATTCTCTACCCAGGTAACCGCATTCTTTGGTCGGTGAAACGGCCAAAGCCCAAGGCACAGAATACCCGAGAGAACAAATGCGCAGGCGAGTCTGACAATCCATATCGGTACTGCCTTCAAAACAGAGACTCCTTCAACCATGGCAACGAGAACACGTCCAGAAGATACACGTAGTGTGCATTATATATTGCCTCGTGTCTGTGGTTTCTCAAACTCCAACTCGGCAAACAGAGACCTTCTCGTTCTAACTTTTTCAGGCCCTGTGACCAGCCTGACCTCTTTCGATCCTGACCACGGTCGTTCTGTGAGCGACATAGTTGCTTCATACCCAACGGGCGCCTTCGCAGCGCCTTCGCAGAGTGCTGGTCTTTTTGATGCTGATTGCTCGTATTCTTGATATCTGTCAGGAAACAATTGATAGACGACCGTTGCAGGGCGGCAACTTACTTGGCTGATCTGGATGGTCTCGTCCTCGAAGGCGTGGCAGGCTGATTTGGAGCTGCAATGTGCTACCGCTTGTGTTTGGGCCCGAGTTGAACAACCCCGCCAGGAGCACGGGATGGACATGTAACGAACCTATTCGGGCGAGCTTGGTAATAGAGGCAGTACGGTGCAACATCGGCGACTCCAAAGATATTACGATAGCTTGCATACGTCCAAATAATGATCGTAGTCCTGAGGTTGGTAACTTCTTGCCAGTCCGCGACGAATTGAGTGAAAGGAAAGGTAAAACGGTCTCCTCCGGCAAGGTTTGGGCCATTTCCGATTGGATGCGGAACGACTTCTGGGTTGAATCCTGGAGGTTCCGCATACCCGCCATGCGCGCCGACCAATTCGGAAAGTTCAATTTCCATTCTGATTTCGGATGCTACGGTAGGGCCGACATTATGTACCACAACTTGACCATCGATGAGGCCATTGACTTGGACGGTGAACGATTTCGGCGTAAGTTCAATCACGAGATGAGCGCTGTCTCGCTTTTCTTGATCGTTCAACTGTCGCGCCATCGTCTCCCACTGTTTCTTGGAATAATGCTGTCGGGGTCATTTCAATGGCCGTGCACCCAAGATGAGAATCTCCACCAGTCTCCGCGCGCTTTGCTGCCAGTCAGGGCTGGACGACACATTGGCAACGCCGATCAGAGCGCGAAGTAGATCGATAGGGTCAATGTCTTTACGTATGTCGCCGCTTTTGACGGCGCGTTTCACCAGGGCACGAATCGCTTCCCAGACCTGCGTGTAAGAAGCTTCGAACACCTTCTTGGGATCTCCAATCAGTGTATTTAGCGCCTGGGCTATGATCTTCTTCGCCGCGATGTAGTCCACGAACAACAACATCCACGCTCGCAAGGCTTCAATCGGGGGCATGGTCTCGGCAAAGTTCCGTTGCGCAGCGGCCAGCTTTTCGACCTCCGTCCGATAAACCGCCTCAATCAGCGCCTCGCGCGAAGGAAAATGTCGATATAACGTTCCCGGCCCGACGCCCGCCTGTTTGGCAATGTCATCCAGGCTTGCATCTGCGCCGGATCGCGTGAACGCCTCCTTCGCCGCTTCGAAAACACGGTCGCGATTCCGTTCCGCGTCAGCGCGCGGCTTTCGGGTGTGAGATTTTAAAACGTTTTGTAGCCATTCGCGAAAAAACTTGCACCCGGAGAGTGTCTCCGGTAATAGAATCCACTCTTGATGACGTAAGTTTTTAGAATCAGGTTGTTACACCCTACCACCCGTAGTCTTATGGACTATTATAAGTAATGTGTTATGTGCCAGTTACGGACCAACTTGTCGAGTATTAGAACTACTACCAGTACCGGTACTAGGTAGCCGCGGTGTAGAATAGGTCTAGCCGAAAGGCGACTTTTCAGGAGGAGAAAAGATGACGAAGCTCAAGTTTTTACGCATCCCGGTCGGCGCATGCGCCGGGTTCCTGTTGATTACTCCCGTGCAGGCAACCATCATTGGTTCCATTTACGAAGTCAGCTCGGCAATTTCTCAGAACGCGACTCCGGCGAATGTGCCCGCCGGTCCGGCGACGGTCACGTTTGACCTACCGGGAACCACAATCAACTTTCAATCGCCGCCCGCCGCATACACAATTGGGGCATTTATCGCGTCCGGTGGCGCGACCATCACCTCGGGATCGACTCACGCGGGCGATTCCCTCTTGGACACGCTGTTCAACTTCACCGGCACGGTGACGGTAACCAATGGGGAAACCTTTAGCGCGGGGCATGACGATGGTCTGACGTTTACGATCGGCAGCACTACTGTGATCAACGCCCCCGGCCCAACTGGTTTTGTAGTTACCACTCAAACGTACACCGGTCCTTCAGGCAACTTTCCTTTCCAGTTGGTATACGGCGAATGCTGCGGGGCTCCGGCCGACCTTGAGATATCCGGCCTCGCGTTGGTCTCCGTTCCGGAACCGAGAACCGCAGTCCCGATATCCATTGTGCTCCTGGTAATGGGATTCGTCCTGCGAAGACGGTTTGCCAAAACAGTCTCGTGGTGAGGATCGTAAGAAGCCGGGAATCGCACTTCTCCTTGGCTCAGGCGATTATGGGTAATGACTTCGCGCATAGGCGGTGTCCGTAACGGGTCCGTGACGTCACTTACTCCCGCCCAGAAGCAAGAACGCCGTCCCTGGCGCGTGGCCGAGGCGGCGTTTAGACGACGAGTTGCGTGAAGCTATTTCCCGATCTTGTACGTCCGCTCGCCCGCAGCGTTCTTGGACGACTCGATCTTCTCGCCTCCGTTGCTGCCCAGGATGTTGACGAAGCCGAGCGCCGTGTGCGGCTGCCAACCAGTAGCCTTCATGATCTCAGGCAATGTGGCGCCCTTGGCGCGCTTCATCATGGCAAATCACGTCGGCCTTCTTAATCGCGCGGTCTGCTTTGGCTAGGCGATCTTCTTAGCCGGGCGCGCCTTCTTCGCGGGCTTCGCCTTCTTGGCCTTGAGCGGGCCCTTGGTCGCCGGAGCTTCAGCTGCGATCGTGCTGGTGTTCTCAGACTCGATGCTCATGTTGATTTCTCCTTGGCGCAATTGCGGTCGTCACAGTCATCACGGCGGTTGGGAGAAACATCAAGACAATCTGGGCGATCACGCCCATGAGGCGAAATTCCAGGGGAGTGAGGGTAATCGGTGGGCTGGCCTTCTTTATCGAGCCGACAAATCGAGCTGTCGTCTCCCTAGTGCCGTTCCGGCAGTCTTTCCCGCGCGGTCATACCGATGGTTCATACCATTGTGAATCAGTTCTACATCTTCGGAAGCAAAGGGCAGCGTTTTCGCCTGCATGTCGTAATAGTCATGAAGTGTCCAATTTGCTTTCATGATCCCACGTCGAGTGTCGGCAGATTCCTTCCAATAAGTGTGTAATCTCGTGAACCAACACGTGAGCCAACAGCACATGAGCAAAGCCTGGCATCTTTTCTGACCATACCAATCGGTCATACAATACCGTGATGTGAATTCCTTCGTTAGGGAAGGCGAAAGCCCCTGAGTTGGGTTTGAGTTCCTCGGGGGTATAGCTCCTGTGTGTAGTCAAAAAGCTCGTGACCTATTTGAATCAGGAGCTTGCCATCCGAAGCCACGGCCGTGATGGGAGGGTGTCCTGGATGTTAAAACGGTTGGTTCGTGCTCAATTTGATGCTCGCGTTTCTGGCCGCCATCCGAATTCTGTTCCGAACTCGGTTGGACATCTCGCTTGAAGTGCTCGCTCTGCGGCAGCAGGTCGCCGTACTCAAACGAAAGCGACCGCGTCCTTCACTGAACCGCCTCGACCGCTTCTTCTGGGCGACTCTGCGGCAGATATGGCGGCGATGGTCGGATGTTCTGGTCATAGTAAAACCGGAGACGGTGGTCGGATGGCATCGGGCGGGCTTTCGCCTGTACTGGCGCTGGCGATCACGGCCGCGCGGCGGCCGACCCAAGGTGAGCATGGAGATTCGGACTCTCGTCCGCCGCATGGCGACTGAGAATTCGGGCTGGGGAGCACCGAAGATACACGGGGAGCTTCAAAAGCTCGGCTTCGAGATCTCCGAGCGTACCGTCGCCAGATATCTGCAACGTTTGCGGCGACGCGGCGATCCTGCCAAACACTGGCTCGCCTTCCTCGCTAACCATCGCGAGGTGATCGTCGCTTTCGACTTCTTTACCGTACCCACGCTGACCTTCCAGCTGCTATATTGCTTCTTCGAAATCGAGCATGGCCGGCGCAGGGTGCTGCACTTAAACATCACTCGTCACCCGAATGCCGAGTGGGTGGTGCAACAACTCCGTGAAGCGTTTCCTGAGGCTGGTCCGTATCGGTATGCCATCCTCGACCACGACTCGAAATTCGATGCCGATGTGATTGCCTTCCTGAAGGCGACGGGCCTCCGACCGAAGCGCACGAGTGTTCAAGCACCGTGGCAAAACGGGACTCCGGAACGCTGGGTGGGAAGCTGCCGCCGCGAGATTCTCGACCATGTAATCGCGTTGAACGAAAAACATCTGCGGCGGCTAATTCGCGATTACTTGAACTACCACCACTATGACCGGATTCACGATTCCCTCGATAAGGACACACCGAATAGACGGCCAGTGGAAACGAAGCCTTCGTCGGCTGCGACAGTGATCTCCAGTGCGCGGCTCGGAGGACTTCATCATCGATATAGCTGGTGCAAAGCTGCCTAGGAGCTCGCGTCTGCCGACGCGATGCCTTTCCTTGCGCTCCGGCGCCGGAGCGCCGTGTGCTCAAACCGGCCAGCGGATCTATTTCGCAAAAAAGGGACCCACAGGTCGCAGAGAGCGCACTTTTCCGGGCCGCTCTTGCACTGTCTGCGGCGGTTTGGACTCGCAAAGTCCCCGCGCGATGCATGCCTGTTCCGCCGCTGGTACAGTATTGCTCAACGTTCGTCAGCGTCAGACGAAGTTATGGCTACGCACGAGGGCTCCACCATAGTTATTCCTGGGAAGAGGCTGCGTGAGTGACGCGCATGCGTTTTTGGCGACATACAGCGGTTGACAGTTTTTTTCGGAGAATGTTCGTAAGCCTCTCCTGCCGCTCGGGTACCCACCGCGCGTAATGCTTGACGACCACTTCTTCCGTGTCGCCGATCAGATCCGCAACATCGCGAGGAGATACGCCGCGCTGAAGCAGCAAGCGGACGAATGTGTGCCGGAATATATGTGGCGTTGGTGTTCCGTGCTCAAATGCGCCCGCGAGGTCGAATGCTCGATTAATTCTACGGCGCCACAGATCGGTCGCTGTCTCCAGTCTCTCGGACATGCCACAAGCGAATATTCTGGAGCCGTATTTCCGCTCACGTGCGAGAAGACGCTCATAGAGCCAGTCACCTACCCACGTGAACAACGGACCTTTTGCCTTGTGCATTCGCAAAAAGACATTCGCGCCGCCGTCTGGATGTGGAGTAACACGGTTCATGTCGAAGGTCGCGGCGTCGCTGATGCGGAGTCCGGTCCAGGCGAGGAGCATCACCATGCTTTTGACCTCATCGCCGCCCCAGGAGCCTGACCCGAGATGATTCTTCCAGTCAACGTCTCGCAGCCTATCGCAGGCTTCGTAGATTCTCACGAGTTCAGCATCGGTGAATGGCATTCGGTTCGCTGCCGTCCCTGCCCCCACAGGCGCTTCCAGATCAGCAGCGGGATTCTCCCCGATCCACTTTCGCTTTACACAGAACTTGAAAAACCCGTTCAGCCGTTCAAGTTTCTTCCCCTTCGCCCGGATGCCGTCTTTCCAGCGGGAATAGAATTCATCCATGTCGGTGATCTGAATTTGGTCGATCATGACGTATCCCGCGGCAAATGTTAGTAGTTGGTTCACAAAGGTCTTGTACTTTCGGACCGTCGCCGGCGCAATGCCGCGGCCTGCGCGGTTGGAGAGGTATGCGTCTGTGGCCAACTGAATGGCGATTGCAGACTGCTTTGGCGCTTCCGTGGCGGAAGCCAACGACCATTCGGATGGATTAAGGGATTGACACGGCCCATCCCATGTACCAACAGATTCCCACGCGGCGAGGACAGCCTTTGCTTCCGCCCAAGTCGCCTTCTTCGTGTTTCTCCGTTTGAATAAGCCGCCGAGTGTGCCAGCCGCATAGATCGAGCAGTGGCACTTCTTCCAGCCGCGGCGCAGTTCCTCAGGCTCGTAGTTTCGGGAATCTGGAGTGTGACCACCGACACACTTGCCTTGTATTCTGAGGTGGCGGCGGTAAAGGTTCAGGGGCATGTGGACCTTGGCGGATTATAACGTCATTGCCCACCGTTGCCCACCAAAATTAGTGACTGCTTCTAAGCTATTGATTGTCCGGCTCGACACATAGGTAACAGAACGTACCGGAGACATGGGTTACACTTTTTGCTCTGGAAGGGGGCGGGAAGTGGGATGCCATGGAAGGAAAGTTCTGTTATGGACGAACGCATACGTTTCGTGATTCGACTCAAAGACGGCGAGAGCATG
>Ga0210389_10000923_pt1 | contig 24787 bp, 18 predicted proteins | sample IncBWH28OmetaG_FD_160127 | JGI IMG/M metagenome (GOLD analysis project Ga0210389, IMG submission 160127) | Forest soil microbial communities from Barre Woods Harvard Forest LTER site, Petersham, Massachusetts, United States - Inc-BW-H-28-O ...
TCAGTATCTAGCAACAAGCTCGTCATTCCGATCACGCCATTCATGGGCGTGCGGATTTCGTGACTCATGTTGGCCAAAAACTCGCTCTTGGCCTGGCTTGCTTCCTCTGCCCGTTTTTGCGCTGTCTCGGCTTGGCGACGCGCAATCCGTAAGCGCCGGATCAACCAGAGCATTACCAACAGCGCGGGCACCAGGGCAGTGATTACAGCCAAAAAGACCACGGCGTTCGAGCGAGCATGGCCATACTGGAAAATCGTACTTGCCTCCGTGCTGAGGCTGGAATGCCAGCGGAAGTCAGTCGCAATGAGCGTTCCGTCGCTGGCCATTTCTCCGATCTCGTCACGTAAGATGTCCGCAGCGCGTCTAGCATCGCTTCTTTGCCTGTTCGCACCGATGCCGAACCAAAACGTACCGCTCATAACGGGCAGGCTTCGCAGTTGCCCTTTAGGGCAAATGAAAATTCTCGAATCCGCAGTCGTGCTCTGAGCCAGGAGAGCCCCAATAGCTGCGCCGGAGCACACCGCCTCGATGACATCCTTGGGTGTTGGCTGAATTAGAGTGATAGCGTTCGGGAACCTTTGGTGCGCAATCAGAAGATCCAGGCTGCTGTTTGCAACCGCCAGTGGCTTACCTTCGATATCCCCCGGTCCTTTCAGGTTAGCTGCCTCGGGAAACACTAGAACATATGTCATCTTCGCCCACGGAGAGCTGATGTACACGGCCCTTCGCCGCTCGGGTGTATCGCCGAGAATCGGCCATAGATCGACTGCTCCTCCTGTGAGTGCTTTCTCGGGTCCCTGGGGCGAGTAGACCCAATCCAAGTTGATCTTCTTGCGTCGTGCCGCTTCTTTGATCGCTTCAACAGCAGGGCCAGTTGGATTGCCGTTTGCATCCCGAAAGTGGTCCGGCCGTGCATCCCGGAACCCGATAACGAAGGTCCGCTGAGGTTGGGCACTTCGTGCCATAAGATACGCGCCGAGGACAATAGCCGCTACTGCGCTGCCGATCGTGAGCACCATGAATGGCTGGTGGACACGACACCATCTCCTGAACAAGAATCGACTATTTGAGTTCCGACCTGCCGGATCGTGCAGCTGGTGTAACGCCATAGTCCCTCAGTGTCTAATCGGCACATTAGGCGCATTTGTCCATATCTACCTGGGACCGAATTTATCGACAAGCCATGTTCAGACGCACCGTCGGAGGCAGTGAACGATTGGGAGAAATCGAGTCGCGATTGAATGTCCAAGTGAGGGTGCCTGTGCTGCCCTGTTTAGTCGAATGCTGATCGGCTCCAAAGCTCGCTACTGTAATGCTCGCAGAGGGGGATGATATTTTTTGTCGTCCTGAATTGGCGGTCCCGACACCGGACAAATTAGTAGCGTAGCTTAGCGCCGCGCCGGATGAATCTATTTTGCTAGAATCATCGACTAGTTCAAGTTGAAGGTTTCCGTCCCCGGTGCCCACAGCAGTTCGCACGTAATACTGAAACGTTACAGTGCCGCTGTATTCGTTAGATTGTTGGCCACTGGAAGGTTCAGATTGGCTTGAACTCAATACGAATACATCGCACTGGGCGCCAACCGACAGAGCTAGCGCTGTGCTTCCTGTTCTCTGGGCGTGAACAGGAAAGGAAAACAGTGGAATTAATAGGGCAAGCGCTTTTGCGCAAGGTGAAATCGGCATTTACAGAATATGAAGCACGCGTCGTTCCTAGTCTCAAAGCAGACTCCTTGCTGAAGCAGGGCGAATGGTTTCAGAAGATTAGAGGAAGCGACCATTCAGTACGGATGCCCAAAGCCACGGGAGCTTGTATGGATTTGAGAACGGACGAGAAGAAATGAGACGGCAGTATGCGCCTTCTTCTCGTAGTGGTACGGCGCCTTTCGCGTGGCGTAAGAGCATAGTCCCAAGCAGCGAAGTGTATTACGTGATAGTCTGCCCGCTGCTACCTCAGTATTAGATCCCTTCAAGGTCCAACCTGGAATGGAGCGGGGCCCGTGACGCACTCCGGAGTGCCTGTAAAAGGCGCGGAGAATAACCATTTGGCTTTCAGGTCCTGAAGCCGCCAGGATGCCTGTTAGCGGCCGCCCTTAGTCTTAGTCAAAATTCGCCTCCTTGAGCCGGAGTTGGGCTATCCTGACGCCGTAACTCAATCTCACTCCGTTTACGAGATAGATGAGATCTTGTACTCTTCGCGGAAGCGAATTCTAAAGGCGCGTGCAATCCACGTAATAGCCTGGATCGCAGGAGACAAACCATGCGTGCTCGGCTGGGCCTCTGCAAGTCGCAGTCGTACGTCTACTTTTTTTCGGTCCCGATTTTCTATGCTGAGAAGATAAACGGCTGTCAGACAAAGTGCGCTAATTGTTAACTCCACCGGCTCAGATATTCGACCGACGGCCTTCGCAATTAATATGCCGTTGTAGCTTAAGAGAATCGCCGCATGACACAGAGGCAAGAGCCCGACGACAAATGCAAGGAATTTCATACGCCAGTTTGAGCTTGCCCGAAGCAGGATGATGGCGCATCCTGCGGTTGTCAGATACGCAAACACCGCGCAATTAATTCCGAAGCTCATACTGAAGTCTCCTTTGGGCTCAAAGAATACGTTCTGTTGGTTTTTCCCTCTGATTTAGCCGAAACCATGACTTCGGGGAAGCACTCGATCCTCCAAAGTCGTACAAATCGGACTTGCAGAGCCATCTGCTTGAAAGCATTGACACAATCTGCTCCCAAGTTTACTCCTTCGTTGAGCAAGCCTGAACTTCACGTGTTCCGATATGCGAATGGCTTCAAAAACACAAGGTTTGATTAACGACGCTTGCTGACAAACATTGTATCGAGAGTGCCGCCGGTACTCAGCTACTTTACCTATTGCTACCGAGAGGAGCCCACGCATCGGAGTGTTCAAATGCGCCTGTCAACACTCGACTGCCACTGACGTATAGGCTATCTGTGGTTGCGGTACTGCGCTTATGCCTACCCATCTCAATTTTGCGCACGAGCCTCAAATTTAGACCGCGGGCCGATTTGAGCTTCCATCGCCTCTCCTCGTGAAGGCGGGATTCTATGTAACGTGGATCGGCCGATTTCATAACGAACGTGGTATCGATGAAGCCGAAGTACCAGCCTCCTCTTAACCTACTGAAAGGATTGTTCCGGCGAAAGACAAAGAGTGCAAGGATTTGGAGATGCGTTCGCTACATCGTCTAGCCGAGCGGAACTGGCATAATGCCCGGTTCAAAAATAGCCGATTCTGTTGAGAAAAGGCTCCGTTATCAAAGAATTACACCCACTCACAAGCAATTTCGAGCGCAAGGTCGCGCGTTTGGTGCTGAATCGACCGCTCATCCTCTTCGCGGTCCTGTTGCTCTATGCCACAGTGCCAGCAGTTGCGCATCTATTTTCTTGGGGAGACCGGCGTCGTTCCCTAGCCGCATTAATCGTCACTTATTCACTCGGGGCAGCGTATTTTACCAACATATTTCATGCTTGCAAGGCCCTCGCAAAAGACTCGGAGCACGAGCCTACTGAGAGGAGCAAATGCCACGACATTCGCATTCGTCACGACCTGCGGAATTCCGTCAATGTAATCATGGGGTTCGCCGATCTGCTCTCGACCGAAACAGTTGGCACGCTAAATAAGAAGCAGCAGCTCTATGTCCACCACATCGGAGCGGGAGCCCGACAGATGCTGGCTCTCGTCGACTCCAAAATCGACTCCAGCGGTAATGAAGAACGCTCGAATTCATCAGCGTCGGACAGAACGGCGCAAGTCTGACAACCCATATGGCGTCACTGCTGTCATCTCGCTCGGCGGACCAGGATTCCAATACGATCTATCGAGTGTTAGTGATAGACGATGACTTCCTCGCAATAGAACTGGTCAAAGAGGTACTCGCCTTTGACAACCTGGAAATCTACAGCACCACCGAAGCACAATCAGGCCTGACTATGGTTACGCAGCACCGGCCGCACTTGGTATTGCTGGATCTCGTGATGCCTGGAATTCATGGCATGGAGTTGCTCGAACGGATCTTAGACATTGACCCGGGCGTGGACGTAATTTTGATGACAGGCCACTATTCCACCGACTCAGCCGTGGAGGCCATCCAGAAAGGCGCCTACGATTACCTGACGAAGCCCATCCCTATCGATCGGCTCCGCCAGAAGATTGAGGCATGGCTAAGCGCTGCTCACCGGCGGCAGAGCACCCTCAAGCTGGACAACGAATTGCTGCGAGTCTGTCAGTTCGAGGGCATTGTCGGACATAGTCCGCTGATGTTTGAGGTGTTCTCGAAGCTCCAGCGGATTGCTCCCCACTTTCAGACGGTGTTGATTCTAGGGGAGACGGGAACTGGCAAGGAGTTGGCGGCCCGGACACTTCACCGCTTGAGCCCGCGCCCCTCCGGACCATTCGTCGTCTGCAACTGCGCCGGCATTGTCGAGACTCTTTTCGAGAGTGAATTGTTCGGTCACGTGCGAGGGGCGTTTACTGGCGCTACGCAGGATAAACCCGGCACGGTTGAGATTGCAAACGGAGGAACACTCTTCCTGGACGAAATCGGGGAGCTGCCGCTTTCTACCCAAGCCAAGCTTTTGCGCGTTCTGCAAAACCGGGAGGTTCAACGTGTTGGCGCTCCGATTGCCCGCCACGTCGATGTTCGAGTTGTGGCGGCGACGCATCGAAATTTGCGCGAAATGGTCGCCGAAAAGAAGTTCCGCGAGGACCTCTACTACCGTCTTTCCGTGGTCGAGATTAAATTGCCGCGGTTGACCGAACGAAAGGAAGATCTGCCGTTGCTGGAACGCCATTTCTTGCAAATGTTCGCAACACGCTACAGCAAGCCTGGCCTGTGCCTCACGCGAAGGGCGCAGAGCCTTCTGATGCGCTATTCGTGGCCGGGAAATGTCCGGGAGCTGGAAAATGTGCTCAGCTATTCAGCAATGATGGCCGAGCGCGATGTCATCGATGTCCGAGATTTTCCCGATGCCATGCAGAGTAAGCTCTCATCAACGCCTGGTGAAGACGAGCGTTTGATTTCTCTCGAAGAATTACAGAGTAAACACACGTTGCAAGTCCTGGATCGAGTGGGGGGGAATCGGGCGCGAGCGGCGGAGATATTGGGCATTAGCCGAGCGACTCTCTACCGAATTCTCGGAAAGACGAACGCGCCGGTGGTGAGAAGTGAAAGCGTGGTCACGTCACCGGCAGATCGATAAGCTATCGCTCGTGGAACAGAAAATGAGGCTTGACCGCGGGATGTGTAGAGGAATGACGTTTCAAGTCCGAACGTCGCTTATGGCCGCCAAGTGCCAGAGTAGATGTTCGATTGTTCTGATTAAGAGGTTATGCGAGCGGAAGCATTTCAGGAATTGGGCTGGTAGTTGCGGCGACAACGCGGTTGCGCCCGTCCGTTTTTGCCTGGTACAAAGCACTGTCAGCAGCGGCGATTAACTCGGTTAGTGTGCTTCCATCGGTGGGGAAGGATGCTACGCCGATAGACACCGTGACGACGCCGAGGTGCTGTCCGCCATGTTGGACCGAGAGCCGGCTGACTCCCGATCGGATCTGATCGGCACGGCGGACCGTGTCCTCAACTGATGATTCGCAAAAAAGGATGCAGAACTCTTCACCGCCGTAACGGCACGCGATGTCTTCTTTGCGGAGGTGTTCTCGTAGGAATTGTCCGAATGTGCGCAGGAGAGCGTCTCCTCCTTCGTGCCCGAACGTGTCGTTGAATGTTTTGAAGTGGTCGAGGTCCAGCATGGCGAACCCTGCGGAGTGTTCTCGTCGTGCCAAGCGGTTGAGTTCTCGTTCAACGGATTCTTCCAGGTAGCGGCGGTTGAACAGACCGGTCAGCGGGTCGCGGATGGATTGCCGGCGAAGCGCTTCCTGGAGATAAAGGTTGGAGAGAGATATAGCGACGTTTTCAGCAACAGTACCAGCGAGTTGCCGGTCATCGGATGGGAGGAATTCTTCGGAAGCTTGAGCTCCGTTATGCTTTTGAAGGTACAGGATACCCAGTCCGGTGCCTTGAGCCATTAAGGGAAGGCAGGCGTGGTCGCCTGGGACGCCTTTGAGGTGAAGGCATGGTGTTCCGACCGTACCATGGTCGGTGATGTGGAGTTGTCCGCGACGTAACGCCCAGCATTCCTCGGGTTCGAACTCGCCCTCACAGGTGAGTGGATCGTTCCAGGTGGTTACGCTTTTGACAAGATTGCGGGAGGAGTTAAAGATGTAGAGCACTCCGGCGTATGTTGGAAACAGGTGACCGCAGAACTGTGCAACGATGTCGTAGGCTTCTTTTGAGCCCGAGCATGCTTGGAGCAAATCGTTCATTTTGCTGAGGATCGAGGATTGCTCCTTGCGCCGTTCCAGTTCCTCCACCGATTTCCCAAGCTTCTCATTTGCAAGGCGCAGGCTTTCTTGCGCTTGATATTGCTGGGTCACGTCCCAGCAGACCCCGGTTAACAGAAGGGGCCTCCCAGCTTCGTCGTAATCGAGTTTTCCGCGAGCAACCAGGGTCCTAACCGTGCCGTCGCGCCATAAAACGCGGAATTCAGTTTTGTATTCTGCTCCACGTTCGATCGAAGCAGCGATGGCTTGTTGGACGTGCTCGCGGTCATCCGTGTGCACGAGTGCCGCAAACCCCTCGACGGTTGGTGGGAACTGGCCGATCGGAAGGCCGAAAAGGACAGAGCAGTGCTCATCTGCCTTGATGATATTCGGCGCAATGTCCCAACTCCAAACGCCGATCTCTGAGGAACGCAGTGTCAGGCTTAAGCGTTCCTCGGTTTGCGAGAGCGCTTTTTGCGCTTGCTCAAGGTGTCCACTAAGGCCTATACATGCAGTCTGCATTCTTCCACCGAGTACGGCAATGCCGAGACTCAGAGCCAAGTACAACAGCAGCTCCACCCAATGCTGCGCGCCTTGGATCACAAAACTTCCACGCGGAGGGATCAGGAAGTAATCCGCGCAAAAAAAACCGAGAATGGCCGCTACAATTGCTGGTCGGACACCCCCATACCAAGCGGTCAAAAGGATGGCAAAGAGTAATACTGAGAAGGCGCTCCGGTCGCCGAGCAATGGGTCCAGCAGAAGCCGTACACCCGTTGCAAGTGCGATGCTGACCACGGCACAGCCGTAGCTGAGCATAAAAGATCGCCACAGCTCTGGGCTTTCGCGACGAGGGTTGTCAGTATTTTCCATCTGTCAAAAGTTATCCAGGCCTACCGGAAGCTCGCCTCGCAATATCCTCTGGTCGTAAACGGCAGCAACTTTTCATTTGTTATCGACATTTTAGGGTTTTAGCACTAGCCCACATGGCTAACCTGCGCGAAATGTTGGGCTTCGGTCTGGCCGCCGGCGTTGAGGAGATTAAAGAACTACCCTTATCCGGCCGATCTAATGTTATGGAAACCTCAACATGTGTTGGGGACCGAGAGCTCGAAATCGCTGCCGGGAATCCGGCATCGACCGAACGCGGAATACGAATGGCCCGAATCCTTGTCGTGGATGATGATCCCAACGCCCGTAAATTGCTCGTGGGACTGCTCGAGTACGAGGGACACGTCGTGATCGAGTGTGACAGCGGGAGGGAGGGCATGAAAGCCGCCGAGCGGGAGAATCCTGATTTGGTGATTACCGACTGCCGTATGCCTAGCATGAGCGGAAAGGATTTTGTAGCCGGACTACGCAATCTAAGCCACACGGTCGATACGCCTATTATCTTTCATACTGCGGCCGGCGACGGCGGCGAAATTCGGGACTTTGCCACCGCTTATGGAGTTGCGGGCATCCTCACCAAGCCGTGCCCAGCCGAGGTGTTATTGGCGGAAATAGCGTCGGCGTTGGGCGCTCCGCCTCAGGAACCCTTTCGAAATATCCCCGAAAGGCTGCGATCCCGGATTCCACGATATCTGGCCAGTTGCGACGGCGACTTATCTGCTCTAGAGGACGCTTTGGCAACCGGCGATTTTGGTCGTATTCAAGAGGTTGGCCACAATCTGAAGGGCACAGGCTCCGCTTATGGCTTCAGCCGCATAACGCGCATCGGCGGTGGCTTGGAGTTTGCGGCGAAGGCCTGCGATCCAAGCGAAATTACCGAGCGGTTAAGAGATCTAGCCAATTGCCTTCTCAGCATTAAAGCCGCTCGCGCTAAAGTGGCTGATCAAACCGAAGAGTTGGCGCGCGGGATCAGCTCCGATGCATGATCGGAACAACGGCCGTTAGCTGGTGATCCACGATGCTCAGCCCCTCGCTCACTACCGCAATCGTATCGCCTGATCCAGCCATCCACAGTCAGCTCCAAGAGGCGCTGGAATCCAGTTCCATGACAGAGGCAGTGTGGTCACTCTCGGACTATCCCGAATTGTCGGCTCTTGAGCGCCTGAGGGAACTGCCATCCGGTTGCATCCTTTTTCTCGATTTTTCAGATCCACTCCGAGCCCGGCGGATCGCGGTGGAACTCGAGCGGGCCTATCCGCTCGTAAGCGTTGTAGCGGTTCTAAATGGCGGGACTAAGGACGACGTTATCGCCCTCACCCGATTGGGCATCCGCGAGTTCATTGGAAATCCTATATCTTCATCTGAAGTCACCGTCGCATTTGTCAGAGCCTCGAGGCAGTTGAAACCAGCAGAAGCTGTTGGCGGAAATATTTGTGCTTTTCTGCCGGCTAGGGCTGGTTCGGGGGCCACAACCGTCGCGATCAACACCGCCGCCGCGGTAGCGCGCATCTCGAAACAACAGACTTTGTTGTTGGACTTCGATTTGCGACTAGGCATCACTTCTTTCCTGCTAAAACTGGATGGCTTGCATTCGGTACAGGACGCCCTGAACGGCAGCACGAACCTGGATGAGGATTTCTGGATGAGACTGGTGACCAGGCGAGACACCTTGGACATCCTCGGATCCGCTCCCGACGAGCTGCCTTCAGAACCACGGCCCAACGAGTGTGGCGCAGTACTCAATTGCGCACAATCCCGCTACGCCACCATAATTGTGGATTTACCAGGCACGATGGAGCGTCACGAATTGGAGACTCTGGATCGCGCTAAGGAAGTTTACCTCGTTTTCACTTCAGATATGACTGGTCTTCACATGGCCAAGAGGAAATCCGAGGCTCTGCGGCGGCTTCAGCATACCGATAAGGTTTCAGCCCTCATCAATCACGCCGACGGACGGGCAACCTTGCCTGTGGCGGAGATTGAGAAGCTGCTGCAATTGCCTGTTCGTTTTATTTTGCCTAAGGACGAGCCGGCGATAGCCGGAGCAGTGTTGCAGGGAGCAGCCGTTCAGGCCAAGTCGAAATTCGGCGCGCAGATCGAAGCCATCGCGCAAAGCATCGCTGGAAGGATGCCTGCAGCCCCTGCACCCAAGTCGCCGCCAGCACCCACACGTCGATTTTTGGAGTTTTTTTCGGTTAGTCCCGAACGGGATCGGAACCGGTGGAGTAACTGAGGGATTGGATCCAACGGAAGGAATTATGACGACGCAGCGACTGATCGCCAACCTGGAATGCGACGCCCGCAACGAACTGCATTCGATCATGGGCATGCTGGAACTCATTGCCGAAGGATCGCTGTCTGATTTGCAATATGAGCGCTTACGCGCCTGCAAGTCGAGCGCTGACCGCCTGCTGCGCTCCATTCAAAATGTTCATCAGTTGGTCTGCGCGGAAACTGTTATACCTCAGCGGGCCCAAGTAGACCTGCGGGCAGTGGTGGCCGATACGGCCGGCCTCATGGAAGAGGTCGCGCGCCGCAAGGGGCTCACCTTTAACGCCGAATTATGTCCGGGCACGCCAGCACTTGTAACTGCCGATCGCCGGTGCATAGATGACATTTTGGTCAGGTTGATTGACAACGCCATCAGGTTTACCGACCAGGGCTGGATCGATCTGATCGTGAAAGGGTGCGCCAACTTCGCTGTGACACCTCGTATAGAATTCGTGGTCTGCGACAGCGGCCCCGGTATCCCTGAGGAGACAATCACTCGCGTTATGAATCCATTCGCGCCGGACCATTTGGAGGGCGGATTGGGCTTGCCGATTATCCACCAACTCGTTCAAGGAATGGGCGGAGAACTCTCTATCGGCCGCAATGACGGAGGGGGTTCCCGAGTAATCGTTTCCCTTCCTTTCCAGGCTCCCAACGCTCCCAACACTTGCGAAAGTCCTGAGTTGAATGGCGCGGATTGCGTGCCGGGCCAATCTTCGGAATCAGGGCGGCTCTTGAATATCCTGGTCGCTGAAGATTCCGATCATAGCTACTACGTCCTCGAATCCTACTTGCAAGAAGAAGGCCATCGTCTCACGCGGGCGCAAAATGGAGCAAACGCCGTAGATATGTTCAAGACCGGCGCCTATGATCTAGTGCTGATGGATGTTCATATGCCGGTTATGGACGGTTACGACGCCACCCGGGCGATTCGGGAATGGGAAACCACAGATGGCCGAGCTCGAGTACCAATTGTGGTGTTGTCTTCTGATTCTCAGCAAACTCAACGTCAAAATGGCGCGAAAGCGGGGTGCTCGGGATATATTACCAAGCCTGCCTCGAAAGCCGCTGTGTTGAATTCGCTAAAGCGATTTGCCGGGACAGTCATTCAGGATTGACCAGCCGAGCAGCGTCGAAAGGCCGAAATATGCTTGGTGTAGCAGCCGTTAATGACGCACTTTCTGACTACGTTTTTCCGATCAAGCCCTTCCATTCTTCCGAAACAGGGTGATAATTGTAAAGCCGGGAGGCCGCCACAATTCATGTCGAGCATCGCGTTGTCGAGTGCTCGGACCCTCGCTCCGTTCCCAGTTTTTCCGAAAAGTCATAGCTACCCATGCGGAACCTGAACGAGTGCAATGGACCGTCGTTTGGATCGCGGCTAGTGTTTTCTCACTGGTTCTGCTCGGCGTAATACTAGCAACGCACTGTTAGAGACCACAACAACTCATGGACTTAGACGGCATGATTTTACCCAAAATTGGGTCAAGACATGTGATCGCACTCAGCCAAAGAAAAGGCAAGGCCCGTTATTTCAATGTCTTCGCTTGATGGAATGCGGAGTGCAAAATAGCGCGGTATGAGCTTGGCAACTCCGCTGCAGCCAGACTTGGCTTCAGATCATCCTTCAGAACAATCGCTTAGGCGCTATGTAGCTAACGAAATGGGAACGGTACGCAAGAAGAAGCTGGCTACTCACCTCGACCAATGTCCGGGTTGTCGAGCCCTTTCCGGGAGAATACACGAGGTGGCCCGTCGGTTTAGAGATTTCGAACGTTTAGCCCTCGCCCGGGTGGGTGCTGGGACGCTTTCGAATAGAAGCCTTTGACGGATCCAACGGAACGGGCGAGCGATAACCTGTCTGAGGAATCAGAGAACACTCATGTACCTAAAGAGTTACTCCGGGATTCACTTCAGATTCATACTCAGTTCATATCAAAGATTCAGTGACTTGTGTACGATTCTTTGGTAAACACATGTGCCAATCTCGATAACTTTCCTGTTCTTTTGCAGTATTTCTGTCGATGTTCTTAGGTGATGACCTTGTGGAGGGAACTCCTCTTCGTGTGGAATTCGGATACGGTCCCTGAATCGCAACTAAATAATCCGCCAAAGAGCTGAAAGATATCAAAAAAGGTAGGAGACTGATGACTGTTGAACTCATGGACCGTTCCATGCTCGCCGCACCCGGCGATGCTGTGGAATTCATTACGAATATCCTGCAGGCTTCTACCGAATATTCCATCATCGGGAAAGACCTAAACGGCGGCATCCTCCTATGGAACGAGGGTGCGCATCGGCTTTACGGGTACGCACCGGACGAGGTGGTGGGGAAAGCTAACTCCAGCATCTTGCACACGCCAGAGGATATTGCAGCGGGTAGACCCACAGAAATCATGGAAATCGCGCTTCAGGTCGGAAAGTGGGAGGGTACCTTCCAGCGGGTTCGAAAGAATGGGGAGCGCTTTCCCGCTCGCGTGGTAATCACACCCTGGCGGGACTCGACCGGCAGGCCGGTCGGTTTCTTGCTGATATCCAAGGACGTAACGAATGAGGTCGCGTTCACCGAGGAGTTGCGGAGGGCGAAGCTGTTCGATAGCGCCATCGTGGGCAATGCTCAAGAAGCGGTCGACTTTATCACCAACATTCTTGAATCCTCCACCGAGTATTCAGTCATCGGCAAGGACCTCGATGGAAAGATACTGTTGTGGAACGAAGGCGCGCGCCGGCTATATGGGTATGAGCCGGAGGAGGTCGTTGGAAGGGCGAACTCGCAAATCCTGCATGTGCCCGAGGACGTGAAGAGTGGACGCCATAAGGAAATCGTGCAGGCGGCCCTGCAAGACGGCAAATGGGAGGGGACGCTCCTTCGCGTCCGCAAGAACGGCGAGCGCTTTACAGCTCGCGTGGTCATCACGCCGCGCCGCGATAATCGGGGGAAAGCCATCGGCTTTCTGCTTATCTCCAAGGACATTTCCGATGAAATCCGCCTGACTGAGGAACTGCGGGCTACCCAATATTACGCGCGATCGCTCATCGAGGCATCGCTCGACCCACTCGTCACCATCAGCCCCGAGGGCAAAATCACCGACGTCAACGAGGCTTCCGTGCAAGCGACCGGCGTGCCGCGCGAGAAACTTGTGGGCACTGACTTTTCCGATTACTTTACCGAACCGGATAATGCGCGTGCCGGCTACCAAAAGGTTTTCTCCGAGGGCCTGGTGCGCGATTACCCGCTCGCCATCCGCCACGTGACGGGCCGTCTCACCGATGTGCTCTACAATGCCTCGGTCTATAAGGACGACAAAGGCAAAGTGCTGGGCGTCTTTGCGGCGGCGCGCGACGTGACAGCGCAGAAGCAGGCATCGCAATACGCGCGCAGTCTAATCGAGGCTTCGCTCGATCCGCTGGTCACCATCAGCCCGGAGGGCAAGATCACCGACGTCAACGATGCGTCTGTCCAAGCCACCGGCCTGTCGCCTGGCAAGCTGATCGGCACCGATTTTTCGGATTACTTCACCGAGCCTGAGAAGGCGCGGGAAGGTTATCAGCAAGTTTTCTCGCAGGGCTTCGTGCGCGACTATCCGCTGGCGATCCGCCATTCGTCGGGTCGCGTCACCGACGTACTCTATAACGCCTCGGTCTATAAGGACGACAAAGGAAATGTGCTGGGCGTGTTCGCCGCGGCGCGCGATGTGACCGAGCGCAAACAAGCCGAAGCCAAGCAGCGCGCCGCCGCCGCTTATGCGCGCAGCTTGATCGAAGCATCCGTGGATCCGCTTGTCACCATCAGTCCCGACGGCAAAATTACGGATGTAAACCGGGCGACTGAGTTGGCCACGGGCATTCCGCGCCAGCGCCTCACCGGTACCGACTTTTCCGATTACTTCACTGAGCCCGACAAAGCGCGGGAAGGTTATCAGCAGGTGTTCTCGCAAGGCTTTGTGAAGGACTACCCGCTGGCCATCCGCCATTCCTCGGGCCGCATTACGGATGTGCTTTATAACGCCTCCGTTTACAAGGATGACCGGGGTCAGGTGCTGGGTGTCTTCGCAGCCGCACGCGATGTGACCGAGCGCAAGATGGCAGAAGAACTGCAACGCGCCTCCTCGGCCTATGCGCGATCGCTCATCGAGGCCTCACTCGACCCACTCGTCACGATCAGCGCGCAGGGCAAAATCACCGACGTCAACGAGGCGTCCGTCCAGGCGACCGGCGTGCCGCGCGAACAGCTTATCGGTACCGTCTTTTCCGATTATTTCACCGAGCCGGACAAGGCGCGGGCAGGCTACCAGCAGGTGTTCTCGGAAGGCTTTGTGAAGGACTACCCCCTAGCCATCCGCCATTCCTCAGGCCGTATCATGGACGTGCTTTACAACGCCGCAGTATACCGGGATGACAAGAGCAACGTTCTGGGTGTCTTCGCCGCGGCGCGCGACGTGACCGTGCAGAAGCAGGCGTCGCAATACGCCCGTTCGCTCATTGAGGCCTCTCTCGATCCACTTGTCACCATCAGCGCGCAGGGCAAGATCACAGACGTGAACGAAGCCTCCGTAGAGGCGACCGGCGTCGCGCGCGAGCAGCTCATCGGCACGGATTTTTCAAATTACTTCACCGAACCTGATAAAGCCCGCGACGGCTACCAGCGTGTGTTTTCCGAGGGCTTCGTACGCGACTACGCGCTGGCCATCCGGCACGTCACTGACCGCATCACGGATGTGCTGTATAACGCCTCGGTCTATAAGGACGAGAAAGGCAGGGTGCTGGGCGTTTTCGCCGCAGCGCGCGACGTAACCGAGCGTAAGCGCTTCGAGCAATCACTCCAGGAAGCAAACCGCATGAAGAGCGAGTTCCTCGCCAACATGTCGCACGAGCTGCGTACGCCGCTGAACGGCATCATCGGTTTCACCGAGTTCCTGGTCGACCAGAAGCCTGGCCCGCTGAACGCCAAGCAAAAGGAGTACCTGAGCGATGTGTTGAATAGCGCGCGCCATCTGCTCCAGCTCATCAACGATGTCCTCGACTTGGCCAAGGTTGAGGCCGGCAAGATGGAGTTGCATCCGGAAATCTTCCCAGTGCGCAAAGCCGTGGAGGAAGTCACCGCTGTTATCAAGGGCATCGCCCACAAGAAACACATCGCCGTCGCCGTTGAAATTGGTGACGGGCTAGACGCCGTCTTCCTCGACCAGCACAAGTTCAAGCAGGTGCTCTACAACTTGTTGTCCAACGCGGTCAAATTCACCGACGATGGCGGCAAGGTGGAGATCCGCGCAGTCCACCTGGATCCTGATCGGCTCGAAGTGCGAGTCTGTGACACAGGCATCGGCATAAAGATTGACGATATCAACCGGCTCTTTACCGAGTTCGAGCAATTGGACACCGGCACCGCGCGGCGCTTCGAAGGCACGGGACTGGGTTTGGCGCTGACGAAGAAAATCATCGAGTTCCAGGGCGGCCATATTAGCGTCGAAAGCGAGCCGGGCACGGGCAGCACTTTTAGTGTGGTCCTGCCGATCACCAGCAAAGAGGTTAACCTTTGAACCTCACAACTTCGAGCCCTACTCAGGGAACTGATCATCAATTTCGTGCCTTGTTGGAAGCCGCTCCCGACGCCATGGTCATCGTCGACCAGAGGGGGCAGATCGTTCTGGTCAATTCACAAACCGAGAAACTGTTTGGGTTCTCCCGTGAGGAATTGTTGGGCAAGCCCATAGAGATCCTGATTCCAAAACGTTTTCATGGCAAACACCCCGGTCACCGGCACGGCTACTTTGCCGATCCTCACGTGCGGCCTATGGGGGCGGGCCTGGACCTCTACGGCTTGCGCAAGGGTGGCTCCGAATTTCCGGTCGAGATCAGCCTCAGCCCCCTGATGACAGATGGCGGGATGTTGGTCACCAGCGCAATCCGCGACATAACCAGCCAAAAGCAGACCGAGCTCGCTTTGCTGGAAAAAAACGCGGAACTGGAGCGCGCCAACAAAGCCAAAGATAGTTTCCTCGCGAGCATGTCACACGAGTTGCGCACGCCACTTAACGGCATCATCGGCTTCGCGGAGTTTCTCGCGGACGGCAAACCCGGCGTTGTCAACGGCAAGCAAAAAGAGTATCTCGAGGACATTTTGAACAGTGGACGGCACCTGCTGCATCTCATCAACGACATTCTCGACATCGTTAAGATTCAGGCCGGCAAACTGGAGTTGAACCCCGAAATGTTCCGGCTGGCGGATGTAGTTCACGAAGTCCGCACAGGTGCGGGCCCCATGGCTCAGAACAAGCATATCCAGGTGCGTGTTGAAATCGCCCCCGGACTCGAGGTCGTTACGCTTGATGAGCAACGCTTCAGGCAAATCCTCTACAACCTGCTTTCCAATGCCCTGAAGTTCACATGCGACGGCGGCGATGTGGAAATTTGCGCGGGGTACGACAGGCCCGACTACTTCAGTCTGTCTGTTCGCGACACCGGTATCGGAATCAAACCCGAGGATTTGGAGCGGCTCTTCAGAGAGTTCGAACAACTCGAATCCGGCGCGGCTCGCCGCTACGACGGTACCGGCCTTGGCCTGGCGCTTACACGCAAGATCGTGGAGATCCAAGGAGGCGCCATTAATGTCCAAAGTGAAGTAGGAAAAGGCAGCACCTTCACCGTAATTCTGCCGCTGCTTCCCCAGGAGGCAATGAAATGAAAAACGCACGTATTCTGGTGGTGGACGACAATCCCACCAACCTCAAACTGGTCTCCGACCTGCTGGCTTTTGAAGGGCATGAAGTCCTCAACGCGATGGATGCCGAAGAGGCGCAAATCGTCCTTACTCGTACTCTGCCGGACCTGATCCTTATGGATATCGCGCTGCCCGGCATGGACGGGTTGACGCTTACGCGCCATCTCAAGGCGGATCCCCGCACCCGCCACATCCGTATTGTCGCGCTCACTGCCTTCGCCATGAAAGGCGATGAGCAGAAGGCTCTCGATGCCGGATGCGACGGCTACATAACCAAACCCATCGACACCCGCGCGCTGCCCGCCGAGGTGGCCGGGATTCTGGCTGTCGCAGGCAGTGGCAGTCGCAGGGAAGCCCAATGAAAATCCTCGTCATCGAAGACAACCCGTCACAGCTCAAACTGGCGCATCACGTCCTGAGCGCCGCCGGTCACGACGTAAGCGACGCCGGCGCGGCGGAACAGGCCTTCACCGCCATTAAGCGAGACCGCCCCCAACTCATCCTCCTCGACCTGTTGCTGCCGGGCATCGATGGTCTGACGCTGGTGCGTCGGCTCAAGGCCGATCCGGACACGCGCGACATTCACGTGGTAGCGGTCACCTCCTATCCCGAGGCCTATCCGAAAGCGGCGGCCTTAGCTGCCGGGTGCGAGGCCTACTTTGTGAAACCGATCAACACCCGTGAACTGTCCGGCCAGCTTAACGCCGTCGCCGAGAGAAAGGATGCGATCGATTGAGCCGGCCAACGAATGACTCCGTGAAATTGCCCATTCTTCATGACATTGGCGCCAACCGGAAGTGGCCGCCCATGACGCTCGGGACCAAAGAGGCGCAATGAAAATCCTTATCATTGAAGACGACCCCGCCAGTTTGAAACTGACCAGTGACGTGGTCCAGGGGGGCGGCCACGTCGTGATGCTCGCGACCACGGCGGACCAGGCGGTTTACTCCATCAAAGCAGTCAGGCCGGATGTGATCCTGTTGGATCTTCGCTTGCCCGGCATCAAAGGCTTCGGCGTCGCCAGCCAGTGCCGCGGGGAACCAGGCACTCGCGACATTCCCATCATTGCGATCACGTCGTTCTCAGAGGAATACGGTAAAGACGAAGCTCTAAAGGCTGGATGTGACGCGTACATCGTCAAGCCCATCAACACCCGCACGCTATTGAAACAAATCGAGGATGTCGTAGCCGTCAAGGCAAGGACTTCCTTGTCGAAGCTTAGCCAATGAACATCCTCATCGCTGACGATATCGCCGTCAACCGGAAACTGCTACGCGCGATTCTCGAGGCTGAAGGGCATACGACGCTCGAAGCGGTTGACGGCGTCGAAGCGCTGCAAATTCTCATGCGCGAGAATGTGGACGCGGTGATGTCGGACATCCTGATGCCGCGTATGGACGGCTACCGGCTGTGTCACGAAATCCGCACCAACGAACGCCTGCGTGACCTGCCGATAGTCATTTACACCTCTACCTACACCTCGGCGAGCGACGAGAAGCTGGCGCTCGATCTCGGCGCCGACAAGTACTTGAAAAAACCCTCGCCGGTCGGAACAATCCTTGCCGCATTGTACGAAGCCATTGCCATGCAGCACACCGTTTCGCAGCCCGATGCATTGCAGGAAGTCGAGGTACTCAAGGAATACAGCGATCGGCTGGTGGCGAAGCTGGAAGAGAAGAATATCGAGCTCGAAGAGCGGATAAAATTGACCGGGCTTTCGATGGAAGTAACCACGGCTTTAATGCACGAAAATACGCTACGGGAGATCCTCCAGCGTTGTTGCGAAGCACTTGTGGAGTACCTCGGCGCGGCCTTCGCCCGCGTTTGGACTTATAACGAGCCGGAGAATGTGTTGGAGTTGCAAGCCAGCGCGGGAATGTACACGCACATTGATGGGGCTCACGGCCGCGTGCCGGTCGGGCAATTCAAAATCGGCCTGATTGCGGCGGAACGAAAGCCCCATCTCACCAATTCCGTCGTCGGCGATCCGCGCGTTCCCGAACAGGAGTGGGCTCGGCGGGAGGGTTTGGTCGCATTTGCCGGGTACCCCCTGATCGTTGGCGATCGTCTGGTCGGTGTTCTAGCGATGTTCGCCCGTGCTCAACTCTCCCATGCAGCATTGGACAAAATGGCTTCGATTGCGGAGGCGATCGCTCTGGGCATAGGGCGCAAACTGGCAGAGGAGGAATTGAGCGCCACGCATGATCGGTTGCATCGGCTGCTGGAGCTTAGTCCGGCGGTCCTCTACAATCTGAAGATTCAAGGCCACAATGTAATCCCGACCTTTGTTAGCGATAACATCGAGCGGTTACTGAACGTCAAACCAGCGGAAAGCAGTTTCGATTGGTGGTTCCAAAATCTTCATCCGGAAGACCGTGACAGGATGCTCGAAACGCTGGCTAAGGGCCTCAAGGAAGGTGGCTACACGGCAGAGTATCGCGTCCGGCACCGGGACGGGACTTACCGCTGGATAATGGATAGCAATCACGTTGTGCGCGACGCCGTGGGCGAGCCCCAAGAAATTGCGGGTGTCTGGACCGATATCTCCGAGCACAAGGAGGAACAGGAACTAAGACGGCGATTGGAAGACAAAGCTGCGGAAGCACAGGCCGCCAACCGGGCCAAAAGTGCATTTCTTTCGACTATGTCACATGAAATCCGTACGCCGATGAATGCCATTCTCGGATACGCGCAGTTGATGGCGCGTGACCCAAGCTTGGGAGCAGATGCCAAGAAACATCTGGAGATCATCGGACGAAGTGGCGAGCATCTGTTAGGCCTCATCAACGATGTTTTGGATATGTCCAAGATCGAGGCTGGCCGCATCGAGCTGAATCCTGTGACATTCAACCTCTCTAGGCTGCTGGAGGATCTTGCGGCGATGTTTCGCTTGCGAGCTGAGGCAAAGGAACTACAATTCGAGATGTTGGCCGGCGGTGAAACGGTCCCGTACGTTGTGGGAGACCAAGGAAAGATACGTCAGGTGCTGATCAACCTTTTAGGAAACGCCGTCAAGTTTACGCAGAGCGGCTACATCCAGCTGCGTGTCACCCTTGAGAAGCGCAACGGCGATCAGTTATGGCTGTCCGCCCACGTTGAGGACACCGGTTCGGGCATTTCGGAAGAGGAACAGGGTAAGTTATTCCAGCCGTTTAGCCAAACCAGGCGTGGTCTTACAGCGCAGGAGGGCGCCGGCTTGGGGTTGGCAATTAGCCGCCAGTGTGCACGCCTGATGGGGGGCGATGTCAAGCTAACCAGCAGCCCGGGCAAGGGATCAATCTTCCGGTTCGAGATCCCGGTGGAGTGTGGCAACGCCGCCGTGGCTCTCAGGCGGAGTGCGCCTCGCCGCGTCATTGCCCTACGGAGCGGGCAGCAAGCTCCGGGAATTCTGGTCGCCGATGATCAACCCGAGAACCGGGACTGGTTGATTAAGCTGCTGACTTCCATCGGGTTCTGCATACGAGGTGTGGACAATGGCGAGGCGGCCATTCGAAGCTGGCAGGAATGGAACCCTCGTTTAATCCTGATGGATGTGCATATGCCGGTCATGGACGGACTAGAGGCGACACGAGTCATCAAAGCGGATCCGCGAGGGAAGGAAACGGTAATCGTGGCTCTCACAGCCAGCGTGATGGATAGCGACCGTCGAGCCGTTTCTCAATGCGGGGCCGATGATTTCCTGGCGAAGCCCTGCCATGAGGACGAACTGCTAGAAAAGATACGCGTCCTTCTGAACATCGCTTATGACTACGAAGAGATGGCAGACGCGGAGAGCCAACTTGCCGGACCGGACCCGCCGACCGCTGAGGAGGTCGGGCAACTGCCACGGGAGCTAATCGGGGAACTCCGCGATGCGACCGTGAGTGGAAACAAGAAACTCCTGGATAAACTGATTCTCCAAGTGCGCGAGTCTCAGGATGATGGGTTCGCACGCGGCCTTCAAAGGCTGGCCGACAATTACGAATACGATGCGCTGACGAAATTACTGGAGGAAGCGTGCCAGCGGTAGCGGAACACCTAATTCATCACAGCGACATCATGATCGTGGATGACAGTCCCGCCAATCTGACGCTGTTGGAAGAGATGCTAATGTTGCGAGGGCACGCAGTACGCTCGTTTCCGCTGGGGAGACTGGCGCTCGCGGCGGCGATGAAAAATCCGCCGGATTTGATTCTGCTGGACATCAACATGCCAGAGATGAACGGCTACGAAGTCTGCGAACGCCTCAAATCCAATGCGCAGGTTTCGGACGTCCCCATCATTTTCTTGAGCGCATTGAACGAAACGCAAGACAAGGTGAAGGCCTTCCGCTGCGGCGCTGGTGACTACATATCCAAGCCTTTTCAATTTGAGGAAGTTCACGCCCGCGTCGAAACGCATCTCAAACTGCACTCTCTTCAGCGAGGGTTAAAACTCCAGAATGACCGTTTGGAGGAGGCTGTCGCCGCGCGCACGCGTGAACTTGTCGAAGCGAACGAGCGGTTGTCCCTCCTCGATCGTTCAAAGAGCGCGTTCCTGAACCTCATCTCGCACGAGTTCCGCACGCCGCTCCACGGACTTCTCGGGATAGGCGAGGTCATCCTGGATGGAATGTCGGGCACAGAGCAGGAGGTAGAACTTCGAGGGATGTTTGAACGATCTCGCCGAAGGATTCTCTCGATACTGGATGACGCTTTGCTAGTGACTCAAATCGATGTCGATGGCGAACGCTTCAAATCTGGCCCGGTCTCTTTGAATGCGGTATTAACTCGCTCGATTGAGTGTACGACTGAGTTCGCCGCATCTCGCCGCGTCATCCTCGGTCCGCCACCGGCCGAACTGGGCCTCGTGTTGGGAGATAAGGATTTGCTTGTAAGGGCATTTCAAGCACTCCTAGAAACCGCCGTCAAGTTCTCCGATAAGGGCGAAACTGTCCGGCTTTCACATGACAACCGGCCCGATTCTCCAAGTGTCGTCATCGAGAGCCATGGCCGGACGCTCCCAGCCGCCGCTTTGGGCAAATTCTTTGATCTCTTCTCAATCGGTGAAGCGATCACGCCTGGCGGGGACCTCGGGTTAGCTGCGCCGGTGGCATACCGCATTCTCCAGTTGTTCGGCGCCTCAGTCAGCGTTGCGAATCGGGAGCCGTCTGGAATCTGTTTGACCGCATTCCTGAAGGATGTTAAACAACCAATATAAGAGTGCGCCCCCTTCGTGAAGTAGTGTTGGCTGCTCCCTGATAAGAGCTCGCCGTGAAATCTTACGAGCCACTCCAGCGAGAACCTCAGCGAAACTTCATTGCGAAAAACAATAGTAGCGCCGGAAAGACTCATGAATAACACATACGGGGCGGCTATCGCTCCTATCCAGAGAAGTGAACCTGGAAGACGAACCCACGAACCCGCGACCGCTCCGGGTGTTGCAGCCATTGCTGCCAAGCCAACGTTGTTCCTCAGTTGTAGGATATCCGGCGTTTTTCGCTGAGATGGCATGTGCCATCCTTCAGATACACTGAAGTTCCCACGACGGCATAGTCGCGGCAGGTCCTCCGTGCCACGCCGAAGGGTCAACAAGCTCTTTGGGCAGCGAAGAGGAAGATATGGGAAGCTGTTCATCGAAGTTGTCGGAGATGATTGGCTGTTCGGTCGTACATACCTGGCACATGGATTGGTGGGAAGAGTTCCTGGAAACCTGGTGGCGGTCGCGATAGACTGACAGCATTGGGCGGAAATGTCCTTCCTTATCGCTATTGCGTTGCCCTGTTGGGCCTATGGTTAGCCTCGGGGCAAATGAATACGGGGGAAATCTGCGGCAGCGTGCAGGATCCTTCGGGCAGCGTACTCCCCGGCGCAACAATCGTCGCCCAGCAGGCAGAAACGGCGCAAAAGTTCACTGCAGTCACCAATGGCTCCGGTGAATACTTGTTCCCCCAACTTCCCGTAGGCGTTTATTCCCTCTCGGCGACCGCTACCAATTTTAGACGATCCATGTTGCCACGATTCGACGTCCACGCGAGTGATCGGCTCAGGCGCGATTTCATCCTGCAGCTAGGCGATCGAACCGAGGTTTTACGGTTCAGATCGAGACGGGGAACGTGCAGATGGAGTCCGCAGAAATCAGGGATGTAATTGACCATCAGCGAGTGATTGATTTGCCGGTAAAGAGCCGCCAGTTCCTCGATCTGGCGATGCTAAGCCCAGGCGTTGTCCGGCCGCCGGGCGGCACTCGGGGTGATGCCATGCAGCAGGCCGGCAACCTCATCAACGTTCTTGGCCAACGCAGCGGCCACAATCTCTACTTGCTGGACGGTGTCGCGATCACCGATGAGCACTTCAACAACATGGTGATCGCGCCATCGATCGATGCCATCGAGGAGTTCAACATAGAAAAGACGTCGTATGCTCCGGAATATGGCGGTAAGAGCCGTGATAAACGTTGTGACTAGATCGGGATCGAACGATGTTCACGGTAGCCTGTTCGAGTTCGTCCGCAACGACGTCTTCGATGCGAAGAATTTCTTCGACTCCAGTTCGAGTCCGATTCCTCCTTTCCGCCAGAACCAGTTCGGTGGAAGCCTTGGAGGTCCAGTCCAGAAGAACAAGACGTTTTTCTTTCTAAGTTATGAGGGCCAGAGAGTCCGTACGTCCCTGACTCAGACGTTTTCGGTCCCCACAGCCGCAATGCGTAGCGGTAACTTCTCTAGCTTGTCGGCCATATATGATCCAACCACGATCAGCGGCGGGCAGCGCCAGCCGTTTCCAACTAATCAGATCACGCGATTAGATCCTGTAGCTGTCGCCATGCTCGCCCAAATACAGCTTCCAAACCTGCCCGGCATTGCGCAGAACCTGCGCTCTACAGGGAGCCAGCGCATCAATGGAAATCAATACGACGCGCGCCTTGACCATCAGTTCTCGGGCAATGATACGGCATACCTTCGTGCCTCACTTTTCGACGCACGCCAGGCCGATCCCTTCGGATCCAGCGTGCTACAGGAGAGTCTGCTGCCCGGTTTTGGCCGCAATCTCAACACACACGCCATTAACGGCGTAGCGGGCTGGACCCATGCGTTCAGCCCGAATATTCTGAATGAATCGCGCTTTGGGTTTCTCCCTGTGGCTGGAGGACAGACGAGCCCCAACTGTGGGAACACTTTTGCGGCGCAGACGGGGTTGCAAGGCGTGACAACGAACCCACTGGATCTCGGCTATCCGCAGATCTCCTTCGGCGGCCAGTTCTCGACCATGGGCGATCCCACATTGTTCACGTTTCGCGACAACCGTAACTTAGAATTTTACGACAACGTTATCTGGCACGAGGGTAGGCACACTGTGAAGTTCGGCGGCTACTTCATGCACTACACTCTTCAGCCAGTGAATCCAAACGGAGCGCGCGGAATATTTTCATTTACTCAGCGGTGGACGTCGTCGGCACCTGGTTTGGCCGACGGAAACGCATTCGCGGACTTCCTGCTCGGCGATCCAACGACCGCACAGGTTGGTCTTGGCCGGGCAGCGATGAATGCAAGCACAGATTGGGCCCATTTCTACGTTCAAGACAATTGGCAGATAACTTCGAACCTCAAGATCGACGCTGGAATTCGTTACGAATATAACCGAAACATGACAGACGCGAACAATGAGATCGGGGCGATCGATACTTCGGTTTCAGGTGGCCGGTTTGTTGTCGCAAGCAACGGGTCTGGGAACATTTCATCAGCGGCCGCGGCGCTGATACCGTTGCTTCCGATTCCGTATGTTTCATCTTCGGCCGCGGGTTGGAACAACAGCCTCCTCGTGCCGACGTCGCTCCGCCTAGCGCCGCGGGCGGGCTTCGCGTGGAGCCTTCTCAGTATAAAGACGGTTCTGCGCGCCGGAGTCGGCATCTATCCCAATCAGGCCACTTATAGCATTGTCACCAATCTGGCCCAGAACCTGCCTTTCTTTGTAACGAAGGCTGTGAATTCGACGGCCGCCGCGCTTTCTCCCTCCTTTACCACCGAGAATGCGTTGACAGCAAACACGGTCGGAACAGTCGGCGGCAACAACCTCGACCATAATTTTAAGATCGAGTACAACGAGGTGTGGAACGTGAATCTCGAGCGAGAACTGAGCCCCAGCACAGTCTTCTCGCTGGGCTACATTGGATCACGCACAGTCCATGCCGATAGTGGGACCGTTTTGAACGTTCCGCTCCCTGGCCCGGGAACGATCGCGGCTCGCCGGCCCATCCCGCAACTAAGTCAAATCAGCGATATTCGCTGGAACGGGTGGGCGACTTATCACGCGCTGACGTTAAGCGTGAAGCGCCGCTTGGCTAAGGGGCTGATGTTCGATGCGAACTGGACATGGTCCCATTCGATCGACGATGCTTCCGATCCTGGCGTAACATTAAACGAAACCAATCTTCCGCAAAACGTCTATGACTCAGTGCAGAGAAGGCCAACTCCAGTTTCGACCATCGTCGCCGTGTGGTCGTGAGCTTCCTCTATCAGCTTCCGTTGGCGAAAGACCCACGCTTTTGGACGCAGCGAGTCTTCGGGAATTGGCAGGCCGGCGGGAGCTTCACAGCGCAATCGGGGG
>Ga0210389_10000924_pt1 | contig 24782 bp, 22 predicted proteins | sample IncBWH28OmetaG_FD_160127 | JGI IMG/M metagenome (GOLD analysis project Ga0210389, IMG submission 160127) | Forest soil microbial communities from Barre Woods Harvard Forest LTER site, Petersham, Massachusetts, United States - Inc-BW-H-28-O ...
CGCTGGGTCCGTCGCTTCGAAAGCGGAGGCTGCTCGGAGACTGAGTTCGCGGCCGGGGTGGTTGCGGACTGGCAGCTCGGGCTCAGTCCGGCGGCGTTCCTCGAGGCCTTCCAGGGCTGGCCAGTGGGGCCGCTGCCCGGGGCCGCGGAACTGGTTGCCCAGACCCGGATGAGCGTCGCCACGGGCTGCTTCAGCAACACCAATGCGCTGCACTGGCAGCGCATTGGCGGATGGCCGCTGGCAGGCCTGTTCGACCACCGGTTCCTGTCCTTCGACCTGGGCTTGCTCAAGCCCGATATCGCCGCCTTCACGCAGGTTGCAAGCATGCTGGGGGTTCCGCCCGAGCGGGTGCTGTTCCTGGATGACGCTGCGCTGAACGTCGCGGGTGCCGCGGCGGCGGGCTTTCAGGCCATCCGTGCCGTTGGGGCCGATGAGGCCCGTCAGCGCCTTGCCGAGGCGGGTGTCCTCGGCGCCGTCGCGTAACTGCATGAATGAGGGAGGATGGTGGGCAGCGCAAGGCTGGTGATGGGGGCAAGCGGCTACCTCGGATCGCACGTCACCCGGCTGCTGGCAGAGCGGGGTGATGTGGAGCGGGGCGAGGAGATACGCGTGTGGGTGCGTCCGTCGAGCTCGACCGTCGCATTCGAGGACCTGCCCGTCACTAAGTACACCGGTGAGCTCACCGACGCGCAGGCGCTGCGCGAGGCGATGCGCGATGTCGGCACGGTCTTTTACTGCGTGGTCGATGCCCGTCCCTCCCTGTACGACCCGGCTCCCTTGTTCCGGACCAACGTCGAGGGATTGCGCCATGTTCTGGACGCGGCCGTCGAGACCGGAGTTGGCCGGTTCATCTTCTGCAGCACCATCGGCACCATCGGCCATCCAGGCAGCGGGGCGGCGAGCGAGCAGACGCCGCACAACTGGGCGCACCTGGGCGGCCCGTACATCCGCTCGCGCCTCGATGCCGAGAACCTGGTGCTGCGCTACCACCGCGATCATGGCCTGGACACGGTGGTGCTCTGCCCGTCGACGACCTTCGGGGCGCCCGATCATGGCCCGGTGGCCCACGGAAACCTCATCAAGGCGGCCGCGAGCGGGAAGGTGCCCGTGTACATCCGCCACCAGGCGATGGAGGTCGTTGCCGTCGACGACGCGGCGCGTGCCTTCCTGCTCGCGGAACAGCGCGGCCAGTCGGGCGGGCGGTACATCGTGTCGGAACGCATGATGACGTCCAGGGAGATCTTCGCTACTGCCGCTGCCGCGGCCGGGCACCGGCCACCCCGCATCGGCATCCCGCTCAGCTTCATGAAGGTCGCGGGCGCGATCGGTGACCTCGCTTCCCGCGCCCTCAAGCGCGACATGACCCTGACCAGCGTGTCCGTCCGCCTCATGCACTACATGCCGCCGCTCGACCACGGCAAGGCCACCAGCGAGCTCGGCTGGATGCCCCGGCCCACCCCCGACGCCATCCGGGAGCACGCGACGTTCTTCCGGGACCTCGCACGGGGAACCGCGGAGTAGCCGACGGCTGGGGGTACCTGCGTGGCGCCTGGCCTAGCGTGCCCTTGCCGTCCTGGGCCTGCTCGGCACGTGAAGATCGTTAGCTACGATCACCCTAGACACGATCCGTGACAATGCACTTACAGGACCGGGAGAAGGCGCTATGGCCGTTGAGGACTACGACGCGATCGTGATAGGCACCAGCCAGGGCGGCCGGTTCCTTCCCGTCGAGCTGGCGAAGGCTGGCCGCAGCGTGGCGCTCATCGAGCGAGGCCAACTCGGAGGCGTCTGCGTCAACAGGGGGTGCACTCCGACCAAGACGATGGTCGCCAGCGCGCGCCTGGCCTACCAGGCGCGCCGCGGCGCCGAGTACGGTGTGCGCACCGGGCCGGTATCGGTGGACCTGGCCGCGGTGCGCGAGCGGAAACAGGCCATGATCGCGGGCGCGCGGCAGAACTACGCGGGCCGCCTGGCGCAGGACGGGCTTGACCTGATCGAAGGCGAGGCCCGTTTCACTGGGCCGAAGGCGGTCGAAGTCGCCGTGACGGACGGGGGGACACGGCAGCTCACCGCGCCGGTAGTCGTCATCGACGCGGGCACCCGGCCCAGGCCGCTGGCGATCACGGGCGCGGGCGACGTCCCCGTGCTCGATTCAACGTCGATCATGGAGCTGGACGAGCTCCCACGGCACCTGATCGTCGCCGGCGGCGGTTACATCGGCCTGGAGTTCGGGCAGATGTTCCGCCGGTTCGGCAGTGAGGTGACCATCATTCAAAGCGCCCCGCGCCTGATGATGATCGAGGACGAGGACGTCTCGGACGAGGTCGCTGCTATCTTGCGCGATGACGGGATCACGGTCCTGACCTCGGCGGCACCGGTCCGGGCTGAGCCGGCCGATGGCGGCCGCCTGCGGCTAGCCGTCCGCACGCGGGACGGTGAGCGGCAGCTCGAAGGCTCGCACCTGCTATCGGCCATCGGGCGCGTCCCGAATACGGAGGCGCTCACCCCCGAGGCAGCCGGCATCCGCCTGGACGACCGCGGCTTTATCGAGGTCGACGAGTACCTGGAAACCAGTGTCCCCGGCGTCTACGCGATGGGCGACGTCAAGGGCGGCCCGGCCTTCACCCACCTTTCCTACGACGACTACCGCATCCTGCACGCCAACCTCATCAAGCACGAGAAGGTGAGCACGCGGGACCGGATCGTCCCCTACACCATGTTCATCGACCCGCAGCTAGGCCGCGTCGGCCTGACCGAGCGCGCGGCCAGGGAACAAGGACGCGCGATCCGGGTGGCGAAGCTCCCGATGAGCGCGGTCATCCGGGCCATCGAGACCGGGGAGGCACGCGGCTTCATGAAGGCCATCGTCGACGCGGACAGCCGGCAGATCCTGGGCTGCGCGGTCCTCGGCAGTGAAGGCGGTGAGATCATGACCATGATCCAGGTCGCCATGCTGGGCAAGCTCCCGTACACCGCCATGGCTGACGCGATCTTCACGCACCCGCTCCTGGCCGAAGGCCTCAACACCCTCTTCGCGATGTTCGACGCCTAACGGAGGCGGTCTCGACGAGCTGGCGCTGGACCGGATGTCGTTCGGGGTAAAGGTGCCCGTCCCCTCTTCGCGCTAGCCTTCTCCCGTACCGGGTGGCTGGGCACCGATCTCATTGCTCACGGCGAGCAGCAGCTCAAGCCGGGTACGGGGGTCATCCAGGTCGGCGTCGAGGAGCTCGCGGAGCTGGGCGATGCGGTAGCTCACCGTCTGCGGGTGCACGAACAGCTCGGCTGCGGCCTCCGAGCGCGAGCCCCAGTGCCACAGCCAGCTGCGCAAGGTGCGCAGCAGGGTGTCGCGCTGGTTCGGCCGCAGCCCGCTCAGGCCGGCCAGGCGGCACTGCGACAGCACGGCCGCCGCGGCGGGCTGGCCGCGCAGGGCCAAGTCGGCCAGGTGATCGTCGGCGAAGACCGGGGCCTCGTCCGCGGCGGGCCGCGTGGTGAGCTCGGCGAGCTGGACCGCGGTGGGCACCTGCTCCCAGCCGAGCACGGGGGCGACCACTGCGCGGCGGCCGTGCAGCGCCTCGGCGAGCTCGGCCCTGGCCGGGGTCCCGCGCAGCAGCAGCACCGCCTCTTCGCCTTGCTCGGCGAGCACCCCGTCGGCGCCGAAGCGGAACCGGACCGCGCGGGCCTCGGACGTCGGCACGAGCACGGCGGTGACGTGGCCCGGCGGAGGCCAGCCGATCGCGGCGCTGGCCTGGGCGATGACCGGCCAGGTGGCACCGCCGCGCAGCAGCAGCCCGGCCAGGTGCCGGCGGCGCCTGTCGCTCTCGCCGGCGTCCTCCCGGACCTGCCGGGCATAGCCGTCGGTGCAGGCCGAGGCCAGCTCGTCGATGAACCCGGTAATGGCGTCGGACAGGTCCACCACCTCCGGCGTCCCGACCGGGCGGGAGGCGGCGAGGGCGCCCACGGCCGCGCGCAGCAGCAGCCGCGACGAGATCCGCAGCGCCGAGAGCAGGATCTCCGGGCCGCGCCCGTCCCGGGCCTCCGCCGCGCCTAGCCCGCTGAACAGCTCCCTGACGGCCGGGGTGAGCGCCTCCTGGCCGGTGCCGGCCAGCTCGACGAACCGGTCAAGCCCGGTCCGGACGGCCGCGTCCAGGTCGCGGCTGAACTTGGCGCGGCCGCCCATCGCGGCGAAGGCGGGCACCGATGCGGTCACCTCGGCGGAGACCTCGCGGGCCGTCTGGCTGAGCACCGGGCGCAACGCCGAGGCCACATCGGCGGACAGGCGGCACCACGGGGTACTAGGGGTCGCCACCGTCCTGCTCATGACCCCAAATTTATCATGTGGTGATAGTTCTAAAGAGAAAAATTACGCTCAGTGGTTGGTAGACGCGCTTTTGGTGCTAGCTGGACAATGGAGGAGACACTCGCTACCCGACGGGCACCCGCAACCCGGTGGAGGTTTCGATGGAGCATCTTCGCTCCCGGCAGCATGTCGTGGACATGTGCCGGACGCTGCTTGAGCGCGGCTACCTGAAGGCGACGGAGGGCAACGCCTCGGTGCGCGTGCCCGGCCATGACCGGTACGCCGTGACGCCGAGCAACTATGACTACGCCAAGATGCGCCCCGAGGACATCGTCATCGTCGACTTCGATGGCAAGGAGGTGCCTGGGACCGGCGGCTCCGGGCTCGCGCCATCCGTCGAGTGCGGCATGCACGCCGGCATCTACCGCGAGCGCCCCGACGTGCACGCGGTCGTGCACACCCACCAGCCGTACGCCTCGGCGCTGGCGTTCTTGCGCAAGCCGATCCCGGCGCTGACCGACGAGCAGGTCCGCTTCCTCGGCCGCGGCGTCGACATCATCGACTACCGCCCTGCGGGCACCTCGTTCCTGGCCGAGAAGGTCCGGAAGAAGATGGCGAGCGGGGCGAACGCGTTCATCCTCGCCAACCACGGCATCGTCGCCCTCGGCACCGACCCCGACCGGGCGGTGTTCAACATGGCGCTGCTGGAGAAGGTCTCGATCGCCTACCTGATCGCGCTCACCACCGAGGCGGGGAAGGTCTACACGGTCCCCGACGCGATCCGCGAGATAGCTCTCAGCAAGCTGCGCTCCGACGAGAAGCGGATCGGCGCGCAGATCACCCGCGGCATGCCGCCGCTGCGGGTCCCGGAGGCGGACGAACTGCCCAGCGCTGATGCCGTCGCGGCGTCCTTCCCCGGCGGCCCAGCCAGGGAGGCCGACCACCCGAGCGCGGCCGGCCCGGCCGGCTACGCGATCAGCGAGTACCCGGACGTGCCGGGCATCATGCGCCGGCTCAAGGCGCTTGTCGACCAGCCGGTCCGCGGGGTCAGGCACGACGCGATGCTCGACGTCCTTGGCTACTTCGAGCACAAGTGCGCGGCGAGCAGGGAGCTCACCGACCGGGCCAAGGCGCGCATCCCCGGCGGCGTGCAGCATAACCTCGCCTTCAACTACCCGTTCCCGCTGGCGATCGACCGGGCTGATGGCGCCTACCTGACCGACCGCGACGGCAACACCTACATCGACTTCCTGCAGGCGGGCGGCCCGACCATCCTGGGCAGCAACTACGCCCCGGTGAACGAGCAGGTCGCCGCCGTGATCGCCAAGTCTGGCCCGGTCACTGGCCTGTTCCACGAGTACGAGCTCAAGCTAGCGGAGGCGATCAACCGCTTCATGCCGCACATCGAGATGTACCGCTCGCTCGGGTCGGGCACCGAGGCGGTGATGGCCGCCGTCCGGGCCGCCAGGGCCTTCACCGGCAAGAAGGTCGTGATCAAGGTGGGCGGCGCCTACCACGGGTGGTCCGACACCCTGGTGTACGGCCTGCGGGTGCCCGGCACCTACCGGATGAACGCCAAGGGCATCCCGTTCGGGGCCACCAGCCACACCCGCGAGGCGTTCCCGCACGATATCGGCGCGCTGCGGCGCAAGCTGGTGGAGAACCGCGCGCTCGGCGGCACGGCGGCGATCGTGGTGGAGCCGCTCGGCCCCGAGTCCGGCACCCGGCCGGCGCCGCGGGACTTCAACACGCGGGTCCGTGAGCTGTGCGACGAGTTCGGCGCGCTGCTGATCTTCGACGAGGTGGTCACCGGGTTCCGCGTCGGCATGGGCGGTGCCGCCGGGTACTTCGGGGTGCAGCCGGACCTGACGGCGCTCGGCAAGGCCGTCTCGGGTGGCTACCCGATGGCCGGCGGAGTCGGCGGGCGAGCCGACGTCATGGCGGTCTTCGGCTCTGGCCTTGACGGCAAGAGCGGCGCGCACATCCAGGTCGGCGGCACGCTGTCGGCCAACCCGCTGTCCTGCGCGGCTGGTTACTTCGCCATCGAGGAGATGGCGAAGACCAACGCCCCGGTCATCGCCGGGCGGGCGGGTGACCGGCTGACGAAGGGGCTGCAGCGGCTCATCGACAGGTACGGGCTGCCGTACGTGGCCTACAACCAGGGCTCGATCGTTCACCTGGAGTGCAGCGGCGTGATGCTGCTCGACATGCACCACCCGGTGAAGCTGCTGCGGGAGAACAAGGCGCGCAAGCAGCTCATGGAGCGCATGGGCGCCGCGTACGCCGCGCACGGGCTCATCACCCTGGCCGGGTCGCGGATGTACACCTCCATGGCCGACACTGATGCGGTGATCGATGACGCCCTGGCTCGCTTCGAGCAGGTATTCACGCTAGTTGAGGGCGTATGACAGCGCCCGTGCGGGCCAGCCGCTGGACGGTCCTGGCCGCTTTCGGCCTGCTCGTCGCCTCCACCCAGCTGCTGTGGCTGACGTTCGCCGCGGTCACCGACCAGGCCAGCGCCGCCCTGCACGTCTCGCAGGGCGCCGTCGGCGACCTGGCGGTGGTCGAGCCGCTGCTGTTCGTGGTGCTCGCGATCCCCGCCGGGCGCTGGCTCGACCGGCACTTTGGCGCGGCACTCGCCGCGGGCGCCGCCCTCACCGCCGCGGGCTCGCTGCTGCGCGTCATCGACACCCACTCCTTCGTCTGGCTGATGGCCGGGCAACTGGTCGTCTCCGCCGGGCAGCCGCTGGTGCTCAACGCGAGCACCAAGGTCGCCGCCCGCTACTTCCCCGAGAATGAACGCACCACCGCGATCTCGGTGGCGAGCGCGGCGCAGTTCGTCGGGATCCTCGCGGCCGCGCTGACCAGCGGGCCGCTGGTCAGCGCGGGCGGGCTGACGCTGCTGCTCACCGTGCACGCGGCGGTGACGACGGTCATCGCGCTCGTCATGGTGGCAGCCCTCCGGCTGCCGGCCGCATTCCCCGTGCAGGCCCCGGCGAACGAGTCGCTGGCCTGGCTGCGCCGCGACCGGCTGCTGTGGAAGCTCGCCGGGCTGCTCTTCATCGGCGTCGGCATCTTCAACGCCGTCGCCACCTGGCTCGACTCGATCCTCACCAAGTTCGGCCATGGCAGCCTCAGCGGGCCGCTCATCGCGCTGACCACAGTGGCGGGGATCGCCGGCGCCGCCGTGCTGCCGGGCCTGGTCGCCGCTCGCGACCGGCGCCGCGCCCTGCTGGTCACCGCGACCGCGACCACGGCCGTCATCTTCACCCTCCTCGCGCTGCTGCACGCGCCCGCGATATTCGGCGTCGCGCTGGCCGTTGAGGGGTTCGTGCTGCTCGCCTGCCTGCCGGTGGCGCTTGAGTGGTCGGAGGTGCACGCCGGCCCGGCCCGGGCGGGCACCGCCACCGGAGCGCTGCTGCTCGCGGGCAACCTCGGCGGCGTGGTGCTGGTGCTCGTGGTCCAGGCGGTGGTCGGCAACCCGTACGCGGCGCTGCTGGTGATGGCGGCGACGGCACTGCCCGGCATCGCCATCGCCCTCCGGCTGCCCGACGCGCGGCATGCAAGGGCGGCCCAGGCTCCCGTGCCGGCGAAGGAACCAAGGGCATGAGCGAGCGGTCGGGAGCCCCGGAGCGAGCGGGGGGCAGGGCATGAGCGATCGGTCGGGAGCCCCGGAGCGAGCGGGGGGCAGGGCATGAGCGATCAGTACGTGATCGGCGTCGACCTCGGGACAGGTGGCGTGAAGGTCGCGCTCGCCACCACCCGGGGCGAGATCCTCGGTCATGAGGCGGAGAAGACGACGACCCTGCTGCTGGACGGCGGCGGGGCCGAGCAGGACCCGGATGACTGGTGGCGGGCCATCGTGGCCGCGACGCGGCGGCTGTCCGCCCGCGGCCTGGTGCCCGCCGACGACATCGCGGCGATCTGCGTCAGCACGCAGTGGGGCGGCCTGGTGCCGGTCAACGGCACGGGACAGCACCTGCGCAACGCCTTGATCTGGATGGACAGCCGCGGGGCGGACTACGCGCGGGCGCTGACCGGCGGCGGCGTCAGCGTGCCCGGCGTCGGCTACAACGCGCGCGGCCTGGCAGAGTGGCTGCGCAAGACCGGCGGCGTGCCGACCAGGACCGGCAAGGACCCGGTGGGGCAGGCGCAGTGGCTGCGCCACCACGAGCCCGACGTCTGGGCCGCCACCGCCTACCTGCTGGACGTGCCCGAGTACCTCACGATGCGGCTCACGGGGCAGGCGGTGGCTGGCTGGGACACCGCCGTGCTGCGCTGGTGCACCGACAACCGCGACGTGACGGACGTGCGGTACGACGCCAGCCTCGCGCGCCGGTGCGGCTTCGACATCGCCAAGCTGCCCGCGCTCGTCCGCCCCGGGTCGATCGTGGGCACGCTCCGGGCCGAGGTCGCCAGCGAGCTCGGGCTGCCGGCGAGCGTGCGGGTGGCGACGGGAACCGGCGACACCACCGCCGCCGCGATCGGGGCGGGCGCGGTGCAGGACTACCAAGGCCACCTCTACATCGGCACGTCGGCCTGGCTCAGCTGCCACGTGCCGTTCAAGCGGACCGACGTGCTGCACAACGTGGCCTCGCTGCCGGCGGTGGTGCCGGGCCGGTACTGGGTCGCCACCATCCAGGACGTCGCGGGCAAGGCCGTGGACTGGCTGATCGACAACGTGGTGTACGCCCAGGACGGCATGCTGGACGCCCATCCCGCGCCGGCTGACGCGCTGGACCGGCTCAACGCCCTGGCGGTCAGCGCGCCGCCGGGCAGCAACGGGGTGATCTTCGCGCCGTGGCTGAACGGGGAGCGGACCCCGGTCGACGACCCGGACGTGCGGGGCGGGTGGTTCAACGTCTCGCTCCGCACCACCCGCGCCGACCTGGCCCGTGCGGTCTTCGAGGGAATCGCGCTGAACACCCGCTGGATGAAGGAGGCGGTGGAGCGCTTCGCCCGGCGCGAGCTGGACGGCGGGTTCGACGAGCTCACCTTCATCGGCGGCGGCGCGAACTCCGCGCTGTGGTGCCAGACGCTCGCCGACATCCTCGGTTGCACGATACGGCAAGCTGAGCAGCCGGTGCTCGCCAACGCGCGCGGCGCCGCCATGATCGCCGCGATCAGCATCGGCGCGCTGACCTGGGACGAGGTGCCCAAGCACGTCCCGATCGCGGCGAGCTACCAGCCGGACCGCGCCAGCAGCTCCCGCTATGACCAGCAATATCACGCGTTCCGTGAGCTGTACCGCAGCTACAGCCGGGCCGGGAAGCGCTACGGCTCGCGCAGTCAGCGGCCATGAGGACTAAGGACAACCTGAAGACCGTGGATGATCCCCCGCAGCAGCTTGCGGTGAGCACCAAGACGGCGCTGACGGCCGCTTTCACGCTGGCAGCGAGCCTGGCAGTGCTGACGGCCGGGCTCGGCTACGTTGACGGCACGGGGCTGTTCGCCCCGGAGAACTGGGTGGACGCCGGGGCGTTCCCGGCCTTCGCGACGAGCCCGGCCTGGGCTACCGTCACGTACCTGCCGATCCTCGTCGCCGGCAGTGCCGCCGGGTGCTACCTGGTGGTGCGCGCTGCGCGGCCGGGTGCCCGTGCCCGCTGGGTGCTCTCGGCCGCCTGGTCCTCCGTCGTGCTCGCAGCCTTCCTCGCCAAGCTCGTGTACAGCGTCCTGCTGCTGGGCGTCGCCGGCCCGGCCGGCCTGCACCCGCTGCCGACGCTGGCCGCGGTGCTCGCCGAGTGCGGGCTGTGCGGGGCGAAGTACGCCGTCTTCGGCGTGCTCGCGGCCGCGCCGGTCGCGCTGGCGTACTGGATCTGCGCGCGCCGGGCAGCCAAGGCCGCGCGGGATGACTCGGCCGCGCAGGACGGACAGCATGATCTGCACGGCATCGCCGGACCGCGCGGCTGGTCGCCGGCGTGGCTGCTGGGCGGCACGCTGGTGGCGACCGCAGTGGCCGGCGCCGGCTACCCGTGGCTTGAGGGCGGCGGCCGGGCGCTGATCCTGCCAGCGTGCGGGCTGGCCGGGAGCTGGCTCGTGATGCGGGCGATCTGGCCGCGCGCCATGCGACCCCTCCTGCGTGGCCCCCGCGGCGCCGCGCGGCGCGGCCCGGCGCTGTGGTGGGCCAGCGCGGCGGTGACCGTGGCGGCCTGCGCGGTCGGCTTCCTGCTCGCCTTCGCGGTCAGCGGGCTGGCTGGCGGTTTCGGTGGCGGCCTCTACCCGGTCGTCGGCGCCCAGGTGCACGTGGCCGCCGGGATCACCGCTGGTGCCTGCACGTCCGCGCTGGGGCTGGCGTGGGCGGCGCTGCGGGCAGTGCGTCCCCTCAGAACTGCGCGCCCGCTGAGCGCGCTGGCGGACAAGAGCCGGGCGAGCGCTGCTGTCCGGTATTCGCTCACGGGCGCCGCCGTGGTCCTCCTGCTCGGCATCGACCTGGTGCCCGGCGCGGTCGCGGCGGCGCCCGCATCCTTCCCGGTGCCGGGCTCGCCGAGCGCGGACGGCGGCGGGCTGCTCCCGCTGACCGTGCTGCGCTCCTCCGGCAGCGCGCCGGTCATCGGCGACAGCGCTGGCCGTCAGGTCCTGCTGCGCGGCGTGAACGTCAACCAGCTCGTCGACTACGGGCAGCCGGATGCGTCCAAGCCGACGGTGCGCCCGCTGTCGGAGGCTGACTACGCCCAGATGGCCTCGCGGTACGGGTTCGACGTCCAGCGGCTGAACCTGTCGTGGTCGCAACTCGAGCCGGCCCGCGGGCAGTTCAGCCAGGCCTACATCGCGCGCGTCCGGCAGGCGGTCGACTGGGCGGCGGCGCACGGCATCTACACGGTGCTCGACATGCACCAGGACACCTACTCCAAGTACGTCACCGCCACGCCGGGCACTGCCTGCCGGACGGGCGCGACACCCGAGTTCGGCAACGACGGAGCCCCTGCCTGGGCCACGCTCAGCGACGGCGCCAAGGGGTGCGGGTTCCAGGGCCGGGACCTGTCCCCCAATGTCGAGCAGTCCTTCACCAACTTGTACGACAACACCGGCGGGATCGGCAGCCAGTACGCCGATGCCTGGGGCGAGCTGGCGCGGGCGTTCGCGGGCGACACCGCGGTCGCGGGCTACGACCTGCTCAACGAGCCGGGCCCTGGCAACTCGCCAGGCGTGACGTCGGCGCTGCTCCTCGGCAGGCTGTATGAGCAGGCCATCATCCAGGTCCGGGCCGCCGAATCGCGGGCACCCGGCGGCTTCCACCACCTGGTGTTCTTCGAGCCGTCCATCTTGTGGTCCGGGCTCGGCTTCGACGTGACGCCGCCCGCCGGCTTCAGCAGCGACCCGGGGCTCGTGTTCTCGCCGCACCTGTACAGCCAGTCGATCACGATGGACCAGGGCCTCGGCGTCACGCTCGTCACCATCGAGCAGGGCTTCGCGCTCGCCGAGCGGACGGCGGCCGCATACGGCGTCCCGCTATGGTCTGGCGAATGGGGCTGGTTCGGCACCAGCGCGGGCGTGGCCAGCAACCTCGACCGCTTCCTGGACCAGCAGAACGCCGGCCAGCTCGGCTCGGCCATCTGGGTCTGGAAGAAGGCCTGCGGCGATCCGCAGACAGGCGCCACCGACCCCGATTCAGGCAGCCTCAACCCCGTCTCCTGCAGCACGGGCAAGGACCTGCCCAGCCCGGCGTTCCAGGCGACCGCGCTCGGCCAGGCCTACCCGCGCAGCGTGCCGGGCCGGCTGAGCAGCCTCGCCTCCTCGCCGGCCGGCGTGGACCTGCACCTCACGGGCACCGGCACCGGAATCCTTGACGTGTGGATCCCCGGCGCCGGCAAGCCGGCAGGCACCTGGACCGGCCTGCACGGCGTGACGCTCACCGCTCAGCCCGGCGGCTGGCGGCTCACCGGCAGCGCCACGGGCGGCTATGCCCTCACCGTCCGGTGAGGGCATAGCCGCCCGTGGCGACCGCTCGTCCGCAACGCTGCGAGGCCCTAACCTGGCCCCACCCGAAACCGCTTCATCCGGAACGCCTGCGCTGGCCGGCCTGGACAGGTCCCGGATCGCCGGGGACGGGCGGGAGGCAGTGCCGCCTCCGAGAGCGCCGTCGAGGTCGCCTGCCCACGTGTGGGCGGCTTCGGCCTGGGCGCGGGCCTGGTTGCCCGATACGAGCCGGAGGGGAACCTCCTTCAGGAGGACGGACAGCACGATCGCGGCCACGAGCAGGACCGCGACGACGGCGAAGACGACATCGCCCGCGGCGGAGAAGCCGACGTAGAACGGATGGGTGAGGGGCTGGGCCAGGCTGGCGAGGAACGAGGTGTCGTTCAGCCCGCCGCCCAGGTGCTGCTGGAGCGAGGCCAGCTGGCCTGGGTGCGCCTGGGCCGCTGCGGTGAAGGCCGGGTCGTGCCGGGCCGCCGCGTACGCGCCGGTGATCTTCGTCCCGGCGAGGGAGAACAGCACGGACAAGAAGATGGACGTGCCCAGCGTGCCGCCGATGGACCGGAAGAACGTGGACGCGGCGGACGCGACGCCCATGTCCTTAGCCGGCACGGCGCTTTGCATGGCCAGCACGAGGCTCTGCATGTTCATGCCAAGGCCGACCCCGAACAGCATCATGTACAGGTCGGTCCGCACTAGCGGGGTGTCGGCGCCGATCCGGGTCATGAGGCCCATGCCGATGACCATCAGCACGGAACCGATGACAGGGAAGAACTTGTAGCGCCCGGTGCGCGAGGTGACCTGGCCGCAGGCCAGCGATGCCAGCATGAGGCCGCCAACCATCGGGAGCATGAGCAGGCCCGACTTCGCGGGCGATGCCCCCTTGACGATCTGCAGGTACAGCGGGACCACTGCCATGCCGCCGAACATGGCCATGCCGATGATGGTGACCTGTGCTGAGGCCACCGAGAAGGTGCCGTTGCGGAAGAGCCGCAACGGCAACAGCGCGTCGTCGCCCATCCGGTGCTGGATCCACACGAACGCGGCCAGCCCGGCCGCGCCGATGAAGTAGCACAGCAGCGATGCCACCGACGCCCACCCCCAGCCGCGCCCCTGCTCGGCGACGATCAGCAGCGGCACCAGTCCCACAGTCAGCATGACCGAGCCAAGCCAGTCGACACGCCGCTCCTGGCGCACGAAGTCGAGCCGAAGGACCCGGGCGATCACGACAAGCGCAACAGCCGCTATGGGGACGTTGATGTAGAAGATCCAGCGCCAGCCGGCGACGCCACCGATGGTGCCCGCGCCGGACAGCAGGCCGCCGAGGACCGGGCCGAGGACGGAGGAACTGGCGAAGACGGCCATCATGTACCCCTGGTAGCGGGCCCGCTGACGCGGCGGGATGATGTCGCCGATGATCGCCAGGGCCAGCGGCATGATGCCGCCCGCGCCGATTCCCTGGAACGCGCGGAAGGCCGCCAGCTCATACATCGACTGGGCCAGGCCGCACAGGGCCGAGCCGGCCACGAAGATAACGATCGACAGCATGAACAGCCGCCGGCGGCCGTAGATGTCCGACAGCTTCCCGAACAGCGGCGCCGCGATCGTGGAGGTGATCAGGAACGCGGTGGTCACCCAGGCCTGCGCAGCCAGGCCGTGCAGGTCGTTGCCGATGGTCTTGATCGCGGTCGCGACGATCGTCTGGTCCAGCGACGCAAGGAACATGCCGAGCATCAGCCCGGACAAGATGGTGAGGATCTGCCGGTGGCTGAGCTCCCCGCCCGATGAGGCAGCCGGCACTCCGGCCGGCCGGGTGGTGGTCGTGGTCATGTCACAGGCCTTCCGTTGCTTGCGGCTGGGTGGTGCGGCGCGCGGCCCGGCCGGTGACCCAGGCGGCGTGGACCTGGTCGTATGAGGCGGTGAACCGCGCGAGCAGGCCGCTGAACTGCCCCATCTCGTCCTCGGTCCAGCCGTCCAGCACCTGGGCGAAAAAGGCCGCCCGGCCCGCCAGGTGCTCGGCAACCGCCGCCTCGCCCGCCGGCGTGAGCGCCAGCAGGCAGGCACGGCCGTCCGCCGGGTCAGCCCGGCGCTCCAGCAGCCCCGCAGTCACCAGCGCGGCAACCTGCCGGCTGACCGTGGACAGGTCCGAATGCACGCTCGCCGCCAGCGCACTGGTCCGCGCCGGCCCCCCAGCGGCCACCGTGTGCAGCAGCAGCCGCGTCGCGGACTCCACGTCACCGCCGGCGTCAGCAGCCATCCGCGCCTTGGCCTTGCGCACCGTCCGCATCAGGTCCAGGACTTCATCAGCGACCGCTTCCGCAGCAGTCGGCGCCTCCGTGCGATCAGGCATCTCCGCACCCCTTTACTTGCACTGTACAAGTATTTAGTTGAGCACTACAACCACTTGCCCTGCACAAGTATTCCGGCAACAGGCGCGGTTACCCTCGGTGGCCCCGGTCGCACGGTGAGGCTGACGGCCAAGGGCGACACGAGCACGGTCCAGGTGCCCGCGCAGGCGGTAACATCAGACGCCTTGGGCCCTGATGCCTGGACATCGTTCTGCACTATGTTCCTGGGGAGCACGCAGGGCACTAAAGGAGTTGAGGTGAGCCTCATCACGGAGGACAGCCACCAGGCGCGGCCGCGGTGGGGAATCATGGGCACGGGCGGCATCGCCCGCCAGTTCACCCGGGACCTGCTACTGACCGGCCATGCGGTGTCGGCGGTCGGCTCGCGCACGCGCGAGAAGGCGGAGTGGTTCGCCGGGCTGTTCGGGATTGCTGCGGCGCACCCGACCTATGAGTCACTCGTTGCTGACCCCGCCGTGGACGTGGTTTACGTCGCGACCCCCCACCCGTGGCATCACCCGAACGCGAAGCTGGCGCTCGAGGCCGGCAAGCACGTCCTGGTCGAGAAGCCGTTCACCCTCAACGCGGCGCAGGCGCAAGATCTCGTGACGCTCGCCGCCGGCCGGGGCCTGCTGGCTCTTGAGGCGATGTGGACGCGGTGGCTGCCGCACATGGCCCGCCTGCGGGAGATCGTGGCCGCCGGGACGATCGGCGAACTGCGCTCGATGAGCGCCGACCACACCCAGGCCCTGCCCGCCGACCCGGCGCACCGCCTCAACGACCTGCGGCTTGGCGGCGGGGCGCTGCTCGACCTTGGCGTCTACCCGGTCTCGTTCGCCTCGCAGCTGTTCGGCGCCCCGCAGACGGTCCAGGCCGTCGCCACCTTCAAGGAGACCGGCGCCGACGCCCAGGTGGGCACCATGTTCCGCTACCCCGGCGGGCAGATCGCCACGACGTACTCGGCCAGCATCTCCCGGGGCCCCAACGTGGCCGTGGTGCTCGGCAGCGACGGCCGCATCGAGATCGACAGCGTGTGGTACACGGCGACCGGACTGCGCGTCTATGACGACGCCAGCGAACTGATCGAGGAGTACCGCCCGCCCGTCGAGGGCCGCGGCATGCAGTTCCAGGCGGACGAGGCGGAACGGCTGATCACCGAGGGCCGCACCGCCAGCGACATCCTCCCGCCCCGCGAAACGGTCGCCATCATGGCCACACTCGACGCGATCCGGGAGCAGATCGGCCTGCGCTACCCCGACGAGTAGCCGCGCCGGCGGGTAGCGCTCCTTCCGGGAGGGGGCAGGGCAGAGAGGGGCCGTCGGCCTGACTGATCCGGCCAAGTGTTCTAGGTTGTGGTTGTTTGCCCGTGTAGCATCCCAGCATGAGCGAGTCCGGGACCGTTGCCTACAGGTATGCGATGCCCTCGACGCTATCCCCCGAGGGCGTGCTGTCCCTCGCCACCTCTGGCGGCGTCACCGAGGTGGGGCCGGCGGCGCACCCGTATTTCTTCACCGGCTTCCTCGGCGAGCCAGGTCCCGCCGCCCAGGCGCTTCTCGCGTGCGCAGGCGTGGCCCGGGCGCGGTACCACATTGCGTCCAGCGCGCTTGCGACCCTGCTCGACCCGGTGGTGACGTGCAACACCGACCGGCTCCGCTTCGAATCATTCTCCGGGTGCTGCGGGGTGCACGCCCGGCTGGACCTGCCACCAGATGCCCTGGAGGCCGTGCCGCTAGCGTCCGGGACGACCAACGTGGACTTCAACCCGCCGATGCGGGCCGCCCTTGCGGGGGCCGTCGCGACTGCGGGGCAGCTCCTCCTCAAGGTTGGCGGTGAGGAAGTGAGCGCGGTCACGGAGTCGGCGGCCGTTACCGAGCGGAAGGTGAAGCTGCCCGCGCGCTGGGTCAAGGGCTTTGGCGAGGTATCCGCCGTGCACGCGCGGATGCGGCTCGTCGCCGATGTCTCCGCACCCGAAGCCCAGCGGTTCCTGGCGGCGCTGCCGCGCACTGCCCGCAACCCGCTGTGGGCAGTGCCCGCTGGCCGGACGCTGTCGCTCGCCGCGTCACCGCGGCCTGGCGCCGCCTGCCTCACCGGCCCCGAGCGCCTCGCCGAACTGCGCCCGCTGCTGCGCTTCACCAAGCGGCTGCGCGTCTACGCGCCCGCGGGCTCCGGCAACCTGCCCGCCCCCAGTGCATGGGAGCTCACCCTCGGCAAGGCCCGCTTCACGCTCACCATCAGCCCGGAGAAGTACCGCGGCTTCACCGGCGAGGGCGGGCTGCTCAGCGCCCTGGCCACGGGCACCGCCGCAGAGGATGCCGACCTCATCGGCCTCCTGCTCGGCTGGGATCCCGTCATCAGCCTGCCGGCCCTCAGTGCCTCCTCAGGCCTTTCCCTGGAACGAACAGCCACGGCTTTGGCGACCCTGGCCTCCAGTGGCCGGGTGGGATACGACCTGGTGGACGGCGCGTACTTCCACCGGGAACTGCCCCTCGGGGCTGAGGTGACCAAGGTCCACCCCCGGCTCGCCGACGCGCGCTCACTGGTCGACACCCGGCAGGTAACGCTCACCGAAGGCGGCGCGGTGTCCGGCGAGCACCGCGTGACGTTCGGGACGGGTGGCATGTCGGGCGATGCCTGCACCTGCCCGTGGTGGGGCAAGCACCAGGGAACGCGCGGACCGTGCAAGCACGTGCTGGCGGCCCGCATCGTCTGGGATGCCAGTGCCGTTTCGGGTGGCACTGCCGTTTCGGCTGGCACTGCCGTTTCGGGTGGCACTGCCGGAGACCCGCGGTGACCGCACCCGACGCGGCCTCGCTGGAGGCGACGATCCGGCATGGGGCCGCCTCCCACCTTGCATTGCACCCCGGGCTAGCAGTTCCTGGCTCAACCTCGTGGATCGTCGGCTCAGGACCCTGAGCAGGCCTCAGGATGGCGGCCAGTAACAAGGTGAACAGACGCCAGTCCTTCCAGGTACCTGGTGGCTCGTTGCCGAGGTGGTTTCCGTCCGCCCCGCTGAAGATGCGCAGGTCAGCCTGGCTGGTTCGCAGCCAGATTCCGTGGGCATCCCAGCCCGCAGCCACGGCAATGTCGAAGGTATCCGGGTTCCCTTGGTCGCCTATGTCCGCTGGCCGCCAGTAGGCGTGCTCGACGCCGGCGACGGCGGTGATGACACCGCCCTTAACCCCGCTGAGCTCTGGTTGCCCGTTCCGCCGCCAAGCCAGTGAATAGTCCCGCCACCTGCCCGCAGTGACCGATACGTCGATGGTGTTCCAGGAGATGGACAGGCGGTCTCCGTGGTCCCAGCAGACTTCGAGTTGCTGCCCGTCCATGAACTGGAGGATAACCGGCAGGTCGGCCCACCAGCGCTCATGGGTTCCATTCGTGCCCAGCACAGTCCACGTGCCGACGATCCGCTGGCCGCGCAGCGCCTTCAGCCTGCTCGCCTGCGCGCGCAGCTGGTCGTAGCCAGCCCTGAAGTCCGGCACCCACCCGGAAATATCCGCCACCCCCAAACATGCCTGCCCTACAGGAAGACCGCGTGTTCCCTCAGGTCGTCGGTCAGGCCCGGCGGCAGGTCCAGGGTCACGCAGAGATCCTCTGCGGATATGAAGGTCAAGGCGCTCTGGCGTGCCTGCTCGATGCGCGCGGCGATCTGCGGGGTGATCCCGGGTAGCCGGCAGAGGGCATCCGGCGCCGCGTGGTTGACGTCAACCAGGCCGTAGTCGTCCGTCCCGGGGATGTCCGGGCGGCCCACGCCGAGTTCCCGGGCCAGCAGCGGGTCTTGCACCGCCAGGCGGCGGCCCTCGGCCCGCCGTTCGATCCGCTCGCGGGCAGCGACGAGGGACGGGGCATTGTCCCGCCATATTCGCCGGGTGGCGTCCTTCGAGATGACGGCGACGTGCGCGATGCCGCCGAACCAGGCGAGGATGAACGGGATCACGGCGATGCCGGCCGCCGTGCCGCTCGGGTCCGGCAGGGCCTCCAGGATCACGAAGGCGACCGTCAGGGCCGCGTACACGGCAGACCACAAAAGCCAGGCACGGCGCCGCGCGCGGATGCCGAGCACCAGGAAGACGACCCAGGTCCAGACCCCGGCTCCCAGCGCAGTCAGGGTAACCAGCACGACCAGGACCCTGCGGGCGCTTCGCGGAGAAGGCTGACGTGGCCCGGGCTGATACGGGCCTGAGCCAGGGCCATGCGGGCCACGAGATTGCGACATACTCCTGAAACGCGTCACCAGGTGCGGTAGTTTCACCGCTGGTCCTAGCCAGGACGATACGGCCACGGCTGGCGCTCCAGGTCATCGATACGCGGATGGCAACGCAGCGGGGAAGCGGCTCCCGCCCGGCAGCTATTCACCGAGCGCGACCTGTGGGCCGCGTTAGCGATCGCCGGCGCTACTACAGGGTGAGGATGATGCGCTCGTGGACGGTGCCGGTTTCCAGCTGGCGGTGAGCCTCAGCGGCCTGCTGCATGGGCATGGACTGGTGCGCGCGCAGGCGGAGCCGGCCGTCGGCCAGCAAGGCGATCGCCTCATCCAGGGCACCGGGCGCACGGTCGCTGGTGGGCTCGGACAGCGCGACGCCGAAGTCGGCGGCTGCCGGGTCTGACAAGGTGATGACCCGGTCGTGTCCCCCAGCCAGGGCGATCGCGTCGGCCAAGACCCCCTTGCCGGCCGCGTCGAGCACCGCGTTTACCGCGCCCAGCGCGCGGACCCGGCCGACCAAGCCCGGGCCGTAGCGCACGGCTGTCGCTCCCAGCTCGCGGGCGAGCGCTTCGTCGTGCTCGCCGACTACGCTGATTACCTTGCCCCCTCGGGCGATCGCGAGTTGAGTCGCGATGATGCCGACGGATCCGCCGCCGCCGAACAGCAGCAGTGTCTCACCGCTTGTGACGTTCAGCTGCCGCAGGACGCCGGCGGCCGCCTCGGCCGAGCTCGGCAGCGCGGCGGCATCGATCCACGAGACGGTGCCCGGCTTGCGGGCCCAGATGGACGCCAGCGCGTACTCGGCGTACCCGCCCAGGCTGAACAGCAGGGCCGTGACGGCGTCGCCGACGGACGTCCCGGTCACGCCGGGACCAACCGCGTCAACGGTGCCTGCTGCCTCGAAGCCGAGCACGGCACCAGGGGACAGCGGGATGGCCTCTTGCAGGTGTCCGGCGCGCAAGGCGAGATCGGTCGGGCTGATGCCGGCGGCCTTGACCTTGATCCTGATCTGTCCCTCACCGGGTCCTGGCAGCGGGACCTGGACCCACTTCAGCACCTCGGGAGGTCCGTAACCGGTCATCACAACCGCGTTGGGCATGGCAGTACCTTCCTTGTGCAGCGGCCCGGGCATGGCCGCGGACGCAGTACTTCAGCGAGTGCCGGCGCTTTCCTCGTCAATTTACGTGACATGTCACGCAACTTCAACAGGGAAGGACGGCGCGGGTACCTGCAGGAGGTGGCCTGCCGGTGCCGGACCCACGCGGGCAGGGCGGGACCTCGTCAGTCCTGCGCCGGCTGCCAGTCGACGGGCGGCGGGAGCGAGCCCTGCTCGATGATGTTGGCGTACACGCTTTCCAGTGCCTCGCTGAGCGGCCCCAGCAGGGCCGTCGGCAACCCTCCGAAGAAAAGGCGCCGGACAAGATCCACGTGCCCAGGCGCCGCTTCCAGCAAGGCCCGCTGCCCGCTGGCGGTCAGGCTCACCTCGGTGACCCGCCTGTCGGCGGCGGACGGGCCGCACGTCACCAGGCCCCTGGCGCTCATCCGCCGCACGTGGTGGGACACCCGGCTGCGCTCCCAGCCGATCTGGGCGGCAAGCACCGTGACCTGCATCCGTCCTCCGTCGGCGACGCTCAGCGCCGTCAGCACGTCATAATCGGGCAGCGACATGCCACTATCGGCCAAGAGCTGGCGATTCATCTCGTACGTCAGGCGCAGCTGGATCCGGATATAGGCCAGCCACGCCCGCTGCTGGTCCCCGTCGAGCCATCCACCGGCAGGCACCGGGCCGACCTCACCGTCACGTGACACATCACCTGAGCTTACTGCCCGCATCCGCACGCCTCCGGGCGACGCGGCCCAGGCAGGACCCGACGCCGTACAGCGGCGCCCGCGCTGCCGCGCTCGCTCAGCCTGAGTCGGCTCCCAGCGGGCTGCCGGTCACGTCGAGCTCGGCAGCAAGCGATGCCGGGGCGCGCATCCGCCACGCATCGGTCACTAGCTCCGCCAAGCGCACGGCGTCGACCTCAGGCAGTCGCAGCATCACCAGTGGCCAGCCGTCGTACCCGGGCGCCGTGAAGAACAGCTGCGGCTCACCTAGCAGCAGGGCCTGCTTCTCGGCCTCATCGCCGACGTACAGCACCGCGACATCGGTCCGGATGACCCGGGGCCTGCCCGGCGCGCGCTCGGGATAGGACCAGACGAACCCCTTGCCCGCCACCCGGAAGTCGAAGCCCTCGCTGTCGACCTCCTCCACGTGCGGCAAGCTCAGCGCGAGGCGGCGCACGTCATCGGCATCAGCCATCGATGCTCCTCCCATGCCCCGGGACCCACATGACAACAGGGTATGCGCACCGGCACCAGCGAGACGACCGCCGACAAGCCACCCGGAGGTGAGGGCGCCCACAGCCTGGCGGCCCAGCCAGGCAAGCGCGATCCGCCGTTCTGCGCGAGCGGGGATATCCAGGACTCCACAGTTGGCGCGTACAGAGAACGATTCGGGGCCTTGCAGGTCGACCGAGGGCGGCGCAGTTGCTGCACCTTGCTGCTGTACAGCCGGGGCGGACGTGGGGTTAAGCATCGGGGAAAATCCTCCCGCCACGGGGTAGTGTCTGCACAAGTGCACATATTCAGCAGGAAGGCGGCGGCGTGGACGGCTTTTCCAGCGGCACTGGGCGGGACCATGCGGCGTTCATGGCCGCGCGCATCCCCTCGTTCACGCACTTCCTCTCCTCATACGACCCGAGCATGCTTCCGCTGGCGAACCTTGGCCCTGTGGGCGGGTCCCGCGCGGCCGCTGACGTTATCAAGAACCTGCCGCACGCGACGACGATCGTCGCGGTCGCCTGTGACGGCGGCGTGGTGATGGCGGGCGACCGCCGCGCGACCGCGGGCAACATGATCTCCAAGCGGGACGTGGAGAAGGTGTTCCGCGCCGACGAGTACTCGGCCATCGCGATAGCCGGCACCCTGGCAATGGCGCTTGACCTCGTCCGCTTGTACGGCGTGGAGCTTGAGCACTACGAGAAAATGGAGGGCCGCTCCCTCTCTCTGCAGGGCAAGGCCAACCGGCTGGGCAAGATGATCCGCGACAACCTGATGGCCGCGATGCAGGGCCTGGCGGTGATCCCGCTGTTCGTCGGCTACGACGAGGAAACCCGCACTGGCCGGATCTTCAGCTATGACGTGGCGGGCGGGCCTTACGAGGAGCACCGCTTCCACTCGATCGGCTCGGGATCGGTCTTCGCCAAGTCCGCGCTCAAGAAGTACTACTCCGATGACATGCCCGTCGCCGACGCGGCGCTCGCCTGCGTGCAGGCGCTGTATGACGCGGCCGACGATGACTCTGCCACCGGCGGCCCCGACCTGACCCGGCAGATCTTCCCGGTGATCGTGACAGTCACCGAAGACGGCTTCAACGAGCTCTCCCAGAGCGCGTCAGCTGAGTACGCCCAGCAGGTCGTGGACGGCCGAATGACCCTACCCGACGGTCCGTCAGCCCCGCTGCGTTTAGTCAGCTAGTGTTCCGGGTCCGATGACCAGGATCGGGCCGACGTTCGCGGGTGCGACTCGTCCGCCGACTGTGCGTGGCGGCCGGCCTGCCGTCGCCGATAGCCGCAATGCCTGCCTTCTGCCGTCTGGGCACGGTGATCCTGGACGGGATGTTCCGGGTCCTGCCCAGTGCGTGCCGTGTTACCGGCAGCCGTGTTCCGGGAGGACCCGGCAGTAGCGCACCTCGGTAACGCCCTCTTCTTCCTGTTCGGCTCCCGGGAGCAGTGCCCAGCCCCGCTTTTCGTACATGCACCGCGCCCGGTCGTTCGCGGCGATGACCCACAGCCCTGCGGTCCGGTACCCGGCCCCCGACAGCACAGCCAGCGCGCAGTCGTGCAGCGCGCTGCCGATGCCCTGTCCCCACAGGGAAGGAAGCACGTGCAACCCGACGACCTGCCCCTCACCGAACTGCGGGTCTGCCCGGGCCATCACCGACCCGGCGGGCTGGCCGTCGATTGACGCCAGGAACGCGGTCGCCGTCGGGTCCGCCAGGCGCGCAGCCCACACGGCCTGCAACTCGGCGACCGCCGGCGGCGGGCTGTGCGGGAAGTACCCGCGATAGGCGACGCTGATGGCTGCATGGTGCACGGCAGCGATCACCGTGGCATCGGCGCAGGAAGAGATCACGATGGGTGCCATTGCTGGACTCCTGGCACGGCCTGGGCGGCCTGGGCGCCCAGCCAGCAGGCCTAGATCGGTCTTGCCGCAAACACTAGCTTGCACACTGACGCGGACACAGGGCCTATACCTTCCGCCTTCTCCCTTGAGGCGGGACCGACATCAACGCCGGTCCTTCCGGGCCGCCTCCAGCAGTGGCCAGCCCCCCGCCCTAGATCACCTGCCGGATCACAACGGAACGCCCGGCCGCATAGGCCACGGCCCACGCCGACGCCGATTGCCGTCATCACATAAGCACGGCCGCCGCCTGGGCGCGACCCGGCGGGCGCCAGCGTCGAACCGCAACTCGCCCACAAGCCACCGTGCGTTGCACGGTACCTGGCGAAACGGCGCCAGGAGCAGGGGCAGCTCGTCGTAGCGGGCGTCGATCCCGCCGTGGCCCGGATGGGTCTCCGGCCCCGCCGTCCCTGCCTCATAACGCTCGTTCCACCTGGCGAAGATCGCCCACTGCTCGCGCTCCCCATCCACCGCCACGTCGCTCGCGGGCCAGACCCGGTACTCGTCGGCTTTCATCGGCGTGGTCGTAGTCATAGCCCTGAAAGTAGTGGGGCTTGCCGTCAACATCGGCGAGGCCAGCGCGGGGTCCGTCGTGCCACTCCAACTCGGCATACACACGCTCGAAGCCGTCTGCGATCAACTGCGCTTCGTCCCAGGGCTTAGCCACACGCGCAAACTACCGACAAGCGCCCTTCACCTCCATGATCACGATCTGCGGCTGAAATACCAGGCGCTGTCGACCATGACCTCGGCCACGAAGATAATGCTGGTGATCCTGTAAAGTCGCCGTGTCAGCGGTGGTCGACTTGTCGCCACGCGTAAAGATCGCGCAGAGCGCCGATTTGAGTACCGTGATGACCTACCTCGTTGAGCGTGCCCGCGATGAAGTGCGTGGCCGGGCGGGCGGGACCCGGCGGGCCGGCAACGCACACGCCGCCTCTTGGCGGCTCCGCGGCATACGTGTACCCACCGGTCATCACTTCGAGCTGGTCGTCATCGGCCCGCTCGATCGCCTCGCGGAGTCTCTGCCAGCCGTCACGCAACGCGGTGACGGCCTCGGCTGCGCTGGTGAAGATCGGGTGCTGGGTTAGGTACGGGGACGTCCAGCCGCTGGCCATGGCGCGCGTCCCGCCCAGGAAGTCGATGCCGCACAGACGGCCTGGCATCGATCCTATGTGCCAGTACAGCCAGGCGATGGTGGTCATCGGAACCGGGGCTGGCTCAGGGATCTCGAAGTCGGCCACCCATTCGCCGGCTCCGAACGGGTTCGGTGTTCTGCACTGGTCCTGCCGGCGAATGCTCCAGGTCGTCGTGAATGGCTCCCAGAAGAACTCATCATCGGTCAGGTCTTCCCCGGCGCGGGCAAGGGTGAAGTACTCGATTGGGTCCATCAGCTCTAGCAGCGTGCCGGCTCGTTTCCCGGTCATGAGCCGCATCATACTCAACCACTCTGCCCATGCCTGAGTGCCGCGACACAAAGACGGATCAGGCTCCGGCCCAGAGCCGTATCGGTCGCAGTGGAATGGGGCAAACGTTGCGCGTATCGGCACTAGCCAACCGGGCCGCCGATCGCCCATAAGGTCAGGGACCCGGCAAAGTCTTATGGCTGCAGCTGTTCTGAAGGGACTTTCGACCTGGGTTTGCCTGGTTTCCGGGTGGAAGGTCGTTTGCGGGGCGGTGCTTACCGGTGGTCGGCGAGGGTGATGGATCGTGGTCCCGCCGTCACCAGCACCGCAAAACCCCAGCTCACGGCCACTAAAACAGCGACAGCTCCCCATTCAGGCCCTCACTGCTG
>Ga0210389_10000925_pt1 | contig 24781 bp, 43 predicted proteins | sample IncBWH28OmetaG_FD_160127 | JGI IMG/M metagenome (GOLD analysis project Ga0210389, IMG submission 160127) | Forest soil microbial communities from Barre Woods Harvard Forest LTER site, Petersham, Massachusetts, United States - Inc-BW-H-28-O ...
TAAGTTGGAGGCCTCCAGCCTGACCGATGGCAAGAAGCTCAAGACCGTTGAAGGCGAAGAGCTGACGGTGAAGCACCAGGACGGCAAGGTCTGGATCGTCGATGCCAAGGGCGGTACCTCGATGGTGACGATCTCCAACGTCAACCAGTCGAACGGCGTGATCCATGTGGTCGATACCGTCCTGATGCCGGCGTCCTGACCTCTCGCCTGTCCTGATCTAGTCCCCAACAGGACGCGCGACCGCGAGCCGGGGCAACCCGGCTCGCTTTTTTGTGACCGCGGTGCCCGGTTGGCATCGTTCTGATCGTCTCTATTGCAGTAACGAAGCCCCGGTTCCCGGCGTATAATCGGGGTATCGGGCCTCCAAAGATGGAAAAGCGAGAGAACAGCCATGTCCAGCCTTGCAGCCAGCGACGAGGGCACGGTACCCGCCACGGCGAAGGTCATTCAGCCGGCCTGGGTCCGCATCGTGCACTGGATCAATGCCGTGGCGATGACCCTGATGATCATGTCGGGCTGGCAGATCTACGATGCCTCGCCGCTGTTCGATTTCCTCAAATTCTCAAAGAGCATCACGCTTGGCGACTGGCTCGGCGGCGCGCTGCTCTGGCACTTCGCCGCGATGTGGCTGTTGATGGTCAACGGCCTCGTCTATCTCACGCTCGGTTTCGCCACCGGCCGCTTCCGCAAGAAACTGCTGCCGATCACACCTGGCGGTGTGATCACAGACGCCAGGGCGGCGCTAACCGGCAAACTGTCGCACGACGACCTCACCAGATACAATTATGTGCAGAAGCTGCTCTATGCCGGCATCATCGTGGTCGGCGTCGTCATCGTCCTGTCGGGGCTTTCGATCTGGAAGCCGGTGCAGCTGCAATATCTGACGGCTTTGTTCGGCGGTTATGACGTGGCGCGTTACGTCCATTTTTTCTGTATGTCGGCGATCGTGGCGTTCCTGATCGTGCATGTCGCGTTGGCGGTGCTGGTGCCAAAGAGCCTGCGCGCCATGGTTATCGGTCGCTAGGAATACGAGAGGATACGTCATGGGCCGACTTCGCAAGCTTCTGATTCCCGGCGTCGACAACAAGTTGCTGGTCAGGGACGCCGCCAAATTGCTGCCAGATCCGGCGCGCCGTCGCTTCATCGCTGGTGGCGCAAGTTTGGGCGCGCTGACGCTGTTGACCGGCTGCAACGTCATCGACAGTTCCTCGGCCGATCAGATGCTGGCGAAAATCTCGAAGTTCAACGACGCCGTGCAGGCCCTGATCTTCAATCCCTACGCGCTGGCGCCGACCTTCCCGGAAAGCGCCATCACCAAGCCGTTCCCGTTCAACGCCTATTACGATCTCGACGACGCGCCCGAGATCGACGGCAAGGATTGGAAATTCGAGGTGCGCGGCCTCGTCGACAACAAGAAGTCATGGACGCTGGACGAACTCTACAGGCTGCCGCAGGTCAAGCAGGTCACCCGCCATATCTGTGTCGAGGGCTGGAGCGCGATCGGCAGCTGGACCGGCACGCCGCTGCGCGATTTCCTGAAACTGATCGGCGCCGATACCCACGCCAAATATTGCTGGTTCCAGTGCGCCGACAAGGACGGCTACAACTCGCCGCTCGACATGGAGACGGCGCTGCATCCGCAGACCCAGATGACGTTCAAATTCGCCGACGAGATCTTGCCGCGGGCGTACGGCTATCCGATGAAGATCCGGGTGCCGACCAAACTCGGATTCAAGAATCCGAAATACGTGCTCTCGATGGAAGTCACCAACGACTACAAGGGCGGCTACTGGGAAGACCAGGGGTACAATTCGTTCAGCGGGAATTGAGCCGCTCGACGTGCTTGCGTCCGGTCATGCCGCACCGTCCCGTAGGGTGGGCAAAGCGAAGCGTGCCCACCACCTTTGATTGACTATGGTGGGCACGGCGCAAGAGCGCCTTTGCCCACCCTACGATTCTGCCTCATGCCGCACCCGGCGCGGAAGATCCTTTTGCCATCACGTCGTCGAATGCAATTCCCATCTCGTCGGTGGAGGGCGCAAACCCCGTGAATAATTCGAACGCGTCGGCGGCCTGATAGATGGCCAGTTCGCGCCCGGTCATGACGGCACAGCCTTTGGCCCGGGCGGCCCTCAGCAACGGCGTCCAGAGCGGGGAATAGACGGCATCGGCGACCCACAACCCGCTGTGCAGCAGGCTGTCCGGAACCGGCGTACCAAGACTCGGCAGCATCCCGACCGGGGAAGCGTTGACCACGCCCACGACGCCGCGCAGCGCATCCTCGATGCTGCGAGTGGCACTCGCTTTCGCCAGCCCTTCGAGCTTCGCCGCCAGCTGCGTGGCCTTGGCGTGCTCGCTGTCGAAGATCTGCAATTCCTTCACGCCGAGGCCCGCCAGCGCAAAGGCGATCGCCTTGCCGACCCCGCCGGCGCCGATCAGGGCGACGGCGCCATGCGCGGTGGCGGTGACGCGTTGGGCAATAGCTCGCGCAAAGCCTGTTGTGTCGGTGTTGTGGCCGGTCAATCTGTTGTCGCGGACAACCACGGTGTTGACCGCGCCGATCCGCGCCGCGCCCGGCGCCAGATCGTCGAGCAGATCGATCACCGCTTCCTTGTAGGGAAAGGTGACGTTGATGCCCGCGAAGCCAAGCCGCCGGACGCCCTCGAGCAACATTTTCAGCTCCTCGCGCCCGGCGCCGGCGACCTCGATGAGGTGATAGTGGCAGTGAAGACCAAGCGCCGCGGCGGCACGTTCGTGCATCGCCGGCGAGGCCGAACGCGCAATCGGCGCACCGAGCAAACCGGTGAGGAAGCGATGTGGGCTATCCGTGGCGGATTTCGTCATGGGACCATCGGCGTCGGCGCGAGCAGGCACTTTAGCCCGGCTCACGATTTTTGCGCCAGCCGTCGCTGAAACGCCGCCAGGATCGCGCCCAGCACCAGCAGCGCCGCCGAGACGTTGAGCGCATAGGACAGGCTGCCGAACGCGTCGGTGACGGCGCCGACCGCGGTCGGCCCCAGCGTCTGGCCGATGCCGAAGGCGATCGTCATCGCCGCGATGCCCTTGGGCCAGGCCGAAGGCGGATAGTTGAAGCGCACGAAGGCGGTGGTCGATCCCACCACCGCGAAGAAGGCAACCCCGAACACCAGCGCCGATATCGCCAGCAGGAACGCGGAATGCCCGAACAGCGGCAAGCCCGCGCCGAAGGCGTTGACGTCGAGGATGATGGCGGTGGAGAGGCCGCCGCGGTCGAATGCCAGCACGCGGCCCCACACCCACGGCGTCACGAAGGCGCTCAATCCGATCAGGCTCCAGAACGCGCTCTGCGCCGCGGGCCCGCCGCCGGCGTCGCGGACATAGGCGATCATGAAGGTCATGTAGGCGATGTAGCCCGCGCCGAACAGGAAATAGCCGGTGAGATAGATCAGGATCGGCCGCACCGCGAAGCTCACCGGCGCCGCATCGGCGAGGCCACCACCCGTATCGATCGGCGCCAGCAGCAGCGGGATGATCATGACAACCGAGAGCAGCGTCATCGCCCACCACACGATCCACCACGAGCCCGGCCCGAACGCCTGCAGCACGAAGGGCGCGATCAGGCCGGAGGCCAGGATGCCGAGCCCGGGTCCGGCGTAGAACAAGCTCAGCAGGAAGTTCGCCCGCAGCGGGTGCGATTGCGCGATCCTTGCCGCCGTTGCGGCGCCGGCCACGAAGGCAAGCGCCGCGCCGACGCCGACCAGCAGCCGTGCGAAGCTCAAAACGAAAAAATTGCCGGATATCGCGCTCAGCGCCAGCGACAGCAGGCAAGCCAGCGTGCTCCAGCGGACCGTGGCGGCGAGGCCAAATCGCTTGATCAGCCTCGCGGCTACCAAAGCGCCGGCGAGATAGCCGGCCGCATTGACGGTGTTCATGAAGCCCGCGGCCGAATACGACCATCCGAGCGCATCGCGCATGTCCGGCAGCACCAGCGCATAGGCAAAGCGGCCGATGCCGAGCCCGACGGTCGGCGCCAGCGACAAAATCAGGATCAGCCGCGCGGGATGGGCGGGTGGCTTGGGACGGTCAGGCGCGTGCAAGGGGATTACTCCAGTAGCACCCTATGTGGCAGGGCCGGGCAGGCTTGCACAGGGCGCGGTAAGCAATGGTGTCTTGCCATCCGCGCAACGCCGCTTTAGCACTCCGCGCGCAGCGAAATTGGCCGTCATGCCCGGGCTTGTCCCGGGCATCAACGTCTTTCTTCTTCGTTGCACGCAAGACGTGGATGGCCGGGGCATCTTGCGCCAAGACGCGCTTTGCGCTTATGCCCGGCCATGACGAATTGGATGAGGAAACACCATGGCGACCCATAAACTGCTGCTTCTCCCCGGCGACGGCATCGGCCCCGAAGTGATGGCGGAGGTGAAGCGCCTGATCGACTGGCTCCGCGCGCAAGGCATCGCGCATTTCGAGACCGAGCAGGGCCTGGTCGGCGGGTCCGCCTATGATGCGAGCAAGCAGAGCATTACGGATGCGACCATGGCGCAGGCTGTGGCCGCGGATGCCGTGATCTTCGGTTCGGTCGGCGGTCCGAAATGGGACAGCGTTCCCTATGACGTGCGGCCCGAGGCCGGATTGTTGCGGCTGCGCAAGGATCTCGGCCTGTTCGCGAACCTGCGCCCGGCGGTGTGTTATCCGGCGCTTGCCGAGGCCTCGAGCCTCAAGCGCGAGGTGGTCGAGGGCCTCGATATCATGATCGTGCGCGAACTCACCGGGGGGGTGTATTTCGGCGAGCCGAAAACCATCACCGATCTCGGCAACGGCCAGAAGCGCGCCGTCGACACGCAAGTCTACGACACCTATGAAATCGAGCGCATCGCCCGCGTCGCGTTCGACCTGGCGCGCAAGCGCCGCAACAAGCTGACCTCGATGGAAAAACGCAACGTCATGAAGTCGGGCGTGCTCTGGAACGAGGTCGTTACCCAGGTGCATGCGCGCGAATACAGGGATGTCGAGCTCGAGCATCAGCTGGCCGATTCCGGCGGCATGAATCTGGTGAAATCGCCGAAGCAGTTCGACGTCATCGTCACAGACAATCTGTTCGGCGACATGCTCTCGGACATTGCTGCGATGCTGACCGGCTCGCTCGGCATGCTGCCGTCGGCTTCGCTCGGCGAGGTCGACGTCAAGACCAGGAAGCGCCGGGCGCTGTACGAGCCGGTGCACGGCTCGGCGCCCGATATCGCAGGCAAGGGTCTCGCTAATCCGATCGCGATGATCGCCTCGTTCGGAATGGCGCTGCGCTATTCCTTCGACATGGGCGCGCTTGCCGACAAGGTCGACGCCGCGATCGCGGCGGTGCTGGCGAGCGGCCTGCGCACCGCGGATATCAAATCCGAGGGTACGACTCCGGCGAGCACGACGCAGATGGGGGGCGCGATCCTGAAGGAATTGCAGACGCTGCACGCGTAGGTGCGACACACGCATCGTCGTCCCGGCCTTGAGCCGGGACCCCATAACCACAACTGTTCATGATTGGGCGAAAGCCGTCGAACAGCGTTTTTCGAAACGAGAGGCCGCGGCGTATGGGTCCCGGCCTTCGCCGGGACGACGCGGCTAGGTCACGTCGCAGATCTCAATACAGCGGAAAACGCTGCGGATAGCCGCCCATGTCCGACGGCGGGTTCATCGGCTCACGGTCGATCGGGCGGTTCTTGTTCTCGCGCGCGAAATCCGGGTAGCCGAGCTCCGGCGGAAACGCGTAGTCGGTGAATTTGCGGTCACCCGGCAATACTTCGACGCCGGCATCGAGCCAGGAGCGCTTGGTGACGTAGATGCGGGTGTGCGGCCCCTGCTGATAGGACGAGTTGGGACCGCTCGGCCCGTAATAGGGCCGGCCGCGCTCGTCGTACTGGCGCTTGGTCTGGGTCTGGGCGCCGGCCGGTGTCATGCCGATCGCGACCAGGGCGATAGCGGCCAGCGCCACCGCAAGCTTGTTCGCAGCAGGGAATTTCCAGGTCATCATGTCCTCGCGGGCGGACGGCCGCCATTTCCGATTGGCCGTCACTTTAGCTGCCGGGCCTAGGCAGCGACAAGGTCAAACCGGCCACAGTGCCGGACAATAATGCGGCGCAAGGCGAAAAGTTGCTTGAAAACCAGCGCCTTGGCGGGGGCTCTCGGTTACAGCCGGCCGCGTAAAAGCGGGTTTTCCGCCGACGTCACCCAGTCCGCGGAAGTGGCTGAGGTGGCGGCAGTACCGCAGTCGCCGCGCCTGAGTTCGGCGCGGGCGAATAATTCGGCCAGTTTCGGGTCGTTTCCGGCCGTGAGCAGGATCAGCCGGCTCAGCATGCAGCCGACCGCCGCCCGCCGGGCCGGCAAGGCGTCGCCCAGGCATGACCAGCCGGAGATCTGAAGATTGGGCACGTCGACCCGCTTGAAGAAGCCGAGGCAGGATCCGGCGTCGCCCGGGCGACGAAGCAGCGTCACCGCGCCGAACTTGCTGTCGATGATACCGGCCGCTTCGAGTTCATTCGCCCCGCCGGGGCCCATTCGTTCGGCAATGTCCGAATTGGGCTCCGATGAGTCGAATTCGCCACCGGGGCGGTAGATTTCCAGCTCCGCAACCGGCTTGTTGCCCTCCGCCGTCCAGCGCAGGACGTCCTTGCGGCCGCCTTCGGGATGCCGAAGTATCTGGTAGGTCTCTGTTTTTTCAGACGAATCGAACTGACTGACGGCGAACGCCGGATAGGAGCGCAGCGCCAGGCTCCATCCGGCCCTGGCGGAGGGCTCGATCGCTTCGCCGGCCGGCAATTGGTCCCACAGATGGATACCGACAATGGCAAGCAGCGCTAGCGTCCCCACATAGGCAATCAGACGGGCCAGCGTGCCGCAGCATTCATCGGCGAAGCTGGTCAGCGCCGGATGAATTGCGGTCGTATAAGAGGGATTGGCACGGATGGCCCGAAACGATCGCATCAAACGCCCAAGCGCACGGTATAACGTTGTCTTAACGGCGTTTCTCGCATAGAAAGATTTACAAATTTGCACCGTTGGGCACGACTGGGCATAAGTGGGCATTTACCAAGGGTTTCTTTGGTGTTCCGGTTTGCATATGCGGGCTTGACTGAGCAGGGTTGGACGGCTATTTGTTAGTGCAAATGTTAGTGCACTAGCGGAGTTTGTCCCCATGGGTCGATTGTCTCAAGACGACGTTAAAGAAGCCATAGCCTCCGGCAAGACCGTCCGGCTGTTTGACGGCAACAGCCTGTCCCTTCACGTCCGCCCCGGGTCCGCGCTCTGGGAATATCAATTCCGGGATGGGCAATCGATGCGGACGCGGTCCCTCGGATCAGCCGCCAGCGTGGCCGGAGTGCCGGGCATGTCGCCAGCCGCCGCGCGCAAGCGTCGGGAAGAGGAAGCGGCCAAGCACCGCGCCGAGCGCAAAGCGCGCAAGGATGGCAACAGCGGTAACAGCAACAGCGGCAACAGCGCCGTGCCGAACCGCATGCGGTTCGCCGACGTGGTCGAAAGCTTCATCACATTGAAGGCGTCCGAATGGAAAGTCGGGAGCCGGGAGCCGGAGCACTATCGCCGTCTAAAGGATGGTGCGCTCGGCAAGCTCTGGGCTCACGATATCGGCAAGACAGATGTTGAAACAGAATTGCGAACCCGCTGGGGCGATGCGCTCGCCAACGCCAACAAGTATCGTATTCGGATTGAGGGCCTTATAGACCACGCGGTGGCAAAGGACGCTCGCGCCGAAAATCTTCCGAACCCGGCCCGCCGAGAAGTCATCAAGCACCTAATCCCCGCAGCGCCGGAGACCGTGCACCGTGCCGCAATGAGCTTTAGCGATGTCCCGGCGCTCTATGCCGAGCTTGTCGCCGATGGCTCGCCCGCCGCGCGTTCGCTCGCCTTCTTGATCTTGACGACGGCGCGCAACCGGGAAGCTCGGCTTGCGGAATGGCCTGAGGTTATCGGCGATGCTTGGATTGTCCCGGGCGGACGCGGAGAGCGATCAATGAAGGAAGGCAACGAACACGCCGTTCCGTTGTCGCCCGCCGCGCTAGCGCTGCTAGGCAAGCGCAAAGCGTCCGGGCTGATCTTCGGCGAGATGCACAAGGCCGCCTTGCTCGAAAAGCTTCACGCCTTGCGCCCGGAAGTTGACGCCGATGGGAATTTTCTTTGCACGGTGCACGGCTTCCGAACCTCGCTCACAAGCTGGGCAAAGAAGCACAAATACGGGAAGGCATTGCGCGACCTTGCCAAGGCTCACAAAGTCGCCCTGTCCCCGACGGATGCGGCCTATGAAGATCGCGACGACATCGGACGCGCCGACGAACGCGCCGAGCAACTGGAGACCTTGCGGCCCATGCTTCAAGCGTGGTCCGACTTCGTAACGGGCGGTTAACCACTCGCCTACATCGCAACGCGAACCGCGTTACATCCGCGTTCGGATACCCTAGATTAGCTCCCGTTGAAACCATCAACGGGAGCTTTTTCTATGCCCAGAGTTCGCTACGCCGTTCAAGTATTGGAGAGCGGTCGCACGCGCTCTAATCGCAAATGGATCACGCTTCGCGTTTGCAAGCGTCGCGCCGTCGCCGAAACCATTCTCAGAAGCGTTCGCCAAGATCGGATCAACGTCGCGGAGATGTCGCGCGTCTGGCCGATCCATACCGTTTCCGCTCGCGTCTCAGTGGAAGCGTGATGAAACGTGAGATCAAAAACACAACGCTGAATATCCGCACCGTCCCGGCCATTCGCAAAATGGTCGCGAAGCTCGCGGCGGCTGATCATCTCTCCGTTGCCCAAACAATCGAGAAGCTGATCCGCGCGGAGCATGAGCGCAAGCAACAGGTTCGCGCGTCATGATCCGCAAAATCATCATGGGCGCGGCTGCCGCAATCGTCCTGTTGCTGTTGCTCACGTCGGGGACCGACCCGCGCGCCATTCTCTTCATTGTCGCGCTCGCGGCTGGAGCCTACGCGCTGTTTTTCATGGGGGACAATGTCCCTGTCCCGCCGAGTGCGCCTCCCACGGAGGCTCCGCCGGTCACTGAGCCCGCGCCGGTAGTAGACGAACCGCCGCCGGAGCTTGAACCTGTCGCCGAGATCACGACAGCGGACAGATACGTTCCGCCGGAGCCGAAGCCGCTCCCGGCATGGCATGCGCCGCTGCAATCGTTGCTTGAACGCATCGCGCCGTATTGCAGCGAGGCCATCAAGATCATTTGCCAGAAGACTTTCGATCCGAACCCGCTGCTTACCGCCGAGCAAACGCGGCTCGCCGGGCTGATCAACTCGGCGACGTTGCGCCATGGCATTCTCATTGAGAAGACCATTCTCGAATGCCTCAAAGATCGGGAAGACCTCATCGTCTGGTGCGAGCCGCATTTCCGGCTCTCGCACGGCGATACCAACTATCACAAGGCCGCAACGATTGAAGGCGCGGCGCTCGCGTCGCTCCCCTACGGCGACGGCGACGCGCAACACCGCACGGTGCAAGTTGACCTCATCGTGTTTGATAGGTCGTCGGGCGTCATCCGCGCCTATGAGATCAAGCGCAAAAACGAAGACAACATCTCCGCGCAAAATCTGCAAATCGTTCGTTCGCTTCTCATGAGCTACGCCGAGACCGTCCGGCAATTGAAGCCGACGCGCGCCGAAGCTTGGACGATTTCCTATTACGGCGAGCCCTCGCACAAGGGCGGCACGTGGCGGCTTACGCGCGCCGATCTCAATGAGCATTTCGGCTGCCCCATCCGCGAGAGCGTCGATAGCGCGACAGCGACATATCGCGCCGACTTGCAAGCAATCCTCACCGCACCGCTGGAGAACGCCGCATGAAGATCACAGAGACCGAACGTCAACAGCTTCTCGCCGACGCGCGGCGCATGGTTCTCGAAACCAATTTTCAATGCGGCCTTGTGCTCCGCATGGCGAGCGAAGCCGAGAAGGCTGCACTTGAAGCCGAACGCTCGCGCATTCGCGAGTTGGCGCGGCGCTTTCATATCGCGCACGGGCGCGAGCATGACGGCGACGCATGGGACAGGCATCGCGCTCGCCAGCGCTCCCCGACTGTCTGTCAGGTCATCCCGTTCCCCAAGCATCATAGGAGACTGCAACGTGTTTGACATCACAAGCGACCCGGCAATCGAGATGAGCCGGACGCTACGCGAGCTTGAAGCGAGAGCCCTCAAGAAAATCGCGGCTCTTAACACTGGAAATTTCGATGAGTTCACAACGGAGACCGAACGCCATGAGCATTAAGCAAGCCCCTGTACCGAAGTCTGCAATCCGCCGAGAGATTTTCGGCGAGCGACCGCTCGCGCCGCTGCAATATCCGCCGGTAGTCTTCAAGCCGCGCACGCCTTGGTATGTCATCGCGTGGCATGCGGTCGGCTTCGTTTGCGCGCTGATCTTGCTTGACGTGGTCGCCGGTTGGATTTTCCAGCGATGAGCGGCGCTCGCGCACTGGCGAATGACTGTCGCGGCGTGGCCGCTACAGAGTTCGCGCTGATAGTCCCGCTCTTAATCGTCGGGCTGTTCGGCACCATTGAGATTTCCGAAGTCGTCGCCATCGATCAACGCGCAAACATGGTCGCGTCGTCGCTGGCGCGCATGGTGACGGTTTCCCATTCTATCGATCCGACCGATTTTGACGCGCGATATCTGCCCGGCGCTAAAGCCATCATCTCTCCCTATGATCCGACCACGCTTCAAGCGACAGCGACAGAAGTCTATATCGATCCGTCCAGCTTGAACGCGACCGTCCAATGGTCGCGCGGAGACGCGGCGCGCAACGTCGGGGACATCGTCACGACACTGCCGCCCGGGATGATCGTCCCCGGGACCTATGTCATCATGGGCGAGGCGAGCTATTCCTATACGTCGCCGGTTCTCTTCTTTATCCCGAACGGCGTTGCGCTCTACGAGGCAAGCTTCGCGCGGCCAACGAACGTCGTTTGCGTGATCTTCGGTTCTGTCGCGGACCTCACTAACGCGCCGCCGTGCCCCACATCATGACCGCGCTCGCCATCATCGCCGCGCTGTTCGTCGCGTATCAGCTTGGCAGGCTCCGCGAGCGTCGCCACATCGCGGCGTTGCTCGCGGATCATCTCGCGGGCCGTTCACGTAGCGTTAACTCTGACATTACATAGCGTCTAGACCGCGTTACGTCCGCGTGACAGCTTCGCGGCGTGAGGCCGTGATGTTCAAGAAATTCCTCGCTGATATCTCTGGCGCAACTGCAATCGAGTACACGCTGGTTGCGGTTCTTCTCAGCTTCGCCGCGTTGTCAATCATCAATGCGACAGGTGTCAGGCTCGGCGTGATCTTCTCGAATGTCTCGGCTCTCATCAACCCCTAGCTAGGAGCGTTCTGCATGAAAGACCTTGTCACCCGGTTCGCCCGGGATCAGTCAGCGGCAACAGCAATCGAGTACGCGCTGATCGCGGCAGGCATCTCGCTTGCCATCATCGCCGTTATCAACGGGCTCGGCGCGAACTTGAACACGAAGTTCACAAGCATCAACACGTCGCTGAAATAAGCGGGGCAACATGAGACGTTTGGTTCTAAATTTTTGTGCGGATCAAGCTGGCGCGACCGCCATTGAATACGCCCTCATTGCGAGCGGCATTGCGCTGGCAATCATCGTCGCCGTGAACAACGTCGGCAGCACGTTGAACGGCAACTTCGCGGCTTTGAATACGTCGCTGAAATAGGAGGCTCGGCGACACGCGACCGCGCAGCATTCCGCCCCCGTCTGTTGCGCGCCAAGGGAAGCCCGGCCTAGCTCAGCTACGGTCGGGCTTTCTTTTTGCCCGGCTTCGCTGGGCTTGGCGCTGGAGCCTCCAGCCCCCGCCGCTCAATCTCAGCTTTAATCAAGCGCTCAATGACGTTCGCAATAGAACGCTCTTCCGCGACGCTCAGGGCCTCGACCATGCGCTTAATCGTCGCCGTGGTCCGTAGGTTGAGCGTGATGCTCCGCGTCTCTGGATCAGCTTTTGTCATGGTTCCCCTGCCCGGGCAAATCAGTTGCCCCGGAACCGTGCCCAGAATTTACCTAAAAATGCAACTGCCCCTTGATTGCGTTCCGATGCTGATGCAATGTAACGCTGTCCGCTATCGGACAGCAACACGACGGAGCGAAACCAATGGACGAAGACCTTGACACGTTAGAGGGCGCGGTCGCGTTCCTCAATCGCATTCGAACGGAGGCGCACACGCGCGGCGTGATCTCACTGCGACCCTCGCAATTCGTGCGCGCCGTTGAACTCGGCGCAATCGAATACATCGCCGACCGTCGCGGCGTGAGCATCGGAGGCGACTATGTCGGAGAATGTTCGCCGAAGATTTCCGGCGCTCCCGTCATTCTTTGCGAGTGAGGGCCGCATGCTGATCCTCTTTGAAAAGATAGATGGCAGGCGAGAGGCAACGATCTCGGAAGCCTTCACAGTCGCGCAATGCGCCCGGGAGATTGGCGACATGGTCGCGGCTACCGGCGCGCTCCGCGTCATTGACGCGCTGTTACACAACGGACAGCCGCATCCCGCCGACATGACGCTCGTCAAAGATTTTTGGGAGTGACGGGGCATGCTGCTTAAACACATTGACGAAGAGCGGCGAACGTATCACCCAACTCCGAAACGGAAGCGACAGAACGCGCATTCGAAACCATTGTTCTGGCTCGCATGGGCCGCAACGTCGCTGTTGCTCTGGGCCATTGTTGTCAAGGTCGTGCCGTTCCCCAAGGCGGGCACGACTTGGGACTTCGGCATAGCGCCGAAGTCAGTTGCCGGGAAAGAAGCGGCAAGCTGGCTCGGCTTTGGCGAGGCAGTGAAATGATAAAGCTCTGGCGTCGCCATCCTGGCCCTTGGTTCTGGGCCTTCCTGTTGATCGGCTGCTACGCGATTTTTCTGATCAGTCCGCCGACGTAGAGACGGCGCACAACGAACGAAGTGAAAAGGCCCGGGATGCTGCCCGGGCCTTTTGTTTTGTCATCACGCGCGGCGCGCTATTTTGGCAAGATGTCCCATGCATTCTCGGATGCTTCCGCTTGGCCCCAAGTTATCCCCGGGAAGTTTCCAATGTTATCGACCGATCTACCCCTATCGACGGCCCGCGTTCGTGCCAGCGCTTCCTCAGCTTCGATTGCTTCGTTCGCTTGGTCCTGCGTTAGGATGAAAAACCGATTTTGCGCTTGATTGGGGACTCGGCTTTGCTCTTCGTCGAGAACGAGTGCAAGGATGTAGAAGAGATTGGGCTTCGCCTTTTTAGGGCGAACAGGCCAAAAGTTTTTCTTATAGAGACCCTTCACATCGACCGTGAACGGAACGCCCTTCGGGCTGATGGCCATCAGATCGGCTGTCGGATTGTTGCCCAGTGTGAAGGCCACTTGGCAATCTCGCTTGCAGAGTTCGCTCGCGACCGCGAATTGCGCGGCCCATTGCGTGCGATCCGGCGAACGCCGTTCTGCCGGTGGCGGCTTATCGGCTTTTCCCTTTCTGGCTGACTTCATTTCCGGCCCTCCCTAGCTCGCGGTCACATCGAATGCGCCCTTCATTCGCAGGAAGGCGTCAAGCCTGCGATAGAGCGTCGGATGTCCGTTCGGCTTCGTCTTGTCGTTACTGACAGCGACGTGGAAGCCCTCGCCCTCGGGATCGTTCGTCGCGAGATGGATCAGGCCGTTCGCAGTCTTCCAAAAATCAACCGGCATTGAGACGGATCGCGGCGCTCTGCCAGCCTTCCCTTTCTTGCTCAGCTTCATTGCTCTGCCCTCCATTGGTTTGGCGGCAGCGGTCTATACGGATGGCAACCACGGTCAAGGGGGACAACGAAAATTAAAGGCCCGGGATGTTGCCCGGGCCTTTCGCTTGTCATGCCTTCACCATCGCTAGATCAAGCTCTTCCCATTGCGCTCGAAATGCGCGGTAGGTTCGCCCGCTGGTTTGGCCCGGCTCAATCAAGCCGCCGAGCGTATCATTCATCGCCGCCCGATCTTTCGCGATCATGGCGGGGACCTCTTCCGGCGTTCTGCACGTGCCGACGCGGCCCGTGTAGTAATCGCGAGTGCCGCGCTTGGCATCCGGCGCGATGGTGACGAAGACGTGAACCGGCGCGGGACCGGCCCACGACTTCGCAGCATTCTCAAATTGAGAAGTCATTTTTAGTTCTCCACGATTTCAAACAGCCCGGGCCGCACTTCGCGACCGCGTGAGAGCATTATAGCAAATCGACTTTCGCGAATTTGCGTTTTGCATCTCGCGGCGTTCAACTAAGGCCCGTCGTCATTGAGCCCGCAACGCCGAATTGAAAAACTTGACACGATGAACATTGAACAACCTACGCGAGATCGCGTCAACTCGATTGCAGAAGTGCCCGCCGTTCCGAAGTAACATTTTGTGATAGCGATCATGACGACGGCTTCGCCGACCTCGCGACTTTGATGGCGTCAACGAACGTCGAAACGACTCCGCGCTCGGCGTCGCTCTCCGCATCGTCAAGCATGCGCTGGAAAAGCTGCTCAGCCTCATCGTCGCTCAGGCCGTGCACGCGAGCGACCATCGTCTCGACGTTCTGAAAATGGTTGATCGCGTGCGCGCGGCGCGCGGCCTCTCGATCCATCACGAACTTGGCTAGCCGCCGACGCAATTCAGGGCTCAGCTTCTTATCGTCTGCCATCAGTGCACCGTCGCCGCATTGGCGTCCAATTCCCAAACCATCTGGCGGCAGTGCCGCGCGATCTCCGCGAGCGTCGGCACGGTATGGAGCTTGCCGCGATAGAGCATTGCTGGAGCCGCTGGCGCGGTCGCCTGTTCGTTCGTTGGGCCGGGCCGGGGCTTCGTCGCTCTCATCTGGGCAACGTACCACGGGCGGGGAGGGGACGGCAAGCGGACCGCGTCACGTCTGCGGGCTGAATTGGAGAGCTTCCATAATTCCGAACTATTTTTCTTAATTTTCGAAATTTAGCTTTAAGCTTCGAACGTCTCGGCAGCGTGACTGCTAGGGCACATGGCACTTTTGCCATCGTTAGGGTTAACGGTCCCTACCCCGTATCTCATTAACCTTAAAACAGGACCATCTTTCGGCCCCGCCTCGTTAACGTTAGTTCTTGACGTTAAGATGATGGTCGTCATCGTTAACCCTGACATCAGTTAAGGACTTGACAAGGGGTCGCGTTAGTGGATCGTTAACCACAACCTCAGCGAGTGCAGCGCGAGATGTTCCATAACGCCCGTTATCGGCGGGTTGTGCGGCGCACTGTGTGCTACCTTGGGTCATCTGGCACGATCCTTGATGCGAACGGTTCTCCGCGAGAACGTTAACTGGTATTAACGTCAAGAATTAAGATTAATCGCGCCGGGTCGAATAATTCTCAATTTAGTAAGGTTAACAAGTAAGGTTAACGCGCCCCGATTTTGGCCCGTAGGAGCCATCAGCCTGCTGGATTAACCTTAATTGTGGGCCGAAATAGCCGAAAACAGGTCATTTACGTCAGACACGTCAGGGATAAACTGTAATTAGCGCATGAAAAATGAAGGTTGATATTATAGAAGCTAATCGACGAAAATGCCTGACGTTCCTGACGTAAACCAGCCATTGACCCTCCGCCGATTAGTGAGCCGACAGCCGTCACACTCCAAAGCAACTATGGTGAATGCGGCCCGGCGGCTGTTGACCGATGAGCGGGTCGGGCCAATATCGGCGTTGGCGCTCTGGCAAAGCGCCGGGCTGTCTCTCATCGTGAAGCATACCCCATCCGAGTAGTGATCATTCCCATGGTCGATACGGCGGCACCACGGCAAGCCGAAACGGTCGCGATCACGCAAGCAACGTCGGGATGATTTTTCTTAATCCATCGCAGCGACGCGGCGACGAATGCCGACAGCGGCGCAATCCGGTCAATGGTCCCAAGCAAGCGCGACAATTCCAGCGGCGACGTTAGAGCGCGACCGAACGATGCAGCTATAGGAGGTCGATAGATCGCGATGGCGTCACGCCGAGCATTCGATAGCACGATAGCGCCATGCCAGTGCGACGGCCCGAGGTAATGCTGTTCAAGCCCGAGGTCGCCGAGGTCCATCCGCGCATTTGCCTCGCGTAGCGTGATCGGCTCAATGACATCGCGCGGCATCGTGCGGCTCCCCTTCACCGTTCTACACTTCAATCGTTGCGAGATTGTTATTCGTCGAAGTCTGCCGACGTGTACTCGACAGGTTTGCCCTGAGCATCGCGCAAGATGGCTTCCGGGTCCGTGCGCTCGAATAGATCGAGCATCGCCGGGTCGAGACGATACGCAATGAACGGCACGGCCTCGCGCCGATCATCACGCAATCGAATGCCGACCATCGCTTGCTCGCGCTCTCCGTCACTCCCGAGCCGAGCGGGACGCACGCCGTTATAGTGCGTTTTCATGTTGCGGATGAATGACGGCTTCGCCAGCGGTTGCTTTGCGCCGATCTTCTGACAGTGCAGTTGATACCGCCGGAACAATTCATCCTTGTTCACTTCGAAGTCGGGACCAAGCTCGCATTCATCCGCAACGAACGAGCGAACCGGGTCGCCGCTGTTCAAGATTTCGGCCTTGGCCGCTATCGACGCGGCGGGCTCAATGAACTTGCCAGCCGCACGCAATGAAACCAATCCCTCCAGCGCCCAATTCAGAATGCCGGGCAACTCCGCGATGAGCTTCGCCGAGAGATCGGGATCAGCGACATCATCAAAGCAACGATTGAACGGCAACACTAGCAAGCGCCGCGCGATAGCGGTCGCATGCTCGCCGAACTTCGGATACTGATTTCCTGAGAGCAGGAAGCGAACGCGCATCTTGACGTTGATGCCATCCTTGAATTTTCGGAAGACGTGAACCGGGTCTTCGCCCGAGATCGCATTCATGATCGATGCGGCCTTGCTAGTGTCGCGACCGTCGTCAGTGTTCGCGTCCGTGACTTTCGCCAGCGTCGCGCCGGTCATATCGTTCAACGTGTTCTTTTCAGCAAGAGCGGCAATCGTCGGGTTGCAAATGTTGCGCTCGCCGATCAACGCATCGAGCACGCGCATGATGGTGCTCTTGCCCGAGCCGGTCACACCGCGAAAATAGAAAATCTTTTGAAACGACGTGTCCGATGTCAGCAACAGGCCGAACATCTGTTGCGCCAGCAAGATCAGTTCAACGTCGCCGTCAAAAACCTCTTCGAGAAACGTCAGCCAACGCACGGGCCGCGCGTCGGGATCGAACTCAATCGGCAACGCGGTGCGCGTAAAGAATTGCGCCGAGCTAACCCAGAGCTTGCGCGTCGAAATTTGCAGCAAGCCGTTGCGGCATGAGATCACGTCGCGCGGATCAAGAAAGCTCCAATCCATTTCGCCCGGCAGAAACGACGGCGGAGCCATCGTGCCCGGCGGGATATGGTTCTGTCGCGCGAGCGCGTGACTGACTTGCGACACGTCCGCGTCCCGAGGCCCGAACGGAAATGCTTTCATCTTGCCATTGCCGATGGGCCGCATCTCTTCCGAGGTTTCGAGATAGCGCTGTACTTCGCTGTCAATGGTGCCGTCTTTGATGTGACGATAAGCGCCCTCGCCATCGTATGCCAAAAACTCTTCCTCATAGTTGATGAGCGTCGGACGCATCTCGGCGCGGAACATCTCCGATGTTTCGTGCGGCACCTTGCGCTTAATCAGTCGGGGATTTTTCTGTGACATCACGCGGCCTCCGAAACTTTTGCTTTGTATTCGCGCCACACCTTGCGCGCGATCTCGATTGCCTCAGGCGATGTGCGATGGTGATACGCCAGAAAGCTGTATAGATCATTCCAACTAAAGATCACTGGAGGAAGCACGCCAGCGTTGATTAGCGTTTTCATGTCGGCGATGAACTCTCCGCGAGGCGTCGGGAAGACGCGGGCGGATTGAATGAACTCTTTGAACGTCATTACGCATACTCCCGCTCAATGTTGGTTCGGATGCCATCAACTAGAACGCTCTTGCGCACGCGCGGCGGCTTCGGCTTGTCCATCGCTTCCCAAAGCTCTCTGTGACGTTCGGCGTCGCACTTCGCTTTCCCGATCTCGCGCTCAAGCTCTTCCATCCTGATCTTGTGCACGCGATAGCCTTCGCGCTGCATGCCCTTCGGACTGTAGCAAGCCGCGTTGCGATGCTTTAATGCGATGGCCCATTGACGCTGCAAATCTTCGGCGCGCTCTTCCTCATCAATGACTTGGCTGAGCAGTCCGCGATAGACCTTGCTATAGTCGGCCCTCCCGATGTCAGTTCGAAAAAAGTGCTTCATGGCTTTGTCTCCGGCGATTGGCCCGGGACAAGGCTGAGGAAATCGAGACACGACAAAGCGCCCCGGCTCGAAAATTTTTCGAACAAGGCCACATCTCGCGTTGACGATTTTGGGAATGGTGCGTTATGCATTGATCACTGAGCCCTTCCACGGCTTAGTCGGTCATCCGGGAGCTTGGTCGGCTCGCCAGATTTTACGGGTCGCTCTTTTGGTCGAGAGCGGCCCGTTTCATTTACAAGGCCCCACATGGGGTTAGGTTGCCTTATCGTAAACAAATCAGGTATTTAGGTCCGATCTGAGATAGTTATCAAATCGGACCTATCTGCACGCGGACGTAACGCGCTCCAGAAGCCATTAGGAAGCCCGCTGGAGGGCCGTCCGGTTGCCCGGTCATTCGGTCACGGCGCACCGATTGGCGCTGTCCCGGCGGCCCTGATGTACGCGGCTTCCGTCTTTGACACATATGCGGGCTCAGCCTCTCCAGCGAACTTGCCCGCCGGTCCCACCGTAGGGTCGCCCGGCTTCCGTTCATCGTCTTCCCGTTTGGCGGCTGCCAAGAGGTCCCACCACTCCGCCAGATAGACAGCCGCCGCGTGATCTTTGAATGCTTGCGCTTCCGCCACGGTCGGCTTGATCGGCCAACCCATGATCTTCTGCCAGACAGCGGCACCGTCATAAAACGTCGGCGCTTCAATTGGCTCCCAACATTCCGCGCCGGTCGTCTCATCGGAGCCGATGAACAGTATCGTCCGCACCGCGAGCGGAGCCTTGAGGCCCATCTTGTGATGCATCATCAATTCAGTCGGCCCCATCTTCGCGCGAAGCATCAGCGCGGGACCCGGCGGCGGCTGTCCGCTATCGTCATCAGTGCCGACTAGGTCATCAAACATTTGCAGCGCCCTTTGGTTTTGTTCTAGCCGCTTCAAGCTTCGCGAACAGATCAGCCTCAAGCGCGGTGCGCGGGACACGTTTCGGCGTCTCACTAACCGCCATGGGAGCGGGAGTTGACGGGACAGGGACATCAACCGGCGGCGCGGCCTCATCAGGCTCATCGGGTAGCTCGGCGATCTCAGCAACATCGTCGGGAAGCGCAAGCATCTCATCGAGTTCGGCGTCGGGTTGCTCAGGTGCAAACGTCAATTGCGGCGGCACTGGCGCGGGGGGCACTGGAGGCGGGCCGCCGTTGTAGTTCGTCGGCGGAGCATGGCGAATGCCGACTACGCCGTTATGCGTGATATTGCTTTCAACGGTTGTCCCGGGTCGATACTCGCGCGGGAAGGCCATCTCGGCGACGCGCAACTGCAACGCTATCGGCGGCTCATGGTGGATTGTGTTTTGAATGCAGTTGCCTCGCTCATCGCGGAGCAAGCCATCCTTCGGAAAGCCGAGCATGTCGCGCGTTTCCTCATCCATCCCGACGCAACGCGGATCAGGTTTCCAAGTCGGCATGCCCTGATAGAAAATTGGCTCATCAAATCCGAGGATGGATTTTTGCTCCATTCGTCCGCGCATTTCGTGCAGCGCGACGCGGCGCGCGGCGTGCACGGCGATTGCGAACGGCACGCGCTCATTGAGATAATCGACGCGCAAGCTTTCGTCGGCGGGATTTTTCTGGCTGAGCTTTACCCAATTCCAAAACGTATCCTCATCGATATCGTTCATCCGCGACGCGCGCTGATAGCTTGTGATGCCGCTCGCGATTGTTGCGCAGATTGCGGCCAGCCTTTCGGGGGACTTCTTTGTCATGCGATTTTCCTGATCAGGTCGTCGAGATAATCCGACCGCTCGCGCGCTCCGGGATTTCGGGCGTAATCTTGAAGAGCGCGGGCGAGAGCTTTTCTTGGCGTCGTCACTCTTGCATCGTCCGCCTTGCGTATCGCGGCGACCTGTTGCTGATTGGGTTTCGGTTTGGCCTTCACACGCTCCGCGCCTTTGACGCCAGCGCAGACGCAACACGATGTTGAAACTGTGAAGCGCTCCAATGGCGCGGCGTGACGTGGACACGGGCGCATGCTGGTATAGCGCTTAGCGCCGCGCTCTCTCGCCTCAATCAATGATGGTTCGGCGGCACGCGGCATGAGATCACAAGACCCGCCGAGATACCGGCGAGCGCAACGGCGCGCTAGCCATCTGAGGCGTCTGGCGCGGGCGCTGAGCGGCTTGCCGATCTACAACGCTGTTGCCGTGCGATAGCGTCTTGATGCCTTGCGGCGGCAAGCCGTTCGCCACGTTCGCCGCGCGTTGCTCAAGCGACCGCTTGGCATTCTCGCGGAGAACTTCATCTTGCGATGGTGACGGATTGAGTTTGATCCAATCGGCGACCGCTGCACCTTCGGCTTTCTCCGCCGACTTGAATGCATCCGTCGCGACCCGATAATCGATGCGAGCCGCTTCCGTCTCCGCCTTGGCCGCTTCGTATGCCTTTGCAGGACCGGCGACAGCATGCTTCGGATGCGAAGCCATTGGTTCGCCATTCGGCTTGACGCGGGCTGTCAGCGGAGCGGCAGGCTTGCGCGTCGTCTTCACGGGCTCGGCTCTTACGGATTTGTCCGCGCCGACGAACTCTTCGGGATCGTTCTCATGTGCCATGGGGCTACCTCGTTACTGGGGGATGTATGCGGCGGTTGCGGCTTGACGCGCTCGGCTCGCAAGTAGCTCACGACAGCGGACACCATGAGCGCGCCGAGCTTCCGCCATCTCCGCCTTGCTCAATGGCCGTCCGAGATCGGCTTCAATCTTGGCAACCGAAAACGGGATGACCATGCTGGCGTCTTCATGCGCTTGAGCCTTCGCGGCCTCATCAGCAATCGCACTGTGAAGACGCAGGCGAGCAACTGCCACGCGTTGTCCCGCTGTTTTCTTTGCATCGACAGCGTCGATGAGTACCAGCAAGCTACGCTGGCGCGGCTCATCCAATTCTGAAATCTGCTCAGGCGTGATCCGGGCAACATCAATGTTGCCGTACTGATCTAAAAATTCGATAGCCATTTGGACGCACTCCTACTGAGAGATCGGGAGCGCCGCGCTGCTCCCGGCATGAAACAGCGCGGCGCGTATCGGTCGCGAGCCGATGAAATCACGCGACCAATTCTTGTCAGCGCTTCGCCGTATGAGTATTGCCGCCGGTTGGAACGGTGCCGCTCGGCGAGCCGGTATCATCCACGCCACGATGGCGCATGCTGTCATGGGCCTTGATCGGTTTGCCGGTGATCTCGGCGAGCCGTGCATCATCATCCTTTGCGTTCGCGTTCGCCGTGACAGGGTTCGGCGGCGCGACGTTCGGAATAATCGGGAGAGATTTTTCCCGAGTGAAGCTTCCGGTTTGATCTTGGTTCATTCCGCGTCCGCGTTGGCTCTTCAAGTGCGAGCCGACTATTTCGATATCTGCCATGGTGTCCTCCGTGGTTTGCTGACCGGCCTTGGTTTCTTTGTCACGCCGTCGCCGATCACAACGCCGCGTCTGTTAGGGTTGGGTGTCGGCACGATGATGCCGACTTGTCGTCTGCGCTTAATCATCACGTCTGTCCGGCGCGGGGTTGCGGAGATCATTGCCGTTCGCGAACGCGTCAAGCACTTCCGATGTTTTCGCGATGAATTTCTTGCGCTCGGCGGCTGCGATCTCTTCGCGTTCTGCCTGTTCGTCAATCCACGCGATGCCTGTTTTCTTTCTCATGACATTCTCCAGACGGTTTTGACGGGCCTGCCGCGCGTCGCGAAACCAGTGTCAGAACGGATCGAAGTCGTTTTCGCCGGGGATTTCTGTGACGGTTTCCCAGTTCCAAGCTTCGGATATTTCACCGGGCTCCGGCCCAATCGTCGCCGGTCCTGCCGTGGTCTCTGATGGTTGATGCTCATGTCGGGCTCTCTCTAACTTCGCTAGAAACATGCTCTTGATCGCGTAGTTTTTCTTGAGCTTCGCCAGCTTGGCCGGGTCCGTCTCATCTTTTATCTTGCGAGCAATCTTCCTGATCTCTTGCCGGTTTCTGAAAATCAAATTGCTCTTCCGGTCCGGCGCGTACCTTCCCTTGATGCTATCGGGCAACTGATCCGCGTCCCGACCGCCGCCGGTAGACGCGGCGTTGCGCGAGAATTGGCTTTCGCCGGACGCGCTATAGCCGACGCTATGGTCGGCGAGATCGCGCGCCGTGCCGTGACTGACAACGCCGGGACGCTTCGCCATGATGCATTACGCCTTGCGCCCAAGGTTCGCGGCCTCCGTGAGAACGACGGAGCCGAGCCCTTCGACATGCTGTCCGCGATCTTTGCGTGATGGCGTGGCCGGGTGAATAGGCGCAGCGGTGCCGAAAGATTTCTCAGGGACCTCATCGTCCACCGTCTGGCCGTGCAGATACGGGTGAAGATCGCCGGTTGTCTGCCGACGCTGGCCGGGGACTGGAGCGGCATCAACGATGCGCTTTGGAGCCCCGTCTCTCGCGACGTTGTAGGCGGTATTCAAACCGCGTTGCGGATTTTTCTGCATAGGGTCGCCTCCGATGATTTGCCCGTTGCGAAGCGTCGCGCCATTCGCGAGCTTGATGGGCCGTGGTCCTGTCAAATACGCTTTCGACATTTTCAGATTTCTCCGTGAGAATTTTATGCGTAGTCAGGATTGAATTTGGTCGCGCCGATTTTCGAACCGGCGGCGGCTGCAATGGCGGAAGCCTTCTCAAATCCAATCGACTGCACAAGGCGGCCTTGCGCCGTTACGTTCCAGCCTTCCTTGCTCCAAGGGTTCGAAGCTTTCGGCTTGCGCGCGGCTGTCTCTTCTGTTTTCTGTTCGGTCGTCTTTGCAGCGGCCTTCGGATTTGTGCCCGGCTTGAGAGAGACAGGCGAGCCGCCCCACGACGTAAGAATTTTGTTGTAAAGCTCCGGCCCTGCGGTCCGGTAAAGCTCAGCACGCGCGGCGAGCGTCGGCGACTTTCCGCATGCGCGTTCGATTAGCTCCGGCGAAATGCCATCGTCGATTGGCTTGGGCGGATACATATGGGGAATGCCCGCCTTGACGCGCGGAAGCCATTCTAGGAAGGGCTCTTTTGCGCCGGACATTTGGTAGCGCAGCCAAATGTCATCAACAGCGGTCGGCAACATGCCGTCGTCAAGCGCGTGCTTTCGCACGCTGGCTTCGTCCGTCACGGGCTGATCGCTGATTATTTTAGCGACGCGTTCGATCTCTTCCTTCGTTGGCATGGGGACGCTCTCCTATTTTATCCAATAGCGTCGGAACCATCGTTCCGCGTCGCTGACAAGAATGCGCCGCGCGACCGTGCCCGGCAGTGAACGAATTTCCAGCTTCTCATCCGCAATCGCCTGATAGATGTTGCGGACGTGAATGCCGAACGCCGTTGCCAGCGCATTCGGCGACAACGCGAGGAACACGACAGGATTTTTTGTCCGGCGCGGCATGGCGCGGTCTCCGAAAAACGGCGCAACCGCTTTGCAGCGGTCGCAGCCGATGAGTTAGACAGGGGGAGAAAAGACACTCGCGGAGAGGCATCACGCCATCAACAGCCGCCATGCGGCCAAGCGAAAATCTTGCCGCAAGCTTACGCCCATCAATGAGCGCCGACAACTGACGATTTGCGCGAACGTACCCGCACTAAAACCGCCCTCAGGTGTCTAGGAAATCGTCATCCGCCGGGGCGCGAGCAATCGCGGTTCTCACGTCGTCACGATATACGCGAAGCTCTAGCCCGTGTTGCGCCGAGATCGTGAAGTCGAGACGGTGCACAAGCTGGCAATCGCAGCACGTCATATGATAGCCGCCAGCCTCAGCCATTCGGGGCAAGATCAGTTGGCCGTCTTTGATCGGGTCGTCACTCATCGGCGCACCGTCTTACGTTTGCGACGCTGGCCGGTCACGTGCGGAGCGTTCGGCATTGAAGCGCCCGGGACATAATCGGGCAGGCTCGCGTAGTACGCACGGAGCGAATGCCCATCGACCAACGTCCGCGCGCCGCTCCGCTTGCCGATGAGCGTGCCATCGGCTAGGAGGTTGTAAATCTGGCGCTTGGAAAGGCTGGTATATTCTGCGGACGCTTCCGGGCTCAGTGCGAGCGGTTCAACGGCGGCCATGGGTAGCAACTCCAAACATAGGCCGCGACAATGTCGGGGCCGGGTTCGGAGCGGTTGCTATCGCGTCGCGCTCGGGATCATCCGCGCACGGTACACGCGGAACGGGCAGATAATAGATTGCCGGGGCAGATGGTTTCAAATCGATATCGGCATATGTTAAGGCAGTGGCGCGCAATGGTGGGAACGCAAACCGCCACGCAATGTTAGTGCAGCCGGTTAGTGCAAATCGAAAAACCGTAGCGATTTCAATGCGAAAACGGCTCTCGCATAGAAGCGCTGCCTCTTCCCTTTCCGCCGCTGGCGGTGGGGAAGCATTTTTCCTCGGAGAGTGAACGATGGGTTACAAAGTCGCGGTGGTCGGAGCGACCGGCAATGTCGGGCGGGAGATGCTCAACATTCTCGACGAGCGAAAATTCCCGGCCGACGAGGTGGTGGCGCT
>Ga0210389_10000926_pt1 | contig 24774 bp, 23 predicted proteins | sample IncBWH28OmetaG_FD_160127 | JGI IMG/M metagenome (GOLD analysis project Ga0210389, IMG submission 160127) | Forest soil microbial communities from Barre Woods Harvard Forest LTER site, Petersham, Massachusetts, United States - Inc-BW-H-28-O ...
CGGCGCGCCATCGCCCACATAGCTCGCGATGACGTTTCCATCCAACTCAGGACGTTCGAAGTGCCGCAACATGGCATTGACAGAATGGACCAGATCGAGCCGCGAATCGATCAGCGTGCCATCAAGATCAAATATCAGCAGGCGAATAGATTGGGGATCAAACCGGCGCAAAAAGCGAATCATGGTCTTGATCAGGATAAATGATCGTCGTTTGCTGAGATCGGAGGTCAGAGGTTAGAGGGAAGAGGTCGGAGGTGAAAATCAAGACCACCAGCCCGCAAACCCTAAGGTTTTACCTTCGACCTCTTCCCTCTAACCTCCGACCTCGTCTCTCGTTTACAATGTAACGCGGCACGGCGCAAACCGGGATAAGCGAAAAGACGACCAGAAGACATGGCTACAAGCAAAGTCGATCCGAAAATTAACGAAACCGATCTGCGCAAGCCGCAGGGAAAATCCGCGGACTACCAGGGCCTCACCCGCCAGCAGCTCATCGACGCCTATCGCATCATGTTCGCCTCGCGCCGCCTCGATGACCGCGAGATCCTCCTCAAGCGCCAGCAGAAAATCTTCTTCCAGATTTCGGGCGCCGGCCATGAAGCCATCGGAGTCGCTGCCGCCTTCGCGCTCAAATCGCGCTACGACTGGTTCTTCCCTTACTATCGCGATCGCGCCCTCTGTCTGGGGCTCGGTGCAACTCCCTATGAAATGCTTCTTGGCGCAGTCGGTGCAGCTGACGACCCCAGCTCCGGCGGCCGCCAAATGCCTTCGCATTGGGCATTTCAGGCGCTCAACGTAGTCACGCAGTCGTCCCCCACCGGCAGCCAGATCCTGCAAGCCGTCGGTTGCGCCGAAGCCGGACGGTATTTTTCGCACCATCCTGACGCCGCTGCCAAGGCCGACGGCGATTATCGCCAGTTCAAAGATGTCGAATTCCACGGCGACGAGATCAGCTACGTCTCGCTCGGCGACGGCACCACCAGCGAAGGCGAATTTTGGGAAGCGCTGAACACCGCGTCCAATCTGCGTTTGCCCGTGATTTTCTGCGTTCAGGACAACGGATACGCGATCTCGGTCCCCGTCGAAGTGCAAACTTCGGGCGGCAACATTTCGCGCCTCGTCTCTGGATTCCCCAATTTCCATTTCGAAGAAATTGACGGCACCGATCCCGTCATCTCCTATGCTGCTTTTCAGCGCGCCGCCGAATACTGCCGCGCCGGCCATGGCCCGGCGTTCGTGCACGCCCACGTGATCCGCCCATACTCGCACTCGCTTTCCGACGACGAGCGCGCCTACCGTCCTGACAGCGAGCGCCAGAGCGATGCCGCCCGCGATCCCATCCCGCTCATGCAAATGTTCCTGCTGCGTGAGGGCATCCTCGACGAAAAAGGGATCAACAAAATTGAGACCGAGGTCGAAGAAGAAATTCAGGCCGCGACCGACCGCGCCCTCGTGGCCACGCTGCCGCAGCCCGATTCCATCTACAACTTCGTTTATTCGCCCGACCTCGATCCCACTTCCGCCGCCTTCGACACGCAACCGGCTTTTGCCGCGCCAGAGAACGGCGCGGATGGAAAGCCTACCGCGGCATCTGCGCCGAAGACCATGGCCGACCTGATCAACGCCACGCTGCGCGACGAAATGCGGCGCGATGAGCGCATCGTACTGTTTGGCGAAGACGTCGCCGACTGCAGCCGCGAAGAGTACGTCAGGCAAAAGCTGGTCAAAGGCAAAGGTGGAGTCTTCAAACTTACTTCCGGGCTGCAATGCGACTTCGGCGGGGACCGCGTCTTCAACTCACCGCTCGCGGAAGCGAACATAGTAGGCCGCGCCATCGGCATGGCTGTGCGCGGACTGAAGCCGATCGCGGAAATCCAGTTCTTCGACTACATCTGGCCCGCCATGATGCAACTGCGCGATGAGCTTCCGCTCATGCGCTGGCGCTCCAACAATACATTTTCGTCGCCGCTCGTCATCCGCGTAGCCATCGGGGGCTACCTGACCGGCGGAGCTATTTATCACTCGCAATGCGGCGAGAGCATCTTCACGCACATCCCTGGCCTGCGCGTGATCTTCCCATCCAACGCGCTCGACGCCGCCGGCCTGCTGCGCACCGCCATCCGCTGCGACGATCCAGTTCTTTTCCTCGAGCACAAACGTCTTTACCGCGAAACCTACGGCCGCGCGCCCTATCCCGGCCCGGATTACATGGTTCCGTTTGGCAAAGCGAAAATCGTGCAGCCGGGAACCGACCTCACTGTAATCACCTACGGCGCAGTCGTTCCGCGCGCGCTCCAAGCCGCGCAGAAGATCGAACGCGACCACCAGGTCAGTGTCGAGCTGATCGATCTGCGCTCGCTCAATCCGTTTGATTGGGATGCGATCGCCACGTCGGTCAAGAAAACGAATCGCGCGCTGATCGCCTATGAAGATTCATTGAGCTGGGGATACGGCGCTGAAATCGCGGCCCGCATTGCCGACCAACTCTTCGACCACCTCGATGCGCCGGTGAAGCGAGTCGCCGCCGCCGACACGTTTGTCGCCTACCAGCCAATTCTCGAAGACGCAATTCTCCCGCAGGCGAGCGACTTGTTTCGCGCGATGAAGGAATTGTCGGAGTTCTAGCGCTTTCCCGGCGCGGAGTGAAACGGATCACCTTGTAGGTTGTCAGCTACATCTTCCGGACTAGCGATGTTCAAATTCACCACAATAGGCTCCTGCCCGCTGCGCACGATCACGGCCTCAACCGGTTGGTCCGCGCGCGCATTCATTTCCTGATGTGGAACGTAGGGAGGCACGAATACAAAATCTCCCGGGCCCGCCTCATCGACAAACTCCAGACGATCGCCCCATCGAAAACGCGCCCGCCCGCGCACGACGTAGATCACTGTCTCTAATTCCCCGTGATGATGCGGTCCGGTCTTCGCGTTGGGATGCACGACCACCGTCCCCGCCCAGAGTTTTTGCGCGCCCACTCGGGCGTGCGAAATAGCTTCGGCGCGCGTCATGCCGGCAGTCTGCGGCGTGTTGCTGTCCAGTTCTCCGCTGCGAATGATTCGCAGTCCGTGATTTTTCCAGTCTGGCTTTTCTTCTGTCACATCCGTGATCGTCCTTCGAGATTCTAGAATGCAGGCATGATCAGCGAAGTTTTAACCATTTCAGCTATTCTTTCCCCTCGGGGCGCCACCTAGTCGAGGCAAACTGAATCCCCAAGGCCCGCCGCCAAAGCAAAGCAGCGCCAGCGCGATCGTCCCCAAAGCCAGCGGAAACTCGAAGCCTCCCTGCCCCGTCAGTCCATTCTTAAAATGTACCTTCCAGATGGCGACGCTCATTTCGATCAAAACCGCCAGCGAGAAGAAGCGCGTGAATAAACCCAGCGCAATCGCGATGCCGCCAAAAAATTCCGTTCCGGCGGAGAGATACGCCATCCATGGAGGAAATCCGAGCGAAGCAATCATGTCCATGTGATGGTGAAATCCCTTGAATACCTTGCCATAACCGTGCGCGATCAGGATCGCCCCCAGCGCGAGCCGCATGACTAGTTGCGCGAACGGCTGAAGACGGTTCAGAAAATTGAAATTCAAGCTCAGCCCCCGGGAGTAGAAGTGAATAAGGTAGCAGAAAAATGCCGAGTAGAGACTGGGCCCGCCCCGTCTCGGAGCGTCCCTTGAATTACGGTTGAGCAGGAAATGACAAGAAATGAAAGGGGCAGGAAGCTCGAACTCTACCACTCCGAGTAAGCTTTGCCGTTGCTGCCGATGCGGCTCGACGAACTCTTCACGCCGTAAACGCCCGGGTCCGTCTGTTGCAACGAAAGAATCGTGGTCTCGTCTTCTTCCGTCTGCCAGTCCTCGGATCCGGTAATGTCGTCCGGCACGCGCGAGATATATCCCGCCGATTTCAGATCGTCGAGCGACTTGGGAGCTTTCTGCTTGTCGAGCGTGTATTGAAAGATTTCCTGGTTCAGCGTTTCCAGATTGTGTTTGAAATTATTTTCCCGCGCGGCTCGGATGCTCGAACTATAAATCGGCATTGCCACGGAGAGCAGAATGATCATCACCGCAATCGCGACCATCATCTCGATCAGCGTGAAACCACGGCTATCGCGTTGGATTCGTCTTCTCACGTTCCGCATCACTTCTGCCAACTCGAATACGGCGTTCCTTCCAGTGAGGTCTGATCCGAGCCGCTATGCACCGATGCAATCCCGGTCTGATCCGGATTAATTGCCTTCTCCGGATCTTCATTCTCGGTCTGCCAGGTTGTACTGTCCCCCGTAATGTCATCGGGAATAAACTTCAGATATCCGGCCGTTACCAGGTCGTCAAGCTGCTGCGGCGACGCCTTTTTATCGAGCGTGTACTGTTGGATAACATTGTTGAGCGTTACCAGATTATGGTGCAGCCGCGCTTCCTTCGAGCGCGTAATGCTGGTGTTGTACATCGGCAAGGCGAGCGCCATCAGTACGCCCATCACAACGATGACGATGAGCATCTCGATGAGCGTGAAGCCGCGAGTTTTGGATCGAGATTTCATTTCTGACATTGGAACGCTTTTGGGGATTGTAAATTGCGTAGTAGACGTTCACTCTCCGAAAACGCGCTACTCCTACCAATCCTTATATTTCGTGCCATCCAGACCCGTGCCCGTCGATTTGGTGTAGACGTCGAACACGTTCTGCTCGCCCCATGAATCCGACGTCGGATCGTCCTGCATCGAGCGCAGTCCCCACTCATCTTTCCCGGTCATCGGATCCACCGGGACTCGCCTCAAAAACTTCAGTTTCTTGCCGGCAACGTCCACTCCCTTGACCAGCGTTTCGAGGTCGGGCGGATAATTATTGCTGTCCACCTTGGTTTGGAATGACCCGCGGTCTGCGGCATCCTTGTAGCGATCGATGGCGTCGCGCAGAGTCCATAATGCAGCGTGCAGTTCCCGCTCCCGCTCCCGCTTGATCGATACCTGCGCCAGCGGCGCCGCCATTCCCGTCAGGATGATCAGGATGGTGGTCGCGACGATAAGTTCGATCAGCGTGAACCCGCGGGCTTTCTTACTTGCGCTCCCGCGCGTGTTCCGCCGGAAGGCTGGCGCTCGCCTCATATTCGTTGGATGGTTCATCGCAGAGCGTTGTTCACCGGATCGTTGTTCCCTAAATCGAGGTTTACTGACTCGATATTTACTGAATCGAGATCGCCGCCTGCGCCCCGTTCATGGCAATCGGCTGCATGGCCGGATCGCGCGCGCCGCCGCGAGTGATGGTAAGCGCCGACTGGCCCGACGATTTAGCCATAAACGTCACCGTGACAATCGATCCCTGGCCTGACACGCCTCCCACTCCCGGAGGCCGCGACGCCGTCACGTTCAGCATTCCAGCCGCCGCATCGTCCCGATGCACGAGCGCAACTGCCTGCCCATCCTGCGAGAGGAATCCGCCGTTCGAAACGTTGACTACCGACAACTGGTTCGGATCGTAGCTCAGTTGCAACGGCACCGAATACACGTTCTGGCCACCAGTGAGCATCACGTTGACACTGAACGTCGAGCCCTTCGCCAGACTCAACGATGGAGGATCAAAGAGGAAAGACCCAGTTGCGTTCCCGGGAGCCAGTGAAGCTGAATTCGGCGTCACCCCGGGGCGCTGCATCATTGCACCCTGCGGATTCGATGGCGGCGTGGCAACCGGTGGCTGAGCGGACGGATTCGGCTGAGACGGATTTGACGGAGCGGGAGTTGTAGTCTCAGCCGCCTTCGCGCTCGTTCGCCGCAGCGAGATCGAATTCGCCGTGCCCACATCCAGCAGATCGGTGGCGCCCGAGGTCATCTCCGCGCCTCGAATGATGTGCGGCGTCAGCACGAATACGATTTCATCTTCCTGGTGTTCGGTGTTGGTCTGCGAGAACAGGTATTTAAGGATCGGAATCGACGACAGGCCCGGAATGCCGGTCAGCGCCTTGGTTTGCTGGTCTTCCATGATTCCGCCGATCAGGTTTACTTCACCATCCTTCAGGCGAATCTCATGTTCGATCTTGCGCTGGCCAATGACGGGCTGGCTGATGCCGCCAATGCTGACATAAGACGTCACGGCCGAAACGTCGAGCACCAGCTTCATCGAAATCTCCCGCCCGGCATGTACCCGTGGCGTGATGTCGATATTTACGCCGACATCGATATATTGAAATTGCGTGTTAACCAGAGGGTTAATGCCGACGCCGCCAATGCCCGGCTGAAACGATCCGGTTGCCACCGGCACGCGTTCGCCGATCTTGAGTGATGCTTTCTGACCGTCCAGCGCGCGAATCTGCGGATTCTGCACAATCTTCGACGTGCTGTCACTCAACAGCGCCGTAGCCGAGGCCGCTGGAATCGTCACCAGGAAATCGTTCGCGTTCAGGTAGTCGAGCGTATTCAGCGTCACACCATTGGTGGTCGAACCGTTGGTCGAGGTCGGCGTTCCGCCAACCGAACCTGTCGGCGTCGTAGTCGTGGTGTTCACGTTCGGCTGGAGCGCTACTGAAACATTGGTCGGCGGGCTGATGCCCAGCTGCTTCATCTTGTCGCGGCTCACTTCCATCACCGCCACGTCGACGATCACCTCCGGCTTCGCCTTGTCGAGATCGTCCACCAGTTTCTGCGCCAACGCCACCTGGTCGGGAGTGCCGCGCACCACGATCGCACCTTGCGACGGCAATTGCTGGATCCGGCTGACCTCCAGAATCGTGCGCATCGCGTTAACTACATCCTGCAATTCGGTGGGCTGCGAAAGATTGGAAAGATAGAAAGTTTTGAGTACGTTTTGTTCCAGCTCTTTCCGTTTTGCGGGATTGTCTTGCGCGACAAAAATCGTATTCGGCGTAATCGGACGCCAGAATGTTTTGGTTTCAAAAGAAATGATCGAAAGCGCATCTTCCAGCGTGACGCCGTTCAGCTCAATGCGCACCTGCTTGGGTGTGTAGTCGGGATCGAACAGCACATTGATGCCCGCCAGCTTGCCCACTGTCTCGTAAATTACGTTCGTCTTCTCGGTCAGCTTCAGCGTGATCGGAGCGTTCGAAATCGGCGCCAGTTCAACCGGCCCGCGCGCCTGCGAGAGCAGCTTATGGAGTTCCCCACTCCCGCCCGTCGACGAAGCCTGCGGCTGCGGATGGTCTGCCTCCTGGATCATCTGCAAGGTACGCCTTAGTTCCTGCTGGGCAATAAATGAGGACGCGTCGATCGTGAGTGCCTTCTCGAACTCGACCTTTGCATCGTCAAGCTTGCCGGCATCGCGCAGAATTTGTCCCCGATGCACGTGCGAAGAGGCCGCGAGAAATTTGTTGCGCTCATACGCCGTGCGGTAGCGCAGGTCTTTCGGCTTCAGATCGTAGGCTTGCTTGAAGAACTCGAAAGCCTTTTCATAATCCTGCCGCGCCTGCGCGTCGGCGCCCTTTTCGTAGAGGTCCTTGGCCTTATCGCCCGCTATGCCCGCCAGGCACAGGCCCATGACCACCAGCATGAACAGAGCCGGACGTTTCAGCCTTGTCATTCAACAGTCCTCATAAGAGTCTCGCGATTTTCTCGCCGGCAGCTAACCGGCAGTGTTTTGGACCCAAAACCACAAAAGAACCCGAGGGATCGGTATCCGACCGGGTCTTTGCCGCCAGAAAAAGGATTGGAAAATTGGATTATAGCATCGCCCCAATTGCGTCCCGAAGTGATTGGTGCCCTGATGTTTACACTCATTAGTACCTGTACCTAAGGGCCCCGGAGCCGGACTATCCGGACATCTAAGCTAGCGACTCGAGGCCCGCGACTCGAGGCTCATAGCTCCTGGCTCATCAAGCGTGCTAACTTCTTGTTACAGATGCCGAAGCAAACCACCCACCAGACGCAGTCCAACCGGGAGAAAAGTCCCCGCCGCCTGCCCACTGCGGCGGGAGAGAGAGATGCCGCTGTCAACAGGAACGCCAGCCATAACTATTTCTTGCTCGAAAAATTTGAGGCTGGGGTAGTTTTAACCGGCACGGAAGTGAAGTCGATCCGCTCCGGCAAGGCGAACCTGAAAGACGCTTACGGACTGGTCAAAGACAACGAACTCTGGCTCCTGAACTGCCACATCAGCCCCTACGAGCACGGCAGCTACGCGAATCACGCGGCGGTTCGCACGCGCAAACTCTTGGTCCATCACGAAGAAATTCGCAAACTGATAGGCAAGACCCAACAAAAGGGCCTGACCCTGATCCCGACGCGCATCTACTTCAAAGGCGACAAAGTAAAGGTCGAACTAGCCCTGGCAAAAGGCAAGCAGCACTGGGATAAACGCGAAACGGAACGCCGCCGCACCGCCGACAAGGAAGCCCGCGAAGCCGTAGCGCGCTCACGAAAAGCCTAAGCCGGGAGAAAAACGCCGGGTAGGTACAACCTTCGTGTAGATACGGGGCCGGCCCCGTCTTTGGGAGCGCGGCCCCAAATCCAACCATGGGTCCCCCGCGCTCGCACCGCCCCAACTTGCGCGTCCAACGCCTTACCGTGGATACTGAAAACAATCTCAACTATGAATACCAATCTTTCCAATACCGCTCCCTCCGCCATAGAAACCGATTGCCTGGTCGTAGTCGTCCTCGAGCAATCCGATAGAGATCAAGCCGGCAAGAATAATAAGGACAAAGACAAAGACAAATCCGTCCCGGCCGTCGCCACCTCCGACACCGCCATCTCAGCGGCCGCCAAAGATGTGATCGCCTCCGGCGAAGCCACCGGCAAGACTTTCGAGACTACACTCCTCCATCATCCCGCCGGAGTAAAGGCCAAACGTCTGCTGCTGCTGGGCGGCGGAAAGGCGAAGACCTTCTCCGCCTCCGATCTTCGCAAGCTGGCCGGCGCAGCCGTGCGCACGCTCAAGGCAAAGAGCATTCGCAACTTCGCCTTCGTAGTCCCGGAGACCGCCGTTCCCGCCCAGGACGGCGCTCGCGCCATCGTCGAAGGAGCCTTAGTCGGCAGCTTCGAGCCCGACTACTACAAGAGCGACCGCAAGAATAAAGATCAAAAGATCGACGCGCTCACCGTCGTCGTTCAGAAAGATCCGCCAGGCGACGCCAAGGCCCTGCAAAGCGCCGTCGACACCGGCCGCATCATCGGCGAGTCGCAGAACTTCACGCGCGACCTGGTGAACGAGCCCTCGAACCGCATGACCCCGAACCTGCTGGCCGAGCGCGCCCGAAAGATGGCGTCGGAAGTAGGCCTGGGTTGCGAAATCATGGGCCCCGACAAAATCAAAGATCTGAAAATGGGCGCGTTCTGGGGAGTAGCCCAGGGTTCGGACGAACCGCCCGCGCTTATCGTCCTCCGCTACAACCCGGCCGGTGCGCCCGCCAACGTCCATCTCGGGCTGGTAGGCAAAGGCATCACGTTCGACACTGGAGGCATCTCCATCAAGCCCGCCGACGGCATGGAGAAAATGAAATACGACATGGCCGGCGGCGCGGCGATGATCGGCACCATGCGCGCGATCGCGCTCCTCAAGCCAAAAGTAAAAGTCACGGCGATTATCCTGGCGACAGAAAACATGCCCTCCGGCAAAGCCCAGAAGCCGGGAGACGTCCAGATTGCCATGTCCGGCAAATCGATCGAAATCATCAACACCGATGCTGAAGGCCGCCTGGTGCTAGCCGACGGACTGACCTATGCCCGCCACATCGGCTGTACCCATCTGGTCGACGCAGCCACGCTGACCGGAGCAGTCGTAGTAGCGCTCGGTTACGTAAACGCCGGAATCTTCGCCAGCGACGATCAGATGTACGACCGTTTCGCGCAAGCCATGAAGCAAGCCGGCGAAAAAATGTGGCGTCTGCCGCTCGACGACGAATACAAGGAGTTAATCAAGTCCAACATTGCCGACATGGCGAATGCTGGCAGCCGCTGGGGCGGGGCGATTTTCGCCGCCATGTTCCTGAAAGAATTCGCCGAGGACACACCTTGGATTCACCTCGACATAGCGGGCACCGCCTGGATGGAAGATCAGAAACCCTGGATCGCCAAGGGGCCGTCGGGGATTGCGCTCCGCAGTCTGGTGGAATTCGTGAAAGGGTGGGGGGCGTAAGACAGCTTCGGCCGCTCAGTCACGCTGCAACCGCAGCTAGGCGCTTGCTCCAGAGCGTGTCGAGATCCGTCAAAACCTCTTCTTCGGTAGACACCGGCGAAAGCAGGAAGTCCTCGGAGTCCCTGCGATCAAAGTCGAACCGCGAGACTCGAAAGTATCCGGACGGAGTGATCCAGAAAGGTGTGTATCCAAGCGAATTGATTATCTCGCGAGTTCTTTCGTTCCCATGAGGCCGCGGCAGGATTTCGCACACGATAAACGGCCGGTCCCGCCGAATCGCCTCCCGCATTCCCCACAACACGCTCGCCTCATGATCCTCCACATCGATTTTCACGATCTCGAGTCTCGCTGGATGCTGTTTCTCGAAATCGGCGAAGGTGATTGCCTGCAAATCGATTGTCGGCGAACCCTTGCGTTGCTGCCAATTCCCTTGTGCGAGCGTGGCGGTCGATTCGAAGTCGCGGCTTTCACTGGGCGGGACATACAGTTTGGCCGGCCCACTTCTGTCTGAGAGCGCCAGGCAATGACTGCTCACGCGTTGCCGCAACCCGTTGAGTCGGATATTGCCTTGGAGGCGTTCGAATATCTGCGGTACAGGCTCGAAAGCGACCACTTGAATATTTGGATTCCAGTGCGCCGCCAGCAGCGAATAGAAGCCATAATTCGCGCCCACATCCACGAACGTCGTGGCTCTCGAAAAAAAGAACCGCAGTGTCCGCGAGGTTTGCGGCTCAAAGGAGTCGAGCCCGTCCCAAAAGAGTCCCGACGCCAAGTAGACACCGGAGTCTCGTCCTATACGAAGAATCTGCCCGTTGGGAAGGCGAAGCTTAACGCCATTTCGGGGCACATGCGACCGTAACCCGCCAGAGATCGCCCGGCAGCTATGCTCGATTGGCTTCCCCGCCGAAGACAGCACCCGGCTGGCATAGTAATTCTGACGCCAGCGTCGAAGAGTCCCAAAAAATGAGTTCACCCTGAGCCCGCTCCGTGATGCTCGGAGTCTAATTCACCCCGCGCGAAAGCTACAATGAGATGGCTGATCCCTGCTTCCCGGCAGACGGATGGCTCATCAAATCACAGTGGATCTTTCCGCTAAAATCCGCACCATCCCAACCTCCGCCGGCGTGTACCTCTACAAAAACGCCGAAGGCGAAGTCATCTACGTGGGCAAGGCGAAGAATCTGCGCTCCCGCGTCTCGTCATATTTCCACCAGGGACGATGGGAAGACGCCAAGACCGGCACCCTGGTCCGCGAAGCTGTCGACGTCGACTACATCGTAGTCGCCAATAACAAAGAGGCGCTCGCCCTCGAGAACCACCTCATCAAGCAAAAAAAGCCGCGCTTCAACATCCTGTTGCGCGACGACAAGACTTATCCCTACGTCAAACTGACGCTCGGCGAACGTTACCCGCGCGTATATGTCACGCGACGCCTGCGCAAAGACGGCAGCGCCTACTACGGCCCATACTTCCCTGCCAACCTCGCGTATCGCATCGTCGATCTAATTCACCGGCATTTTCTGATTCCCTCCTGCACCGTCGACCTGAACCGTTTTCATCCGCGCCCCTGCTTGCAGTTCTATATCAAGCGCTGCCTCGGCCCCTGCGTGCAGGGCTTAACCACGCCGGACATATATCAGGAAGCCGTACGCGATGTGAAACTTTTCCTCGAAGGCCGCCAGACGGATCTCGTAAAATCTCTGCGCGAGCGTATGGCCGAAGCTGCCGACGCCCAGGAGTTCGAGCGCGCTGCCAAGTACCGCGACCTCATTTCCACGGTCGAGCAGTTGCAGGAAAAGCAGCGCATCGCCTCCGTCGAGGGCGATGACGCCGACGTGTTCGGCTACCACTACGAAAACGGAATGCTGGCCGTCAATCTCTTTCACATGCGCGGAGGCCGCGTGCTCGACCGCCGCGAATTCTTCTGGGAAGATTTGCCGGAGGCTGCAACACCCGCGAACGGCGTGGTTGAAACTCACTCAGCTGACGAACCCCACCCAGAAACTTCGACGGAGAACCCAAGCTTCCTTCCCGGCGAATTCCTGTCCAGCCTTCTAAAACAGCTCTATTTAGGCCAGCCCTACGTCCCGCGCAACATCTACGTCCCTGTGGACTTCGAAGATCGAGAAGAACTCGAAGACGTTCTAAGCGATCAAGCGGCAGCCGGGAATATCCGTACCTGGCGCGTCCGCATCGCCGTCCCGCAGCGCGGCGACAAGCGCGAACTGATCGACCTCGCTGGCAACAATGCCAAGCAGTCTTACGATCAACGCTTCCGCATCCTGAAGCCGAATGCCCGCGCCATCGCCGAAGCCCTGCAAGACGCGCTCACCCTCCCCGAACTCCCCAAGCGCATCGAATGCTTCGACATCTCCCACATTCAGGGGGCTGAGACCGTAGCCTCGATGGTCGTATGGGAAGACGGCAAGATGAAGAAGTCCGACTACCGAAAATTCATCATCCGCACCGTCGAAGGTGTAGACGATTTTGCGTCCATGCGCGAAGTGGTCACGCGCCGCTACAAACGCCTCTGTGAAGAAAAGAAGCCGCTGCCAAGTCTCATGCTGATCGACGGCGGCCTCGGCCAATTACACGCCGCCGCCGAAGCGCTCGACGCTCTCGAAATCATCAATCAACCCCTGGCCGCCATCGCCAAGCGCGAAGAAATCATTTACGTTTACGGCCAAGAAGATGATCCGATCGTCTTAGACCACCATTCGCCAGTCCTGCATCTGGTCCAGCAAATCCGCGACGAGGCTCATCGCTTCGCGCTAACATTCCACCGCAAACGCCGCCAGATTCGCGACCGCTCAACCGAGCTGCGCGAAATCCCCGGAGTAGGCCAGGCAACCACCCGCCGTCTGCTCGAACATTTCGGCAGCCTGCAAGCAGTGAAACAGGCCGACGTCGCCGCACTCTCGTCGGTGGTCACGAAATCGCAAGCGCAGGCGATTCGAGAATATTTCCGTACCGGCAGCTCTGAGGCAATGGAGGCGAGGCAGTGAGCCTGTTCAGCCAGAAAAAACGCGCACCTGAACTCGTAACGTCCGGCCGTTTTGAATTGGAGCAGGACGGACACACTGCCGCACTCGACTACACCCTGGCGGGCGACGTGCTTGCGCTCCTGGAGACCGAAGTCCCCGATGCGCTGCGGGGTACCGGCATCGCAACCCTCCTCGTCAGGACCGCTTTTGACTACGCCCGCGAGCATCACTTGAAGGTCGACGTGGTTTGTCCCTTTGTCGCGGGCTATCTCAAAACTCACTCCGAGTACGACGACTTACTCTTGCGCTAACTGGCGAGAAGTCTAGCGCGCCCCAGCAAGCTTCGTAGCCAGAAAAGACTTCACCACAATCTGGTTGGGCTGCATGCCGAGGGGAATGATGGTCAGCAAAGAATATTCCGAAGGCTCAAACTTCTTCTTCGGCGTGCGCTTCTGGATGACAGCCAGATCCGACGACCCCGAATCCACCACCAGCACATACTCCTGATTCTGCGAGAGCGCCAAGGCATCCGGCCGCGTGCCGACCGGCAAGAATGCGATCACCTTCCCGAGATCGATATCGTAGACAGCAACATTGTTCGACGCGAAATTGGAGATATAAAGCCGCGAGTTATCGAGTGAAAATACGCCGCGCGTGGGCTGCGCGCCGACCAGAAAGCTCCCCAGCACTTCATTCGGCGTAGTCTCAACAATCGAAATACTGCCCGCGTCGAAATTAAAAGCCACCAGTTCCCCGCCATCCGGCTTGAGCGCCAGGCTCACCGGCGCTTTCCCCACGTCGAGCAGCGCCAGCAATTTGTCGTTCTTCAAGTCAATGCTGGCGACCTGCCCCGATCCCGAACACGAAACAAATGCCTTGCTCGAATCTGGCAGAATGGCAATGTCTTCAGGCGCAATGCAAATGCTGATCGCCGAGCGCACGCTGAGCCGCGCGGCATCGATGATCGAAACCGAGTTATCAGTCCGGTTGCTGACCACCACAGTCGAACCATCCGGCGAAACCCGCGCCAGTCCCGGACCTGCGCCGACGCGCAGCGTAGCGGCCACCGTCCGATGTTCGAGATCAAGCACGGAAACATTGTTCGACCCCGAGTTAGCGACATAAGCCCGCTGCCCGTCGGGCGAGACGCTAATAAAGTATGGCCGCCCATAAACGCCAATAGTCGCGACAACTTTATTCTGCTCCGCGTCGATAACGCTGACATTCGCCGAGCCGGCGTTGACAACGTAAATTTCATTCTTCTTGGGATTAGCCGCAACTCCGGTAGGCTCTGTCCCAACCGCTAGCGTCTTGACGGCAGTAAATCCCTTGAACGGATCGGTCGTGAGGTCGATGACCGAAACCGTGTTGCTTTTGCCGTTGGAGACGTAAGCATATTCGCGATAAAGCGGACCATAGGCCGGCAAGCTGCGTTCGTGGAAGTAATACCAGCCGCCCGCGATGATGAGTGGAACACAAACGACAATGAGTAGGAGTTTGCGCACTGGGCAACGCGATCTACCGAAGGAAAAAGATTATCAGAGACGTTCCAGGGATCAGCTCAACAAAGCCGTAGCCCCAGCCGACACGCCCGTCGGTGAAGGAATGCTTCGTCCCAGCACCGCCCCAATCTGCCGCACCTGCCCCATCAGCACATCGAACTGATCCGGATAGAGCGACTGCATGCCATCGGAAAGCGCACGATCGGGATCGTTATGCACCTCGATGATCAGCCCATCGGCCCCGACGGCAATGGCCGCGCGCGAAAGCGGCGTAACTTTGTTGCGCTTGCCGGTCCCGTGACTCGGGTCAACGATGATCGGCAAATGGCTGAGCCGCTGCACCGCCGGCACCACACTCAAGTCGAGCGTATTGCGCGTGTGGTCAGCAAACGTTCGCACTCCCCGTTCGCAAAGAACAATGTTGTAATTGCCCTCGCTCATGATGTACTCGGCCGCCATCAGAAATTCTTCCAGCGTGGCCGCAATGCCTCGTTTCAGAAGCACGGGCTTGCGGGCACGGCCAGCGCGCTTGAGCAAAGAAAAATTCTGCATGTTGCGCGCTCCGATCTGAATCATGTCCGCGTACTGGTCCACCAGATCCAGTGACTCGTAGTCGACCGCCTCAGTCACAATTAGAAGCCCGAAGCGGTCGCGAATCTCCGCCATAATCTTGAGGCCATCTTCTCCCATTCCCTGAAAAGAATAAGGAGAAGTGCGCGGCTTGTAAGCGCCGCCGCGAAAGAATTGCGCCCCGGCGCGAGCGACCCGCTCGGCGACCGCAAAGGCCTGTTCGCGGCTCTCAATGCCGCAGGGCCCGGCCATGACGACCAGATCGGCTCCTCCAATAGTGACTGGCGAATTAGCAAATTTAAGGATCGTGTTATCAGGCTTGGTATCACGGCTGACTAGCTTGTAAGGTTTCGAAACCCGAATAACTTCCTGCACGCCCGGCAGATCATCCAGCGCGCCCTGATCAATTTCTCCCTTGTTTCCCGTAATGCCGATAGCAGTCCGCTGCGCGCCAGGGATGGAATGCGCACGATATCCAAGCGATTCGATTTTCTGGCAGACCGCCCGCACCTGCTCCTCAGTGGCCTGCGCCCGCATGACAACCAGCATCGTTGTACTCCAAGGTAAGAGTCTATCGTCCGCAACAGACAACGGCAATGGGATGCCTGGCAGACTCAACATTGGATGGTGGGCAAATCCAAAATCATCGTAGAGACGGGGCCCGCCCCGTCTCAGAGGCGCACCCAATTTCGCGGTGATCGCGCTCACAAAACCTCTTCCCGAACGGCTCTAGAATCCATCCCGTGACGCTATTTCGAAAACAATTCAAAGTCGAAACGACCCGACGTGCTGGCTGGGATTATGGTTCCCGAGGGTGGTACTTTGTAACCTTCTGCACGAAAGACCGAAGATCTGCCCTCGGCAACGTCGTGAATGGAAAGATCGCTCTCTCACCTGCAGGCATGATCGCCCAAACCAAAATGCAGGCGTTGTCAGAGCACTACCCAACGTGGCGGTCGATCGGTTCGTTGTCATGCCCAACCATGTTCACGCGATCATCGTGATTGAGGGTCGGCATCAATTCTCTCCGCTACCGACAGGAGACGGGGCAGGCCCCGTCTCTACAATGCATTCGTCTAAATTGGGCGATGTTGTCGGGGGATACAAGGCAAGTGTTAGCCGAGTTTGCCGTTTGCAGGGGATCGTGGACTTTGCCTGGCAGGAACGCTTTGATGATCGCATTCTGGGCTCGAATGCTTCGGTGAACTCCGTGCGCGACTACATCGAACGGAATCCAGACAATTGGATGGAAGACCCCGATCACCCGAGCCGCCGCGATGCACACCCGTGAAAGGACTCGGCGAAATCATCGTAGAGACGGGGGCCTGCCCCGTCTCAGGGGCGCAACCAACGTCGCGGCTGAGCACGAACCGGCCGGGTGTAATCGCAACTCGATCCCCACTACGGTACTCTCAGATCGATGGCAGAATTTCGCCCAAAGGAAAAAGACCCACTCAACTGGCCGATGCCAAAATCGCCGCCCACGCGCACCACGCGTAGAATCGGCATCCACACCTCGATCGCTGGAGGCGTAGAAAACGCCGCCGAACGCGCCTACCGCCTGGGCTGCAACACATTCCAGATCTTCTCGACCAGCCCGCGCCAGTGGCAACCCTACGCGCTCGCGCGCCCCCAGTGCGAGTCAATGAGTGAACTGCGCCAAAAGTACGATCTGAAGCCGCTGGTAATCCACTGCAATTATCTGATTAATCTGGCCGGCGCGAGTGACCACTTTCGTCAGAAATCGATTGCGGCCTTTCGCGGAGAGCTGGAACGCGGCGCAGCCCTCTGCGCGGATTATCTGGTGCTGCATCCAGGGTCGTTTCGCGATTCCAGCCGCGAAGAAGGATTGTCCCGCGCAGCCAGCGCAATCGAAGAGGCGGCGCGGGGATTGGAGTTGCCTGGATTAACATTGCTGATCGAGAACACAGCCGGAGCAGAGTTTTCGTTGGGCGGAACCTTCGAACAAGTAGCCGAACTCCTGGACAGGTTGCGCGGCCACCTGCCCGTAGGCGCATGCATCGATACCTGCCACACTCACGTAGCCGGCTACGACATCGTGTCCGAGGAGGGCCGTGCCCTCACGCTCCGCCACCTGGATAAAACAATCGGCTTCAAAAACGTGCGCCTTTGGCATTGTAACGACGCCAAAGCCGAGCGAGGATCGCGCCTCGACCGTCACGAACACATTGGCCGCGGCAAGCTGGGATTGGAAGTATTCCGAAGCCTGTTAAACGATCGGCGCTCGAAGCACGCCGCGTTCATCGCAGAGACGCCGATCGACGAACCGGGAGACGACTTGAGAAATGTGCAGGCGCTAAAAGAATTAGTGAAATCATAGTAGAGACGGCGCCTGCCCCGTCTCAGAGGCCGCAAACAAGTTCGCCGGGTGTCGTGACTTTCGCGATGATGCGCGACGCATTGTAAAATAGAGGATTATCTCTTCATCTCGAATCTTCTCTATGGCCGAAGAACAAAAGTCCACCACGACCACCCGCGATGAACGGGACGAACGCTACGACCCTCAGCTCATCGAGCAGAAATGGTCCGAGCGCTGGCAGAGCGATCCCGCACTCTACGCCGCCGAACCCCACACCACCAAGCCGAAATACTACGCACTGGAGATGCTTCCCTACCCTTCCGGCGCTCTGCACATGGGGCACGTGCGCAACTATTCCATCGGCGACGCACTCGCGCGCTACATGTGGATGAAGGGCTACAACGTCCTGCATCCCATGGGATGGGATTCCTTCGGCCTGCCCGCGGAAAATGCCGCGATCAAGAACAATACTCCGCCGCGTGAGTGGACTCTCCGCAACATCGCCGCCATGAAGTCGCAGATGAAGCGCCTCGGCTTCGCCTACGATTGGTCGCGCGAAGTTACGACCTGCTTTCCCGAGTACTACCGCTGGAACCAATGGTTCTTCCTGAAGTTCTACGAGAAAGGCTTGGCCTATCGCAAGAAGAGCAAGGTCAACTGGTGCCCGCAGTGCTGCACGGTGCTCGCCAACGAGCAGGTCGTTGGCGGAATGTGCTGGCGGCACGAAGATACTCCGGTCGAGCAGCGCGAACTGGAGCAATGGTTCCTGAAAATCACCAAGTATGCCGACGAATTGCTGCGCGATCTTCAAAATCTGCCGGGCTGGCCTGAAAAGGTCAAGATCATGCAGCAGAACTGGATCGGCCGCAGCGAAGGCACGCTCGTCGATTTCGACCTCGGCGGCACGATCGGTCCCGCGGGATCGACCATCACCGTCTTCACCACGCGCGTTGATACGATCTATGGCGCAACCTCGATTCAGCTCGCGCCCCAGCATCCCATCGTCGCCGACATAACCGCGCGCAATTCCGAACTGCGCGCGCAAGTCGAGCAGTTAATCGCCGAACAGCGCCGCGCCAAAGAAGCAGGCGATATCGGCAGCATCGAAAAGCACGGCGTGTTCACGGGACGCTATGCCAAGAATCCCTTCAACGGCGAAACGCTGCCGGTCTGGGCGGCCAATTACATTCTGATGGACTACGGCACGGGCGCAATCATGAGCGTGCCCGCGCACGACGAGCGCGACTACGAGTTCGCCACCAAGTACCAACTGCCGGTTCGCATGGTAATTCTTCCTTCCAGCACCAATCCCGAAGAAACCATGGCGGAGCCCACGCTTCCCTTCGTCAGCGAAGATGGCATCCTGGTCAACTCCGGCGAATTCAGCGGTCTTGACTGTGAAATTGCAATCAAGAAAATGTCAGCCTACGCCGAAGAAAAAGGCTTCGGCAAAGCGACCGTTACCTTTCGCCTGAAGGACTGGGGCATCTCGCGCCAGCGTTACTGGGGCACGCCGATCCCGATGGTCTATTGCGAGAAAGATGGCGTCGTTCCCGTCGCCGAAAAAGATCTGCCGGTAATCTTGCCCGACAACGTAAAAGTCACGCTCGCCGGCGGGTCGCCGCTAGCCAGCGTGCCGGAGTTCCTGAACACCACGTGTCCGAAGTGCGGCGGCCCCGCAAAACGCGAGACTGACACGATGGACACGTTCGTCGATTCGTCCTGGTACTTCTATCGCTATGCGGACGCGCAAAACGACAAGGCGCCTTTCGACACCGACAAGATCGGCTACTGGTTTCCCATCGATCAGTACATTGGCGGCGTCGAGCATGCCATCCTGCACCTGATCTATTCACGCTTCTGGACAAAGTTCATGCGCGACATCGGTCTCGTAAAGAACGACGAACCGGCCGAACGGCTGTTCACGCAAGGCATGGTCATCAAAGACGGCGCAAAAATGTCGAAGAGCCTCGGCAACACCGTCTCGCCCGACGAAATGGTCGCGCGCCACGGAGCAGATGCCGTGCGCATGTATACACTGTTTGCCGCGCCGCCAGACCGCGATCTCGATTGGCAGGACACAGGGATTGAAGGCATTCAGCGATTCCTGAGCCGCGTGTACAGGTTCTTCGTCCGCAACCCGGTCGCGTCGCGTTCGTTCAGCACGAATTCCCTGGCCGATTCCTCCCAGCCCATTTGCGTAGAGACGGGGCCTGCCCCGTCTCTCGCGCCCGAAGCGCGAGCCATTCAACGCAAACTGCACCAGACCATCAAGCGCGTCAGCGACGACTTCCAGGGACGCTGGCACTTCAACACTTGTATCGCCGCCCTCATGGAGTTGGTCAACGAAGTGTACGGAGCAGAAGACGCCATTGCCGCGGGGCGTGTTCCCTCCTCATTGATTAACGAGGTCCAATCGTCCATCGCGTTGTTACTGGCACCGATGGCTCCTTATGTGGCTCACGAACTCTGGGAGATGAGCGGACAGACGGGCAATTTGTTAAAAGCTCCGTGGCCGAAGTACGACCCGGCGCTCGCGGCCGAGGATGAGATCGAGATTCCCGTTCAGGTCAACGGCAAACTGCGCGGCAAGGTGGTCGTACCGGCTACCGCTACGGATGAAGAGGTAAAGCAATCGGCCCTGGCCGATGAAAAGGTGAAAGCTGCGCTCACCGGCAAGCAGGTTGTGAAGGTGATCGTGGTACCGGGCAAGCTGGTAAATATCGTCGTGCGCTAGACCGCTTTACACCAACTTGCCGATTTGAGACACTCATCCGTGGAACCCCAACCTCAGCTTAACCAAGCCATCGTTGTCCTCGACTTCGGCGCGCAATACTCGCAGCTGATCGCGCGCCGCATCCGCGAAAATAAAGTCTTCTCCGTCGTGCTCCCATTTAATGCGAGCCTTGACGAGATCCGCAGCTACTCGCCCGTTGGCATCGTTCTATCCGGCGGCCCATCGTCCGTCTATGACAAAGGCGCGCCGCACGCCGACAAGAAAGTATTCGAGCTGGGCGTTCCTATCCTCGGCATCTGCTACGGCCTGCAATTCATGGTCTACGCTCTCGGCGGAAAGGTGCAGCCGGCGGCCAAGCGTGAGTACGGGCACGCCAAAGTCGAGATGCAAGTCGGCGATTCACAACTGTTTCAGGGACTACCCAAGCTCCTCGCCGTGTGGATGTCGCACGGCGACTCGGCCGACGAGCTTCCAGCCGGATTCCGGCTAACCGCGAAGACTCCGCATGCTGTAGCTGCCATCGAAAATTCCGAGCGAAAAATGTGGGCGGTGCAGTTTCATCCCGAAGTCCATCACACTCCGCTTGGAGCCGATATCTTGCGCAACTTCGCGCTGAACATTTGCGGAGCAGCTCCAATCTGGACAGGCCAGCACTTCATCGACGCGACCATCGCGCAAGTAAAACAGCAGGTAGGCAGCGGACGTGCCATATGCGCCCTCTCCGGCGGCGTCGATTCGTCGGTGGCGGCTGCGTTAGTCGATCGTGCGATGCGCGATGCTGATGGCAAGTCGCGCCTGACCTGCGTCTTCGTCAACAACGGAGTCCTCCGCAAGAACGAATTCGAAAAAGTGCAGCAGAACCTGCGCGACAAATTAGGTTTGCGCTTGGTCGCGGTCGACGCAACCGATCGCTTCCTGTCGAAGCTCGCCGGCGTCACCGATCCCGAGAAGAAACGCAAAGTCATCGGCAACGAATTCATCGAAGTCTTCGACGACGAAGCGCAACGCATCGAGCAAACTGAAGGCCACGTCGATTGGCTGGTACAGGGCACGCTCTATCCCGACATAATCGAATCGCGTTCGGTGCGCGGCCCGTCAGAAGTAATCAAGTCGCACCACAACGTTGGCGGCCTGCCCGAAAAGATGAAGCTCAAGCTGATCGAGCCTCTTAAAGACTTATTCAAAGATGAAGTCCGCCGCATTGGCCGCGATCTTGGGCTGCCGGAGGATCTCCTGCAACGCCAGCCTTTTCCGGGTCCGGGCCTGGCCGTGCGCATTTTGGGAGAAGTAACCAAAGAACGCGCCGACCTGCTGCGCGAGTGCGACGAGATAGTCGTCACCGAAATAAAAAGAGCCGGCCTCTATCAGAAAATCTGGCAGTCATTCGCGGTGCTACTGCCCGTGATGTCAGTGGGAGTAATGGGCGATCAGCGAACCTACGCCTACACCTGCGCAATCCGCGCCGTCCATTCCGAAGATGGCATGACAGCCGACTGGGTGCCGCTGCCTTACGAAGTGTTGAAGACGATTTCGAATCGGATTGTGAATGAAGTTCGGGGGGTGAACCGCGTGGTGTATGACATTACTTCAAAGCCGCCGGGGACGATCGAGTGGGAGTAGCAGCATGGAGCTACAGGAAGTCGTGACGGATATCGCGGCGGGATTGTCTGCTCTCGACGCTGCCGGAGGCAAGTTTCGAGACTTCCAGCCCGGGATAGGTCCATTCGGTGAACCGCAACTCGTCAAGGCAATCGCCACTTATCTCAACTCTTTACCGAGGTACAGTGAGTCAGTACGAACAAAAAAAAATGTCCAGACTTGTCAATTCCAAATGAATGGGCGATCGAGGTCAAAATCGCACGGCCATACGGCGACAATGGCAAAGAAGCAGAAAACTGGTCGGTCAATCTCTTGCACCCGTACCGCGGCAACACTAGCTCTATTGGCGACTGCTTCAAGCTCTCGGGTTTGACGACTCCTGAGAGAAAAGCGATGCTCGTCGTGGGATATGAACATGCGCCCGCAAGAATTGACCTCACCCCACTCGTGCAGTCCTTTGAAGTCATCGCAAGACATGTTGCCAGGATCAAGCTCGGTTCAAGAGTCGAAGACCGCTGCGAGGGCCTAGTTCATCCAATCCATCAGACCGCCAAATTATTCGCTTGGGAAGTGCTGCAAACATGATCTGAAACGCAGCAGGTCATGGTCGGGGGTGTACCACCTGCAGCCCCAACAAATTCTCGAAAGGATCGAAATCCCGATCGCGATGCAGAAGCTGGTGCTTGGATGAAAGGCAGAATGTGGCGATCCAACAGTCCACAGTTTTTCGAATGGTGTAGCCGCGTTGGCGCAAGGTGCGGCAGTTCGCCGCGGCAGCGAGGGCGGTTTCAGCGCCTCCCGTCGAAAATATGTCGAACGTGAGAATCCGATCTCGCGTCCGTTGAAACTCGCTGGTTTCGCGAATGCCCTGGAGCACCTCGCAGAGAATCATATCGGTCAGGCCGATTCGCTGCAGTGTAATTTCACGATCCAGCCATTCTGTTTGGGGATTTACGACGCCACCGAGATAGTCAATCCAAACGGTCGTGTCTACGATCACCATCCGAATTACCGGGTGTTACGCCCCAGGCGGGATTCCTCGAGATTTCCCTCCCATTTCACTTTGCCTCGCAACTGCCGCATACCAGCTTGGGAGCACGTCTGAATGAACAAACGAAGGGCAGCCTCGACAGTGGCTTTCTTCGTGTCAATTCCACCGAGGCGCATTGCCTGACTCATCAAGTCATCGTCAATGTCGATATTGGTACGCATACTTCACACTCCGATGTGTAATATTCTCACATCTATGTGTATCAGGCAAGACTCTTGTTGGAGCGCAGCAGAGGCCCATTTTACGCGGAGATCACGGATGTGATGCAAGGAAATACCGAAGGAAACAGGATGTCGTTATTCCTACGCCGCTCCCGTATTCGCCAGCGCCTCCACAGCTTCCCAGGTAGTGGCGAACGTAACAAACAAATCCTTCACCTTGGTGATTTCCAGAATCTTCATGACGCGCGGCTGCACGGCCGTCAGCACCAGGCACCGGCTGTTCTTCTGATGCGACACATAGGTCGCGACCAGCGACCCCAGCCCCACCGAGTCAATATAAGGAACATCCGACAAGTCCAGAATCATGGTCTCGGCGCACTCGTTGCGCACCGCCCGTTCGAACATGGGAGTCGTTTCGAGCGTGATCGGCCCTTTCAGCAGCAGGATGCGCTGGTCATCGGCCACTCCTTCATAGCGCTCAACTGTCAGTTCTTGCACCGCCATGGCAAACCTTTCTGATTCGCGACCTAATTGCTGCAATTTTATTATTGTGGCTTTGGAGGCGGATTCGTATCGTCATGATTCTCGTACGTCGAATACTGCCCCGCCGGATGTTTCAGCTTCACGGTAATATTCAGCTCCGGCTGTTTCACCTCGAAGTCTTCCCCGAATGTCTGGAAGCCCTTTGCCAGCACCTGCACCTCGACCGATCCATAAGGAACGCCATCCAAACTGGCGCGCCCGTCGGCATCGCTCTTCAGGTCCATCTCACCTTTGCTTTTGCCCTTGCGATTCACCGGATGCAGCACCACCCGCGCATACTTCACAGGCTTGCCGTCCGTGTCACGCACGACTACGACCCGTACCGATGAGGTCGGTCCTTCATCGTCCTGCCCCCACACCAGCGCGGCCGAGCCCAACACGATCAGCAAGACTCCCAACGCCGCCAATTTTTTTTTCATGAATGCTCCCTGCCGGGACAATATCGTGCGCCCAGATCACAGAGCTAAGACCCCAGCTCGCCGATCAGGCCAACCCACCGGACACATTGTAGGAGAATTTCTTGCTTAACGGAGGATGAAACGTACGCGGGCTTCAGAATCTGTCGGAACGCCGTTGCAGAGCGCCGGACGGTAACGCCACTGCCGGACCGCCCGCAGCACTGCGGCGTCTTCATCCGGCCCGGCTCCATTGAGCACGAACGCGCTGTGCACGTGCCCGTCCGAGCCCACGATGAAGCTGACGCGCACCGGCACATCTTCATCCTCGGCGGGCAACAGCGGATCTGGTGTCAGCAACGCCTCAGGCGGACGCACGTTCCCGCACCTCGGCAGCGCCAACGGTTCTGACACCGGATTGAATTCGGAAATATGCGCAGGCACGCGGCCCAACGAACGACCGGAGTCCGCAAGCCGGGCCCGCAGCGGATTCACGCGAATCGGTACAACCGGCATGCACCAGGCTGCCACGCACCAAAATGCGACGCAGCAAAAAACGACAGCACAGGCTAAAACACCGCCCGCATCAGTTTTGAAAAGCACCCATTGTGACCCGGCCGACATGATCCGGCTATCGGATGTCTCGCTCGTCTGGCTCGTTGTCGAAGGGCTAAGATTTTTCATTTCCACTTTCTGGCAGACGCACTAATGCACCAGAATTGTGGCAATTAAACCTCCAGTTTATCGCTATCATCAACTCCATTATTTGTAATATGTTAGCAACAATCTATATTCTTCAACTTCAACTACTGCTGCAAGGGATTGCGACCGGGATGA
>Ga0210389_10000927_pt1 | contig 24769 bp, 22 predicted proteins | sample IncBWH28OmetaG_FD_160127 | JGI IMG/M metagenome (GOLD analysis project Ga0210389, IMG submission 160127) | Forest soil microbial communities from Barre Woods Harvard Forest LTER site, Petersham, Massachusetts, United States - Inc-BW-H-28-O ...
GCATGACGAGGCCGAAGTGCTCGAACACGCGGTGTCGGATCGCCTGGTGGCCCGGATCGACGCCAAGCTGGGGTTCCCGCGGCGCGACCCGCACGGTGACCCGATCCCGGCCTCGGACGGGCAAGTGCCAACGCCGCCGGCGCGTCAGCTGTGGGCCTGCCGCGACGGAGAAACCGGGACGGTGGCGCGTATCTCGGATGCCGATCCGGAGATGTTGCGCTATTTCGCCAGCGTCGGGATCAACCTGGACTCGCGGCTGCGCGTCCTGACCCGCCGCGAATTCGCCGGAATGATCTCAGTGGCGCTCGAATCGGACGGCGCGCAGAGCACCGTCGAACTGGGCAGTCCGGCCGCCCGGGCGATCTGGGTCGTGGCCTGACCCTGCGGCGATCGCAAGCGCGGCGAAGCCGGGCGCTGGGGGCACCTCCCGCTTGCGGGGGACGGGTCACCGCCAGACAACCCTGCCTGATCAGTCAGCGAGTAGGCCCTTGGCGATGTGGGTCACCTGGACCTCGTTGCTGCCGGCGTAGATCATCAGCGATTTCGCGTCCCGGGCCAGCTGCTCGACCCGGTACTCGGCCATGTAGCCGTTGCCGCCGAACAGCTGCACGGCCTCCATCGCGACGTCGGTGGCGGCCTCCGACGAGTAGAGCTTGATCGCCGATGCTTCGGCCAGCGTCAGCGGTTTCCCGGCCCGCTGCCGCTCGATGGCCTGAAAAACCATGTTCTGCACATTCATCCGAGCGATTTCCATCTTGGCCAGCTTGAGCTGGATCAGCTGGAACTGCCCGATGTTCTTGCCCCACAGTGTGCGGGTCTTCGCGTAATCCACGCACAGCCGGTGACATTCGTTGATGATGCCCAGCGCCATCATCGCGATCCCGATCCGTTCGGTCGCGAAATTCTCGCGGGCGCTTTCGCGGCCGTCGCCGTCTGTGTGGTGCTGGTTCTGGCCCAGCAGGCGGTCCGGGGTCAACCGCACGTTGTCGAAAAACAATTCGCCGGTCGGCGAGGACATCATGCCCATCTTCTTGAACGGCTTGCCCTGCGTCAGCCCCGGCATGCCCGCTTCGAGCACGAAGATGAGCACCGGCCGGCTTCGCCGGTCGACGCTTGCGTCTCCCTCGTCAAGCTTTGCGTAGACCACCAGGACGTCGGCGTAGGGCCCGTTAGTGATGAAGGTCTTCTGCCCGTTGAGGATGTAGTCCGCACCGTCGCGCTTGACGGTTGTCTTCATGCCGCCGAACGCGTCCGAGCCGGAATCCGGCTCGGTAATGGCCCACGCCGCGATCTTTTTCAGCGTCATCAGGTCGGGCAACCAGCGTTCCTTTTGGGCCAGGGTGCCGCGGCTCATGATGGTCGCCGCGCCCAGACCCAGGCTGACCGACGCGGTGCTGAGCAATCCGATGCTGACCCGGGCGATTTCGGACACCAGCACCGCGGCCATCGACCCCGGAGCGCCGCCGCCCATCCCCAAACCGTCCGCGTCGTCTTCCTTTTCGCGTTCCCCTTCGCGGTCTGCTTGGGTGTGCTTCCCTTCCTGCTTGGCACGCTCGCGGTCCAGCATCTTTTTGACCGATTCGGCGGCCATCACGTCGAGACCGAACTGGCTGAACAGCTTCCGCGCGATCGGATACGGCGACAATTCGCCGGTTTCCAGTTCGTCCAGATGCGGGCGTATCTCCTTGTCGATGAATTGGCGAACGGCATCCCGGACCATCAGGTCCGTGTCGGACCACTCGATCACGGCGCGCCGCTCTCGGGCGCGTTCAGCGTTCGGCCCGCTGGTAGGCGGTGACGACGGCGGCGCCGCCCAGCCCGATGTTGTGCTGCAGCGCGGCGGTCACGTTGTCGACCTGGCGCTTGTCGGCGGCGCCCCGCAGCTGCCAGGTCAGTTCGGAGCACTGCGCCAAACCGGTCGCACCCAGCGGGTGCCCCTTGGAGATCAGGCCGCCGGACGGGTTCACCACCCAGCGCCCGCCGTAGGTCGTCTGATCGTCGTCGATCAGCTTGGGCGCCTCGCCCTCGCCGCACAGCCCGAGCGCCTCGTAAAGCAGCAGCTCGTTGGCCGAGAAGCAGTCGTGCAGTTCGATCACCTGGAAGTCCTCGGGGCCGAGCCCGGATTGGCGGTAAACCTGTTGGGCGGCTTGCACATTCATGTCGTACCCGATGATGTTGCGGGCACTGCCGTCGAAGGTGGACGCGAAGTCGGTGGTCATCGCCTGCCCGACGATCTCCACGGCCTGCCCGGCGAGGTTGTGCTTGGCCACGTAGTCCTCACTGGCCAGCACCACCGCGGCCGAGCCGTCGGAGGTGGGCGAGCACTGCAATTTGGTGAGCGGGTCGGAGATCATCTTCGCGGCCAGGATGTCGTCGAGGGTGTACTCCTCCTGGAACTGCGCGTACGGGTTGTTGACCGAGTGCTTGTGGTTCTTGAGGCCGATCTTGGCAAAATGCTCCGCGCTGGTGCCGTATTTCTTCATGTGCTCGCGGCCGGCCGCCCCGAACATCCACGGCGCCACCGGAAAACCGAACTCGTCGATTTCGGCCAACGCCTTGACGTGCCTGCCCATCGGCGATTCCCGGTCCTGGGCGCCGCCACTCAGCGGTCCGGGCTGCATCTTCTCGAAGCCCAGCGCCAGCACGCAGTCGGCCAGTCCGCCGCGGATCGCCTGCGCACCCAGATACAGCGCCGTGGACCCTGTGGAGCAGTTGTTGTTCACATTGACAATCGGGATGCCCGTCATGCCCAGTTCGTAAAGGGCGCGCTGCCCGCTGGTGGAGTCGCCCGCGACGTAGCCGACGTAGCCCTGCTCGATGTCTTTGTAGTCGACCCCGGCGTCCTGTAGCGCGTTGGTTCCCGACTCCCTTGCCATGTCCGGGTAATCCCAACCCTCGCGGCGGCCCGGCTTCTCGAACTTCGTCATGCCAACGCCGACGACGTAAACCTTGTTAGACATAACGCCCCTTCTTCAAGCCTAGGCGATCTAGATATTTAGCCCCCACCTATTCCTACAGCGTCGCAGGATGGATTACTACCACCGGCTTGGTTCGCGAACCCTCGTCGCGCAGCAATGCGATCACCCGGCCGTCGGCGTCGCTGGCGGCATAGACGCCGTCGATACCGGCCGGCGAAAGGGGCCGACCGTGGCTGGTTGACTCGGCTTCCTCCAGGGTGAGGTCGCGGCGCGGAAACATCAGCAGGCAGGCTTGGTCTAGCGTCAGGCTCAGCCGCGGCCGCTCCGCCAGGCCGTCGAGCAACAGCGCTTCGTCGAGTTGGAAGTGGCCCACGCGGGTGCGCCGCAACGACGTTAGATGCCCGCCCACCCCGAGCACATCACCGAGATCGCGGGCCAGCGCGCGAATGTAGGTTCCCGATGAGCAGTCCACTTCGACATCGAGGTCGATGAGCTGACCATGGGATCGGACGGCCAGCATGTCGAACCGCTCGATGCGCACCGGCCGCGCTTCGAGTTCGACCGCGTGGCCCTCGCGCACCAGCCGATAGGCGCGACGGCCGTCGACCTTGATCGCGCTGACCGCCGACGGCACCTGCCTGATGTCACCCCGCAACCCGGCGATCGCCGCGGCGATATCCTCGGCTGTAACATCCGCAGCCGAAACCGATTGCAGCAGTTCGCCCTCGGCGTCCTCGGTGGATGTGGTCTGGCCCAGTCGAACCGTCGCGGCATACGACTTCGAGGCGCCGGTCAGCAGGCCGAGGATCTTGGTGGCGCGTTCGACCCCGATCACCAGCACGCCGGTGGCCATTGGGTCCAGCGTTCCCGCGTGCCCCACCCTTCTGGTGGAAAAGATTCGGCGACAGCGCCCCACGACGTCGTGACTGGTCATTCCGGCCGGCTTGTCGACAACCACGATTCCCGGACCAAGCCCCGGCCCTGCAGGGCTTTCGCTCATAGCACGATCGCGGTCAGCACCAGTCCGCGGTCGACCGACCAGCGTCCGCGCAGTGCGGTCAGCGGCGGACCCGACAGGGCGGCACCGTCGATCAGGATCCGGGAAACGAAACCGCCCGTCGACCCCGTGCCGTCCGCCTCGAAGCTGATGTGCGCGTCCTCGAAACCCAGCCACCTTTTGGTCAGCGGAAACCACGCCTTGTACGTTGCCTCCTTGGCGCAGAACAGGATTCGGTCCCAATGCAGCCCCGTCGGCAATTTTTGGGGTATTTCGCTGCGCTCCTCCGGCAGGCTGACCGCGTCAAGCACGCCATGGGGCAACACATCGTGCGGTTCGGCGTCGATGCCCACCGAGCGCACCGCGGCAGTGCGCCCGACCACAGCGCCGCGATAGCCGGTGCAGTGGGTGAGGCTGCCCACCACGCCGTCGGGCCAGCACGGCTCTCCCTTGTCTCCCTTGAGGATTGGCACCGGCGGCACGCCGAGCTGACCCAGTGCGATCCGGGCGCAGTACCGGACGGTGATGAATTCGTTGCGCCGCTTGACAACCGACTTGGCAATCAACGGCTCCTCTTCGGGCAGCGGGGTCAGGCCCGGCGGGTCGGAGTACAACTCCGAATAAGCCAGGTCCTCGGACGCCGTGCCGGGCAGCACCGACGACACCAGCATGCTCGCAGTCATCCTGACTGCCGCTGGCGAATTCGTCTCCGGAACTGCTCAGCCTGCGCCTTCATCTCGGGAGTGATCACGAAGTGACCGCCGAAGTCGTTGAGGTAGCCGGGCGCGTACTGGGGATCCGGCAGCACCTGGCGCAACCAGCTGTAGGGCTTGCGCCGCCGCCACTCCCGCGGATAACCCACCGACACCTCTTCGAACCGCACGTCGTCGTACCAGGTGGTTCGCGGAATGTGCAGATGGCCGTAGACCGAACAGACAGCGTTGTAGCGGGTGTGCCAGTCGGCCGTTTTGGTGGTTCCGCACCACAGCGAGAATTCCGGGTAGAACAACGCGTCGCAGGGTTCTCGCACCATCGGAAAGTGGTTCACCAGGACGGTCGGTGTCATCCAGTCGAGCTGTTCGAGGCGGGCGCGGGTTTTGGCGAGCCGGTCGCGACACCAGGCCTCGCGACTCGGGTAAGGCTCCGGTGAGAGCAGGAATTCGTCGGTGGCCACCACGTTGCGCTGCCGCGCGATGGCCATACCCTCGGCTTTGCTGTTCGCCCCCTGCGGCAAGAAGGTGTAGTCGTAGAGCAGGAACATCGGCACGATCGTGGCCGGGCCGCCGCGCTCGGTCCACACCGGGAACGGATGCTCGGGGGTGACCACGCCCATCTCGTCGCACAGGTTGACCAAATACTCGTAGCGTGCGCGGCCGAAGATCTGCACTGGATCCCGGTTGGTGGTCCACAGCTCGTGGTTGCCGGGCACCCAAATCACCTTGGCGAATCGCCGTCGCAGCAGGTCCAGCGTCCAGCGAATCTCGTCGGTGCGCTCGGCGACGTCACCGGCGACGATCAACCAATCCTCCGGTGACGACGGATGCAGCGATTCGGCCACCGGCTTATTGCCGAGGTGACCGGTGTGCAGGTCCGAGACCGCCCACAGCGTCGGCTGTCCTCCGTTGGTCGATCCCTGCCCAGACCTTTCCCATGCCACGAATAACCACCCTAACGATCCTGTGTGCTGACCCGGATTCTCGCAGCCAGGAGCACCGCGGGTTTCGCCGCCAGACTAGAACAAGTTCTCGTTTCCACTGTGACGGCGCAGGAGCGACTTGTATAGTCCGGGCAAAGGGACCACCGAGGGCAAGGGGGGTGTCGTGCTCACCAAGGTGCGCCTGATCGGGGCGCTCGGTGCGCTGATCACCGCGGTCATAGGGGGCACCTTGGGCTGGCAGAGCGCCGCACCGGCGCCCACCGGTGGCGGGACCGTCCAGCTGAGATCGACCGCTCAGCCGATGGAACCCGAAACCACCATGAAGAGCCCGATCGTGGCGACCACCGACCCGCGCCCGTTCGACCCGTGCGAGGACATCCCGTTCGACGTCGTGCAGCGGCTAGGACTGGCGTTCACACCACCCGAACACGAGGACGGGCTGCGCTGCCATTTCGACGCGGGTAACTATCAGGTAGCCGTCGAGCCCATCATCTGGCGCACCTACGCCCAGACGCTGCCCCCGGACGCCCTCGAGACGACGATCGCAGGCCACCGCGCCGCGCAGTACTGGGTCATGAAGCCGACCTATCACAACAGCTTCTGGTTCTACTCCTGCATGGTGGCGTTCAAGACCGGCTACGGGGTGCTGCAGCAGGCGCTGTACTACTCGACGGTCTATTCCAATCCGGAGGTCGACTGCATGTCCACCAACCTGCAGCGGGCCAACGACCTCGTCCCGTACTACAAGTTCTAGCCCGGTTAGCCGAAGACGTCGTTGAGCGTGACGGTTTGCAGGTTGCGGCTCTGAATCAGGCCGATCAGCCGGTCGTAGCAGTGGGTGATGGTGGGCAGATTGGCGTGGCTGAGCACAATCTGTTGCGGCAGAAACGACTTGGCGGCATTGGCGACCAGGCCGGCTTCGTTCTCCGGCGCCGAATCACCGAGTGTGCCGCTCCACAGGGTGACCGTGGAGTACCCCTGGTCGGCGGCTACCCGGTCGATGTCAGCGTTGTGCACCCCGTAGGGCGGACGGAAGAACGGCGTGCCGTCCGCACCGTAGGTGTTGCGGAGGAAATCGGCGTTGCGGCGGATCTGGTCGGCTGCTGCGGTCAAACTCATGCGGTTCAGGTATGGGTGCGACCAGGTGTGGTTGGCCATCTGCACCTGCCCCGAGTCGACCATGGGCCGTAGCGCAGGTGCGTTGGCCGACCATGACGGGTTGGCGCCGTTGACAAAGAACGTCAGCCGGGCGCCGGTGTCGCGGCAGAACTGCGCGAACGCGCCGACCACCGGCACGCTGACGCCATCGTCGACGGTGAGCGCTAGTTGGTTGCCATCGCCGGGTAGCCGGGCAAGCACTCCCGCGGGCGGCGGGATCCGGCCCAGCGGTATTTTCCACCTGATGGGCACGGCGGTGCTCGCCGGCGCGCCGCTTATCGCCGCGACCAAGCCAACCGCGATCGACCCCAGCAGGGCGCGCCGGTCGATATCCCCCATACGGTCGATCCTACCCCGTTTGGGAGAACTTGATCCGTTGTGCTGCTTAACCTTTCGGAAAACAGCCGGACACCTGATGGGAGTCGCGAATCGGGAAAAGTCGCCCAGCCTTAACCTAGGGGTCGTGACCCAGAGATCTACCCGGACGTCCATCCATCCCTTGGAACCCAGGCTGCGCAACCTGGCGAGAGTCGGCAGCAACGCTGTTGGCGGGATGTTAGGTCTGCCGCGGGCGACCACTCGTTACACCGTGAGGCGTGTCCGAGTCCCGATGCGCGACGGCATCGACCTGGTGGCCGACCATTACGCACCGAGGACGTCGCGCCCCGCGGGGACCTTGCTGGTCCGCGGACCCTATGGGCGCGGGCTTCCGTTCGCTCTGGTATTTGCCAGGCTCTATGGCGCCCGCGGCTACCACGTCGTCCTGCAGAGCGTGCGCGGGACCTTCGGGTCCGCCGGTGAGTTCGACCCGATGGTCAACGAGGCCGCCGACGGCGCCGACACGGTGGTGTGGCTGCGTCAGCAACCCTGGTTCACCGGCCGGTTCGGCACCGTCGGACTGTCGTACCTGGGGTTCACCCAGTGGGCACTGCTGTCCGATCCGCCCCCGGAACTGGCCGCGGCGGTGATCACCGCAGGTCCGCACGATATGCCGGCCTCGGTGTGGGGCACCGGGTCGTTGGCAGTCAACGACTTCCTGGGCTGGAGCGATCTCGTTTCCCACCAGGAGGACCCGGCGCGCTTCCGGACCGGGATCCGCCAGCTGTGGGCCCCACGAAGGGTGGCCCGCGCGGCCGCTGAGTTGCCGATGGGTGCCGCGGCCCGGGCGATGCTCGGCGCCGGTGCGCCGTGGTTCGAATCGTGGGCCGAACACTCCGACCACAACGATCCGTTCTGGGATCGGATGCGGTTCCCGGCCGCGCTGGACCGCGTGCAGGTTCCGGTGCTGCTACTGGGCGGCTGGCAAGATATCTTCCTGCGGCAAACGCTGCAACAATATCGGCACCTGCGCGACCGGGACGTCGACGTCGCAATGACGATTGGGCCGTGGACACACACCCAGCTGCTCAGCAAGGGGCTGGCCACCGGCGTCCAGGAATCACTGGACTGGCTGGACACCCACCTGGGCGGCAGGGCGGCCCTGCTGCGCCCCAGCGCGGTCCGCGTCTTCGTCGGCGGGCAGGGCTGGCGCAACCTGCCTGACTGGCCGCCCGCCACCACCAATCGCGTGCTGTACCTACAGCCCGGCGGCCGCCTGGGCGAGACCGCACCTGCGGCGGACACGCCTCCGGCGACATTTCGCTGTGACCCCGTCGACCCGACCCCCACCATCGGCGGTCCGCTGCTGTCTTTCAACGGCGGTTACCGCAATGACAGCCGGCTGGCACTGCGCGATGATGTGCTCGACTTCACCGGCGCTACCCTCACCCATGATCTGCCCGTGTACGGGAACCCGGTGATCGAGCTGGCGCACACCTCGGACAATCCGTGTGTCGATGTGTTCGTCCGGGTCAGCGAGGTTGCCGCCAACGGCCGGTCCCGCAATGTCAGCGACGCGTACCGTCGCCTGGGCACCGCCCAGAAAGTCCAGAATGGCGCGGAACTCGTCAGCATCGAACTCGACGCCATCGCCCACCGTTTCAGGGCAGGCTCACGCATCCGCGTCCTGGTCGCCGGCAGTTGGTTCCCGCGGTATGCGCGCAACCTCGGCACCGAAGAAGCAGTGCTGACGGGCCTGCAGCTGAAGCCGGCAACCCATTCCGTGCATTTCGGCCGCTCCCGGCTGCTGCTTCCCGCCGGCTCGCCCGACCCCTCAGCCGACGGCGTCGCGGACCCGGATAGCCACCTGGGTTAGCTCGGCGTCGTCGTGCACCGGCGCACCTAATGCCGGCCGGATGGGCAGCCGCACCCAACTGGTGCAACCCGCGTAATCGGGGGTGCGAGTCAGGCGCACCGGCTCGACCAGTGGAATCGCGGACACCACTAACACCGCCAGCTTGTGTTTGGGCCGAAAGTCGAGCCGGTCGGCGCGCACCGACTCGGCGGTCCAGATATGCAGATCCTCGATCGCACCTAGCCCCTCGGGCCGGTTAACCGGCAGTGCAGCAACAACTTTCGCTGCCGCGCGCACCAGCAGGTGCTCGTCGGTGCTGTCGGCGGCCGCCGCGTCCAGCAAGTCCCGATGCTCGGGTCGCACCCGTTCTGCGTGGCCGTGCGCGACCGTCGGAAACAGCAGGAACTCTTGGGCCGCCATCTCGAACCGCTTTTCCCTGATCCCGCCCTTGCGCAGCAACACACGCTGGCGACCGTCCAGCAGCGCGTGCACCACAGCGCTCCACTCCTTGAGCGCGGGCACCGTTGCCGTGAGTGTCATTTCGCTGCGGCCAACCGGGCGACCACCTCGGGCCGGCGCAACGGCGGAACCGTCTTCGGGGGCTGGCGCCGTGGCGGCAGGGCGCCCAGCAATCGTGTGGTGACCTCAGTGACCTCGGCGACTGCGGCCTCGAACGCGTCGGCATTAGCCGCTGACGGGTGGGTGATGCCGCTGACCTTGCGCACATACTGACGCGCTGCCGCCGCGATCTCTTCGGCTGTTGCAGCGGGTTGCAACCCGCGAAGTTCGGTGATGTTACGGCACATGCCTACACGATAGGTGCGCCGCGACCGCCTGCTCCTGATGTGGCCGCGGTAGGGCGAACCTCTACGGTGATGTGATGACCGACGACATCCTGCTGATCGAAACGAACGAGCGGGTGCGCACCCTGACTCTCAACCGGCCACAGTCGCGCAATGCCCTGTCCTCGGCGCTGCGGGATCGGTTTTTCGGGGCGTTAACCGACGCCGAGACCGACGACGACGTCGACGTCGTCGTCGTCACCGGTGCAGACCCGGTGTTCTGCGCGGGGCTGGATCTCAAAGAGCTGGGTGGGCAGGCGGCACTGCCGGACATCTCGCCGCGGTGGCCACCGATGACCAAGCCGGTGATCGGCGCCATCAACGGAGCCGCGGTCACCGGCGGGCTGGAGCTGGTCCTGTACTGCGACGTCGTGATCGCTTCGGAGCAGGCGCGCTTCGCCGACACCCATGCCCGAGTCGGTCTGCTGCCCACTTGGGGGCTCAGCGTGCGGCTGCCACAGAAGGTGGGGGTGGGCCTGGCCCGACGGATGAGCCTCACCGGGGACTACCTATCTGCCGCCGACGCGCTGCGGGCCGGCCTGGTCACCGAGGTGGTGCCGCACGACCAGCTGCTGACCACCGCGCGCCAGGTGGCGGCGACCATCGTCGGCAACAACCAGAACGCGGTGCGGGCGTTACTGGCGTCCTACCACCGGATCGACGAGTCGCAGACCAGCGAGGGGCTATGGCTGGAAGCGATGGCGGCCAAGCAATTCCGGACCAGCGGCGACGACATCGCCGCCAATCGCGAGGCCGTGCTGCAACGCGGACGCACCCAGGTGCGCTAGACCACCGGCCGCAAGGTCAGCCGAGTGCCGCGCGCAGGGAGGCCACGACGTCCTCGACCGAGCCGGTGGTCGAATAGCCCGCGGCCAGCCGGTGGCCGCCGCCACCAAACCCGGACGCGACCGCAGCAAGATCCACGGCGGCCTTGGCGCGCATCGACACCGACCACTGTTGGGGGTCTACCTCTTTGAACACCGCAGCCACCTCGGCCTGCTGGGTGGTGCGCACGATGTCGACGATGCTCTCGACTTCCTCGGGGCGCGAGCTGACCCACTCCTGATTGCCGACGACGACATAGACCAGCCCGCGACCGCCGGCGGCCTCGGGCAGCAATTGCGCCGAGCCCAGCACCCGCGACAGCATCGGCAACCACACGAACGGATGGCTGTCGATCAGTGTTCGGCTGATCGCGGCGTTGTCCACGCCGATATCGACCAGCCGGGCAGCCAGCCGAAGGGCGCGGGCGCTGGCCCAGCGAAACGATCCGGTGTCAGTCGTCAGTCCGGCGTAGATGCAGTGCGCGACGTCGGTGTCTATCGGCTTCCCCCACGCGTCGAGAAGGTCGGCAACCAGCATCGTGGTGGAATCCGCCGACGGTTCAACGAAGTTCGCGCTGCCGAACATCTCGTTGGAGGCGTGATGATCAATAACCAGCAGCTGCTGTCCCGGCCCGGCCAAGTCACTGAGCGCGCCCAACCGATTGACACTCGGAACGTCAACGGTCACAACCAAATCGAAATCGCGGCACATCTCGTCGGGACTGACCAGCAGGTGGCAGCCCGGCAGCGACCGCAACGACTCCGGCAACGTGGCCGGTGCGGCAAAGCTGACCTCGACCTGCTTGCCGCTTTTGTCGAGCACGGCGGCCAGCGCCAGCCCGGCGCCAACGGTGTCGGCATCGGGATGGACGTGGCAGATCACCCCGATCGTCGTCGCGGCCGACAGCAGCTCGGCGGCGCCGGCGGCGTCGACGCGTGTCCCCGCAAGCCGGGGACCGGCCAGCTCAGTTTTTGGATCGACCGTGGTCACCGACGTCCTCGAGCCCGTCCAGCGCTTCGGAAGGTGGTTCCGCTTCCGCCCCCCGGTCACGATATGGATCGGCCTCCCCCGCCGGCTCGGCACCCGCACGGACCCGCGCCACATCAGCGTCCGCGGCGCGAGCGCGGGCCAGCAGCTCGTCCATCCGCTGCACGCTATCGGACGTCGTGTCGCGGGTAAAAGTCAGTGTCGGAGTGAAGCGCACACCGGTGCCCGCGCCGACCTTGGTGCGCAGCGAGCCCTTGGCCCGTTCCAGCGCCGCGGCTGCGGCTGCCAGATCCGGCTCGTCGTCGAGGGTGGGTCCCATCACGGTGTAGTACACCGTCGCGTCGTGCAGGTCTGCGGTCACTTTCGCGTCGACGATGGTGATGCCCGCCAGCCCCGGATCCTTGATCTCACGCTCGATTGCCGAAGCGACGATCGCGGCTATCCGTTTCTCCAGCCGGCGCGCCCGACCCAGGTCGACCATCAGGCGCGCTCCTTCTGGACCAGTTCGTAGGACTCGATGACGTCACCTTCCTTGATGTCGGAGTAGCCCAGCGTCATACCGCATTCGAAGCCCTCGCGGACCTCGGTGACGTCGTCCTTCTCGCGCCGCAGCGAGGTGATCGTGAGGTTGTCGGAGACCACGATGTTGTCCCGCAGCAGGCGGGCTTTCGCGTTGCGGCGCACAACACCTGAGGTGATCATGCAGCCGGCGATGACACCGACCTTCGAGGAACGGAACAGCGCCCGGATCTCGGCACTGCCGAGCTGGTTCTCCTCGTAGATCGGCTTGAGCATGCCACGCAGGGCCTTCTCGATCTCGTCGATCGCCTGGTAGATCACCGAGTAGTAGCGGATCTCCACGCCCTCGCGGTTGGCCAGTTCGGTCGCCTTACCCTCGGCCCGCACATTGAACCCGATGATCACCGCATCGGAGGCCGACGCCAGGTTGACGTTGGTCTCGGTGATGCCACCGACGCCGCGGTCGATGACCCGCAGCGCCACCTCGTCGTCCACCTGGATCCCCATCAGGGCCTCTTCCAGCGCCTCGACGGTACCGGCGTTGTCGCCCTTGAGGATCAGGTTCAGCTGGCTGGTTTCCTTCAGCGCCGAGTCCAGGTCCTCCAGGCTGATCCGCTTGCGACTGCGAGCCGCTAGGGCGTTGCGCTTGCGAGCGCTGCGCCGGTCGGCGATCTGGCGGGCGATGCGGTCCTCGTCGACGACCAGGAAATTGTCACCGGCGCCCGGCACCGACGTGAAGCCGATGACCTGCACCGGCCGCGATGGCAGGGCCGCCTCGATGTCCTCGCCGTGTTCGTCGACCATTCGGCGCACCCGCCCATAGGCGTCGCCGGCGACCACCGAGTCGCCGACGTGCAGCGTGCCCCGTTGAATCAACACGGTCGCCACCGGGCCGCGGCCCCGGTCCAGGTGCGCCTCGATCGCCACACCCTGGGCCTCCATGTCGGGGTTGGCCCGCAGGTCCAGGGCCGCGTCGGCGGTGAGCACGACCGCCTCCAGCAGCGCCTCGATGTTGGTGCCCTGCTTGGCGGAGATGTCGACGAACATGGTGTCGCCACCGAAATCCTCTGCCACCAAACCGTATTCGGTGAGCTGGCCGCGGATCTTGGCCGGGTCGGCACCTTCCTTGTCGATCTTGTTGACCGCCACCACGATCGGCACGTCGGCGGCCTGGGCGTGGTTGATGGCCTCAACCGTCTGGGGCATCACGCCGTCGTCGGCCGCGACCACCAGGACGGCGATGTCGGTGGCCTTGGCACCGCGGGCACGCATGGCGGTGAACGCTTCGTGACCCGGGGTGTCGATGAAGGTGATCAGCCGCTCGTCGCCGTCGAGGTCGACGCCCACCTGATAGGCGCCGATGTGCTGGGTGATACCGCCGGCCTCTTCCTCGCGGACGTTGGCCTTACGGATGGTGTCCAGCAGTCGGGTTTTACCGTGGTCGACGTGGCCCATCACGGTCACGACCGGCGGGCGGGTCTGCAGGTCCTCTTCGCTGCCTTCGTCTTCGCCGTAGGTCAGGTCGAACGATTCCAGCAGCTCGCGGTCTTCGTCCTCGGGGCTGACGACCTGGACGTTGTAGTTCATCTCGCTGCCCAGCAGCTCGAGCGTTTCGTCGCCGACCGACTGGGTGGCCGTCACCATCTCGCCGAGGTTGAACAGCGCCTGCACCAGTGCCGCCGGGTTGGCGTCGATCTTCTCGGCGAAGTCCGACAGGGATGCTCCGCGCGCCAATCGGATCGTCTCGCCGCTGCCGTGCGGCAACCGCACGCCACCGACGACCGGGGCCTGCATCGAGTCGTATTCCTGGCGCTTTTGCCGCTTGGACTTGCGACCACGCCGGGGCGCACCGCCGGGACGGCCGAACGCACCGGCGGCACCGCCGCGCTGACCGGGACGACCACCACCACCACCGCCGCCGCCGGGCGGACCGCCGCCACCGGGACGGCCGCGGAAACCGGCTCCGGGCGCGGCACCTACGCCACCGCCGCCGCGGTAGTTACCGCCACCGCCGTCCGACCGCCCGCCAGTGGGCGCACCGGGCCGGCCGCCTCCGGGTCGCGGGGCGCCGGAACGCGCCGGGCGGGCCTGCCCACCGGCGCCACCCGGACGGGGCGGCATGCTGCCGGGTGAAGCGCCGCCCGGACGGGGTGCCCCCGGCCTTGCCGCTCCGGGGCGGGGCGCCGGCGGACGCGGGATGGGCCGGTCGACAGGTTGTGCAGACGAGAACGGGTTGTTGCCGACGCGCGGGGTACGGATCCCCGGCTTCGGCGGCGGGCCGGGACGGGGGCCGGGAGTCGCGGGATGGGGTGCCGGATGGGTGGGCGGCGCAGCGGCCGCTCCCGGCTGCCCGGAGGTGGGCCCTGCCGGCTGCCGGGGTGCCGGCGCCGACGGCCGTGTGGGCGACGGTACCGGCGGAGCGGGCGTCTCGGGGGCCGCAGCTGGGGAGGCTGGGGCGGTGGCAGCGGTTGCCACTGCGCCGGGGTCTGCGGTCTTTGCGGGCGCGACGGTCGCCTCGCCGTTGCCGGCGGCCTTGACAATCGCCTTGTCGAGCGCCTTATCGAGTGACTTGTCGACGCCCTTGTCAGTGGCTTTGGCGGGGCCTTTATCGGCTGCCGGCTTGCTGCCGCCGAACGACTCGCGCAACCGGCGAGCGACGGGCGCCTCTACCGTCGACGATGCGGACTTGACGAATTCGCCCTGTTCATTCAGCCGGGCGAGAACTTCCTTGCTGGTAACACCGAGTTCCTTAGCCAACTCGTGTACGCGGGCCTTACCTGCCACTACATCTCCTGTCTATGAGGCGACAGTGGTGGGCCGCGCCTCGGGTTTAGCTATGACGCATTGTCATCGGGACTTCACGGTGTGCTCATGTTCTTTGCTACCTGTCCTGTTGCCGGGTGGGATCGGGCACGCCTGGAAAACTCAACGTGCTCGACCACCGCGGATGTGTCCGGTGAACCGGTGATGCGCAGCGCTTTGGTGAAAGCTCGCCGCCGAATCGCTCGTTGCACGCACTGCGGTAGGGGATGCAGCCACGCTCCCCGCCCCGGGAGGTTACTCGCCGTATCAACGATCACGGCGACATTGCCGTTCCCGGTCGACACAGCCACCACTCGAAGCAGTTCGACGGCCAGCTCTCGCTTTCGGCACCCGACACACGTCCGCACCGGTCCAACAGGTCTGTCCCGGTGACGGTGCGCCGCGGCCGAAGGCTCGCGCTGGATCACGGCTCAGTCTAGCGTCAACTGACCGATGGTCAGAACCACCCCGCCAGCGCGGAAAGGGCGGCCGATCTCCGCGGTCAGCGGGCCGCCAACGTGAGCGTCTGTCCGGCGATCAGCCAGATTCCGTCGGGGAATTGGATGCCGGCGCCCGCGCACCGGGACGGGACGGCCGTCCCGTCGACCGAAGCGTGGTAATCGGCTGCGCCGCCGACGACAGTGAGCCGGTGCAGGTGGAGGCGCCCACCGGTGCAGGCCATGACGAGCTCGTCGCCCTGCGGCGACCACACACCCCACCCGGAGCTGGCCAGGAAGGGCACGGCGGTCTGCGGACGGCCGAAGGTGTACTCGCCCGCCGGACCGTCGTGGGCGAACCCGGCCAGCGCCTGTAGCGCCGACCAGCCGGCCAGCGACCGAGCGTAGTGGTCGCCGCACTCGATCTCGTTGAACGGGTTGCGCCGCCGCCCGTCGTAGCGCGCCCACACGGCGTCCAGCACGGCGCGCCCCTCGTGCTGCAAACCCTCGCGCCAGCAGTGCGCGGCCACCTGGTATTCCGAGCCGGTCCACACCTCGTCGGCGTAGCGGATCGGGACCGCGGGCCTGCCGCCGTGCGGCCAGGTACACAACAGGAGCCCCGAGTCGTCGCCGTCGGCGAACACCCGGTACCGGTGCGTGAGGTCCCTGAACCCGCGGCGCAGGTTGTGCCGCACCACGGCGGCCAGGGCGGTGCGCACGTGCTCGGCGGGCAGCAGGTGGCCCAGGTCGAGCTGATGCGCCCACCACTGCCCGATCAGCTGGTCGGCCAGGCACCCGTCGCCCCACTGGGAATCGGGGTTGTCGCCGGGCAGCAGCCGCTGTGCGTAGTACTCGCCGGTGAACAGCGCCGCATCGTAGGACTCGCTGGCCTGGGAGAACGTGGCACGGTACGCCGAAGCCGCTTCGCTGTCGTCGAGGAGCAGGGCCATCTGCTCGGCGGCACGCAGCGCGGCCAGCCACAGCGTGCCCATGAACGGGTTGCGTCCGGTGAGATCGATGTCGTGGGTGCTGGGCTGGATGCCGCAGAGCATTCCGGTGCCGTCGACGTTCCAGGTGCGGTCGACGTGGCGTAGCAAGCGGGTGAGGTTGGGCCAGTAGCGGCGCAGCCAGTCGATACCTGCGCCCGCGCGGTATTCGCGGTAGGCCTTCAGGACGCTGCCGAGCATGCCGTCCAGCGCCGGCTGGTCGGGGCCGCCGATCGGCTCCCCCCACAGCTGCGGAAGGTAAATCGGCGCGATCACCCGGTGCGGCACATACCCCGCCGGCGCCTGCATGGTCTCGAGCTCGGTCTCGCGCATGCTGCGTTCCAGCTCGGGGAACGCCGCCGCAAGCGCCTGCGCGTAGTTCCAGACGTGCGTGCAATTGAGCGGACACGAACCGCCGTAGGACCCCGACCACATCACCGTCGAGGCGCCCAGCACCCCCTCAAAGGCAAAGAGCCGCCCGTCCGCGGCGCGAAAGCAGGTGGGGCTGCGCACGGTCGCGAGCTGCGCGGCCAGATGGGTGACGGCGGCGTCGTCCAGGCCGGAGCCGGCCAGCGTTCCGGTCCACGCGCCGGTGGCCTCGCGCAGGGCGTACCAATCCCGGCGCACCCGTTCGAACACGTCCTGCGCGTCGGTGTAGCGGGTGGCGTAGTGGTTGCCCAGCCAGAACCGAGATCTCCCCCACTCCGGGCGGTCCGGCCCGAACTGTTCGAAGTTGACGTACCGGTTCGGGAAATACCAGGTCAGGGCGACCCGGATCAGCCGCTGCTGGCCGGGCTGCAGCAGGAACGGAACGCCGAGGCCGGCGTGCCAGGTGCAGCCGGGCGGGCTGGCGCCGCTCGCCGATTGTGGGGCGTGCCGCTGCGGGTCGGCGATGCCCGCCGCGAGGGCCAGCCGCGGCGAGCCGCTGGCCAGCGCCCGCGAGCGCAGGAACGTGACGAACTCGCCCGCGTGCCGCCACCGGGTCAGGGCGGCGGCCTGCGGGTCGTCGGCGGCCAGCACCATCTGCCCAGCGCCCGGGGCGTCGTCGGGGAGCGCGCCGTTCTCCAACACCACGCTCGTCCAGCCCTCGCGGCGTAGCAACCGGTTGGTGTTCCCGCCATACCCGGGCGCATGGACGCCGTCGATCGGGGTGACGCCGTCCCAGCCGACGGCGTTCTGCACGGCGGCGCCGAGGGTTCCGTGCAGCGGGTACTCGCCGTCGTTGACCAACCCGAACGTGAACAGCGCCACCGGGATGGAGCTGGCGTCGACATCCAGCGGCACCAACGGGTTGAACGCTTCCAGCGTGACGTCCAGCGGAAGAGCCGCGTCCAGATAGCGCACCCGCGCGATCGGGTAGGTGGCGCAGAAGGTGGTGCGGGCCACCCCCGGATGCCGGCTCAGCAGGTCGCGCTGCCAGTCCGGCACCACGTCGTCGGTGACCAGCGGGGTGTCCGTCGAGTCCCGCGGCGACGCCTGCAAGATGCGCACCTCGTCCAGCGGCGGCTCCCACCGGCTGACGCGCAGCGCGAAGAACGACCCGGGCAGCGCGCCGCCATGGTTGCCGATGTTGTGCAGCTGCCACTGCCGCAGGCCGCCGTCGGCGCAGATGGCCAGGTTCCCGGTGCCGATGCCGCCGAGCGGCATCGCCAGGTGGGCGAACTCGGCGCCGTCGCACTCGGCTGCCCGGACGTCATCGGGCCAGGTCACGGCTCGCCGCCCACCTCCAGGTCGTCGGTGCTGGGCAGTGGCGGGCCCGGCGCCGATGGGCAGTCCAGGTAGAAGAACGCGGTGGAGGCGATGTCGTCGTGCAAAGGCCGGTAGCGGTGCCCTGACGTCCATCCCAGGGCCTGGATGTCCACCCGCAGGTCGGCGCGGAAGTGGATGGGGTCGAGTAGATGCCACCGGTACATGCCGAACCGCTGCTGGCTGCGGTACAGCCCGTCCGGGCGGATGACCTGGTGCAGCCCGAGAAATGGCGTCGAGTAGACGGTGTATCCCTGCCCGGGCACGTCGAAGTTCCAGGCGCCACCGAAGTAGTCCTCGGTGCCGGTGCCGCAGATGGTGGGGAACTCCTTATCGCCGTCGAGGTAGAACTTGACCTCGCCCTCGCCCCACCAGCCGGTGCGATTCACGCCCCAGGCGAGGTAGGTGCCGACATACTTCCCGGCGCCCTGCACGGCGTCGAGGATTGGGTGCACAGTGCCGGCGGCCAGCGGGTTGCTGCGGTGGAACTGACTGTGCAGGTACCCATCACCGGCGACGTCGACGTCGATCTCGTAGCTGATCTGGTAGTACACGGTGGCGGTCTGCGTCGCGCGGTTTTCCAGCGTGAGCCGGGCGTGCCGTGGCACCGGCATCGGCCAGTAGCTGTTGAAGCCGCCGTGCGGGTTGGCCGCGACCGGCACCGAGGAGAGCTGGGCGAACTCGCACCAGCCCTGGCCGAAGAAGTCGCCGACCGGTACCTCGATCGCGGGGTCGCCCGCGCCGTCCCAATAGGCCCGCAAGATGAGGCTGCGCCAGTTACTCGGGTGCGTGGTCAGCCAGATGTGCGTGATGAGCGCCGGTCCGTCGATCGCGGCCAGCAGATGCGTGCTGTTCGGATCGATGTGCACGCTGGGCGAGACCTTCCAGCCCTGGCCGAGGTGTGCCGCGCTGGCTGCGCCGGTGCCCTCGTTGGCGCGGGCGCCGCCGCCCTTGGCTCCGTCAAAGTTCTCCGGGCTGATCGACCGCGATTGCGCACGGCTCAACCGGGCCAGGGATCGGAGGTCGATCAGTGTGCCATTCCGTGACTGGCGCCGTGTTCGGGCTGGTTCTCCTGGTGGGCCGGCGAATCGCCGCGAATGTCGATACGCCATCCGGTGAGCCGGGCGGCCAGCCGCGCGTTCTGTCCCTCCTTGCCGATGGCCAGCGACAACTGGAAGTCGGGCACCACCACGCGCGCGGCCCGGGCGGTCTGGTCGATAACCGACACCGAGACCACCTTCGCCGGCGACAACGCGTTGGCCACGAAGCGGGCCGGGTCCTCGTCGTAGTCGATGATGTCGATCTTCTCCCCGGAAAGCTCGCTCATCACGTTGCGGACCCGTTGGCCCATCGGGCCGATGCAGGCGCCCTTGGCATTCAGGCCGGAAACCCGTGACGCCACCGCGATCTTGGAGCGGTGGCCGGCCTCTCGGGCCACCGCCACGATCTCCACCGACCCGTCGGCGATCTCCGGGACCTCCAGCGAGAACAGCTTGCGCACCAGGTTGGGGTGGGTGCGCGACAACGTGATCAGCGGCTCACGGGACCCGCGAGTCACCCCGACCACGTAGCACCGCAGGCGGTTGCCATGCTCGTAGCTCTCACCGGGGACCTGCTCGGCGGCCGGGATCACCCCTTCGGATGCCTTGGTCTCACTGCCGATCCGGACGACGACCAGTCCGCGGGCGTTGGCCCGGCTGTCGCGCTGGATAACACCCGCGACGATCTCGCCCTCCCGGGTGGAGAACTCGCCGTATGTGCGCTCATTCTCGGCGTCGCGAAATCGCTGCAGCATCACCTGACGTGCGGTAGTAGCGGCGATTCGGCCGAAACCCTCGGGGGTGTCATCCCATTCACTGATGACATTGCCGTCTTCGTCGACCTCGCGGGCGATCACCCGAACGACGCCGGTTTTGCGGTCGATCTCGATGTGCGCGTCGATCTGGTGACCTTGGGTGTGCCGGTAGGCGGTGAGCAGCGCGGACTTGATCGTTTCGAGCAACTCACTGACCGAGATGCCCCGATCAACCTCGATCGCATGCAGTGCGGCCATGTCGATGTTCATGCTCCGGCCTCCGTCCTGTTAGGCCCGACCCATACTCGCCAGTTCCATCTCCGCTTGTGCTGGCGGTGAAAACTCAACCTGGACAACAGCTTTCACAATCTCGACGAGAGGGATCTCGCGCACCGCCCAGTCCCGGCCTTCCCGGACGACCAGCGCAATCGCGTCACCGCGCGTCTCCCCGACTCGACCGGTCAGCTGCGATCCGTCCGATCGCTCCAGTTCAACTTTGCGGCCACGGGCGCGGCGGAAGTGCTTCTCGCTGGTCAGCGGGCGATCGACGCCGGGCGAACTGACCTCGAGGACATAGCGGTCGGCGATGCCATCCAGGCCGTCCAGCAAAGTCGATGCCGATCGCGAAAGCGCGGCAATCGTGTCCAGGTCGAGCGCGGTGTCACCGTCGGCGATCACCGTGATCCGGGGCGGGCGGACCCGGGTGTCGATGACCACATCTTCGATCTCGTAGCCGGCGCACGCAAACTCTTCACCGAGTAGCTCGATTACCTGCGTCTGCGAAGGTAGCCCGGTGGTCAAGGCGAGCTCCTCATCTTGAGTTGTCCGGTCATCTGGCGGATGTCGCCGCCAGGGCGGCTCCCGGTGCCCGCCAGCCCGCGCCCCGCTCGCGTCCCGCGAGAACCAACCACCAACGATACGCCAGTAATCGCAATTAACCCCGTGATCGGCCTTGACGTCACCTGTCAAGGTCTCGTCAACGCGCCTAATCGTGTCGGCTGCCGATCCAATGGCAGGATGTTGCTGTGCCCAGGGCAGTACCCGTCATCAACAGGCGGGGTGTGCTCGCCGGTGGTGCCGCTCTCGCTGTGCTCGGGGTTGGCGTGTCCGCCTGCAGCAAGTCCCCGCCCAAGCCCCCTCCGGTCGAAGAGCTGCTAGCGCCCTTGGACCAGGCCCGGCGCGACAATGCGGTCGCCTCCGCCGCCGCCACAGCCGTCGGCCTCGCGCCGCAGGTCGCTGCCGCTCTGACGGTGGTCGCCGCGCAGCGCGCCGCGCATGCCCTCGCACTGTCCACCGAGATCTCGCGGGTCGCCAACAAGCCGACATCCTCGACGAGCGAGACGACCAGCGCCAGTCCCAGCGCAACCGGCCCGGCGCCACCACCACCCGCGGTCTCCGACGTGATCGACTCGTTGCGCGCTTCAGCGGAGAGCGCCAGCCGCCTGGTGGCCACATCGTCGGGCTACCGGGCGGGGCTGCTCGCCTCCATCGCCGCTTCTTGCGCAGCGTCGTACACGGTCGCGCTAGTACCCGGGGGTCCGTCGATATGACGTCCGCAGAATCCACCACACCCACCGCACCTACACCGCGCGCCACGCCCAAGCGGTCTCCTACTGGCCCGCCCACCGGCAAGGACGCCGACAACGCGGCGCTGAGCGACGCGCTAGCCATCGAACACTCGACCATTTACGGCTACGGCATCGTGTCCGCGCTGTCGCCCCCTAGCGTCAACGGCTTGGTCGTGGACGCGCTGCTGCAGCATCGTCAACGTCGCGACGACGTCATCGCGATGCTGGCTGCCCGCAAGGTCACCCCCCCGGTCGCCGCCGCGGGCTACCAATTGCCCCTCCTGGTGGGCAGCGCGGCCGACGCGGCGCGCCTGGCCGTGCGCATGGAGAACGACGGCGCGACGGCCTGGCGCGCGGTCATCGAGCACGCCGAGACGGCAGATGACCGCGCGTTCGCCGCGACCGCACTGACCCAAAGCGCCGTCATGGCCGCCCGATGGAACCGGGTGCTGGGCGCATGGCCCATCACCACAACGTTCCCGGGCGGCGGGGAATAGCGGAGAACAGCGCCCTAGCCCCGCCGATCACGCGGGAGTTAAATGCCGAGTTCCCGCTCGATCTGCGGGAGGTAGCCGAAACCGTCTGGACTGAGCAGAACCCAGTCGTGAATTTCGCCGGTGCGAAGCACGAAGCTGATCGGGGCTCCTTGGGTTGCAGCTTCTTGGTCGAGGACAACCACGTCGGGTGCGAGTGAATCCAGGGAGCCCGAGTAGACATACGTCGGCGGGAGTCCCTTAAGCGACCCATACAGCGGACTCACCAGATAGTTGTTCTCAGGAAGATTGCCTGCCCACTCCTCGCCGATCTGTTGCCCAGGCGCAACCGGGAGCAGGGGATCGTGGACGAACGCAATGTTTGGATTGGTCAGCCCTACGTCTAGCCATGGAGACAGCAGAACCATTGACGCCGGTACGGTTTGGTTGTTGGCCACCATGTATTCGACGGCCGCTAGTGCGAGGGTGCCGCCCGCGGAGTCACCGTACACGCTGACGTTGGGAGCCCCGTGTTGACCGATTTCCATGGAGATGAGGCCGGCCATTTCGGGTACAACCACGCCGGCAGTACCTCCCTGCTGCAGCAACGGATAGATCGGCACTTCGATGGTCGCGCCGGTCTGGTGGGCCATCAGTGTGTAATCGAACCAGTGGAAGATTGAGGGCGGAAAGATAAAGGCGCCACCGTGCAGGGCAACCACGTAGTCGCCGGATGGATGGGCGGGCGTGATTTGCACGACGTTCATCCCGTCATACGTCGTATGCTGGACCGTTTCGCCGAACAGCAACGGCAAGATCTTTGGCGGGGTGTTGCCGATGAACAGCGATATTGGCGGGATGTTGCTGGCAAACAGCGCTAAAAGTGGGGAACCCGGCTGTCCCAGTTGATTTTCGATTCCGGACAAGCCCAGGACAACTTTTGCCCCCGACAGCCCTGCGACTTCAATTCTGTTTGCCAGCGACGGTGTGCCGACGAAGGTCGGATTCGGCGTGGCCGGGACCGGCGGGATGGGTGGGGACCCGAAGATATCGGTGACGAGCGTATTCACCACATTGGTTGTCGGTGGGGGCCCCCAGGATCCCAACTGCGCAACCGTTGCCGACGCACCGGTGTGATACCCGCTCATCACCGCGACGTCGTCAGCCCACATCTGCTCATATGCAGCCTCGGCGGCCGCGATCGCAGGGGCGTTCTGACCAAACAGGTTCGAGCGCACCAGCGACACCAGCTGGCCGCGGTTGGCCGTTATCAAGCCGGGGTCGACGACCGTTGCCAGCGCCGCCTCATAAGCGGTGGCCGCCGCCCGGGCCTGGGCCGCTGACTGTTCGGCTTGACCGGCCGCCGCTCCCAGCCAGCCCACATACGGGGTGATTGCTTTCGTCATCGACGCCGACGCCGGGCCTTGCCAGGCCTCGCTCGCCAGGTCCGAGATCACAGAGCTGAACGCGTTCGCCGCTGAGCTCAACTCGCTGCCGATGCCGTCCCAGGCCGCCGCCGCCTCCAACATGGGCACCGAACCCGGTCCATCAACCAGCAGCCCCGAATTGACCTCGGGCGGCCACACTGAAAAGTTCATCACCGCTCCCTTCTCGATCAGCCGTTCACGCCCCGGCCGCTCGGCATGTCCGGGTGTACCACGCCAGCCAGGCCCGAAACCTGAAACCCACAGTGGTGTTACCGCGAGCAACTACCCGGCGATCGCCGCCGCGATATCGGTGGCCAGCGAGGTGCCGGCGGCCAGCTCGCGGGTCTCGGAGCCGAAGCGGTCGCGCAGCTCGACCACGCCGTCTGCCCAGCCCCGGCCTACCACAACGATCCAGGGCACACCCAGCAGCTCGGCGTCTTTGAACTTGACGCCGGGCGACGCCTGCCGGTCATCGAGCAGCACCTCGACACCCAACCGATCCAGGTCGGCGGCCAGTGTGGTGGCCCCGGCCCGAGCCTCGGGGTCTTTGTTGGCGATAACCAGGTGAACGCGAAACGGTGCGACCGCCGACGGCCAGCGCAGACCCAGCTCGTCATGGTGTTGCTCGGCGATGACGGCCACCATCCGCGACACCCCGAGGCCGTAGGACCCCATGGTCAGGCGCACCGGCTTGCCGTCCTCGCCGAGTACGTCGGCGGCGAAGGCGTTGGTGTATTTGCGACCGAGCTGGAAGATGTGCGCAACCTCGATACCGCGCGCCGACACCAGCGGACCGGCACCGTCGGGAGAGGGATCGCCGTCGCGCACCTCGGCGGCCTCAATGGTGCCGTCGGCGCTGAAATCCCGGCCGGCCACCAGTCCCACCACATGCTGGCCGAGCCGGTCGGCCCCGGTGATCCAGCTGGTGCCGTCCACCACCCGCGGGTCGACAAGATACCGAATGTCGTTGTTCCGCAATGCTTTTGGTCCGATATAACCCTTGACCAGAAACGGGTACTTGGCGAAATCGTCGTCGCCGAGCAACGCGTATTCGGCCGGTTCCAGCGCTGCGCTCAGCCTCTTCTCATCAACCTCGCGGTCGCCCGGCAGCCCGATCGCCAGCAGCTCCCAGTCCCCGCCGGGCTGACGGACCTTGATCAGGACGTTTTTCAACGTGTCGGCGGCGGTGACCGTGCGGCCCAGGTCAGCCTTGTTGGCCCAGTCCACCAGGGTGGCGATCGTTGGGGTGTCGCCGGTGTCGTGGACAACCGCCTCGGGCAGCCCGTCAATGGGCAGCGCCTCCGGGCGGGCGGTGACGACGGCCTCGACGTTGGCGGCGTAGCCCGACTCCAGGCAGCGTACGAAGGTGTCCTCACCGACCGGGCTCTCGGCCAAAAACTCCTCGGAGGCGCTACCGCCCATGGCCCCCGACACCGCGGACACGATGACGTAGTGCACC
>Ga0210389_10000928_pt1 | contig 24767 bp, 18 predicted proteins | sample IncBWH28OmetaG_FD_160127 | JGI IMG/M metagenome (GOLD analysis project Ga0210389, IMG submission 160127) | Forest soil microbial communities from Barre Woods Harvard Forest LTER site, Petersham, Massachusetts, United States - Inc-BW-H-28-O ...
TCGGCAGATTCTGGTTGTTGAAGTTGGTACGACCAACGAAGATCCCCTGCCAGTCCCAAGAGAAGCCGTGGTTCGAGTACAGGAGGTCGATCGTACCTTTGCTCTTGCTGTTACCCACCCCGGCCAGTTCACCTGCCAGGCTTTCCGGGCTCGCCGAGCCGACTTGGGACATCAGCTTCTGCGTATCCAAGTATTGCGCACGGGCTTCCATGTTACCCAGGCTCCAAGGCAGACCGAAGCTGTAATCGAGTTGTGCTTGGATTCCGGCGAACTCCAACAGACCGGCATTCACGTAGCCGGAGGTGAAGCTGGTGATCTGCCCGGTCGGGCCGCGCGTGAACTGATGGCACGAGGGCGTGTTGGGATAGCTGCTCGAGTCATAGCAGGCATCGAGGATGTCGCCCAGCTGCAAGTTCTCAATGGCATTCGTCAATCGGATGTCGATGTAGTCCACCGACAAGTTCAAGTGCGGTACCCAGTGCGGCCGCAGAACGAAACCGTAGCTGAGCGAATGAGCGGTTTCACTGGTGAGACTCTGGTTGCCTGAGTTGACGCCCTGAGCCGTGGCATTGACTACGTTCGAGACGAAGCCGGCGGGTATGCCGGCCGCCGCGCAATTGGCGGCGCGCGTCGCCGGAGCGGTGCCCTGGCCGATGTAGTTATGATCGCAAGGATCGTTGGCAAACTGGAAGGAGGTCGCCGGCGGTAAGAACAATTCCGTGATTGAAGGCGCGCGGATCGACTTGGTCTTGTTGGCGCGAAACTTAATGTCTTCAACCGGCTGCCATTCCAAGCCTTCCGTATACGTCCAGGCGACGCCTGCCACGGAGTTGTCCACCCAGCGTGCGGCGCCGTTCAATTCCAAGCGCTGCATACCCGGAAAGGTGAAATCTCCGCCGAAGAGCGGAATCCGGGTTTCGAACGAGCCTTCATTGGTGTGATAGGCGCCTTCTACGCCCGTCAGCGTGTTCTGGCCCAACCCTAGCGTGTAGAAGCTATCCGGCAAGTAGTCCGCCGATTCACGGCGATTCTCATAGCCAAGAGAGGCCTTCCAATCACCGCCCGGCAGCTTCAAGACATCGCCATTGATGTTGGCGGAGACGTCACGCTGCGTGTTGTAGGAAGTTTGTTGCGCCACGTGCGTGACGTACTGCTGTGCCGCGAGGCTGGGCGCGCCCACCCCGAACACATTCAACGGCGCGCAGATGCTGGAGGCGGTGCTGGTCGGCGCGTTCACGGGGGTGCCGCCGCAGATGATCTGACCCGTGGGTGTGGTGGTCGCGTTCAATGCATTGACCACGTTCTGGTAGACAAATGAAGGTGTGGAGGCGGTATTGCTCGACTCACCGTAGTTGGCAGCCACTTCCCAGTTGTACTTATGGTCAAAGACAGCGAAATCGCCCTGCAGACCGGCGACGCCGCGCGCCAGCGTCTGCGTAGCGGTGGCGCCGCCGTTCTCGAGATCGATGTTGGCGCGTCCGAGATAAAACTGATTCGGGTTCCAGCCCGGGTAGTTGAACGATCCGCCGCTACCGGTGACCTGCGCCGCATAGGCATTCAACGCATTCTGGATGGTGGCGCGATCGCCCGGCGACAGGAACGGATTGTTGACGTTGATGATGAAGTCGCCGTTCGGCGTGCCCGCGGCCCCGAATAGTGACGTGGTGTAGGCCGGCTGCGCGAGCAGGTTCGTGGCGTGGGTCTGTGAGAACCATCCTTCCCAGAAGGCACTCCAGTGATCGCCGAATTTGAAATTGCCCAGGGTATCGATGTTCGTCCGTTCGGTGGGCGACAGCAGGTTACTGACCTGCGAGAGTCGCAGACCATCGCCGCCCGTGGTGAAGACCGGGTTGCCCGAGGCCGGAAAGGTGTAAGGCTGCAACCCGCCGCCGGCGTTGAAAAAACCCAGGGTCTGGCCGGCGGCATTGGTGACGCCCACCGCCTTGCCATTCTGTGCGCCCGGCGAAAAGAATACGCCGTCGTCCACATAGGGAACGCCGCCATAGCTGACGCCAGGGACGGTCAACGGCGAAGTGAGCACTTGGCTGAAAGGCCCCTTCGTTGCCGGTGCATTGAAACCCAAGTCCGAGGAGTAAACGGGGCGCGAGGTACCGACAAGGCCGTCGGTCTTGGTGAATTCCGCCACGGCAGTGACATTGCCGCGACCATCCATGAAATTAGTGCCGCCCAACACGCGCGCACGGTACTGCCAGGCGTCGCCCTGACCCGAGGCACCGACCTGCCCATCGACTTCCAATCCCTCGTAGTCCTTTTTCAGGATGATGTTCACCGTACCGGCGATGGCGTCAGCGCCGTAGATCGGGGCACCCCCTACAGAGATCGTCTCTACCCGTTCGATCAACTTGGTGGGGATGACGTTCAAATCCACTTGGTCGCCGGGACCGCCCACCGGGCTGTTGCCGGCCGATCCATTCAAGCTCGCCGTGGCCGAGGAGACGAAGCGACGACCGTTCACCAGCACCAGGGTACGCTGCGAACCCAGGCCGTAGAGGTCAACGAAGCTTTGCGCGATACCCGTGGTGGATTGCGTTTGCGAGGCGCTGCTCGGCTGGACCCCGAAGCCCGGCAGTTCGCTCAGCGCTTGACCCACGTCGAGATAACCGCGTTGATCGAATGTCTTGGAATCGAGAGTGGTTGTCGGTTGAAAGTTGTCGAATTCCGGACGCGCGATGCGCGAACCCGTGACTACCACTTCCTGTAGGGCCTGGTCTTCCGCAGCAGCGGCTTTCGGCGTTACCTGGGCATGCGCGGTCATCCCTGATGCTAGAAGCAGTGCAGACGCGGGTAGTCCGCGCAACACTCGATACCGAGCGAGTCGTGTGGTCATTGGTATTAATCCCCTGCGGCGTTTATATTCTTCAAGGCATAATCGGTATATGAGATATCTCATAACCGAATTGAAATAAGTAACAAATCCACCGGAACCTGTAAAGAATTCGGAAGAAAATATTTTGAGGTTCCGTCCACGCCGAGGACGCGAGGCTGGCACTGTTAACCCGATTCAAAGTTGCGAGGGGAGATTTCATGGATCGCCGATGTTTTATTACAACAGCCGGGGCGCTATCGCTGATCGCCGCCGTTGGCGAGGCGCGCGCCGCGACCGCCGCTTTTGACCCGACCGAGCAGTCCATTGCCGCCCTCCTGCGCGCGCTGGCCGCGGGAGCGGTGACCTCGGAAGCCTTGACGGCGGCGTACCTCAAGCGCATTGCCCGATTTGATCACCACGGTCCGCAATACCGCTCGGTGTTGGCGCTCAATCCCAATGCGCTCCAGGTCGCACGAGCGCTTGATTCGGAACGCAAATCCGGAAAGCTGCGCGGCCCGCTGCATGGCATTCCGATTATCGTTAAAGACAACATCGAGACGCGCGACCCGATGGCGACCACGGCAGGCTCCTACGCGCTTGCGAAATCCTTTCGTACCGCCGATGCACCGTTGGCGGCGCGTTTGCGAGCCGCCGGCGCCATCATCTTGGGCAAGGCGAACTTGAGCGAGTGGGCAAATTTTCGCTCGACGCGCTCCTGCAGCGGCTGGAGCGGGGTGGGAGGCCAGGTCCGCAATGCCTACGATCCCGCCCGAAACCCGTCCGGATCGAGCGCCGGCTCCGGGGTTGCGGCGGCGGCAAGCTTTTGTGCGGCGGCGATTGGCACGGAGACCAATGGCTCCATTCTCTCGCCGTCGTCGGTCAACGGACTTGTAGGACTGAAGCCCACAACGGGTGTGGTCAGCGGCAAAGGCGTGGTGCCCATCTCGCCGCTTCAGGACACGGCGGGCCCGATGTGCCGCACGGTGGGAGACGCCGCCATTCTCGCAGCCGTGATCGCCGAACGGCCCTTGGGCTTCGGCGCGCATGGCACCGACATCGAGGGCTTTCGTCTGCGTGGCACGCGCCTCGGTGTCATGCCGGTGCCGCAGGGTGCGCATCCGGACACGACCCGGCTGTTCGCCGATGCGCGAGCCGTGCTCGAGCAAGAGGGGGCGGTGACGGTTGACTTGAAGCCCGCCAAAGCCTTCGACGAGATGGGCGATTCGCAGCTCGAAGCGCTGTTGTTTGAATTCAAGGACGCCATCAATGCCTATTTGGCGACGCTTGACCCCGCGCAGGTCGACTGCAAGAGCCTGGCCGACCTCATCTCCTTCAATCGATCTCACGCAGACGATGAATTGATCGTCTTCGGCCAGGAGCTCTTCGAGATGGCGGAGGCAAAAGGACCCTTGAGCGATCCGGCCTATCAAAAGGCCCGCGCCACGTTGACACGCACGGCGGACGTGGAAGGGCTCGCAACGCTGCTCGGTCAGGAAGGAGTCGAGGTATTGGTGGGCACGAGCAACGGACCCGCCGATCTCATCGATCCGGTATGGGGTGATCGGCGCGGCGGTGGATCATCGCAAATCGCGAGTGCCGCGGCGATCGCCGGCTATCCCAGCCTCACGGTGCCCGCGGGGTTGGCCAGCGGCCTGCCCGTGGGCATCACGCTGGTGACCCGCCGCAATCAGGACGGGCTGCTGCTGCAAGTCGCGCGAGCCTATGAACGTGCAGCCAATGCGCGCGTACCGCCGCATCTTATGATTTGATACCGACCAGCCTTAGGGTCTTTTCGCATGGGACGCAATTGGGCGCGCGCGGGCATCGAAGAGTCGGCCTACGCCGCGCTTGCACGCGGCTTGGCCGCGTCCGAGCTTTGGTCCTTGCTCCTCGATGTCGCCGAGCAGCGCGCCGCGGAGCGATCGGCCGCACAAGTTCAGCAGCAGTGGGCAAGAGATCGCTTCGTTTGCCCTGCTTATATCGACCAGCGAACGCTGAACCAGCTGGACGCCCATCTGTTGGCGGCCGCATCGGCGTTTGAAGCCTTGGAGCTCTCGCCGCTGGCTCCGCTCGGTTCCTGCTCGAGCATTGCGTTGGCAAGCCAAAACAAGATTGTATCGACAGTTCGCGGCACGGAAGTCGTTTCGGATCCCACCAACCTGCTGGCTCTCGAAAGCGCGCGGCGGTTGCGCCAGAATGCCGCGCAAACGATCAGACTCACTACGAATCATCGCTGCGTTCGCGCGCAAGCCGTGCCGAACCTGCCCGGCTTCGCGGCACACTTTCGGATGTTCTGCATCACGACCGCAGGCCATGAACGCAAGGATCAGGATTTGCTGGTCGAGTCGTTGTCCGAGCACATTCAAACGCATCTCAGCGCATTGAATCTGCTCGAGCAGCATGGCTACGCTTTCCCGGACAGGATCATCAAGATTCTGGCGACCCCGGAGCGCCAGAGGCTGGGGGAGCGCATCGCGGGCCGCCTGCCGGGAGCCGCGGTCCTATTCGAGACGCTTACCCATGACTACTACGACGGATTACGATTCATGATCAGCGCCCGCTCCCACAGCGGCGAGCACATGCCGCTCATCGACGGGGGCGCTTTTGATTGGCTGCGCAAGCTGACCTCGAACAACAAGCTGGTTTTTGTCGCCAGCGGATTGGGTTCGCAGCTGGCGGCTTATCTGTATCGCCTGACCGACTGAGCGCAATCGACGGGCTGACGCGCATGGACGCCCGGCATCAGCGGCGCAGGTAGGCGTCCGTTCCGTTCAGCCAATCCTGCCGCGGCGGATTGAAGACATCGACGTCGAGGGTTTCCTCCAACGCGACGGCGCGGTGCTCGAGATTCGACGGGATGACGAGCACCTCTCCGGCACGCACTGTCACTTCGCGATCGCCTTTGGGTCCCAGCCAAAAATGCAGGGCGCCCTCGAGAATGTAGGTGATCTGTTCGTTTTCGTGAGAATGCGTCGGTACCTCGTCGCCCTTCTTGAGGCGCACATGCGCAATCATCATGCGCTCAGAGGTGATCAGCTGGCGGGTGATGCCGCCCTTCATCGCCTCTCTCGGTATCTCAGTCCACCGATAATGCTGAGCGCCCGCTTTTGTGCCGCTGGCTTTTGTGTCGTTCATTTGAGTCGGTTCCAATTCCAATGATGGCGTGCCGAGCACGAGCATCCATCCTATGTAATTATTGGCCGGAAGGACATGGGGGAAGGATTAAGATGAGAATCACACAAATCCTGCCGGGTGCCGGAGCCATATTGGCAGCGTGTTGCGCCGTTGCCGCCGCACCGGCGACAGGCGATGGCGCGGGACGCAGCGGCTACTATCGATACCCTTCCGTGCATGGCGACACCGTCGTGTTCACCTCCGAAGGCGATCTTTGGTCCGTGGGAGTCCGCGGCGGCACGGCGCGGCGCCTGACCTCCGACTCCGGCGTCGAATCCATGGCGCGGATTTCGACCGACGGGCGGAGCGTTGCCTTCGTCGGCCAATACGAAGGACCCAGCGATGTTTACACGCTGCCCCTCGCGGGCGGCATTCCGGAACGACGCACCTGGAACGGGGACTCGGTTCCGGTGGCGTGGGCGCCCGATGGCCGCCTGATGGTGAGCACCAACCGCTTCTCCACGCTGCCTGACCCGGAGCTCGTGTTGCTCGACACTCACGGCGGCCGGGAAATCGTGCCGTTGGCGGAAGGCTCGGAGGCGGCTTATGGTTCGGACGGCCGCACACTCTTCTTTACCCGCTGGAGAAAACAACCGAGCTTCACCAAGCGCTACAAGGGCGGCTACAACGAAACTCTTTGGCGCTTCGACGGCGCCGGCGAGGCGACGCCCTTGACGGCGGATTGGACGGGTACCTCCCGCAATCCCATGTTCTGGAATGAGCGCGTTTATTTTCTGTCGGACCGCGACGGGGTGATGAACGTCTTTTCCATGGACACTCAAGGCCGCGATGTCAGGCAGGAAAGCCACCAGCGCGGCTTCGACATCGCCAGCGCATCCCTGTCCGACGGGCGCGTAGTCTATGCCTGCGGCGCGGATCTGTGGTCGCTCGACTTGAAAACCGGAAAAGAAGAGATCATTCCGATTTCCATGGTGTCGGACTTCGACCAGCTGCGCGATCATTGGGTGAAGACGCCGCTCAATTTTCTAACCAGCGTGCATATCTCTCCCGATGGCGGCCGCGCGATCTTCACGGCGCGCGGCGAGGTCTTTACGCTGCCCGTCAAGAGCGGCCGAATCATCCAGGTGGCCGGCGATCCCGGCGTGCGCTATCGGGAAGCGCGCTTCCTGCCGGACGGCAAACACGTCATTGCGCTCTCGACGGAAAGCGGCGAAACCGAATTCTGGAAGTACCCCGCCAATGGGGTCAGCGCGGCGGAACAATGGACGCGAAATACGAAGGTGCTGCGCTGGGACGGCATCGCCTCGCCGGACGGCAAATGGCTGGCGCATCGGGACAAGGATCAGCAGCTTTGGATTTACGACACCGGCACGAAGCAGGACAAGCGCATTGCGCAATCACGATTCGGCGACTTCGACAATCTCACGTGGTCTCCCGACAGCCGCTGGCTCGCCTTCACGCAAACGGCTGCGAATCAGTTCCTACAGATCAGCGTGTTCAACGTGGCGTCAGGAGCCCTGCAGTCCATCACCTCGGACCGCTACAACAGCGTGAGCCCGGCTTGGAGTGCCGACGGGAATTGGTTGTACTTCCTGTCCGACCGATCTCTCAAAACCACGGTCGCGTCTCCCTGGGGCGCACGGCAGCCTGAGCCGCATTTCGATCGCCCGGTCAAAATCTACGAACTCGCCCTGGTCCCAGGCCTGCGTTCTCCCTTTCTGCCGGCGGATGAACTGCATCCGGATGCGCCGCCGAAGGCTGACGAGAGAGCCGATGCAAAAGCCGCCGAAGGCAAGACGTCCGCCGCCGACGGGAAGCCGTCCGTGGCCGAAGGGAAAACGTCCGCGGCCGAAGGGAAAACGTCCGCGGCCGAGGGCAAGGCAACCGCCGGCAAGGGCGCCGCAATGGTGGCAAGGCTGAAAATTCCCAAGGAGGTGCGGATCGACTTCGGCGACCTGCCGTCGCGGCTGGCGGAAGTGCCCGTCGCGCCCGGCAACTATGACCAACTGCAGATCACCGACAAGCGGCTCTGTTGGCTCGACGGATCGGACGAGGCGCCGCGCAAGTTGGCACTGAAATGTCTGGAGATCGCCAACAAGGGCGATGAGGTGGAAACCGTCGCGAGCGACATCAAGAGCTTTGAGATCTCGCTCGATCGAAAAAAGTTGCTCGTGGCGAAAGCCCGCAATTTCTACATCGTCGATTCCGACATCAAGGCCGCTGCCTTCTCCGACCAGAAGGTGCTCGAGAAGTCGACGATCAACCTGTCCAACTGGTCGTTCTTCACGAATCCGCGCGCGGATTTTCGCGGCATCTTCTTCGATGCGTGGCGCCTGGAACGCGATTATTTCTACGATCGCAACATGCAGGGGGTGGATTGGAACGCCATGCGTGCGCGTTATCTGCCCCTGGTGGACCGCGCCTCGGACCGCGAAGAGTTGAACGATGTGATCTCACAGATGGTCAGCGAGCTGTCCGCGCTGCATATCTTCGTGAGGGGCGGCGATATACGCAAATCCTCCGACCAAATCGACCTGGCGGCGCTCGGCGCCCGCTTGAGGCGCGATGAAAGAGCCGGCGGTTTCGTGGTGGAGCACGTGTACAGGCACGATCCGGACCTGCCGAACAACGCCTCGCCCCTGGATCGTCCCGAGTCGCGGGTCAAAGACGGGGAAGTGGTCGTCAGCATCAACGGGGAAAGCGCCTTGAGCGCACCGGACGAGCGGGCGCTGCTGCGCGGCAAGGCCGGCACGCAGGTGCTGCTGCGCGTCCGTTCCGCCGGCGGCGAAACGCGCGAGGTGCTGGCGACGCCCATCAAGGCCGCCGACGAGACGAACCTCCGCTACTCGGAGTGGGAGTACACCCGCCGGCTCAAGGTGGATGCGGAGTCGGGGAAACAAATCGGCTATGTCCATTTGCGCGCCATGGGACCCGAGGACATCGACCAGTGGGCGCGCGAATACTATCCGATCTACAAGCGCCAGGGCCTCATCATCGACGTTCGCCACAATCACGGCGGCAACATCGACTCCTGGCTGCTGGAAAAGCTGCTGCGGCAGGCGTGGTTTTATTGGCAGCCGCGCGTGGGGGATTCGGAGTGGAACATGCAATACGCCTTCCGCGGCCACATGGTCGTGCTCTGCGACCAGGAGACCGCGTCGGACGGCGAAGCGTTCACCGAAGGGTTTCACCGCTTCAAGCTGGGCAAGACGATCGGCGTGCGCACCTGGGGAGGAGAGATCTGGCTGAGCGGCAACAATTTCGAAGCCGACGGCGGCATCGCCACAGCCGCTGAACTCGGGGTCTACGGACCGGAAAGCCAGTGGCTGATCGAGGGCCACGGCGTCGAGCCGGACATCGTGATCGACAATCTTCCGCACGAAACCTTTGGAGGCGCGGACGCACAGCTCAAGGCGGCCTTGGATTTATTGAAGGAAGAGATCAGGACCGACCCGCGACCCGTGCCCGCGCCGCCCGCCTATCCGAACAAGGCCTTTCCGTACAGGCCTTGAAGATATCGCGCCCTAACCGACGGCTTCGATTTCCACGAGCAAATCCTCGCGGCAAACATCCGCCTGCAAGTACACGATGAAAGGCGCCGGATGCGGCAGGGAAGCCCCGGAGCGCAGCAGCCCGGCCAACGCGGCCTCGACGCCGGGCAGGTCCGACGGATTGCGCAGGTACACCTTGAGCTTCAGGCTGTCCAAGGAATAGCGGCTCGCGCCGACGATGCGATTGGCCTGCTCCAGCAATGCGCCGATGTTGACGATGGTCTCGCGAGTTTGCGCGATCACATCGCCGCGATGGATGGTTTCGTGACCGACTATGCTGGCGGTCCCCGAAACGAACAGTCGGCCGCCGGAGTCGCCCCAGATGCAGGCGCGCGAAAATATCGGACTATGTCTGCCGAATTTCCGCGGATAGTGATAGGCGCTCGTCTGCCGCGGATTCTCGATCATCCTGGGCGGCCGCCGTGCCGCCAGGAAATAAATGGACAACGGGCTGCCGGCCGGCGAGCCCAACGCGCTGGCAGCGGGCACGGTCCCCATGGTCGCCCGCCCCGATTTTCGAAATGCCGTTTGCCGCGCTGAATTGAAATGCCGGTAGCGCTCATCGCCGCCGGCCTGCGCATTGATGTTCGGCAGATAATTCCAGATGCGGAGCACGTGCGGGTGTGCGGTATCATCCAGCAAGTCGAAGATTTCCTGATAGGCGATCTCGGTGGCGCGCTGCAGCGCCTCCGCCTCGCTGCGCGCATCGACGGCCCGCTCCGCGATCGACAGCGAACCGAACAACAAATCATCGGAATAGCGATAGCGTATCTTTCCCTGCTCCGCACCGCTGGACAACTGAACATCGGGATTTGCGACCCGCCATACTTCGCAAAGATCGTCCGCGCGCAGCGAGCGAACCATGCTCGCCGCCACCGGAATGCGGGCGCGATCGATGTTCGGTGGCTTGTCGAAGCCGACGACGCCGAGGACACCCTGCCACCAAGATGAGGGCTGGGACGCCGCTTGATGCGAAGACAAATACTCGAGTTGCAGACTGCCCGTCCCGGCCACGCTGCCCGTGTCGGCCGCGCTGCCCGTCCCGGCCGCGGTGGAAGATGCGGTGGTGCTCATTTGAGAGGCAGTCTATCCTGCCTCTCCGGACGACGGTAGCCGCCGACGCTCGGGTCTCTAGAATGCGATGTAGGGCCCCGTGCCGGCCGACGTCGTGGCGCCTTCCACGGCGACGGCGACTCGCCTGCCGTAGAAAAATGGCAGGCCGTAGTCAAAGCTGCCGCTGTTCGGATTCGTGCCCGCAAGCTGCGGGAAGGCATCGAAAGTGTTGTTGTTGAACATCGTCTGGGCATTGCCCACGCTGAACGTCAAATTATTCGCCATGACGCCATTCATCCCCTGGATGCTGAGCGGCCCGAGGCTGAGGGTGGTGGCGGGACAGTAGAAATTCACGATTTGCGACGTAGGATCGCTGGGCGGCGCCACGCACTTGGTAATGCTGCTGTCGTTGAAGAAGATGCCGTTGGAGCCGCTGTCGATGAAGCTGTTCGCCAAGCTCTGGCCGTTGAACGTCATCAGCAATTCCGCATTGCCATCGACGGTCAAGACCGTTTCGGTTCCGGACTGATTGTTCGCTTGCGTGTCGATGCCGAAGATGAGCGAGCCGCTGACGTTGGCCGCCCCGCCGGCGGCGACGCTCGGCAACACCACAATGACGCCGTTTTTGTCGGTCGCGAAACGCGTGACTGGATTCGCCACCTGCAGGTTGGTCGGCACGGTCGTTTCGGCGCAGGTGGTGGCGCAGCTGTAGTAGAGCCCCCCGGCGACCGTATCGCAATTTCCGCAATCCAGCTCGAACGGACCAACCCCCAAAATTCCGTTGGCGCCAAAGCTGGCGACCGTGTCTTCTTGGGTGCCGCCGGTGCTCGAGCAATTTGCGGGGATATTGGTGAAGCGGGAATCGCCGATCACTTGCACCGGCACAGAATGCGCGGTTTCGCCGGCGATTTGCAGGTCCGCCGAGACGACGGGTCCCCAGCTGTAACCATCCACGAATTGGGTGCACTCCGCCAGGGAATTTCCGCCCGTCAATGTCTCCACCGGCAGCGTCAGGGTCAGCACCGGGGCCAAGATACGCAACCCGTAGGATCCGGTGTCCACCTGGATGTGATCGATGGTTTGGCAGCTGGTCGTGCTGCCGGGCACGCAGACCGTCACCGACGTGAAGAGCGTGTTGACGCTGGCGTTGGAAGGACCCTGATCGATGATGACGTTGGCCACGTTGCCGGTGCCGCCGCTACTGCCACCGCTGCTGCTGCCGCCGCTACTGCTGCCGCCACTGCTGCTGCCGCCACTGCTGCTGCCGCCACTGCTGCTGACGCCGACACCGCCGCCGCCCCCACCGGAGCAAGCAATCGCAGCCATGCAGAGCACAGCACACAGTCCCATCCGAAGCATGCGCATGGAGGCCATCAGTGCAAATCTCCGACATTGACGCCGCTGGGGATGGCGCTCAGCAGGTACGCTCTTCCGGACAGCGCACGCATATGGCCGCCGGCCTGTACCACCAGATCGCCCTGCTGAATCTGCACATGCCGGCGATCCGCCATTTTCGATCGGGGTGCCGAGGCGTAGGCGTCGAAGTATTGCCCAAGCGCTTGCCGTAAATCAGGCCGGCTCGGCCCTTGCCATGCCACGGCGAATACCTGGCCGTTCGGCGCAATGAACTCGCGCATCACCGTTCCCGACGGCAATTGGATTTCGTGCACCCGATAGCCCGCGCGATCCTGCGAGGATTTGATCGATGCGTGTGCCCGCGCGACATCGGTCTGAACGCTGACTTCCGGTTCGCCCAAGGTCGCCGAGGCGATGCCGGGGCCCAGGGCAGCGATGAGCAGCGCCCCGAGCGCGGCGCGTTTGCAAGTGTCGAAGTGGATTGATGGCATGACTTTCCTTTGCAGACATTGGAGCGGCGCTTTGGTCATTTGGTTCACCCGGACCCTTTTTTGTCGGGTATCGGCGACATCACTCCTTCACCGGTGGCTTGACCCGGGCTTGTCCCTGATAAGCCAACATCCAGCCCGGGTATTCCGCCGGCAATGCGCTGATCTCGTCCAGCTGCCTGATCTCCGCGTCCTCGAGTCGAACCCGCGTCGAGTCGATATTGTCGCGCAATTGATCCATTGATTTTGCGCCGATGATCACACTTGTGACGAATGGCTTGGCTAAAAGCCATGCCAGAGCGATTTGCGCCACGGAGATTTTGCGCGCGGCGGCCATCGGGCGCATCGCGTCGAGGCACTTGAACGCGCGGGGCTTGTCCACCAGCGGAAAATCGAAAGCGGCGCGGCGCGCGCCGGCCGGGCCCTTGTCCTCGGCGCTGCTGAACTTGCCGCTGAGCAGGCCGCCGGCCAACGGACTCCACACCATCAATCCCAGCCTCTGATCCTGAATCATGGGCACGAGTTCGCGCTCGAGGTCGCGTCCGGCGATGGTGTAGTACGCCTGCACACTCACGAATTTGGCCAGATTCATGCGCTCCGAGACGCACAGCGATTTCATGACTTGCCAGGCTGCCATGTTGCAAAGTCCGATGTAGCGCACCTTTCCGGACCGGACCAGGTCAGTCAACGCGGACAGGGATTCTTCGAAGGGAGTCAGCGGATCGAAACCATGCAGCTGGTACAAATCGATGTACTCGAGTTGCAGGCGCTCGAGGCTGGCATCGACCTGATTGAACAAATGATGGCGCGACTGCCCGCGGCCATTGGGCGAGTCGTCGACGCTGCCCGTGGCCTTGGTGGCCACGATCAGTTGATCGCGCCGAAGACCCAGTGTCTTGAGCGCTTGTCCGAGCAGGGATTCCGACTTGCCGACCGCATACACATTGGCCGTATCGATGAAATTGATGCCGGCATCAACGGCGAACTTCACTTGTTCGTTGACGGCGTCCTGCTGCAACTTTCCGATGGCCTCCCAGATACCACCACTCCCGCCGTAGGTCATGGTGCCAAGGCACAGCTCCGAAACGTACAATCCGGTTTGGCCCAATAAGCGATAGCGCATGCCTCACTCCGATAGTTCAAATGGCAAATACGAATCTCCTCAAGAAGCTTACAATGATTTGGGCCAGGCATCGGCGCAGTGTCATGGAGCTACACATTTCTTCACGCGAATTTTCGCAAAAGCAGCGCATCATTTCGCGGCGCGGCTGTCCTTACAAGAACCGCGGCGGGCTCCCAGCAGGGAGCGCGGTGGCATCCCAGAGAAATGCGGTCGCCGCAGTGGATTTGTAAAATTTTCCGGAGAACATTCGTGAAGATCCTGGCCATCGCGGCGGTAAGCGCCGCCGCATTCGCCCTGTCGGGCTGCCCTATTACGGGCGGCGCTCGATTCACTGTCGGGGGCACCCTGACCGGACTGAGCGGATCCGGTCTCGTGCTGCAGCTCAACGGCGGCGGCGACCTGGCCTTCAACAGCAACGGCGGCTTTTCCTTCGGCACGCGGCTCGACAACGGCGCCGCCTATTCGGTTACCGTGATGACGCAGCCTTCCAATCCGGCGCAGAACTGCACGGTGCGCAATGGGTCGGGCACGATCAACAAGGCGAGCATCGGCAACATCATCGTCGCCTGCACGCAAACCGGGCGATTTGCCTACGTGGCCAATGTTCAGTCCAACACCATCTCCGGGTTTGCCATCGATCCCTCGAGCGGGACGCTCGTGCCCTTGAGCGGTTCGCCGTTTGCCGCGAACGGCGCGGGCCCGGCAGGGCTGGCGGTCGACCCCGACGGTCAATTCCTGTTCGTCGCCAACAATGCATCCAACACCGTTTCCGTCTATTCGATCGATGCCGCGACCGGCGCGTTGACGCCGACGGGACCTGCGGTTGCGGCCGGAGCCGGACCGGTCGCCGTCACGGTTGACCCCACGGATCATTTTGTCTACGTGGCCAACCTCACCTCCAACAATGTGTCGGCTTACGTGATCAACGGGGGCAACTTGACGCCGGTCGTCGATTCCCCGTTCAACGCGGGTGCGGGGCCGTCATCGCTCGCCATCGATCCGAACGGCAACTTTCTCTACGTGACGAATTTCAACGGCAATACGATCTCGGTATTTCTCATTGACCAGGCAAACGGCATGCTGAGCGGCGTCTCCGGATCGCCGTTCGGCGCCGGCGCCGGACCCGTATCGATCGCGATCGATCCCACCGACGCCTTTGCGTTCGTGTCCAACAATTCCGCAGGAAGCATCGGCGAGTACGCGCTCAACGCGACCACCGGTGCCTTGACGCCGATTTCCGGCTCACCCTTCGCCGCAGGAACAAATCCGCTGGGACTGACGGTCGATCCGGCCGGACGCTACGTCTTCGGCGCCAATGCCGAAACGGCGAACCAAGTCGCCGCATTCGCCATCACGCCGGCCACCGGGGCGTTGACCGTGTTGTCGACGACGGCGGCCGGCACGCTGCCGATCACGGTCGCGATCGACCCTTCGGGACAATTTCTGTACGCCGCGAATACCAATTCCAATAGCGTTTCCGCGTACGCCGTGAGCGCCAGCGGCGCGCTCGTCCCGGTCGCCGGTTCGCCCTTCGCGGTGGGTGTACAGCCGCACGGTATCGCGATCGACTAGTTCTGATGTTTGGATCAGAGTATGTTCTTCGAATGAGTATTCACGATGTAACGCCCGGCAAGCACGCGCCGCGGGAATTCAACGTCATCATCGAGATCCCCCAGGCGTCGGACCCGGTGAAATACGAGGTCGACAAGGAATCCGGCGCGCTGTTCGTCGATCGCTTCATGATGACGGCCATGCATTATCCGGCCAACTATGGCTATGTGCCCATGACGCGCGCCGACGATGACGACCCGGTCGACGTACTGGTGCATACCCCCTTTCCACTGATGCCGGGCGTGGTCGTACGCTGCCGCGCCTTGGGTGTGCTGCGCATGGACGATGAGTCGGGCGGCGACGCCAAGGTGCTGGCGGTGCCCACCGACGACATCTGTCCGCTGTTTACGCACTGGAAAACCATCGAGGATGTGCCGGAGATTCGCTTGAAGCAGATCCAGCATTTCTTCGAGCACTACAAGGATCTCGAAGCAGGCAAGTGGGTCAAGGTTTTAGGCTGGTCGGGCATCGAAATCGCGCACGCCGAGATTCTGGACGGCATCAAGCGTCACCAGGCGGAACAGCTGCAGCGCCAGCCGGAACGAGTGCAGCACAACTAAACTGCGGCACAACTAGACTGCACCACCACTAAACTGCAGCACAACTAACGATTGTCGCGGAACTGACAATGGGGATGGGAAGAAATCGGGGCCTGATCATCGCCTGCGCGGGCGTCGTGCTGCTGTTGGCGGCGACACTGGCGGCATACCGCACTCCCGCGCCGCTCGGAACCGACGCCGCTGCGACCGTGTTTTCCGCCGCGCGCGCCCGAGAGATCCTCAAAGAGCTGGTGGGCGACGGCGTGCCGCATCCGCTCGGCAGTGCCGCTGACGCGAAAGTACGCGACTTGATCGTGAAGCGATTGAGCGCCCTGGGCTATGCCACCGAGCTGCAGACGGGACTGGTGTGCAATGACTTCGGCGCATGCGCCACGCCGACCAACATCGTCGCGACGCGCGGCGATGTCGCCGGCCAGGACGCGGTGATGCTGGCGGCCCACTATGACTCCGTTGCCGCGGGTCCCGGCGCCTCCGACGACGGCGCGGGCGTCGCGAATTTGCTCGAAATCGCGCGCATTCTGTCGGTGCTGCCCGCATCCCGGCATCCCATCGTTCTGCTGGTGACGGATGGGGAGGAAGCCGGATTGCTGGGCGCCTCGCTCTTCACGCGCGAACATCCCCTGGCGAAGGGAATCAAGGCCGCGGTGAATATGGAAGCGCGCGGCGTTTCCGGGCCCAGCTTCATGTTTGAAACGGGATCGGCGAACGCGTGGCTGATGCATCTCTACCGGAAGTCGGCGCTCGAGCCGGTCACCAACTCGTTGTGCTACGTGGTCTACAAGATGCTGCCCAACAACACGGATTTCACCGTCTTCAAAGCGGCCGGGTATCAAGGATTTAATTTCGCCTTCATCGGCGATGTCGCCCGCTATCACACGCCTCTGGACAATTGGGAGAATTCCTCGCCCACCACGCTGCAGCATCAGGGGGCGAGCGCCTTGAGCTCCGTGCTCGCGCTCGCCAACGCGCCGGACCTGAGTCCACCCGCCGCGGATTCGATGTTCTTCGACGTCTTCGCGCGCAGCGTGGTTGCCTGGCCCGTCGATTTCGTCATGCCGGCTTCCGTCGCGGCGCTCTTTCTCTTGAGCATTGCGACCATTCTATTGGTGCGCAAGGGACACATGACCTCGCGGCAAGCCGTGTTTGGTTCACTCGCCGCGCTCGCCAATGTCTTGCTGGGCGGCGCGCTGAGTGTGGGCGTCCTCGCGCTGCTGCGTTTCCTGGGAAGGATACCGCCGATGCAGGGGTCTCCCTGGATTGCGCACCCGCTGGCGATGCATGTTGGATTCGCGGCACTGACGTTGCTGATTGCCACCGCGGTCGCCGCGTGGTTCGCGCGCCGCGCGGGGTTTTGGGGCTTGTGGTTCGGCGGCAGCATGCTCGTCGCGCTCTTGTCGCTGGCCGCTGCCTTGACCGTTCCCGCCGCCGGTTATGTGTGGTTGTTGGCAACCGCAGCGGCGGCGCTCGGATGCGTGCCCAGCCTCATTGCCGCCGTGAAGGATCGAGCGCCTTCTCAGGGCGCGGCTGAGTTTGCGGCGCTGTTCCCGGGACTCGTCGCGTTCGCGGCACTTCTGCCGGTGCTGCTGATGTTGTATTCGGCGCTCGGCGCACCCGCTTGGCCCATCGGCTGCGTCGTGCTGTGCTTGACGGCCGGCTTCCTGCTGCCGCTGCTGGCCAACGCCACACGTCCCGCCCGCCAACGCCTGGCCTGGCTGGCCGCGGCGACGGCCTTCGGCGCGATTTGCATCACCGTGCTGTTGCCGACTTACTCGGCAAGCTGGCCGCAACGCGTGAACGTTGAATACTGGATCGATGGCGACAGCGGCGAGGCACACTGGTGGCTGCAGGCCGCATCGTTGCGCCTGCCGAGCGCCATGGGCGAGGCGATGAAGTTCGATCAGGTGCCTCGCGAACGCTTCCCCGGTTATCCGTTGAAGGGATTTTCAGCAGACGCTCCGGCGTTGAAATTGGCGCCGCCGGAGCTGACGCAAATCTCGAACTCCGGCGCCTCGCCCACCCAAGGCGCCTCGCGCGTCCATGACGCGTCGCCCACCCATGGCGCCTCGCCCGCCCACATGGAATTGCTGGTCCGCTCGGTGCGCGGCGCGCCGGTCGCCTTCGTGATATTTCCGGCCGGCGCGAATGTTCACGGCATTGAGGTCGAAACGCCGTCGGGTCCATTGCGGATCAAGCTGCAGCAACTACGCAACGGCAGCACGCTGCTGCAGACTCGGGGCATTCAGGAAGCGGGGTTGCGCTTTGCGATTGATGCACCGGCCGCGCCGATGACCTTGCAAGTATTCGATGAAAGCTACGGACTGCCCGAAACGTTACCGGACGGCAAAAAATTGCAGCTGGCCCGGCCAAAGAATGCGACCAGCTCGCAGGATGGCGACGTCACGGTGGTGCAGCGCACCGTGCATCTTGATCCTGCGGCCGGCCGCTAAAACGCCATTCCTTCAACCTGCCTTCGACTTGGCGGCAGCATGTAACGCGGCGAGCCGCTGATCGTGGATTTTGTTAACCGCGGCGGTCAGGGCTTCCTGCCGGCACTTCAGTACCCGTTCATTCACGATGCGGGTATTGCTCACCATGGGGCAGACCTGTTCGGCAGCTCGTTCCAGCCGGCGATAGAGGGTGCGCGCTCCGCTGTCGGTCGCCAGGGTATCGTTGTTGTACTGCACGACCACCTCGGGCACATCCCCGACCACCGTTCCGGCGCCCGCTGCGCCGCCGACGGCGAGGCCGGCGAGCCCCCCGAGCAGCAGCATACTAGTAGCTATTCGCGTCATGACATCTCTCCTTCGGTGAATCAACGAGACACCCCCATAAGACGCGCTGAGAGGGCAATTCGTATGCGGCCGGCCGTCGAGTTCGTCCCGAATTGCAACGGTTTCGTCCCGCAGTAGGCCTCCGGCGCGGCAAAAGACGGTGTCGGGCACGGGTGCCGTGAGGTAGGCTTGGCCCATGATCGGATCCGGTTCGGCTCAATCTTCGCAGCGCTTTGCCGGAGGGCTGAGCCAACTCCAGTTCTTGGGCATCGTCTGTCTGTTCTGGGTGTATGTGACGGTGTCGAACGTCCTGTACGGCTACAGCATGAGCGCCGGCATTGCGCGCGTGACCAACGTGACGGTGTTTGCCAGCTGGGATACGCGACTGCTGCAGCACCTCCTGCTCCTGCCCATGCTGCTGGTGTCATTTTGGGCGTCGCTCAAGGTTCAGTGGCGTCCGCTCCTGATCGCGCTGCCCTTGCAGGTGATCCTCGGCGCGGTGTTCTCGGCGATGGCCTACCCGGTGATGATACTTTCCGAGGTCATCATGGCGACCGATCCGCAGCATGGCACGGCGCTATCGCATGTGGTCAGCGCCTGGAGCGATCCGTTCTGGGTGACGCTGTGGCTGGCGAGCTTTGTGAGTTTCCTACCCTCGTATGGCTTCGGGCTGGCCCTGGTCACCGGTTTGGCGCTGTACACACGCTTTCGGGATTCGGAGTTGCGGCTCGCCGCGCTGGAGCGCGAGTGGAGCGCCGCGCGCCTGGCGGCCCTGCGCATGCAGCTCTCGCCGCATACCCTGTTCAATCTGCTGCATACGATCCGCGGACACATTGAATGGGATCCCAAGGCCGCGCAATCGATGGTGGTGCAGCTCGCGGATTTGTTGCGGCGTTTGCTCAATGCCGGCGAACGCGATTTTTCGCGGCTGGCGGATGAGCTGCATTTTGCGAAACTCTACCTGGAACTGCAGCAGAGACGCTTCACCGATCGCCTGACCGTTGAGCTGCCGAATCCGGCCGAGGTTCCCGCCGTCTGGGTGCCGAGCTTGATATTGCAGCCGCTGATCGAGAACGCCGTGGTTCACGGCCTGGCGGGCCATCAGGGCACGGTGCTGGTGCGCGTCACGGTACGCCTCGTGAACGAAACCGTTTTGCTGCGGGTCACCAACTCGATGTCGACGGACCGATCCGTGGGCGCGGATGGCATCGGCCTCAAAAACGTGCGCGAGCGCATGGCCGTGCAATTCGAAGGCCGCGCTGCCCTCATGGCGGGCGCGCACGGCAGCGAGTGGATCAGTGAGATATCCATGCCGGCCATACGCGAGTCGCCCGCGATGACGCGGGAGGCGCCCGCCGGCGCCAAACTGCATACCACCACCCTGCTGGGCACATGATGGACGTCATCATCGTGGATGACGAGGCCGCCGGGCGGCGCACACTGCGCGAGTTCTGCGAAGCCGAAAAGGATCTGCGCGTCGTGGGCGAGTTCGGCGACGGCACGGCCGCACTCGCCGCCGTGCGATTGCAGAAACCGCAGATTTTGTTTTTGGACATTCAGATGGACCCGCTGAACGGCATCGACCTGGCGCGCGCCCTGGAGCCATCGCAGCTGCCATCGCTGGTTTTCGTCACGGCCTACGACACCTACGCGCTCGAGGCCTTCGAGGTGTGCGCGGTGGATTATTTGCTGAAGCCGTTCGACCAAGAGCGCTTTCGCAAGACCCTGGCCCGGGTACGGCCGCGTCATTTGAATTCCGGCATCGACGAACGGCAGACACTGCTGGCGGGGTTGCTGGCGCAACTCGAGCGCGGCGCCCGCACCGCCGGCGAAGAGAAGCCGCGACTGCTGGCGGAGTTCGGCGGCCATCTGCACGTGCTCGACGTCACGCAGGTCGAAATGATCGAGGCGGACCGCAACTATGTCGTCATTCGAGTCGGCAAGGACAACTTTCACGCGCGCAGCACGCTGCAGCAGGCCGAAATCGCGCTGCGCTCTCAACCCATGCTGCGCATCAGCCGCTCCTGCCTGGTCAACTTGAATTTCGTCAGGGAGGTGAACCGCACGCTGCGCGGCGATTTCATCTTGGTGCTGGCGGGCGGCGCCACGGTCACCAGCAGCGAGGGATTTCGCGCCAAGGTGAAGGAATACTTGAGCACCTTGCGGATATCGTCCTAGTCAATCCCCGAGAGTCGTCAGCTCAGCGCCGCTCGCAACCTCAGAGCAGCTCGTCCGGCGCAAACGGCGAGAGGATGGCAAGCCAAATGCGTTCGGTTCGGCTGGTCTCCGGTTCCGTGTGCCAGATTTTTTGCGAGCCGACATCGCCGCTCACCCATTCGACCCGGCCGCTCTGATCCAGCTGCAGCTTGTAGCTGCCGTCGGCGCTGCTGATGTCATCCAAGAGACTGGTGACTTCGTGCGCGATCTCGGCGCTGCTGATCACCAATCCCAGCTCGCTGTTGATCTTGCGCGAGCGCTCATCCATGTTCAAGGAACCGATGAAGACGATTTTTTGATCGATCACCAGCGCTTTGGCATGCAGGCTGGCATTGGAGCTGCGAAACGGATGAAAGCGCGCATGCTTTTGTCCCAGTTTCGGCCGCATCTCCCGCAGATCGACGCCGAGCTGCAGGAGCGGCACCCGGTAGCGCGCATAGCCGATGTCCACCAGCGGTGAATCGGTGGACGCCAGGGAATTGGTGAGGATTCGCACGTGCACGCCGTTTGCCACGAGTTTGGCAAGGAGCGCAACGCCTTGCTTGCCGGGCACGAAATACGGCGAAATGATGCTCAAGTCCTGTGTCGCCGTACCCATCAGCGCCGTAATGTCGTTGGCGATCGTGAGCTCTTCGTCGGGCGAGGTTTCGCTGATGATCTTGGCGGGCCGATCCGCCAGCACCGTCGCCGAAGCCCAAATGAGATCCAATTTCCGTGCATCGATCTCATGCTCGAGCCATCTGTCGCTGTCGGTGATCTGCGCCTCCGCGGGCGGCGGTGAAACGGCCTCGGCATCCACCGGCGAGGCCACCGAGGCGATGGGATAGGCGTACTTGCTGTTCCAGAATTGATCGAACGACGCGGACAGTTGCGGCACGATGGCGCCCGCCGCGACCACATCCAGATCCACGAAATTGCTGCGCGGATCGAGGGTGAAATATTGGTCGCCGATGTTGCGTCCGCCGGTGATGGCGAGCGCATCGTCGGCGACGAACAGCTTGTTGTGCATCCTGTGGTTGATGCGCCGGATATTGGTGACGGAGGCGAGGAAGCGCGTCCAGGTCGCGAATCTTCCGGCGGTAAAGGGGTTGAAGAGGCGCACCTCGACATTGGCGTGGGTGCTCAGGTGCAAGAAGCGCCGGTCCTCGCCCGCGGTATTCAAGTCGTCGATGAGGACCCGCACCCGCACGCCGCGGTCCGCGGCGAGGCGCACGTGATACAGCAATGCCCGGCTGGAGTCGTCCTCGTGAATGATGTAGTACTGGATGTCGAGGGTGCGTTCGGCATGATCCGCCAGGGCAATGAGGCTCGCCAAGGCTTCCTCCCCGGAGGACAGCAGACGCAGGCCGGAAAGGTTCTTGCCGACATCTTCACTCGCGACGATGCGCCCGAGCGTCGTGGTCTCCGGATGCTGAAAGGCCGTCGACGGGGTCTTGTGCACATGCCGCGGCAAACCGGCGCATCCGGCCAGCACCAAAACCGCGGCGGCCAGCACCGGCATGAGGTTATTGCGCATCGAATCATCATATCAGGCACCATTCGCGGCGATGCACACGCAAAGACGCATCCGCAGTTTCGTCCTGAGAGCCGGCCGCACGACGGCAGCGCAGGAGCGCGCGCTCCGCGAGCTCTGGCCTGCGTACGGTGTCGACCTGAAAGAGCCGCCGCTGGATCTTGCGGCAGTGTTCGGGCGCGAGGCGCCGCGCTGCCTGGAAATAGGCTTCGGGGCCGGGGAAGTAATTGGGGCCCTGGCGGAGGCCAATACCCACATCGACTACCTAGGGATAGAAGTGCATCGATCCGGAGTGGGCAGGCTTTTGCTCCGGGCGCAGCACGGTGCGCTCAAGAATCTGCGCTTGATCTGTGCCGACGCCGTCGACGTGCTGCGCGATCAGATCGCGGATGCCTCCTTCGACGAGATCCTGGTGTTCTTCCCCGACCCCTGGCACAAGAAGCGCCACCACAAACGCCGCCTGATCGACGCGTCCTTTGCAGGACTCGCGGCCGGCAAGCTTCGGGTCGGCGGAATCTTGCGGCTGGCGACGGACTGGCGGGAGTACGCGGAACAGATGCTGGCGGTGTGCAACGCGACTGCGGCACTTGAGTCCCTGAGCCCCGACTCGACGTATGTGCCGCGGCCGGCGTTCAGGCCGCCGACGCGTTTCGAGCGGCGCGGCGAGCGCTTGGGCCACGGCGTATGGGATTTGGCTTACGCGAAGCGCGTTGTCTCTGCCGCAGCCAAGTAGCTACTCGCCCATCGCGAGTGCGTCGTCATCATGCTCGGCAATCTTTTGCGCCGCCGACGCCCAGCCGGCGCGAATTACCTTCGCCGGCCTGCGCAGCACCCGCGCATCCCGCTACGACAGGAAACTGCCGCGTATTCCCTCGACGATGAATTGCACGGCAAGCGCGGCCAGGATCACTCCCGACAGCCGGCTCATGACGTTGGCGCCGGTGACGCCGAACACCTTCATCAGGCGCGGCGTCGCCAGCATCAGCACCCAGCACACGAGCATCACCAAAAAGACCACGCCGAGGAATGCGACGAACTGCAGCGGCTTGCCCCACAACTCGCCGGAGGTCAGCAAGATCGTGGCGAGCGCGCCGGGACCTGCGATGAAGGGAAACGCCAGGGGGAACACCGAAATATCGTCGCGCGTCTTGGCTTCTTCCTTCTCGGGGCTGGTCGATTTCGTGCCCGAGGTGCGCGCGAACACCATGTCGAGCGCAATCAGGAAAAGCAAGGTGCCGCCGGCGATGCGAAACGAGCTCAACGAAATTCCCATGATATCCAAAAATCGCGCGCCCACCAATGCGAACAGCACGCAAATGATCAGGGCAATGGCCGCCGACTTGCCGGCCATTTTTTTCTTGTAGCGAAGACTCGCTCCCTGCGTCAGACCGGCGAACAAAGGAATCAAAGAAATCGGCTCGACCACGACGAAGAAAACCACGAAGAATTTGATGAGCTGTTCGACCATGTATTGTTGCTGCGCGCAAAAATTACATATTGCGCGAAGGGCTCATTGGGAGTTGAATGGTGCAGAGCATAGCAGACGGAGACGCCGATGAATGTTATCAGGCCGATCGTAGGCGAATGGTATCGGGGAGGTACCAACGAGCTCTTTGAAGTTGTGGCTATCGATGATCAAGATCAGACCATCGAAATCCAATATTTTGACGGTACGGTTGCTGAAATGGATTTCGATTCTTGGAACGAACATTTGTGGGATGATTTGATCGAGGCCGCCGATGCACCGGAAGACTGGTCGGGCGCCATCGATGTCGAGGCCGAAGATCTCGGCCGCGAGTTCGAGGACAACGCCAGAACGTCTTGGTCCAATCCGAACGACCGATCGATGCGCCGCTGATCCGGCTCAGCACCCGCCAACTCACGCCACCCCGCGCGCAGTATCGCGCCCCAGCTCCCTAGCGCTTCGCCTCGGCGCTGTCGCGCGCCGCCAGTTCCTGCAACGGGCGGCGCAAAATCACCAGCAGAACGAGCCCCGGCACAGCCGTGAGGCAGGTCACGACGAAAAATTTCGGCCAGCCGATCACGGAGACCAACGTACCGGCAATGGCGCCGGTGGTGACGCGTGGAAGAGTCGCGATGGCTGAGAGCAGCGCGTACTGAAAGGCGCTGAAACTCGGGTTGCACAGCGACATGAGAAATCCCACGAAAGCGGCTTGGCCCATGCCGCCGACGCCGGTGTCGAGCGTCGTGGCGAGCGCCATCAGCCAGAGTTTCTTGCCGGACAACGCCAGCACCGTGTACAGCAAATTTGTGAGCGACTGACCGATGCCGAACACCAGCAGCGAGCGGAACATGCCCCAACGCATGTAGACCCAGCCGCCCAAGGTCACGCCCGTGACAGTGGAGATCGTCATGTTGGCCTTGCCGGCGATGCTCAGTTCATCGAGCGAGAAGCCGACGCCCTTGATCATGAAGGCGCTGTACAGGCTCAAGGCGAACGCATCCCCGGCTTTATAGAGCAGCACCAGCAGGAGAAAACCCCACGCGCCTTTTCGGCTGACCAGTTCCTTGAGCGGTTTCCATACCGCATCGGCCAGAGTG
>Ga0210389_10000930_pt1 | contig 24728 bp, 30 predicted proteins | sample IncBWH28OmetaG_FD_160127 | JGI IMG/M metagenome (GOLD analysis project Ga0210389, IMG submission 160127) | Forest soil microbial communities from Barre Woods Harvard Forest LTER site, Petersham, Massachusetts, United States - Inc-BW-H-28-O ...
CTGCTGCTGGCTGGTCATTTGGATATCTTTTGCCGCCGTGGCCACGCGGATGTTCCAGACACCGGAAAGCCGCTGGTATTCCATGAGCATGCGGTAATAGGCCATGATGCGTGAACCGCGGTCCTGGTCGGTCGTTCTGGCGCCGTTCAGCCGCTGTTTTAAGGAACTCAAAGCATTGGTGTACCAGCTGTAAAACCCCTGCGAGACCAGCTCAGCGCTGACCTGGGGCGACAACGGGCCCAGCAGCGTTGCCGCCGAATAATTGAGCAGGGGTTGGAACTGCTGGTTATAGTAAAGCAGCCATAGCGGGTCGGCATCGGATAACAGCCCGGATTGGTTGGCAATGTTGAGCAGCGCGGTGTTCCTCGCCGTATCGGATTGCAGTTTGTAATGGTTATCGATGCTGTTTTGCGAACCCACCAGCGCCAGCCGCTGGGTTTGGGGGCCGGTTGAGGATAAGGGCCGGAGGTCGGTGTTATGGTAATTCGGGTCGAACAGGCCCCACACCAGCCAGTAATAGGGGTTGAGGTCGAGGAAGCCGGCATGAGGATAAAAGTCGTCCTGGTTCCATTGCAAAAAAACCATGCGCTGCTCCTGGTTAACGATCGCCTGATCGTAAACTTCTTCCTGGGCGAAGAGCCGTAAACTAAAAAGCAGGCAAAAGCCTGCAAGCAAAAATGTTTTCATGTTTTGTTAATAGGGGAAAAATGGAGGTAAAAAAATGGTGATAATTGACCGGTCAGGGATTGGCTTTTAAATACTTCGCATTGCCGATAATCTGCTGAACGAATAACTTGTCTTTATTAATAAAGGACTGGTAAGGATTGATGGAAGCGATCAGGCCGCGCTGCTGCGCCCAATACATAGCGCGCCAGGCGCCATAGGCCAGACTGTCCATAATTTCCAATTCCTGTGTGACTTTGCGCAGCAACTGGTCGCGGGCATTATAATCGGCCAGCACGTTGCCGCCTTCCTTCAGCACAAACCCGGAAACGTCGCTCACCAAAGCAACAGCGCGTACCTGCATTTGCTGCTCAATGTTTTGGGCAAACAACAAAAGGTAAGGCTGGGACTTCGCCAGGCCGAGGCATTGTTCCAGGTAGCTGATCATGTCGCTGATGGTTACGCTCATGTTCTTGACCGCTATACCGTCTTTGATCGCGGAATTTACATCGGACAGCGCGTTATAAATTATGGTTTGCGCCAGTACCACGGAACTCATGTTGATCCCGATATTTTCGAGGTTGGAATTGATCTTTGACAGATATTGATTGTGTGCCACTTCGGCGCTGTTGCGGGCTGCTCCGTTTTCCATAACGGCCGCGAAATGCTGGGGGTCGAAACGACTTGCTGGGCAGAACAAGGTAAAAGGTCAAAGGCGAAAGGCAAAAGGAGGAGCAGAAATTTCATTTTCATTATTTCAGGTACTTTGCGTTCTGTAAAATATTATTGATCATTTCCTTGTCCTGATCGACGAAGTTCTGGAAGGGGTTTAAGGCCTTCAGCACCGTAGCCAGGTTGTTGTATTGCAGCAGGGTCAGCATGTTCCCTGCTATTTCCTGTATCCGGCTCAGCTGGGAAATAACATAGTCGAACAATATCTTGCGGTCTGACGCTTTCATTTGGTTGATGTCGCCCAGCGACAGGGTTAGCCCCGCGACATAGCCCAGCAGGCTTTCTGCTTTTTCCGCAAACTCGATTTCTGTCTGGTAACCTAACGCGATCACCGCAGGGTTTTTTTCGGCCAACGCAACAATTTGGGATTGGTAGGAAACGATCTGTTTCACCATCGGCTCCGCCTCCAACCCGATATCTGCAATGGTGATGGCCGTACCCAGGGTATTGTAGCGCTGCTGGAGTGTGCGGTACATGTTTTTCATTTTATCGAGCAGGGTGAGGTTGGCCTTTTCGTTGGCTGTATTCACGGCCTGTTGGTCTCGGGCGGTCACCTGCTGTTTATGTTCGTCCTGCGATTCGGTGATGAGCTGGTGCGTGCCTACAATGTCGATGGTGCTTTCCTGCGCCAAACAAGGTGAAAGGTAAAAGGCGAAAGCTAAAAGGAGAAAGAATAACTTTTTCATTGCTTTAGATATTTTGCGTTGGTTAATACATCGTTGGCTATCCTCACATCCTCGTTCTTCCAGGTGGCCCAGGGATTGAGCGATTGCCAAATACCGTTCATTTTCGCCCAGTACATCGCGCGGTACATGCCATAAGAAATGCCGCGCAGGACGCGCAGTTCAGCGGCAATATGATTGAGCAGTTTGCCCCGTTCACCGCTGTCCATTAAATTCTTCGAACCGCCCTGCAAAACAAAAGCGCCGACATCCGTCGCCAATGCCACCGCCCTGGTTTCAAACTCCCGCGCCCCCTGTTCGGCGAACAACAACAGTACCGGGTCTGATTGCGCCAGCGCTTCCGCCTGTTCGACGTCGCTGACGATATCCTCACCGCAATCGCCAATATCCTTGATGGTTTCCAGGTTGCTGATAACGGATGCGACCTGGCTCAAGCCTTTATAAATGTCGTTTTGCAGCGTGTTGACAATGGTCAGCTGGCCGGTGATCGCCATTTGGCCCTTCGAAATGAGGCTTAAATTATTATTGGTGGTGTTGAGCTGGCTGTTGATCACGCCGGCATTGACCGCTATAGCAGCAGAGGTGGTCGGGTCGACGACCAGTTCCTGTCCAAAGCAAAAAACGGAAAGACTAAAGCAAAAAGCTAAGAGAATAAAGGATTTCATTAAGATGATTTTTATAGGTTTAACAATAAGGGCGTTCCGGCCTTGTTGACGCGATTGATCAGCTCAGGCAGCGGCAGTTGCAGCTGTTTCATCGTCTTTACCATTCCGTCGAGGCCTTGGGGATAGGAGCCGTAATGATGCGCGTAAATTTCAACTGCCGACTTCTCCGGCTTTTCAGTTGAAAAGGTAAGGTACTGTTCCATCGCTACCTCGACACCATAGACTTCGCCGGTGGAACCGCGTCGGATATACACTTCCTTGAAGCGCCCGCGCCCTTCTGTATTATCCAGTTGGTTGATCGAGAATATCTTGCGGCACTCGGTTTCGTTAATGGATAGCAGCGCCGCGATCTCGGTGTAATTGTCTTTGAACTTGCTCTGATCCAGCAGGATCACCGTGTCGGAATTGCTGATGATGCTGTCCTTGACAATCGGGTTGCCGATGATATCGCCCAGTTCCTGCGTGACCTCGATGATCTCGCCCCAGAATTTTCTAACGGTTTTGTTGAGGTAAAGCAGGAAATTGGCCATGATGGGGCTGGCAAGCGCTTTCCAGGCCTCCTCCAGCACCAAAGCTTTGCGCTGTGATTTACGCAGGCGCATCTTCTGGATAAAGACATCCATAATGATCACCGTGACAATAGGAAACAGGATCTTCGAGTCCTTCAGGTTATCGATCTCAAAGACGATAAAGCGTTCGCTGAACAATGAATCATCCACTGCCTGGTTCAGGATCAGGCCAAATTCGCCGCCTTTATAAAACTTTTTGAGCACATAGCGGAACTCATCCAGGTCAAAAGGAATTTTCTCCTCGTTTTTGATCTCCGGTATTTTTTCCAGCGCGAATTCATAAAAGGTGTCAAACTTCAACTCACCTTTTTCGGCAAAAAACTTGAGGTAGTAAGCAGAGATGACCCCGGAAATGACATCGCGTTCGACCGGGTTAAACGTACCGTCAACGCCTTTCCACAACAGGCCGATCAGCGTCCCCAGGAATTCTTTTTTCTCGATATTGTATTCCGCCTCCGTGATCTGGAAGGGGTTCATCGTGATCGGGTACTCGTCCGAATAGGTGATGTACTGGCCGTTGTAATAGGAACACAGCCCCGAATAAGAATGGCCGGTATCGACAATCACCATATCCATGTTATAGCCCATGTACTGCTGGATCAGCGCATTCATAAAGAAACTTTTGCCCGAACCGCTGGGGCCTAAGACGAATTTATTGCGGTTGTTGATGCGGTTTGTCCGCATCGGCAGATCGGAGGGGTCAAAACCCACCGGCACGCCCTGGCGGTCGGTAAAGCGGATCAAAAAGTCCGAAGGCTCATCGACGGGCATAGATTCCTTCAGAAAAAAGCAAAGCGCGGCATCGCAGGTGGTCTGGAACCAGTCGTAGTCTTTGATCTCCACGCCATTGCCCGGCAGGGTTGCCCGGAATAGCTCCAGCTGGTTATAGGCGTTCTTGCTGACGATCACGCCCAACTGGAATAAGGCGCTTTCGATATAATTGCAGGCTTTCTGCAGGCTGTCATTTTTCGCGGTGACCAGGATGTTGAAATGGCAGTTAACCAAAAGCTGGCTTTCACGGGCCACATCGTTCAACAACAGGTCGATGTCCTCCACGCACAGGTCATTGGCTGGGTCGGGTATGCCGGAATGCTTCTTTTTCTTGGCTTCCAGCTTGCGCAAAGCGCCTACCTGCGATGGGATTTCGATGACCTGGTTAAAGACGATCACCTCAAAATCCGGCACATTAAACAGGAATGCTAAAAAATCTACCGGGAAGCCGCGCAGCGCTTCTTTATCATTCAGCTCGATATGCGTCGCCACTTCGGGCGGCAGTTCGATCTCGTCGACATTCACCAGGTTGATGCTGCGCAGCGAACGTTCACCCATGCCGATGCCGTTATCATCCGGCTTGTAATTGTTGAGCGTGACCTGGCCGCTGAAATCCATGGCCAGCAGCTGCATGACCAGCAAATTGATCGCGCCTTCTTTTAACACTTCCGGCGAAGTTTTTGCGGCTTTCAGCAAGTCGAGCACTTTTCCAATGACCTGTTTAAAATCGCGCAGCGCCTTTGCATCAAAGACATAAAATGCCCCTTTTTTGACCTGCATGGTCAGGATAAGCCAAGTATCTACCTTCACATATTCACGCCCGGCGAAATGCTCGAAATATTTGCGCTGCAAATACTCGTCCGAGGTCTTTAGCGGGTAAACCGCCTTGCTTAGCACATCCAGCTTTTGCAGCAAATAGCCGTCGCCGACAATTTTGACGACATTGTTCATCAGCCGGTGGAAGTCGTCGTAGGCGCCGCCCGCAGCCGAGAAGCGGGTCACGGGGTTAAGCATGCGGATCACAATAGAGCATTCACCGCCTTCGCCGATCAGCATGTCCTGCTCGCCGGGCTGTACCCCGATATAGGGCAGTTTAAATACCTGGTGTTTGCGGGACATAACGATTCAGTTTTCTAAAGTTGAGCGGATGGATATAGATGCCCGAGGCGCAGGTTTTCTGGTGCAGGCCCTGTTTCTGCTTTGCGGCCACGTAGAGCAGACCGCCGACAACTGAACCGGCCAGCACGATGGCGCCAAACCACATATTGATCAGCGACATGGCCAGTGCACCAAGCACGAGACCGGCTAAGACTGCGCCGAGGCCCCAGTAAATAAATTTGCCTTTGAAGGATTTGTATATAAGGGGCCGTTGCAGCCCCTTATATACCTTGAATTTGCGCGCCATCAGCTGAGGCCAAAGAAAGCCTTGATCACCAGCGAGGAAACCATGAGAAACACGCAGGAACCTCCCCAGCCCATCAATTCTTTATTAATATCCTGATCACCGGAATTCCACTTGGAATAGACGCGGATCGCGCCGACCAGGCCGACGATACCGCCGATCACGAGCGTGATATTGGTCACGGGATCTACATAAGTTTTCAGGGTAGAGGTAGCAGTATTCAGGCCGGTTGTGCCGCTTTGAGCGAAAGCGGAAGACGCGCCAAGGGCAAGGACGACGGCGGTCGCCCACATTTTTTTGAGTTTGTTCATTTTAAATAATTAAGTTTTTGAAAAAAAGGGTGTTGATCAGAGACCGAACAGGGATTGTAAAAAGCTGCCGGCCAGCACCATAAAAAAAGCGGCAAACAGCCAGCCGGCCACGGCTTCGTCGATTCGCGGGTGGCCCATTTGCCAGTTGTGGTAAATGCGCAGCGCACCAACGATGCCAAAGATGGCGGCCAGCGCCAATGCGCAATCCATTGCCGAAAAAAAGGAGGAGGATAACGATTGCTGCGCCTGCTGCATTTCATCCAGTCCGGGTTGGGCGTTGACCCTTGATGCGAGCAGGCACAGGCAAACCGCTAAGATCTTCTTGTTCATACGAAACTGACGGGGCGGGTGTAAATGATCGATTCCTGTTTGGCCAGGTTAAAGAAGTCACGGAGGCTCACGCCGCCCGTGGCGGTGATGCCGGAACGCGGCCGGTCGGCTGTCTTAGGAACAGCGCCAGGCAGCACACCCTCATCCGGTTCATGCTGCAATTGTTTGGGCTGTACCGTTTCGGAAAAAGTCAGTTCGCCGGAACCGGCATTCGCTGCCGGAACGCGTTTGCTTGCGGCAACATCAAGCAGGATGACCACCAGGTAATACAGCAGGTATAGCCCGGCCACCCAAATGGAAAAGTGTAACCAGTTCATTCGTCAAGTTTTTGAAAGAATTGTTTGATGATTGTTTTTAATTCGGGGTGCGCCTTCAGCAGGTAGTCGACTGAAAAGGCGACCAGGCGGGTGACATCAATACCGGCCGCCAGCTTGAGCTGGTTCATAGTCTGCACGGTGCTGCTGTCGAAACGGGCGTGTACCAGGCTTTTGTGATCGCTGTTGTCGTAATCGCGGATCGCCTGCAGGATGTCGGGTACGGCAGGCGGCGCATGGCTTTTCGGGGTGACTTTCTTGACCGGCGCTTCGGTCTCCTTAATCTTGCTGCGCATCTGGTCGACCAGGGTTTTGATTTCGCTCATAGGTTTGTTCCAAGTGTTTTTTATAGATGTGGTCAAAGACGGGCAGCAGCAACGGATTGACCGAGTCCGGGGTTTGATAGGTGTTCGCCCGCTGGAAGTCGATGCGGTCGGGAATGGCCTGGGTCACCTCGCCTAAAAGCGTCAGCTGCTCATTGACATCCGATTGTATCTCGTATTTCACATTCGCCTTGATGCGGTTCGGCACGTAAATGATGGTGATGGCCGGTTTGATCCGTTTAAGCACAAGCGAAAAGAACACGGTCGATTCAAAGCTGAACTCATCATAGCTGAAAGGACAAATCGCCAGGTCGGCGGCTTTAAACACTTCGATCAGCCCATCGTCGTCCAGTTTGCCGGGCAGATCGATTAAAAACAATATCTCCGGGTTGTCCTTCAATTCCTTTTTCCGCTTGGCAAACTGCTCCAGCGCCAGCGCATGAACGGCATAGGGTTCGGCGTTTTCCAGTACCTTGGCCCGCTCGAATTTCTGCGCCAGCGATTGCTGGTAATCCATGTCGATGACCGTTACCGGCTTTTGCCGCGCCTGCGTCAGGTAGTTGGCGAGCAGGAGCGTAAGCGTACTTTTTCCCGCGCCGCCCTTTTGGTTGCCGATGATAATGACCATAAAAAAGAATTGATTGTGTTACCTGTTATTGGATCGTGGTTTGCCTTTGCGTTTTCGGCGGTGAATAGCCTCGTCATCAACGTCTGAAGAGATATTAATGCCCGGTACATATGCCTGATGCTGAAACCCGTTATCGTTTTCTGCCCACTGGCTGTAGCACTCGACGAGGTGATGGTACTCGTCGTCATTGAGCAAATCGGCAATGTCGATAAACACCCGCGCACCGGGATCTGACAATGTATAGCTGTCGCCCTGGTGAATGATGGTCAGCCCCAGGTGCTGCAGGCCTTGTACCATATCCGGGTAATTATTCAGCGCTGCTTTCAGCATCGCTCCATAATATTGCCGGTTGCTTTCATCGAGTTGCTGTAATTTTTCAGCGGCGATCTTTTTATCATACGCTTGTTCGTCGAAATACTTCTTGCCCACGGGCACGCTGAGCAATTCCTTTAACGCCAAGACCTCACCACCTTTGACCACCATTTTTGTCGCATGGTCGATGATCGTGTAGCCATAAGGCGGCTTGTCGCTGGAAGCATGGTACACCAATTCCACACCCAGCTTTTCTTTCAGGCAGGCCGTAAATTCCGACGTAAAGCCTTTAGTGATTTTGGCATAAGCGCCCGGCAATGCTGTGGTGTTTGGTACTAATGTGGTATCGTACTGCGCAGCGTGCTTATGAAAAATGGCCTTGAGTTGTTTAAGCCTTGCGCTGTTATCCTGCTTGCGCAAACGCTGTCCAATCGCGGCTAAGCTGACTTCACCTTGCTGAATACCAAATTTCATCACATCCAGCTTGTCACCTGCTTCGCGTAAAACATAGCCCCGGCTTTCCAAAATCATCATGAATTGGGCCTTTGTGGAGAATGAATAAGTCAAGGCTTTTTCAATATCCTGCTTTGCGCTATGCTTTTCATCCAGCCCCAAGATGTTGTTCAGGTGCTGTGAACCGCGTATCTTTTCAAAGGCGCTGCTAATCTTTTTGCCTTGCCTGTCCACCCGCGTCGTGACGATGTGGACGTGATTGTTTATCGTGTCGGAATGAAAAATGATGAGATAGGGCTGGTCGTCATAGCCCATTTTCTTTAGCCATTGCGTCGCTATTTCCGTTAAGGCATATTTGTCATGTTCCCGGCCTTTGGTAGAAATAACCGCGTGAAACTGCGGATAGCTGACACGCTTATTAACGGCCGAAACTGCTTTTAAATGGTTTTTGTAATCTTCCGGGTGCAGTACGCCTAAAGCGTTTAATACGCCAAATCCCGAAACCTTCATCAGCTCTCCCTTGCCGGAGTCGACTTTGTTGGTGTTATACCTGACGCCGCTGAAGGTCGCCGAACTGGAAAGGATTTTGACGATCATACGTAACCAAATAGCATTATATCATTTCAGCGCTGTAGCTTTATAGCCTGCGAACTCAATAACTGTAGAACTTTAGAGCGAGGAAGCAGCATAACCGGCTAACACTATTGCAGCGTAGCGCGCTAACTTCATAGCAGTGTAACTTTAGATCGTCCTACCTGTATAGCTTTATAACATGGTAACCCGCTAACTTCATTTCGATAGATCGTTATATCAACTCCCCAGCAGCTTGAGTACTTTACGCAAGGCTATACTCAATTCTTTTTGCAGACCCAGGTGCGTTTCAAATAAGAGGTTAAAGCGTTCAACCACCATTGGCGACAGGATACTGCGTTTATTGAGGATATTGGCATAGCGCGCCAGTTGGTTAATGTTATTCCCCGACCGCGCCAATTCCAGCCCGATGCTATCAAGCGCCCTAAGCATTTCCTTTGCGTTCACCAGGACAGCAGGTGCGTTGTTCAATACGCCTCGCCTGACCAAATCCGTTTTGTGGACACCTAATTCCTTTTCGAGCGCCAGCACCACCTTATATTCTTCTTCGGTAAACCGCGCATCGATCTTTTTGCTGCGCTTACCCTCCAGTAACACCGGCCTGCCTTTCAATATGCGTTTGGTCATAAGAGGGGACGAGTTGCGAGTTCCCGATACTCCCCGGTTGTCCCGCGCAGCGAATGAGGGACGTCGCGTGAGCGGTGCCCGATTGAGCGGAGCGGGACGTCCGGGGCAAGAATCCGTTGGCGGACAAAAATTGAGCACAGCGGTTTTTTGTCGGACAAAAGGACTTCTTGCCGTAGAAATGCCGAAAAGATAACTTTGTAACAGCGACATGCAAAAAACCAGGTGTTAGCGTGTTATATGGTTAGCTTGCTGTAATAAACCGGCGCGCAGCTTGTCGTTATAATCCTTGTGGCCGTGATATATAGCGGAATGGTCAACGGATTGGGGAACGGCTTTGATGAGTTCCAGCGTGGCGCTGTGGCCGGCTTTGTCGCGGTCAAAATAGATATTTACTTCGCTGTATTCGCGCGCTTTGGTAATGCCCATGGGTAAGAGTGCAACAGAGTTAAGCACGACGACGCTGTCCGTCGCTTCCGGGTTTTCGGTGAGCCAGCTGAGGTAATCCATATAGCCTTCAAAGAGGGAAAGCCTGTGGTCACTACCGGGTATAAAGCTGATGGCTTTGTGGCCTAAGCAACTCTGGAAATATGGATTGCGGATTTCCCAGACGCCCTGCTCGTTCTGCCACCCGGCTGAAAAGAAATATTTGCGGAGTTTCTTTTGGTCTTCAACAAAATAGTACACTTCTTTCAACCTGCCCTGCGCGGCCTGCCAGATACCGCGGTGATGCAGGTAATCGGTGATGGCTGGGTTGTTGCCCAATTCCTTGATGTCTTCGACTTTGTAATTGGGTATTTTGACGGCGCTGCGCTTGCGTCTTTCCTCCTGCCGGGGCACGCTGGTGCCGCAAACGGCTGCGATCTTTTCGAGTGTTTCGGGGAAAGTTAATTTCCAGTGGGCAAGGGCAAAATCGATGACATTGCCGCCCTTACCTAAGCCCTGGTCATACCAAACCCCTAACTCGTCACAGACAAAAAAAGAAGGTTTGGTTTCCTCATGGAGCATGCTGAAATATTTGTGCTCTTTGCCGTGCTTTTTTACCGGCTCGTGGCCGAGGCGGGATAGCAGGTCGACGATAGAAATACTGTCTTTGATCTCTTTTGCGGTCATCATAGTTGTAAGTGTTGGAGTAAGAAGCGGGCTTTGACGATCAGTTCCAGTTCGAGCCGGTCGATGCGCCAGGCGGCGGAATGGTCGCCGTCCTTGCGGGTCGTCAACAGCCCTTCATTTAGCCAGCACTCTATATTTTTGCGCCCATGCAGGCGGAATGCCTGTGCTTTTGTGATATAGGGTTTGATTTTGCCTGTCTTTATCAAGGCGATCATTGCGCCGAGTTCCGCGCCTGTCTGAAGCAAAAGTTGACGTTCCATACCAAATAAAAAAGGGGAGGCCGGTGATGGCTTCCCCTTTGTATAGTGTCGAGACTACTCACGTTCTATCCTACGATAGAGGCTCCCGCCTGCCCAGGCGCGTTCGCTATCTTGATACGATCTCAGCTTCGCCTGATTCCCCGTTGCTAAGGGGGTAATGCTTCGTCTCCCGATGTCAAATAACGTTCGTTACCGCTCTGCCACTGACAGATAGGTTACCCGGTTGCTGGAGGCAGCTACCTGCGCCAGCTTTGCCGGATCAAAATGTTTGTTGCTGATTTGGATGAGGCCTTCCTGTAGCCAGCGGTCGATATTGCTCCGGCCATATTGCCGGTAGGCCGCCGCTTTGGTGATGCCTGCCGGCAGAAACCCACAGGCGGCAAGCGCTTTTTCAGCGCCCGCTGTAGCGGTAATTCTTAAGGTGGAAATCAGTTCGGTGGTCCTCATGTTGTTCCGGGCTTATGCTGTTGCATTGCCCGGAACAAAGGTTGAGTTTGGAGGAGAGGGGATTTGGTTGGTAACGTCCTCACCAACCTACGATTTATTGGAACGGCGTTTCTGCCTGTTCAAACTTCGCTCATTATCAAGGCGTTTGTTAATCTCGCTGATCGCCAGATCAAGGTACTTAGTCGGGCTGATGCTTTTGCGCCGGGCAATGTCCTGCCACCTACGATTGGGGTCTCCGATATGCACGCCAAAGATTTCTTCGAGCCAGCGGGTGATCTCGGCCATGGATGCCTGGCCGTCGTTGATTTGATTGGTGAGCCAAATACCGTAAGCAATTTCTACCAGGTTTATGGTATCGCCCGTCCAGCGCAGCTTTGGTGCGGACTTGCCGGTCCGTTCGGCTGCACGGCTTTCGCCATATAAAACGGTCAGTTTATCAAGCAGCCAGTCCTGCAAATGCTGGTAAGCGATGAATTTGGCAAACAAATAATCGAGCGGGGTGGAAAAGCCAGGCAAAGGATCAGCCATCTCCAGTACCGGTACGTCGCCCGGCTTGCCATCTCGGGTGAAATATTGTTCGTCCAGTTCGCGTGCGCCGGTTCGGAAATACTGGTAATGAAAGGCGTGCGTGCGGAAAAATCGGAACAGGTAAAGCAATTCCTGCTCGTAATAGGCTTTGAGCATCTGCATCGTACCCGCAGGCGCATTCACCGTGATCACGTAAAAATCCACTTCGAAAATTTGCAGCGCGTAAAATGCTGGTTTCACGAACTTAAAAAAATGGGTTTCTGCTTCAACTGCGGGAAAACCGTGTTCCAGCGCATCTGCTTTCAATTGGTGTATGGCATCGCTCGTCATTTGCAAGGCCCGTTTCAAGCGGTCTATTGGCGTTATCGTTTCGTTATCGAGCAATGCGATTTCCGTCCGCAGTCCGGCAAGCCATTGCTCATATTGGGTTGGTTTCATGATTTTAATAATTGAAGTTCCTGTTCGGTTATTTCAAAGCGCAACTGCCGGGTTACCCAATCGGCAATAGGTGTAGCTGCCAGTTCCGGAAACCGGCCTGCTGAAATGAACCAAAGTGTTATAAATTGTTCCTTGTTATTCCAGGCGAGCTGCCGCCTGACTGTATTGACGGCGAGTTCGCGTAACACCTTTTGCAGCAAAACTTGCTGCGCATAGGGCAGAGCCAGTTCACGGCAAGCCTGCCGGTATACCTGGCTGAGACGGTTCATAAGTTGAACTCCTTTTTGATATCAGCCCAAACATTCAGCACTTCGTCCAGATGTGCCCGTTCATGCAGAGCGGTGACGCCCATGCGAATACGCGCATCTTTGAGCGACACGGCTGGATAATTGATCTGGTTGGCGTAAACGCCTTTTTGTAGTAGGGCATGGCATATCTTCGCGTTCTTGATTTTATCACCGATACGCACCGGGAAAATGGCCGATTGGGTATTGTCAATGTTGAGGCCGAGGCTTAACAGGCCGTGCCGGAAATAATCGATATTCGTACGCAGGATACCCATCCACAATGGTTCCTCGTCAATGAGTTCAATCGCCTTTATGATAGACATTGCGGCCGGCGTGGAACTGGCTGAAAACAAATGCTGCTTGCTCTGGTATTTTAAATAGTTGACTATTTCTTCGCTTGCAACCACATACCCGCCGACATGGGCGAAGGTCTTGCTGAAAGTCCCGGTAATTAAGTCAATATCTTCCCAGGCGTTGCAGGTTTCAACCAAGCCGCGGCCAGTCCTTCCGATAACACCTGTTCCGTGCGCGTCATCAATCATAAGCCTGGCGCCGTACTTTTTGCATAAAGCAATAATTTCTTTTAATGGCGCCAGGTCGCCATCCTGCGAATACACGCCGTCGATGATCACCAATACCAATGGGTGTTTTCCTTTGGATAATTTGAGTACACGTTCGTAGGCGTCGAGGTCATTGTGCTTCACTGTTTTGCGGTTGAACATTTGGCAGCCTTCCATCACGCTGGTATGAACGCCTGCGTCCAATATCACCAGGTCGTCTTTCGTCAAAATACATTGCAGGGACGCGCTGTTGGACGTATAACCTGTCGTATAGATGATGGCATGTTCTTTCCGGAAAAACCCTGCGATCTTCCGTTCCAGCGTTTCGTGGTAATCGTAATGACCGCCGATCGCCGGCGATGCGCCGGCGCCTGAACCGTATTTCATAATTCCTTCAATCGCAGCTTTCGTAACGGCGGGATGCTGGCTAAATCCGAGGTAGTCATTGGACACTAAACTGATTAGTTTTTTACCGTTCATCTCAACAACAGGGCCGCAACCCGATGTCGTGACGAGGCGGTAATTCAATTGTCCTTTTGCGGTTTGATCGTTGAGGTAAGGCTGGAAAAGCTTTGCCCGTGTCCAGGCGTCCATTCCGGGAATATATTCGAAGTCCCGGAAGCTTTTTGCGTCAAAATTGTTATCCATATCTTTTTGATTTGTTGAGGCAAAAGACGCCTCGTGGCAAATCAAAAAAGAGTGTATACACCCAAAATACACCCCCTATGGAAATGGGCTTTTATTTTTTCGCTAAGGGGAACAACTTTAAATAAGAATGACTGATCGTGGTATCTCCGGGTTCGCGCCAGTCGACTGTAAGCGTATACGCCGTCTTTTGCGGTACGGGCAGGGTGCGGTCGAAGTGATCGTTCTGGGTGACCTGCGTCAAGACCTCCGATAAGACGGTTGTACCTGACTTTATGGTCAGCCTGACCACCGTCTTTGAGGGGAGGTCGCCCGAAACCAGGAGCTTGTCACCGGTGGGAATAACAGCAATCAATTGTTTCGTATCTTTCCGTTCATGGGTAAAATTGGCATAAGTAAGCGCGAAGGTCAAAGACAGGCCTGCTGCAAAAAAAATGACCAGGGAAGCCCATAAACGCCTTCTTTTATTGATGATGGTTTCGGTATAATAATTCATGACCTGGGCCGGTACCCTGGGGTCTACACCTTTTAGCGTCATTTCCGGCATTTGCGCCCATAGCGCCGACATATAAGAAAAGATCAGCAAGGGGATCGGAAGTACAAGCAAAACAATGATTCCCGCGCTTTCGTCCAGTTTTTTAATGCCTGCGCCGATGGCGAAAGCCGTCGTGTACAGGGTCCAGAAAGTCGCTACCAGGGTGCTGATCTTCCCCGCGGCGTCGTTGAGATTTTGGGCGGCATTGTCCACCTGCTTTTTGGCATAAGCCAGCCAATAGTATTGATCTACAATATCCATGGTCTAAATTTTAACGGGAACATCATAAGAATTTGTATGGGGGCCGGTGGCCGTATTATCGCAGGTCAGAAAGATGATTTCTGTACTGTTAAACCTGTTTGCCCGGTCTTCAACAATCTTCGAGACGGCTTTTTCAAAGTGCGGTAAGGGGATGGTTTCCGCCATCAGTTTGTCCGCGCCTTCAAAAGCAGTGGAAAATAAACTAAGCGGAACCGTTTGCGGCTGGTAATCGACATGGCCGGGACAGCCGGTGGTTTTACATTGTATCTGCATATCAGTTGACAACAATTGGAATGGTGGTGTGTATTTTCGTGTTTTGTGTTAAGGAGACGGTAATGTATATCGTTCCCATATAGGGCGAGTTGCCTGTAGTAAATGATACCGAGGCTGTCCCCGTTGCACTGCTCAGCGTACCATTGCTGAAAACGCCTATTGTGTTTCCGGAACTGTCCATCGCGTTGTAACTCAAAGCAAGACCGGCACTCACCGTGCCCGTAGGCCTGGCCAGCGTGATGGAGATCGGCAAAGTATTGGCATAACCGGCGGTAAGTGTCGGCGCGGCGGACAAAAGGATGGTATCCGGCAGCGCCTGCACGAAGGTGACCGTGACGTTCTGCGTCACGTTATTGCTCGTCAGCGCGACATGCACCGGGGCGGCCACCGTGCTTTTCAGATAAGCCGCGACATTGCCGTTGGGATCCGCGGACACCGTGACGTTTTCCGTTCCGTTCCCGAAAGTTCCGCCGTCGGCGGCGAAGGCCACGGTTTGCGGCCTGATCAACAGGTTGGCATTGACGACAGCGCTGATCATGATGGTGCTCACGCCGTCGGCCGGCGCAGTACCGCTCACCGGGTTTAGGGTAAAGATCGTCGCGGGGTTCGGCGTGACGAAATTAACGGTCACTACCTGCGTCACGCCGTTATTCGTCAGCAAAACATGTACCGGCCCGACAACGGTGTTTTTGAGGTAGGCCGCTACCCGGCCGGTTGAATCCGCAGTCAGGGTTACCGTGGCCGTGCCGTTGCCAAAGGTACCGCCGTCAGCCGTAAATACGACACTTTGCGTCGTGATGAGCAGGTTTTTGTTCACCACGGCGCTGATCATGACGGTCGTTACGCCATCGGCCGGCGTACTGGCAGCCACAGGGTTAACGGTAAAGACTTTAGAGGGCGGCGGGGCGATGAAATCGACCGTCTTGGATGCGATGTAGGTGGTCTCGACAGTAGCCCTCACAGTGGCGATGCCGACAACCGCGCTTTTGACCAGCGTAGCGGCATTCCCGTTCTGGTCGGCATTGATCGTGATGCTCGCCGTTCCGCTTGTAAAGGTGCCGTAATCCGTCGTGAAGGTAATGGCGCGTTTGTCCGGGTCGGAATTGGGGTTAATGTGGGCGGTTACGCGCACGGAGTCGTATCCGTCCGCCACTACGGTATCTGGTCCGGGCGGGGTAAAAACGATAGCGCTTGACCAGTCAGGCTGCGTCTGTTTGCAGGACACGAGCATCAAAATGCCGGCGACCAAAAGACCAGGGATGGCGGCTATTTTCATGATACGGTTACCCGGCAAAGTTTTGAATTAGAAGATAAACCTATGGTGTCCTGGACAAAAACCGTGATCGTAATGGTTTCAACCGCACCTTGGGGATCGTCTTTTACAATTTTGACCTGGAAAGGCACATCCAGGGGGGAATTGTCCAACGTTTTTGATTTGTCCGTTACGAGCTTCGGCGCTCCCGCATCGCTTGGATCGAAGTGGCTATGGAAAACGGCACCGATGGTATAGGTGATCAAAAGCGGTGCCCCGACGTCGCCGGTTACCTGGAAATCGAAGGTCACCGGGTCGCCCGAGTTGATGTTTGCCGGCGTTGCTGTGAGGTTGTTGATTTGAATGAATGGCATATGGATTGGATTTATTGGGTGGTTTGCGTTGGTGTAAAGAGGTTGTTTAATGCAGTTTTGATTCGAAGATCGAAGGATATAGAGACAAATCCTGTCCTTGCGATCTGCTGGTTGGTATTCAGCGGGTTCGGGTCCAGCTTGCTGTACCAAAGGGCACCACCGCTGATGCGTATCCAGTCGTTAAGCCGGACGCCCAGGCCGGTCATGATATTGAAAGTATTGCCGAACAGGTCGCTGCGGACGTTAGCCCGGGCAATGCTGGCCACTGAAACGCCGATGACAAGGGAAACGCGTTTACCGAACTGACCCTCATCGCTCCATTTGAGGTGTGCATTGGTATTGATCGGGCGAAAGTAAATATTGGTCCCGACGTAGGGCGCCACCTTGTCTATACCCGGCATGAGGGCTATGCCAAGGTCGGCACAGACATAGCTGGAAGTCCTGGTTACGAAGTCGCCGTTCACGTTGGTGTCTGAAATGGTGAGTTCGTTGTAAAGGGCGGTGGACACGGCGTCAATAAATGTACCCAATTGATCGGAACTTACCGAAGCGGCTTTCTTCAGGTCGAGGCCATATTGTGTAATCGCGTCGGCCAGGTCATCTGCATTTTCAGTTACCCTTCTCCGCAGCAGGGTGAAGTCCGGGGAGTTGAGTGTAACCCCGTTAATGGCGGCATCGACCGCATTGCAGGCATCGGTAAAGGGCTTACTCTGCAAAGGGTCGATCGCCTGGTCGCTCGTCGGTAAATTATAAACCGCGGCGATAGTGTTCTTTGTCGCTTGTAATTGCTTCAAGTTATTCTGTCTATTGGCATCCGAGCCATTCTTCTGGTAGTCATCGATGAAACTTGAGACGAGGTCGTAAATATGGCGGAGGGTCTCGATCTCTTTTTGGGCATTGTCACGATCGTTTCTGGCGATGTCATTCGCAAAGGCGATCGTGGAAATCGCCTTGAAGAGCTTCTGGTAATTGGCCGGATCTACGTTTTGCTGATCTATGTGAAGAGCAGCTGCCAGGAGGTGGGTGTTCATTTTCTTGATCAGGTCCGCCGTTATTTTGGAGATTCCGGCGGCGTCGAACTGAAATGTCCCGCCTGTAGACATTGTTTTAAGTTCCGGGAGGATCAGCGGCTGGGCGAAAGAAACCAATGCTGTTTTTTCCGTGGGCGTCAGCATCCGGTCATAAAAAAATGAAAAGGTGTAATCTGTGTTTGGCTCGAGCGGCGGCACGTCAAACCAGTACAGGTTGCTGGTGCCCTTGTTAATCCAGGTCTGTAAATGAGTCCAATGCGCCGCTTTGAACGCTTCGTCTCTTTCTTTGGATGTTTTTGGCAAGGGGTTCGGTGGGGGTGCCCCTTTCTGGGCGATATAATAGCAATCGACGCTGATGAGGTCGGCTACGGTTATCTTTTCGTTCTGCCCGCCGCCGCCTGCGATCTTAAAAGGAATATCAAAGGGTAGCGGGTTGCCGCTAAAGTTGTTCAGATCGAGGCTGATGCCGATCACCGGGGCGGTCGGCGTAGATACGATGGTAACCGGCGGGGTTGTGTTGTTGGGCGCGGCGTTGCCATTATTCTGCCCGCTCTGCTGTGGCGTTTGTTTGGCTGCGCCGGTATTGCCCGTCTGCGCGGTTGCCGTCAGTGAAAATATGCAAAACGCAAATAGCAGGAAGTAATATAGTTTCATGTGACTCGATAAAGGTTAGTTGCACAACGGAACGCTTTCCGTTGATCGATATTAGATGGTATAAATATACAAAAAAATCGTAAAAGTAAATAGTTTTGATATTTTTTGGCTTTAAAATAATCGTTGTTAAAATCCCTATCCACAGGTATTTAGGCTGAGGCTATCCCAAATACCTCCTCACATCCTCCAGCATGGCTTGCAAAAGCTTTTCGATAGCTATAATGATTTCCTTGTCTTTGACATAAAACCTGCTGAAGATAGAAGTGGCCTGAAATTCATCTTTACCAACTGACGAGCAACTCGCCGCGATTTGTTCGGATAATTTCTCCAGCGTCAGTTTACCGAACACCTTATGATCCCATAATAATTTAAAGAAGAACGCGATCATTTCAATATTCCATTTAAACTCAAATTTCGACCAGGGCCTCTCCTTCTCATGCGTCTCCACAAAATCCATTTCCTCCCCTATCCATTTGATCAGCCGGGTGCAGACCGTATTTGCGTGTGCGTCATAGGATGGCATGCCAACCTGCGTATCCTGCAAGACCAGCTTTTCGCATAAGGCATATTCCGTCAGGCGTTTTTGTTTCCCGGCGATCTTATCGGTCCGTTCCTGGATATACTTTTTACAATAGATATAAAACCGGTCGTCGTTGAAGTCGCGGCCGATCAGTAAAGACATGAGCGCCTCCGTTTTGCTGTTGCAATCGGCGTTCTCCCAATCCATGATGGCTAATTTGGCCTGGTAGCCGCGGAGCCAGGTAAAGTCCTGCCAGTAAAGTATTTCCTTTGCCTCGATAAACCGGAGAAACGGAATAGCAGCGATGGGGATCAGCTTTTCATCAATGCCGTTTTGCGCCATCAGGCCACGCTGACCGTCCCAGCTTTCCTTTATGACGGGTTTTTGCATCGCGATAAATGCTTTGGACAGTTTCAGGTTGGGCCTGATGTCATTGGGTATCACTTCCCGGATGGCAGCCACGAGGTCGATCAGTTCTTCGACGTCTGGTGTGATGGTTTCATAGATGTCAAAGAGGATGTCGCAGATGTTGACGAGTTTGCTGAGGGTATTGAAATGGAAAGTGTCGCGCTGGGTAAAGTTTTCGATAGCGGCCAGGTGGCCGATGATGGCTTTTTCCAGTCTTTTGGTTTCGGTTAACAGGTGATGATTAGGTTTTGTAGCATGTTGTTGCGTTTCCCTTTTATTCGCGGCGATTTCTTCCGCGATGGATTTGAGGTAATCGGTTTCTGTGTTCATGTCTTTCGTTATTAGGTTCAGTAAATCGCATGGAAATAAAACAAGCCCTGTTTAGCAAGGAAAATGGATTCCGGGAAATGGAGGGGGTGTTTGGATGACCGGGCGACGTTATTTGATTAATAACGCGGGACATGCAAAACCAAGACACAGGGCTTAGGACCCCACCAAGGAAATGCAAGCCCGCGTTAAAGCAGGCGTTGCACTTGATTTCCTTGGTGTAAAAATTCCTAAGTTTCGTGTCTCGGAATCGAAGTGAAACGTATATCGTTCTATATATTCAAATAATGTCTTTCTGTGTCGTGTCTTATTTTTTAGTTATACAAATATAGGATTTTCGGTCCTGTTAATAAATTCTCATTTTATCGATCCGCCAAATTGCTGATCCACCGGCTACACTCAGGTGCCATTTTTTATTTGTTTCATATGGTTAGTTTAAAAGTTCCTGGTTCGTTTTGTATCCGTTAACTTCAAACCTCGTAATCGGATTTTCCGTGCCGCACCCATAAGCCGCGAAGGTTTTGAATCCCATTTGCATAAAAGGATGGTCTATTTTTTTGACACCCGGAATTTTATTTAAGCGTATGAGGAACTCCTCGTAAGATTTCTGGTCGATAACCCCGATAAACAGGATAAAGCTGGCTTGACCGGCCAGCCGGTGCGCCAATTTAATCTCCCTGAATTTACCTGCCACTGCTTCAAACGCGGCGATCTGCCGGGTGTCGTTCGTTTCCATTGTTACCCGTAACACCTCCCGGACAGCATGGATATGCTTTAGCCAATTTTCGCTCATTTTTTATCTTAGTCGTTGTTTAATTGGTTTAAAGGACAGGTCATCATCGACCCGGGACATGATACCGGCGCGCATCTGGTCAAGGAGATAGGTCGGGCTTATCCGTTTACGGTTCCTGATGGCTGTGAATTTCCGCCAAACCTTACTCAACTCTACCTGGAACACATCTTCCATTAAGCGGGTAATGTCCTTTAGGGTTGCCTGCCCGTAGTTGAGCTGACCGGTATAATACAAGCCGTAGATCAGCTCAACCAGGCTGGTCACATGGCCGGTCCATTGTAAACGCATACCCGTAAAGGGTAATTGCCAGGTATCCAGTATGCTTAAATTGCCCAGCTCCTGGATTCGATGCAGGAGTTGTTCCCGCATTCTTTCATATGCTAAAAACCGGGCGAACAGGTCGCTTACTTCGGTACTGAATGCCGGGTCGGTCAGCGGCAGGTGGCGGGCGCTTTCCGCTGTTGCACCCCGTTGGAAATAAATATCATCTAACTCTGACAGGTTCAGTTGGTAATATTGGTAAATAGCATAATGGAAATGAAAAAACCGGTCGACGTGATGTAAGGCCTCTATATAATAATTCAAGAGCAGCCCGCCCTTGCTTTTGGGCCGGTTGGTTTCGAGTAAGAGCCATTCGCCGTAATAGACCTGTAAGCAGGCAAAGCGGGGCTTTAGGTTTTTCATAAACTTGATTTCTTCGCTTTGGTCTTCAAACCCAAGTTCCAGGACATCCGTGCGCATTTCGTTTAATATTCGCCGTATGAGGTCCTGTTGTCGTTGTAATTTCAGCAGCGCCGGATCTTCTGTAGATGCTATACGGTTTAGCGCCGAATCCATTTCACTATATTTTTCGGTTTCCCATTTCAGCCAGTGATCCTGCTGTACGGGGATATCGTTTGTGTTCATTACCTGTTGGTCCTTATTTTTACTGCTTTAAAAAAGCGCCGTCCCGTCTCTCAGCCCGGAAGCGGCGCCCAAACTAAACTAAAAAACTAAATCTAAAAGCGGCCCGCCTCGCCTGCAGCCGGCCATCTTCAATTAACATTTAACTGGATCATTATACGCTATGAAAAAACGATAAAGAACAAAAGCGAAATCTTTACGGCTTCTTCTTTTGCAGCCGGTCTATTATTTTTTGAACGACGCACGATATAGTATACATTACCACTGTTATGTCTAAGAGCTTTAACAGGTTCATCGTGGTTATTTTAACAGCAATTTTATTTTTTCTAACAAAGGCTTCCCGGCCGTACACCGGGAAACCGCTCTTTAAAAGTAATTTACTAATCCTCGCCCTCGCGGCAAGCTTTTCTACGGGCACCCGTCGAGGCGCCAGTCATTTTGCATTTTCTAAAGCATACCCCCGGCCGTACACCGGGGGTATCGTTTTTTAACAATTTAACTTATTTCAATCCTGCCCTCGCGGCAAGCTCTTTATTTCCATAAGCCCTCTTCCAAAATATAGGGGGTATAGAATTTGAATTCCTGTAGTACAAAGGAGGTCTGTACGTGTGCGACCTCGGGCAGGCTGCAGACCTGGTTCATCAGGAAATGATGGTATTCCTGGGCGCCGGGCTGGGCAATGTGCAGGATGAAGTCGCACACCCCGGAAAGCTGCATGCAGAGCTGGACTTCGGGCAAAGTGTTGACGTGCCGGACAAATCGGATCATGGCGGCCTGGCTGTGGTCGCTAAGGGTCACCTGCACGATGGCCAGCAAAGGCTTGCCTATCTTTTCGCGGTCGAGGATGGCGACATAGCGTTTGATAAAACCATCCTGCTGCAATTGCCGGATGCGCCGGAATACCGGCGTAGTGCTTTTATGCACGCGGCTGGCGATCTGGCTCAGTTCCAGTGTTGCATCCTGCTGCAGCAGGTTCAGTATCTTGATGTCTGTCGGGTCGAGCGTTCGGTTCATTTCCTTGTGTTAAAAGGTTGAAAGGTGTATTCGGCTGCATAGCTGCTATGCAGCCAGGCTAATGACCGATGACTCGTCCCCACCGATCAAACTGCTTTCTGCGATGACTCCAGTCTGGCTGAAACCAATGAGGTACGGCCCTTCCAGTTCGTTATACACCGTGCGAATCGCTGCATCGGTGCCATACTTAGCAATGAGCACGCCGTCCGGATAGGTATTTACGATCACGGCGCTGTATTTTTGTAATACCTGCATTTGTGGGCTTTCCAAAAAAGGCCGGGCCATTTTAAAGTACGCTGCGCGAACACAAAGCACCTGGTCGTAAGGCACGGCGTCGGCGGCAAAAACTTCGATAATGTTCTTCAATTTGGCCAGCAAAGGAGCTAAAGCTTTCTCGGATATCTCGACTTCCATAGTGACCAGCACGATGTCGGAAATGTCGGTTGATGCAGCACTCAAACTGATGATCGGGATCAACTTCTTGTTCAGTACGCCGGTCAGCAGGTGTAGCAGTCCTGGGCGGTCTTCTGCTTTGATCGTGAGCACGTAATTTGTTTTCATGGCATTTATTATTTAATGTTCGATTTCTAATTGACAGGCACGGTAAAGTTGAGCGTTTCGGGGCTGAGGCACTTTTGATGAGTGCAGGCCTGGTAGGTGATCGTGCCTTTAATTTCTTTTATCCCTGTTGCGATGGTTAACGATTGTACGAAGTCGACCTTCGCGGTATATTCATAATTCGTGATACCCGCTTCCTTTACGGTATAGCTTTCTTTTTTGCCGATTTCGGCAGGAAGACCGGAAAGTGTTAAGCCGGTCATTTTGGTGAAAATGATCCGGGCAGGGACGGCGACAGCGCCCTGTGGTTGTTGCTGGGCATAGATATGCCAGCCATCGTCGATGGTGGCCTGCAGGTGGACCTCATATTGCTGTCCCCTGATGTGTTTCAAGCCGTATGCCCAATGCACAGGGTTTTGGATGTAAGCACTCGACCAACCGAGTTGTTTTTTTGTACATAATTCATTATGGCTTGTCATTTATAATATAATTTGATTTTATTGCTCTGCGGAGATTTGTTCGTTGGCGTTTTTATTCCTGGCTTGTTTTTCAAGCGCCTTGATGGAAGTTAGGTCGCGGCGGTTTATTTCCTGCGGACTTAACATTGCGGTGAACTCATCAGCCGAAAGGTCATAGAATGCACAGATCCGAAGACCCGCCGAAAAGCTGAGGTCCCGCTCATCCCGCTCCACTTTGATATAGGCATGTGAGGATATATTGGCAGCAGTGTACACATCCGCTTGTTTAACCTGTCTTTCGGCCCGCAATGCCTTCAGGGCTTGTCCTATTGTTAAGTTGCTCATCTTTACTTGTCCATTATTTGTTGGCTTACAATACCCGGTGTAAATGCCGGCTGCCAGTTGTTTGGTAATAACTGTTCCCAATATTCTTCCGGCAGGTAAGCGATACGTGTCAGCACATCGGTCAGGTAAACCATCGGGTTATGCCCATTCAGTTTGCAACTGGCCATCAGGCTATATAACATGGCGCTGCGCTGGGCACCCTCATGCGACCCGCTGAAAAGGAAGTTTTTTCTGCCGACTGCGACATTTCTGATAATACGCTCCACATTGTTATTATCTACTGCTAAAAAGCCTTCAGAAGTATATAAACGCAGTTTATCCCAGCGGTTCAGCGCATAGTTTATCGCTTTGCGCATCGGCTGATCCAGATCGGGTTCGAGGCGCATACGCTTCAGCCAGGCTTCCAGTTCATCCAGGATCGGTTCGGCCTTTTCCTTTCTTACCGCTTTGGTCTGTTCAAAGTCCAGTTTCGCCGCACGGCATTCTTCTTCAATGGCATACAGCGCATTGAACAACTTTAAGGGCACGGCCGCGCGCTTATCATTATTTTTATAGATTTCCTCGAACTTACGCCGGACATGGGCCATACAGCACACGAGGATAATACCCGGTCGTTTGGCCACATGTTCGTAAACCTCATAACCGTCTGCCTGAAGGTGACCGGAGAAACTTTTCAAGGTTGTTGCCGGTGTCTCTTTTTCCCGCGAGGGGTTGTATTCGTAAAAAACCAGTTTACCCCAATGATGCAAGTAGGTCCAGTAGTAACCCTTGTGCGTTTTACCTTTTTTTACCCCTTTTTCGATCACCGGCATCGTAGTTTCGTCCACATTCAGGTATTTGGCCTTCAAAACCTCTTTTTTAAGCAGTTCATAAAGCGGTTTGAGCAATTCACATACCTTTGCGATCCAGGTACTTACTGTTGATGAAGGGAACTCAATGCCGACCCGTTTGAATATCTCGATCTGGCGGTAAAGCGGCAGCGAATCGATGTATTTGGAAACCACGATATAGGCCAGCAGCGTTGCGCCTGCGATACATTTTTCAATAGGCTGAACCGGCATTTCGGCGGTTTTGATCAATGTGCCGCCGTCTTTTTGCTTTTTAGCAAACTTCAGCAGGATATACCGTTTAACATAAACCTCGCCGGGATTGTATTCCAATACTTCGCGTTCGTCCTGGTCGATTAGCTCATCACCATCTTCCTTATCCAGCGGTTCTACATAAACATCCTCCCTGCGCAGGTGTGCAGGAAAAGCGTTTCTGCCATTATGCTTTTTGGGTTCGGTGATGGTGGTGAACTTTTTATAACCACTGACATCGGTTACACCGATCAGCGAACAGGCGGCTACTTCCTCGGCCTGGATATCTAAGGA
>Ga0210389_10000931_pt1 | contig 24721 bp, 22 predicted proteins | sample IncBWH28OmetaG_FD_160127 | JGI IMG/M metagenome (GOLD analysis project Ga0210389, IMG submission 160127) | Forest soil microbial communities from Barre Woods Harvard Forest LTER site, Petersham, Massachusetts, United States - Inc-BW-H-28-O ...
CCTCCTGCCCCAGCCCCCACCACCCCAGCCGCGCCCGCTGCCTCCGCCCCCACCGCCCCAGCCGGCCCAAGTGCGCAAACGAACCCGCTATAGCCGGCTCAAATGCGCAGACGAGCACCCCATCGAACGTGCGCGAATGCGTAAACGAGCCCGTCATCGAGTGAGCGGGAGTGTGTCAATGGGTCAGCAGTCGAGCATGCACGACCAGGCGACCTAGCCCGTCACGGAACCTGCTCAAATGCGTAAACGAGTCGGCCGCCGAGCGTGCCCGAATGCGCGTACGAGCCCGCTATTACGTGCGCGAATGCGTAAACGAGCCGGCAACCGGCGACCGGGGGCAACCGGCGACCGGGGGCAACCGGCGACCGGGGGCAACCGGCGACCGGGGGCGGCAGGCGCGGCGGGAGGCGCGGCGGGGGCCGCAACCGGCGTGGGATGCGGCCCGGCGCGGGCGAGCGCGTACCCCGGCGGAGGTGGTGGGCGCGTGGGCATTACCGTTGGGTTCATGAGAGCCGCTGTGTACCGGACGACAGGATCCGCGCGCGACGTGCTGCGGGTCGAGGACGTGGGCCGGCCGGAGCCGGGGCCCGGCGAGGTGCTGGTCCGGGTGCGCGCCTCGGGCGTCAACCCGACGGACTGCAAGACGCGGGCCGGGGCGACCGCGCGCCCGATCGAGGGGTTCCAGATCCCGGACCAAGACGGCGCGGGCGTCATCGAGGCCGTCGGGGACGGCGTTGACGCGGCCCGCACAGGCCAGCGGGTCTGGCTGTGGTTCGCCGCGTTCGGCCGTCCCTGGGGAACCGCCGCCGAATACACCGTGGTCCCCGCCCGCCAGGCCGTTCCCCTCCCCGACGGCGCGTCCTTCGAGCTCGGGGCTTCGCTGGGCGTGCCCGCGATGACCGCGCACCACGCCCTGTTCGCGGACGGCCCGATAGCGGGGAAGACCGTCCTGGTCGCCGGCGGCGCCGGCGCGGTCGGCCACTACGCGATCGAGCTCGCCAAGCGGGCCGGGGCGCGGGTGGTGGCGACGGTCAGCGGCCCGGAGAAAGGGGAGCTCGCGGTGAACGCCGGCGCTGACCTCGTCGTGAACTACAAGGACGACGACGCGGTCGACCAGGTGAAGGCGTTCGCGCCGGTGGCGGACCGCGTCGTCGAGGTGGCGCTCGGCGCGAACCTGGCGCTCGACCTCGCAGTGTCCGGCCCGCGGACGGTCGTGGTCACCTACGCGGCCGACGGCGCCGACCCGGTCCTGCCCGTACGCGCCTGCATGGGCGCGAACGTGACGCTGCGGTTCATGCTGCTCTACGGGGTCCCGGACGCGTCCCTCGACGCCGCCGTCACCGACATCACCGCGGCGCTGGCCGCGGGCGCGCTGACCGAGCTGCCCGTGCACCGCTTCGCCCTCGAGGAGGCGGCCGCCGCCCACGAGGCCGCCGAGCGGGGCGCCGTCGGGAAGGTGCTGATCACGCCATAGGGAGGGTCTTGCCCTCGGGCAGCAGCCGCTGGATGCGCAGCGCCAGCTCGAAGGCGAGTCGCGAGTCGGGGTCGTCGATGACGTCGCCGAAGATCTCCCGGAGCCGGTTGATCCGGTACCGGACCGTCTGCACGTGGACGCCGAGCATGGCCGCGATCTCGGTGGGCGTTCCGCGCCGTTCCAGCCAGGGCTCGAAGGTGTCGATGAGCCAGGCGCGCTCGTGCGGCGGGATCTGTTCCAGCACGCTCATCTGGCGCTGCACGATCTGCCCGGCGAGCGTCGGGTCGGACAGCAGCCACAGTTCGACCAGGTGGTCCTCGCACCTGATCACGGGCGCGGGCGCGATCACGTCCTTGTCCGACAGCACGAGGGCCTGCTGCGCCCAGCGCAGCGAATCGGCGGCCAGGTCCAGCGGCACGGTCAGGCCGATCGCGATCCGGTACTTCTCCAGGGCGGCGGCCAGGGCTGCCTGGCGCGTCTCGGCGACCGGGCCGGGGATGAGGATGAACGGCCGTGCGCAGGTCAGGTCGGCGAGGATGTCGCCGTCGAGCCGTGGCAGGTCCGCGGACCCGCCGACGATGCCGCCGCCGGCCAAGCCGCCAACGACTCCGCCGCCGGCCAAGCCGCCAACGACTCCGCCGCCGGCCAAGCCGCCGGCCGGTTTCGTGACGGGGCGGAGCGCCGCCATCGTGACGCTGGCGGGCAGCGGCCAGTCCGCGTGCTCGGCGACCTCCTCCAGCGCCGCACGGGAAATGCCGGGCTCCAGGAGCCGGCGCAGGAGCCGGGCGCGGTGCTGCTGGCGGGCGTGGCCGGAGCGGCGCTGCTCGTCGCGGTAGCCCTCGGCGGACAGGGTGGTGAGCTCGTCGGCGTAGCTGAATAGCGCGTCGGCGAGGGCGCCCATCACGGCGGCGGACAGTTTCGCGCGCACCACGACCTTGGCCATCCGCCGCCAGGCGATCTGGCAGCCGATGCGGTAGGCGGCTTGCAGGTTGTCCAGGGTCCGGCCTTCACGGGCCTCGAACTCACCGAGCAGGCGGCACATCGCGTCCCGGCTGTCGCGGGGCGCGGACGGGTCGGCGACCAGGTCGACGAAGGTCTTCATCGACTGCGCGACGCTCATCCGGAAGGCCTCCCCGTACGCCCCGTCCATGGACCGCGCGTATTCGGGGACGAGCCGGCGAATCTCGGTGATGACCTCATCGGTGAGGCTGGGCAGTTCCGTGCGCATCGCCGCGGGCAGCGTCCGGGGAATCCCGTCGATTACCGGAACGGGATTGATTGGCTGCCTGGCCGCGTTCGGCATTGAACCGTGCTCCCTCTTTTCTGTGCGGGGATAGTACATCCTTTCCGTTCGCACAGTAAACACCATACTTTCCATCACGTTCGTGGCGCCTGTTCATGCACGCTTAGCTGCGACGTGATGGGGATAAGGATTGCTAACCGGCTGATAAACGAACGCCGGCAGTTTATTCCGCCATGATAAATGGGTGTTGAATTTCACTCGGCGTGCGGTCCGGTTGCCGCAGCAGCCGCATGACCCGCAGGGTCAGCTCGAACGCGAGCCGCGAGTCCGGGTCGTCGATCGCGTCGCCGAAAATCTCCTTGAGCTGCTTGATCCGGTAGCGCACCGTCTGCACGTGGACGCCGAGCATGGCGGCGATCTCGGTCACGGTGCCCCGCCGTTCGAGCCAAGGCTCGAAGGTGTCGATGAGCCAGGCGCGCTCGTGGGCCGGGATCTGCTCGAGCACGCTCATCTGGCGCTGGGTGATCTGCCGGGCGAGCGCCATGTCCGACAGCAGCCACAGTTCGACGAGGTGGTCCTCGCACCTGATCACGGGGGCGGGCTCGATGATGCGGGACTCCGCCAGGGCGAGGGCCTGCTGCGCCCAGCGCAGGGAGTCGGCGGCCAGGTTGAGCGGCACGGTCAGGCCGATCGCGATCCGGTACCTGTCCAGGGCGGTGGCCAGCGCGGATTCCCGTGGCTCGGCGACCGGCCCGGGGACGAGCACGAGGGGGCGCGGGCAGGCCAGGTCGGCGAGGATATCCCCGTCGATCCGCGCGGCGGCGCGCTCGGCCTCGCCGGGCTTCGCGACGGGGCGGAGCGCGGCCAGCGTGACGGTGGCGGGCAGGGGCCAGTCGGCGTGCTCGGCGATCTCCATCATGACCTCGCGGGAGATCGCGGGCTGTTCCAGGAGCAGGCGCAGCAGGCGGGCACGGTGCTGCTGGCGGGCCTGGCCGGACCGGCGCTGCTCGTCGCGGTACCCCTCGGCCGACAGGGACGCGAGCTCGTCGGCGTAGCTGAACAGCGCGTCGGCGAGAGCGCCCATCACCGCGGCGGACAGCTTCGCCCTGAGCACGACCTTGGTCATCCGCCGCCAGGCGATCTGGCAGCCGATGCGGTAGGCGCCCTGCAGGCTGTCGAGGGTACGGCCTTCGCGTGCCTCGTATTCGCCCAGGAAACGGCAAATGGCGTCGCGGCTGTCGCGGGGCGCGGACGGATCGGCGACCAGGTCAATGAAGGTTTTCATGCATTGCGTGACGCCCATGCGGAACGTCTCCCCGTATACCCCGTCCATGGAGCGCGCGTATTCGGGGATTAGGCGCCGGATCTCGGCGATCACCTCGTCGGCCAGGCTGGGCAGTTCCGCGCGCATGGCGGCGGGCAGGGTCCGCGGAATACCGTCAATCATCCTGGCCGGGCGCATGGCCCGGTGAGGTTCGTTCGTCATTGAACTTTGCTCCCGCCCAGTGAGCAGCGCGGGACCCGGGCCGCCCGGTTTACTGGTAAGACGGGATCGTACATCCGATTTGCCGGAAGCGTAAAGTTCTGACTTTTCCGAAAGTCCCATGGGGCTCGCCGTTCTTCCCCCGGCACGGGCGCCCCGGGAGTTGAGCGTACTGACTGGGTGATAAATGAGCACGGGCACTTTTGTGTTGGATTGCTAAATTGCCGCGCGAGGCTGGTCCTGGCGCGGTTCTGTGGCCGCCAGATCAGCGGATCAGGCGTCGGCCCACAGTCGAAACCCGACAAAGCGCCACCAACTGGAAGCCATCTGCTTTCGGCACGCATACTTGGTCAATCTGGCGTCGTCACGAAACTTCAGTCGAGGCCCGTTGCCCGGTCCGCGTCACGGAACAGCGGCGGGAGGTAGCGCAGCATGAGCACGGACCAGGTGACGTGGCTGACGGCCGGGGCAAACACCCCGCCAGTGGCGTCCCGCTGCCGGCCGAAGATCACGCTGGTGATCAGGCCGGCCAGGACCAGCGCCGGGTTGCCGGTGGCGGCGGTCGATGCGGCGTAGGCGAGCGTGGTGGTGCGGAGCGGGCACGACCCGGACCACAAGGCGCCGCGGAAGAACAGTTCTTCCGCCACCCCGCTGCCCGACGCGATGAGCACTACCAGTGGCGCTGATCCGGCTTCGGCGTACCGCAGCACGCCGGCGATGGCACGATGCAGGGTGCGCTGGCGGCGGGCGACCCGCGCGGCACCGTAGAACACGGCGAAGGTGGCGGCCCCGGTGGCGACCGGGACGACGATCAGGGCCCGCACCGCGCCGGGGCGGGTGCGCCAGCCGTCGCCGCGCCACGGAATGGGGCCCGCGCCGAGCGCGCCGACCGTCCAAGTGCCGGCCAGGCTGGAGGTCAGCAGGTAGAAGCGCCCGGAGCCTGCCTTGGCGGCGAACGAGAACCGGAGCAGCGCTGCTGCCCCGAGCCCAGCCGCCCCGAGCCAGGCAGCGGCACTGAGCCCGGGGGTACCCCGCGCCGTCACGAGCGGGCCGGCAGGGCCTGGCGCCGTTCGCGGAGCGCCGCGCGCACGGCGTCGTCGTAGGACATGGGCTGGAGAGGGATCAGGTCCCTGATCGACTGGTCGTGCACGATCACCTCGTTGGTCATGGAGTCGATGAGGACCCGGCCAGTACCGGTGTCGATGTCGGTGACCAGGTTCAGCCACAGCGAGGACAGCCAAGGGGTGAGCAGCGGCACGGGCAGGAGGAGCAACGGCCGGCTCTCGATGGCGGCGACGCGGCGCAGCATCGTCGAGTACTGGAGCGTGTCCGGGCCCCCGGCCTCATAGACCCGGCCCGACGCCTCCGGCGGCTCCAGCACGCCCGTCAGGTACTTCACCACGTCGTCGACCGCGATCGGCTGGGTGCGGGTGGCGACCCACCGGGGAGTGATCATGACCGGCAGGCGCTCGACGAGCTGGCGGGTCAGCTCCCAGGAGATACCGCCGTGCCCGACGATGATCCCGGCCCGGATGACAGTGACCGGCACGCCGCCGGCGCCGAGCAGGCTCTCGACCTCACGGCGGCTGCGCAGGTGGGCGGACAGGCTGTCCGCGTCGACGCCCAGGGCGCCCAGGTAGATGATGCGGTGCAGGCCAGCCTGGGCGGCCGCCTCGCCGAACGAGGTGGCGCCGGTGGCGTCCTTGTGCGCGAAGTCCGGGTCCTGGAGGGAGTGCACCAGGTAGTACGCGGCCTGACAGGCTGCCATCGCCGGCTCCAGGGTGGCGCGGTCTTGGACATCGCCGCGCACCGGCGTGCCTGCCCCCCGGTACCGGGACGGGTTCCTGGTCATGGCGACCACGTCGTGGCCGGCCCGGTCCAAGGCCACGCACAGCCGCTGGCCGACGAAGCCGGACGCGCCGGCCACCAGCACCTTCACTGGACCCCCCGAGCCTTCCGTGGCCAGGCCTGCCTTCCGAGGCCAGGCCGGACGTCCCGTAACCGGGACGTACCTCGCCTACCCACGAGCCCGGCTCATACACCTGGCACCGCCATCCGCGCTCATAACCGGCTGATCTGGGGCGCGATCGCGTGCGGCACTAACCGGCTGATAAACAGTCGCCTTCGGCTTTATGCGGCGCTGATAAAAAGATCATTCTGGCTCGGCGTGCTCACTCGGAGATAAACGCGGGAGCGTGCTTCGCTTAGCGACTGATAAAAGGCGAGTCGCGCGCAAAATTTCCTACTGAATTTGCTGGCCGCGTACTGTTCATGTGCGTTGCGCGCAGGTAACGTACTCGCCAGTAGCATCCGGTCCCGGGGGCCATTCCATCCCATTCCGCAGGCCAGCCAGGACGCTACGGGAGGAGAACTAGATGGGAATGAGACGAAGACTGACGGCCGTGGCCGCCACGGCCGCGGCGGCGGTCGCCGGCCTCGCCTTCAGCGTGAGCCCGGCCTCCGCGAGCAGCACGATCAACGCCGTCTACCCGGTCAGCGGCTCCACGTACATCAACTCGACGCAGTCGACCCTCGACCTTGGCCCCGGCACCGTGAGCGCCAGCATCACGCTGCCCGCGGAGACCCTCACGGGCAGCGTGTCGCTCCCCGATTCCACCGGCAGCTTCAACGCGATCGGGATCGTTCCCGTCACCGCCACCGTCGCATTTATCCCGGTGGGCCAGACCGCCGGCTCGATCAGCGGCGTCGTTACCCAGGGCGTGGTCTCCACCACGTCCGAGTTCACCATCCGGCTCACCAGCCTGGAGGTGGCAGGACTGAGCGTCCCTCCCGGCCCGTTCTGCCAGACCATCGTCCCCGCCAAGATCGCCTTGTCCTCGGGGACCGATATCAACGCGGTGCTCGGCGGCACGCTCACCGGGACCTACACGATTCCGGACTTCGCGAACTGCGGCCTGCTCGGTGCGGAGACCCCGGTCATCAACGCGCTTATCCCCGGGCCGAATAACACCATCAGCCTTACCCTCGGCACGCCGACGCTCAGCGACGGATGACCCCCTGAACTATGCAGGAACTCATCTCCCGCCCAATGGAAATGGAGAATCAGATGAGTAAACGGAAGAAAATCGCCTCTATCGCGTTCACCGGTGCGGCGGCGGCCGCCGTGGTGGGCATGCAGGTCGGGCCCGCGGCGGCGGCGACCGCCTGGACGATCAACGAGCCCAACGGGACGGACTTCACCGGCACCAACACGTCGCCGGCGATCCTGAACGCGGGCGGCATCAACCTCACCTGCCCGGACGGCACCGCGGTGGCCACGGGATCGACGTCCGGGAACGGCAAGACCACGGTCCCGGCTCAGCTGGCCAAGATCAAGACCGCAACGTTCGGCACGACCGCCGCGCCGTGCAGCCTGCTCGGGTTCGGTGTCACGGCGACGCTGAAGAAGTCGATCGGCCTTACCGGCACCGCCGCGACGACCACGGCCGGCGTGACCGTCGGGACGCTGGGCGTCGGCAGCGTGACCACGAACGACATCAGCGCCACCGTTACCGGCGTGGGCGCGTTCAAGTGCACCATGGTCGTCAGCGGCACGACGATCGCGGGCTCGTACCACAACACCGGCAACGCCCTCAGCGTCAACCCGAAGGCGGCCGCGACGCTCAAGATCAAGAGCGTTACCGGATGCAGCAGCCTCTTCACCAAGGGCGAGACCGCCTACTTCAAGGCGAAGTACGCCACCACTCCGAAGCTGACCATCAGCGGCGGATGACCTCTCCGCTGAGCTAGCCGCTGTGCGGTATCCATCCGGATGCCGCACAGCGGTTGTTCGTTGCCAGTTCCGATCGAATTGTTCTCGATGTATAACCGCTAAATGGCAGGAATTACCTGCGGATGGAGTTGCGTTGATGCGGACCGGCGGATGGCGGATACCCAAAAGGGCCGCATTGTTCGTGGCGCTGACGGTGGCGGTGGCGGGGCTTTGCGCGGCGTCCGGGTCGGCGGTCACGGCCGAAGGCGCTGTGTCTTTGCCGGTTTCCGGTATCCCGGCCGCGGTGACGGACACCCAGGCCACCGCGGAGCCGCCGATCAACGTCGGCTTGTACGACGACTGCATCGATCCGTCGAAATGGCTTGGTCCGCCCATCGTCCATGCGCTGCACCCGGCGTCCGCCTATCTGGCCGGCTGGGCTGATACGAAGAAGCTCAACGGCTCCCTGCCCGCCGGATATCCAGAGCCCGCGCTGGCCGAGTCGGCCGGGAGCGGTGAGGGCAAGCAGGCCGGCGCGCTGCTGGCCGGAACGGACACGTATCTCTGCGCGCGTGCCATCTTGCAACTGGATGACCACGGGCTGCGTGAACTGCCGCCGGTCCGGGCCACGTTCCTCGCCTACGGATTCATGCCGGTGACCGCCACCGTGCAGCTTGTCCAGCCCGGTCCGCGCGACTTCTCCGCGTGCATCGAGGCGAACGGCACCACATCGCCGGCCTGCCCGCCGCTCACCGCCACCGTCATCGACGACACCACGCCAGGTGCGGAAAACAACACGTATCAGGTTGTCTCGACCGCGGAGCTCTCACTACGGATCTCTGACGTGTCAGTGAACGGGACGCCCCTGGATGTGGGAGCCTCCTGCCAGGCCGGGCCCGTGACGACACCGGGCAACCCCATCCATTACGACGGGGTCGTGCTGACCGGCGGTAACGTGGCCGGAGATCCGGAACCACAGTACTCGGCGGTCATTTACGGCGGGGCGCTGGACGGCTCGGTGTACATCCCGCCCGTCTCCGGCTGCGGTGCCAACGGGGATCTCGACCCGCTGCTCACCTCCGCGATCTCCGGACCGGGAAACTACGCGCGGTTCGTCCAGTCCCTGCTCTGCACGTCCAGTGGCATCGAGGGTTCGTGCGCGGCGGACGGCATAACCCCGACGGTCAGCCCGCTGTGGACTGTAGCGCACGGCGGTGCCTACTCCTCGTCAGCACCCGCGGAATTCACGATCAGCGGGAGCGACACCGTCGAGTGCGCGGCCTCTGCCATTAGCGGCGGCATCCCGAGCTCCGCGGGTCCGCCGCGCGGCGGCCTGGGCACGCTGCACTGGACGTTCAGCGATTGCGCGGGCTACAACCCGGACGGCACTCCTGACGGCTCTACCTGGACCGTCACCCAGCAGGGGGTCGGCTACGTCGACGGAGTGGAACCCGGCGCCATGCAAGCAGAACCCGGAGCCGTGTTCTTGAAGCTCACCGGACTCTCGCTCACGTTCCGGGGCTGGGGCGACGGCACGGGCGGGACCAAGGGGAGTCCCTGCCAGGTAGTAGAGACCGGCGGCGCGCCGATCACGTATACCGATCCCGCCGGCTCGTCGTCGGCGGTGCTGGCGGTAGAGAGTTTCGGCGCGGGCTCCACCCAGCTGGACATGCCCAGCGACACGTGCGCGGATATCGGAGACGGCGCACTCGTATCCGCGGTCGCGACCTACCCGTTGCGCACCGGACGCGGAATCACCATCACGAACCTTCCCCCGCCAAGCTCATAGCCGATGCCAGGAGACATCATGACGACTGACGATGCGGGAGCCTGCGCGGCTCCGGTGTTCGTGCTGTGCGCGGCCCGGTCCGGGTCGACGCTGCTGCGGTTCGTGCTCGACGCGCATCCGGACCTGGCCTGCCCGCCGGAAACGAACGTGCCCGCCTTGTGCGGACAGCTCGCCACCGTCTGGTCGCTGATCGAGGGCGCGCCGCTGTCGCAGGAACGAGGGGACGAGCCGCCGGACATTCCGGACGCGGCGATCGCCGGGGTGCGCGAGACGATGGACCGGATGACCGGGTCGTACCTCGCGCGGCGGGGGAAGAAGCGGTACTGCGACAAGAGCCTGGGCACGGCCCGGTTCACCTACCTGATGACACGCATCTGGCCCGAGGCGAAGTTCATCTGCCTGTTCCGGCACCCGATGGACGTGATCGCCTCGGGCATGGAAGCGTGCCCGTGGGGGCTGAACGGGTACGGATTCGATCCCTATATCGCCGAGACGCCGGGGAACGCCGTGTTCGCGCTGGCCCGGTTCTGGGCCGACAACGCGGCGGTGATCGCCATGGCCGAGGAGCAGTACGCCGACCGGTGCCTGCGGGTCCGGTACGAGGACATGGTGGCCGGCCCACAGACGGCGGCCGACCGGATATTCGAGTTCCTCGCTGCGGCCCCCGTGCCGGATATCGAGGACCGGATGTTCGCCGCGGAACGCGAGCGGTACGGGCCGGCCGACTACAAGATCTGGCACACCTCGCGGATCAGCGGTGATTCGGTGGGACGGGGCTGGACCACGCCGGCCGGGCTGATCGGCCCTCAGGTGCGCGAGTCGATCAACGAGCTATGCGGCAAGCTGGGGTACCTGCCGGTCGACGACGACTGGGGTGCCGCCGAGCCGCCCGCGGACCTGCGCGTGCCCGTCGCGGCCTCGGGACCAGCGGCGGCCGGGTCGGCTGAGACAGCCGAGGCATCCGGGACAACCGACGGCCGGCGAGCCACATCCGGCGCGCCGGACGCGTCGCCGCTTCCGGTGCCCGACCTTGAGTTCGCCGCGGCGCTGCGTGAGCGCCTGACCGTCGGCATCACCGGGCTGAGCGACGGGTTCGCAGGCCGCTGGGAACCGTGCGCCAAGGACATGTTCGAGGTGGTGGCGACGCCGCCGTCGGGGAACGGGCGGAATGCCCATTGGTTGGTCGACCTGGGCACTCGGACGGTCACCGCGCGGGGCGGCGCCCATCTGGATGTTCACCAGGATGCCGAGGATGAGGAGCCGGACAGCGACTGGGACGTGATCGCGTCGGCGGACACGTGGAATGAGGTGATCAGCGGGAAGCTGAACGTATCGGTCGCGCTGCGGCGTCACCTGTTCCGCTACCGCGAATCCGCCGAGGCCGGGCCGATCGCCGCCGACGCCCGCATCGGCATGCTCGCGGACCTGCTCGGCCTCGCGTCCTGGGGGCAGGCGCGGCAGCGCGTCAGCCCCGGGGACCAGAGCCAGGCCGACCACGGCGACACGGACCACGGTCCCGCGGAGCACGGTCGCGCGGAGCACGGTCGCGCGGACCACGCGACGACCGGGGCATGACGATGGCCAGGGCACATAGCCCCGCCGGGGCACAGACCCCCGCCGGGGGACCCGCGCCGATGCGGGACGGCGCCGCGGACGATGGCGCCGCCCGGAACGCGCCGGTGGTCGTGCTGACCTACGGGAACGCGGGCGGACGCCGCCTGCAGATGCTGCTGGAGTCCCAGCCGGAGCTGACCTGCACGACGAGCACCGGGGTGCTGGCAGCATGCGAGCAGGCCGCCGCCGCCTGGCGGCAGATAGAGGGGCGGCCCGCGAAGGTGCTGTCCCCGCTGGCCGTCAAGTCCGTCCGGGCCATGGCCACCCAGATGATCATGGCGGTCACAGTGCGCTCGGGCAGGCCCCGGTGGTGTGAGCTGGCGGCGGCCGATCCGAGCGCGGCGGAAGCCTTCCTGGAGGTGTTCCCGGGAACCCGGTTCGTGTGCCTGCACCGCGCCTGCCCGGACCTGATGTCCAACGTGCTGCTGGCCAGCCCGTGGGGACTGGCGGGGGCGGGGTTCGCTCCCTACGTGACCGCGTACCCGGGCAGCACCGTCGCCGCGCTCACGGCCTGGTGGGCCGGGCACGCCGGGCCGGTGCTCGACTTCGAGCGCGCCCACCCTGGCTCGTGCATGCGCCTGCACTACACGAACGTCACCGAGGACCCCGACACGGCGCTGAATAGCGTCCGGGCATTCCTCCGCCTCGGCGGTCCGGACATCCTGCCGTCGGCGCCCGGCGACGCTCCGGCCCGGGACGCCGCCGCCGGCCTGGCGAACGGCGACGATGTCCCGGACCTCCCGCTGGACCAGATTCCCCCGCCCCTGCTCGCGCAGGTCAACCAGCTGCACGCCGAACTCGGCTATCCGCAGGTCGCTGCCTCGGGCACACGGTGAAAAAGTCGAGTCTCAAGAATGCCAGCGGCGGCCGTCGTGCACCCGGAAACGCGGGCGGCGGGAACCCACGCGGGCTTTTTCGTGGGTCGTTCGTGCCACATGGCTGGTTGAGGGCCTCCGCGCCGGGCCGAGTGACCCTACATAGCGTGATATATCCGGCGAAGCGAGGCCTCGAGGAACTCCTGGCCGGACTCACTTACATGATCATGGGTCGCTACTGCCAAATATCGGTATCTCCGACCCATGATCAAGGAATCTATACCCTCTATGGGTATACCGAAATGTATAGTTACAGATGACATTTCATGATAAAGCGGGCGGTCTTTGCGAAGCGGATCGGGGCGTTGGCGCGTTTGACCCATGATCACGGAGACGGCGGGCGTCATTCTGGCCGGCATGGGATCCAGCGTGTTCCGCGGTCGAGGCCGACCCTCCGCCGCCCTGCCGCCCCGCGGTCGCCACGCGCGGGCGCCGCCCCCGCCTGCCGAGGCTGGACCCGGCACGTTCTCAGGCGGAAAAGCTGGACGCGCGCTACGGCCACCCTCACGATAAAGAGCGTATCGGGATGCGGTTCGCTGTTCACAAAGCGCGAGATGGCAGGATTGGGCGCTGCTTTGCACGTGACCGCCTGACCTGCCCGGGAGTAATGCGCGACAACTGGCCAACGGCGCTTTGTCACTTGCTTATAAGGCCCGGGTGAAATCGCGTGTAATCGGACCCGCGGCGCCACGCGCGACCGCGGCGCCACACGCGACCGCGGTGCCGACTGGGGTCAGGCGACAGGCGTGATCGCCGCGGCCGGCGCCCCGCCGCCCAGGAGCGGTCGTTTCTATTCCGGCACCAGGTTTTGCGCGCTGATAAATTGCCGTAGATAAATTTATCAGCGAATGACAATGGCTGACTTTTCGCATTGCGATCTAGTTACGCTCGCTTGTGTCATTCCGGTTAACGGGACTAACGTACCCGATAGTAACTTATCTCGCCGTTCCACTTGCGGTTGCACTTGCAATCGCGGGAGCGGCCAGCGGAAATGCGGCGAGGTTGGCCGTGCCGCGGTAATGCGGGATTAGCGGAGGCGGATGGAGCGGTGGGCGCTGAGGTGGTGGTCGAGGAACTCACCAAGTTCTTCGGCCGGAAGAGTGTGTGGCAGGACGTGTCGCTCACCATCCCCGCTGGGGAAGTGAGCGTGATGCTCGGGCCATCCGGCACCGGGAAGACCGTTTTCCTGAAGTCCCTGGTCGGGCTCCTGCGGCCCGAGTACGGGCACGTGTACGTCGACGGCACGGACATCGTGCACTGCTCGGACCGGAAGCTGTACCGGGCGCGGCGCCTGTTCGGCCTGATGTTCCAGGACGGCGCCCTCTTCGGCAGCCTGAACCTGTTCGACAACATCGCGTTCCCGCTCCGCGAGCACACCAGGCTCAAGGAACAGCGGATCCGGGACATCGTCCTGGACAAGATGGCCCTCGTCGGGCTGGCCGGCGAGGAGAACAAGCTGCCGGGCCAGATCTCCGGCGGCATGCGCAAGCGCGCGGGCCTGGCGCGCGCCCTGGTCCTCGAACCGCAGATCATCCTCTGCGACGAGCCGGACTCCGGCCTCGACCCGGTCCGCACCTCGTACCTGTCCCAGCTGCTGATCGACCTCAACGCCCGGATCGACGCCACGATCGTGATCGTCACCCACAACATCCAGATCGCCACCACCGTCCCGGACAACATCGGGATGCTGTTCCGCGGCGAGCTCATCGGCTTCGGCCCCCGCGAGATGATGCTCACCAGCCAGAACCCCGTCATCGCGCAGTTCCTCGAAGGCCGCCGCATCGGGCCGATCGGCATGGCCGAAGAGAAGGACGAGGCCACGATGCAGATCGAGCTGGCCCATGTGGGCGCCGGCCATCACGACGGCGGCACCGGCACCCGGCCAGCTGGCATCACCCCGCAGCTCAACCCCACGCCCGGCACGCCGTCCCGGCAGGCCGTCGTCCGCCGCCGGGAACGCGTCATGTCCATGATGGACACGGTTCCCCCGCACCTGCGCGACACGATCCTGGACAGCTTCGGCCCCGCCGACCTCGCCCGCTACCAGGCCGAGCGCCGGGGGCAGCGGTGACCGACTACCCGCCCGCCCTGCCCCCGGGGCCGCTCCCGGCCCCGCGACCGATACCGCCGCCAGCTCCCCGGCCGGCGCCGCGGCCGCCCGAGCCGCCCCCGGCGGTGCTCGCCCCGCTGCGGCAGATCGGCCAGATCTTCGCCCTCGCCGGCACCGTGGTGGCCCTGACGTTCCGGCGGCCGTTCGCGGTGCGCGAGCTTATCGAGCAGTTCTGGTTCATCGCCAGCGTGACGATCCTGCCCACCGCCCTCGTGTCCATCCCGTTCGGCGCCGTCATCGCCCTGCAGGTCGGCTCCCTGCTCCAGCAGTTCGGCGCCCAGTCGTTCACCGGCGCGGGCAGCGTGATCGCCGTCGTCCAGCAGGCGAGCCCGCTCATCGTCGCCCTGGTGATCGCGGGCGCGGCGGGGTCGGCGATCTGCGCGGACCTCGGCGCCCGCAACATCCGCGAGGAACTGGACGCCATGGACGTCATGAGCGTCTCGCCCATCCAGCGCCTGGTCGTGCCCCGCGTGCTCGCCGTCACCGGCGTCTCGGTCCTGCTCAACGGCCTCACCAGCGTCGTCGGCATCCTCGGCGGCTACTTCCTCAACGTGTACGTCCAGCACGGCACGCCGGGCTCCTACCTGTCCAGCTTCTCCACCCTGGCGCAGCTGCCCGACCTTTACATCAGCGAGATCAAGGCGCTCATCTTCGGCTTCATCGCCGGTATCGTCGCCTCCTACCGGGGCCTGCATCCCAAGCCCGGGCCGAAGGGCGTCGGCGACGCCGTGAACGAGTCCGTCGTCATCGCCTTCGTGCTCCTCTTCGTGGTCAATGTGGTGCTGACCGCCATCTACCTGCAAGTCGTCCCCGCGAAGGGAGCATGACCCGATGACCGTCACGGGGCAGCCGCCCGGGTCCGCTCCCAGGATCCGGGATACCGCCGCCAGGGCCGCGCGGACGGCCGACCGCGGCCTGTCCTGGCTGGACACGCTGGGCGACCAGCTCGTGTTCTACGTCCGCGCCGTGGCGTGGATACCGCGCGCCATCCGCCGCTATCCGAAGGAGATCCTCCGGATCCTGTCCGAGGTGGCCTTCGGCAGCGGCGGCCTGGCCATGGTCGGCGGCACCGTCATGGTGATGATCGGCATGACGCTGTCCACCGGCATCGTCGTCGGCCTGCAGGGCTACTACGCGCTGAACCAGATCGGCGCCTCGGCGTTCACCGGGTTCATCTCCGCCTACTTCAACACACGGGAGATCGCGCCGCTGGTCGCCGGGCTCGCCCTGTCCGCCACCGTCGGCGCCGGGTTCACCGCCCAGCTCGGCTCCATGCGGATCAACGAGGAGATCGACGGGCTCGAGGGCATGGGCGTGCCCAGCCTGCCCTATCTGGTGACCACCCGGATCATCGCCGGCGTCACCGCCATCATCCCGCTGTACGCGATCGGCCTGGTCACCTCCTACCTCGCCTCCCGCGAGGTGACGATCCTGTTCGACGGCCAGTCGAGCGGCACTTACGACCACTACTTCAGCCTGTTCCTGTCCCCGGTCGACGTGCTGTGGTCGTTCGTGAAGGTGCTGATCTTCTCCACGATGGTGATCTGCATCCACGCCTATTACGGCTACCGCGCCAAGGGCGGCCCGGCGGGCGTCGGCGTCGCGGTCGGCCGGGCCGTGCGCACCGCGATCGTGCTGATCAACGTCGTCGACTTCTTCATGTCGCTGGCCATCTGGGGCGCGACCACGACCGTCCGGGTGGCCGGATGAGCGAGCCGAGGCAGAATCTCCGACCTCCCTCCACCGCCTGGTTCACGACCAGGCGGCGGCTGGCCGGGCTGGTGTTCCTCGCCCTCCTCGCGCTGCTGGCCGGGATCTCGGTCGCCGCGTACAACAAGGACTTCTCCGCAGACACGATGGTCACCCTCTACACCGACAGCACCGGCAACGAGATGAACTCGGGCGCCGACGTGAGCGTCCGCGGCGTGGTCATCGGCGAGGTCCGGTCGATCACCGCCAACGGCACGGGCGCCCGGCTGGAGCTGGCGATCAACCCGGCGACCGCCGCGAGCCTGCCCGCCAACGTGACCGCGGAGATGCTGCCGACCACACTGTTCGGCGAGCGTTACGTGGACCTCATCGAGCCCGCGCGCCCGGAGGCGCAGACCCTGGCCCAGACGCGGACGGTCAGCCAGGACCACTCGGCCGACGCGGTCGAGCTGGAGACCGTGCTCAACGACCTGCTGCCGATGCTGACGGCCATCCAGCCGCAGAAGCTCTCGGTCACCCTCACCGCGATCGCCGACACCCTGCAGAACAGGGGCACCACCCTCGGCCAGACCCTCGACACCGTGAACGCGTACCTCAAGCAGTTCAACCCGCGGCTGCCGGCCCTCGACGACGACATCAGCGAGCTGGTGCGGGTCACCCAGACCTACGCGCAGGCCGCGCCGGGCGTCATCTCGGCGCTGCGGGACTTCAGCGTGACCAGCCAGACGGTCGCCAGCGAGGCGGGCAATCTTGACTCGCTGTACTCCGTGGTCACCGGCGCGTCCGGCAACCTCACCACGTTCCTGGACCAGAACAAGCAGAACCTCATCGGGCTGGCCGCCGACGGCAAGGCGCCGCTGGCGATCCTGCAGCGGTACTCGGCCGAGTTTCCCTGCGTCCTGCAGCAGCTCACGGACTTCATCCCGAACATCGACAAGGCGCTGGGGGCGGGCACGAAGCAGCCCGGCCTGCACGCGACCATCCACACGGTGCCCCCGGAGCAGCCGTATGAGCCGGGGACGGACACCCCGCGGTACGGCGACAACACCGGGCCGCACTGCTATTCGGTCCCGTTCAGCGGCGCCAGCCTGAACGACGGCGCCAGCGGCATCTCCACGGCGGGCCTGGGGCTGCCCAACTCCCCGCAGGAGAACGAACTGGTCGACGAGCTCGCGTCGCCCGAGGTGAACGTGGCGCCGGACCGCCTGCCCGACTGGTCCAGCGTCCTGCTCGGCCCGCTCTACCGCGGAACGACGGTGAAGATCAAGTGACCCCCGCCCCCTGCGTCCGCCGCAAGTCCGTGGCGAAGCCGCTGGTCTTCTCGATCATCTTCATCGCGGTGACGGTCGCGGCCACGACCGTGCTCGGCCTGACCATCGCCAACACGAGCGTGGGCGCCTCCAGCGGCTACTACGCCACGTTCAGCGACGTCACCGGCCTGCAGGTCGGCGACGACGTGGACATCGCGGGCGTCGAGGTCGGCCAGGTCACCTCGATCGCCGTCACCGACCGGAGCCTGGCCCGCGTCGGGTTCGACGTGCAGTCCAGCCGCGTGCTGCCCGCCTCGGTGACCGCGACGATCTACTACAAGGACCTGATCGGCGACCGGTACGTCAACCTGGCGCAGGGCACGGGGAACCCCGGGCGGATCCTGAGTCCGGGCGGCACGATCCCGGTCGGCCGGACTACCCCGGCGCTGAACCTCACCGAGCTCTTCAACGGCTTCCAGCCCCTGTTCGAGGCGCTCAGTCCCGGCGACGTGAACCAGCTCGCCGCCGAGATCATCCAGGTGCTCCAGGGCGAGGGCACCACGATGGACACGCTGCTGACCAACGTCGGCTCGCTGACCACCACCCTCGCCGACCGCGCCAAGGTCATCGACTCGGTGATCGGCAACCTGAACAGCGTGGTGGCCACGATCAACGCCCGCGGCGGCGAGCTCACCGGCCTGGTCACCACGCTGCAGCAGCTCGTGACCGGCCTCGCGCAGGACCGGCAGCCGATCGGGAACGCGATCAGCGCCATGTCGAACCTGACCAACGCGACCGCCGGGCTGCTCCAGCAGGCGAATCCGCCGATCACCGCCGACATCAGCTCCCTGTCGGCGCTGTCCGGGACGCTGGCCGAGAACACCCCGGTGATCAGCCAGTTCCTGAAGAACCTGCCCGTCAAGGAGGAAGCCATCGCCCGCCTCGCCTCATACGGCTCCTGGCTCAACCTCTACGAATGCGAGGCCACGATCACCGGCGTCCAGGAGGCCGACGGCGCCGGCCCGACCGGCATCCCGGTAAGCGAGCCGAGGTGCGAGTCGTGAGGAGCGCAGCGTGAAGGAGCCCCGCAGGCCCGTCCTGATCGCGGTCATCGGGCTGCTCGTCATCGCCCTGATCGCGTGGATCGGATTCAACGCCAACGACCTGCCGTTCATCAGCGGCGGCACGACCTACACCGCGTACTTCACCGAGGCCGCCGGGCTGCAGCCGGGCAACACGGTCCGGATCGCCGGGGTCACCGTCGGCACCGTCACGGGCGTGTCGCTGGACGGTGCGCAGGTACGTGTGTCGTTTAGCGTGAAGAATTCCTGGGTCGGCGACGATTCGACGGTCGCCATCGACATCGAGACGATCCTCGGCGAGAAGTACCTTGACCTGGACCCGCTCGGCCCGTCGGCGCAGGACCCGTCGGCGGTCATCCCGGCCAGCCGGACGACGTCGCCCTATGACGTCACGCAGGCGTTTCAGCAGCTCGGTACCGTGTTCCAGCAGGTCGACACGACCTCGGTGGCGAAGGCGCTGCAGGACATCTCGGACACGTTCGCGAACACGCCGCCCGCCGTGCACCAGGCGCTGACCGGGCTGGCCTCGCTGTCGCAGACGATCGCGTCGCAGGACAGCCAGATCGCCACCCTGCTGCAGGGCGCGGACAAGCTCAGCGGGACGGTGGCCAGCGAGGACAGCGAGTTCCAGACGCTGATCGACGACGGGAACCTGCTGCTGGCCGAGCTCGAGCAGCAACAGCAGGCGATCGGCTCCCTGCTCACCGGCACCGAGGCCCTGTCTACGCAGCTCACGACCCTCGTCAAGAACGACAACGCCACGCTCGGCCCGATGCTCGCCAAGCTGGACACGGTCACCACCGTGCTGGAGCGGAACCAGGCGAACCTGCAGGAGGCGCTGCAGCTGGCCGGCCCCTACACCCGGCTGACCGGGAACCTGCTCGGCAGCGGCCCCTGGTTCGACACCTACCTGTGCGGGCTGATCCCGCAGTCATACGGCGGCACCCAGCCGACGACCGGATGCGAGCCACCCAAATGAGAGTCAAAGTCCCTTTCCCCCTCACGTTCCCGCGTCCGCGCCATGACCGCTCCGCCGCCCCGCGCAAGCGGACGCAGGTCCTTGTCATCGTCGCCGCCGCCGCGTTCGTGCTGGCCGCCGGGATCAGCGGCGCGGTGATCTCGCTCAGCGGCCCGGGATCCGTCACCTACTCCGCGTACTTCGGCGAGGCGGTCGGCGTGTACCCGGGATCGGACGTCGACATCCTTGGCGTCAAGGTCGGCGCCATCGACTCGGTGCAGCCCGAGGGCAAAGAGGTCAAGGTCGTGATGTCGGTCCAGCCGGGCGTGACGATCCCGGCCGGCGCCGACGCGGTGGTGATCGTGCCGAGCGTCATCGCCGACCGGTACATCCAGCTGACCCCGGCCTACACCGGCGGCGCCGTGCTCGCGGCCGGCGCCGTCATCCCGGAGAACCGCACCGCCACGCCGGTGGAGATCGACCAGATCTACTCCGCCATCAGCAAGCTGGCCGGGGACCTCGGGCCGACCGGGGTCAACAAGAACGGGGCTCTGTCCGACGTGCTGAATACCGGCGCCGCCAACCTCAAGGGCAACGGCCAGTCGCTGGCGACGATGGTGAGCCAGATGAGCCAGCTCGCGAAGACGCTCAACGGCACCCAGAGCTCTTTCTTCGGCACGGTCAGCAACCTGCAGAAGTTCGCGGGCATGCTGCAGTCGAACAACAGCCAGGTGGCCACCGCGCAGAGCCAGCTCGCGCAGGTATCCGGGTTCCTGGCCGCCGACCGGTCCAACCTGGCGGGGGCGCTGTCGGAGCTGTCCGCCGCGCTCGCCCAGGTGCAGTCGTTCATCAGCGCTAACCGGGCCGGAGTGCAGGCCAACGTCACGAACCTGAAGGGGATCACCGAGGTGCTGGTGAAGGAACGGGCGTCCCTGGTGCAGGTCCTCGACAACGAGCCGCTGGCGGCGGACAACTTCATCGCCGCCTACGACCCGGCGACCGGGACGCTGAACGCGCGCGACGACCTGAACGAGCTGAGCATGGGCTCGTGCGGCTACCTCACCAACCCGAACCAGCAGGGCTGTCCGCTGCCGCTTCCCGTGACGGGCAGCTCGACCGGGAGCGGCTCATGATCGGCCGCCGCCGCCGTCTCGCCGCCGCGCTCGCGGCCGGCGTGGCCGCCGCCGGGCTGCTGACCGGGTGCGGCGGGTCGTCGAGCGGTTTCCAGGGGATCTACAGCCTGCCGCTGCCCGGCGGGCCGAACCTGGGCAGCCACCCGTACACGGTCAAGGCTGTCTTCGGCAACGTCGTCGACCTCGTCCCGCACGCGAACGTGGAGGTCAACGACGTCGCGGTCGGGCAGGTCACCGGTCTGTCGGTGCCGCCGGGCAGCTGGGACGCCACCGTCACGATGACGATCAACGGCTCGGTGAAGCTGCCGGCCAACGCGATCGCGGAGCTGACCGCCACCAGCCTGCTCGGCGAGGAGTACGTCGCGCTGACCCCGCCGCCGGGGATCGCGGCGACGGGGACCCTCGTCGACGGTGACACGATCCCGCTGCAGCGGACGACGGAGAACGCGACCGTCGAGCAGGTGCTCGGCGCGCTGTCGCTGCTGCTGAACGGCGGCGGCCTCGCGCAGATCCACACGATCACGGTGCAGCTCAACGACGCCCTGTCCGGCAACGAGCCGCAGATCCGGTCGGTCCTGTCGGAGATCACCACGCTCGTGAGCAACCTCAACGCCCACCGCGCCGACATCACCAGCGCGCTCGACGGGCTGAACAGGCTGTCGGCGACGCTCAGGCAGCGCGACTCGCAGATCGCGTACGTCCTGGACAACATGACACCGGGCCTGGCGACGCTGAGCGACGAGCGGAACCAGATGGTCACGATGCTGAACGCGCTGAACAAGCTGTCCGGCGTGGCCGTCGCCACGATCAACTCCTCCGCGGCGAACACGGTCGCCGACCTGAAGGACCTGCAGCCGATCCTGCGAAATCTCGCCAATGCCGGGAAGGCGCTGCCGGACGCGCTGCAGGTGCTGTTCACCTACCCGTTCCCCGACGGGGTCCTGGGCGACATCAAGGGGGACTACCTGAACGCCTTCCTCAACGTGACGGCGCGCAACGGGACGTGCGTCTACGCACCCCTCGTCCCCGGCGCCCAGTCCAGCTCGTCCGCGCCGGGCCCCCTGACCTGCCCGGCCCAGCCGTGAGTAGGTGACGTCGTGCTGACCATGCCGACCAGGATCAAGGTCGTGGTGTTCGCGGTGCTGGCCGTCGCGGTCCTCGCGTACACGGGGATCCGCTACGCGAACGTCGGGCGGTTCTTCGGCGCGCCCGGCTACTACGTGGTCAAGGTCGACCTCGCCCAGGCCGGGGGACTGTACACGGACGCGGACGTAACCTACCGCGGCGTGACGGTGGGGCGGGTCGGGTCGCTCTCGCTGACCGGCAGCGGCGTGCAGGCCAGCCTCGACATCGACGACTCCGCGCCGAAGATCCCGGCCGACACGCAGGCGGTGGTCGCGGACCTGTCGGCGGTGGGGGAGCAGTACCTGGACCTGCGCCCGGAGACGTCATCCGGCCCCTACCTGGTCGCCGACGACACGATCAGCCAGGCCGACACCCAGATCCCGCAGCCGGTGACCAACCTGCTGACCAACGTGAACGCGCTGGCCAACTCGCTGCCGGCGGCGTCCTTGCGGACGGTCATGAACGAGCTGTACGAAGGGTTCAACGGCCAGGGACAGAACCTGCAGACGCTGCTCGACGACTTCAGCGCCTACTCCGCGGCCGCCGACCAGAACATCACGCCGACGTCTGCGCTGATCGACGAGGGCAAGGGCGTGCTCGCCACGCAGGAGGACGACAGCGGCGAGATCGAGTCGTTCGCCACCAGCGTCAACCTGCTGGCACAGCGGCTTGAGAGCTCCGACCCGGACCTGCGCGCCCTGATCACGGCCGCGCCCGCGGCGGCGTCGCAGGTCAGCGACCTGCTGGACGACAACGACCCCGACCTCGGGCTGACGGTCGCCAACTTGCTGACGACCTCGGAAGTGGCCGGCAGCAGGCAGCCCGCGCTCGAGGAGCTGCTCAGCGTGCTGCCCGCCGTGACCGCCGCGGGCGACACCGTGGTGACGAAGGACGGCGCCAACTTCGGGCTGACGCTCACGTTCTTCGACCCGCTGCCCTGCACCGACGGATATCAGGGCACCGCGCGCGAGAACGGCACGGCCACCAAGCCGACCGCCCTGAACGCCGGCGCCGCCTGCGACAGCCCGTCGTCCACCGGCATCGACGTGCGCGGCTCCGCCCATGCCCCGTCCGGCGGGCCGGTCCCCGCGGCGGCCAAGCCATGACCCGCCGCCTGTTCTCCTCCGCTCGCGGCCCCGCTCCCACCCCACCCCGCGCGGGCCGGCGGATCTGGGCCGCGGCCTGGGCGACGCTCGCCGTGACCGCCGGGTTCGCCGCGTGGGCGGGGACGCAGTACGCGTCCGCCGCGTCCGGCGGCTCGTCCAGCCCGGCGGTGTCCACCGGAAAGGCGCGTGACGCGGCGCTGAGCGCGGGCACCCGCGAGATCGCCGACCTCAACACGGTCTCGGCGCACAGCGTCGCGCGCTGGCAGCAGCGCTGGCTTGACGACACCACCGGCGCCGAGCACGCCAAGATCCAGCAGACCAACCCGGCGGCGGCCGCGCAGATAGCGAAGGTGAAGACGAGCTCGGTCGCCACCGTCACCGACTCGGCCCTCACCGCGCTGACCGTTTCGCCGGGCGGGGGAGCCTCGCCGGGCGGGGGAGCCTTGCCAGCCGGGGCAGCCTTGCCAGCCGGGGCAGCCGGGACCGCCCGGATGATCGCGACCGTGAGCATTGTGCAGACCAGCGCCACGGGCGCCGCCAGCACGGTCGCCAACCGCTACCTCGCCACCTTGACCCTCACCACCGCGGGCTGGAAGATCAGCTCGCTGACCGGAGGCTGACCGATGCACGCGCTCCGAACCACGTTGTCGCACGGGTCTGCGCCGCCACTCCGGTCCCCAGACGCCGGGCCGGCCGCTGATACTTCCGCCGTCAGTCAGGCCGTGCCCGGCGCGGCCGGCGGTTCCCGGATCTGTGCTCCCGTCCGGGGACCGCTGGCCCTGTTCGCCGCCAGCCTGCTGCTGGTCGCGGCCGGCGTCGTGCTGCTCGTGCTGGGCGGGGGGCGCACTTCCGCTTCCGCTTCCGCTTCCGGTTCCGGAAACCAGGCGCTGACCAACGCTACGGAAACGCGGCAGGTGACGGCGGCGGTGCGCGCCGGCGTGGCGGGGATCTACTCCTATTCCTACACAGACCTGGCGGCGACGACCACCGCGGCGCATCGGGTGCTCGCCGGGCAGGCCGCCGCCCAGTACGCCGAGCTGTCCGGGATGCTGTCGTCGGCCGTCACCGAGCGGCTCACCGTGGTCACCAAGGTGACCGCGATTGGCGTCCGCTCGCTGACGGGGAGCACCGCGACCCTGCTGGTCTTCCTCCAGCAGGCGACCACACGAGACGGCAAGCCCGCGGGCAGCGTGCCCGCCCAGTTGCGGGTAACCGCGGACCTCGTTCGTGGCCGGTGGCTGATTACCCGGATCACGGCGCGATGACCAGCGACGTTTGGAGGAAATAGTGAATCTCCGGAACCTGCCGCTGATCGCGGCGTCGGTGCTGGCGGCCGCGGCCGCGGCCTGCGCGGGCTGGTTCGGCTGGTCGTGGTACTCCGCCGCGCACTCGCCCGCGGCGGCGACCGCGCGGGCGCGGGACGTCGCGCTGCAGGACGCCGAGCAGGCGGTGCTGAACTTCAACACGCTCGACTACCACCAGGCGTCGGCCGGCCTGAACCTGTGGCTGGAGTCGAGCACGGGGACGCTGCACAGCCAGCTCTCGCAGAACGTGCGGCAGGAGGTTCAGCTGGTGCAGGGCAAGAAGACGATCACGACGGCGAAGATCCTGGACGGCGCGGTGACTCGGCTCGACACGAGCGGGGGAACCGCCAGCGTGCTGGTCGCCGTCGACGTCACCGTCACGCCGTCAAAGGGCAGCCCGTTCACCGAGCGGGAAAGCGAGATCGGCCAGGTTACCCGGACGACTTCCGGCTGGAAGCTCAGCTCGCTCGGCTACCCGTCCTCTTCGTCTACGTCTTCGTCTTCGTCTACGTCCCCGTCCCCGTCGTCGTCCCCGGCCCCGTCGTCGTCCGCGGCCGCTCCCACGTCGTCCGCTAGCCCGTCACCGTCCGCGCCCTGAGAGACACCCCAGGAGCTTAAGTGTCAAGCCGCAACCGAAGATTGGGGGAGGTTTTGCCGGTGGCCCCAGGCGGTTGCCTCGTCGTAGAGGCTGCCGGTCTTGAGGCATCCGTGCAGGATGCCGACAAGCCGGTTCGCGAGTCTTCTCAGTGCGTC
>Ga0210389_10000932_pt1 | contig 24716 bp, 24 predicted proteins | sample IncBWH28OmetaG_FD_160127 | JGI IMG/M metagenome (GOLD analysis project Ga0210389, IMG submission 160127) | Forest soil microbial communities from Barre Woods Harvard Forest LTER site, Petersham, Massachusetts, United States - Inc-BW-H-28-O ...
GGCGCTATGGCGCCCGATTATACAGGGCGTGGCAGTGCCGTCCCGACTAGGAGGCGACGCCGAAGCCGGCGCGCTGGATCGCCTTGGCGATGGCAGGCACGTCCGCCCCTTCCGGCAGGCGCATCTCGCCGCTCTTGAGATCGACCGAGATCGGGGCGGTGCCGGCGCCCGTGGCGGCGCGGGTGACGGCCTTGACGCAGCCGTCGCAATCCATGCCGGTGACCTTGAGGATGAGTTCTTGAGCCATGTGATATAGCTACCCGCCCTGCCGCGCGGCCGGCAAGGGGCAAATCTGCACGGGGTCCTGGTGAGCGGCGACATCGACGATTTTCGCGGCCTTCTGGCCAAGGTGGGCAACGGCGAGACGTTGGCCATCGACGAGGCCGAGCGCGCCTTCGACATCATGACCTCGGGCGACGCCACCCCGGCCCAGATGGGCGCCTTCCTGATGGGCCTGAAGGTGCGCGGCGAGACCGCGCAGGAGCTGGCCGGCGGCGCCCTGGCGCTGCGCGCCAAGGTGCAGAAAGTCCGCGCGCCGGAGGGCGCCATCGATATCGTCGGCACCGGCGGCGATCACCACGGCACCTATAATGTCTCGTCCTGCTCGGCGTTCGTCGTCGCCGGCGCGGGCGTTCCGGTCGCCAAGCACGGCAATCGCGCCTTCACCTCCAAGTCCGGCGCGGCCGACGTGCTGGCGGCGCTCGGCATCGGGCTGGAGCCGGCGATCGAGAAGCTCGAGCAGGCGCTGGTCGAGGCCAAGGTCTGCTTCCTGATGGCGCCGCGCCACCACAACGCCATGCGCAATGTGGCCGGCCCGCGCGTCGAACTGGCGCCCAGCCGCACCATCTTCAACCTGCTGGGCCCGATGTCGAACCCGGCGCTGGTCAAGCGCCAGCTGGTGGGCGTATTCGACCGCCGCTGGCTTCACCCCGTCGCCGAGGCGCTGGGCCAGTTGGGCCTCGAGCGCGCCCTGGTCGTGCACGGCCAGGACGGCATGGACGAGATTACCACCACGACCAAGAGCTGGGCCGCCTCGCTCGAGAACGGCAAGGTGCGCGAAATCGAGATCGCGCCCGAGGAAGCCGGCGTGAAGCGCGCGGCGATGGCCGAGCTCAAGGGCGGCGACCCCGCGCACAATGCCGAGGCCATCCGCAAGGTGCTGGGCGGCGAGAAGAATGCCTTCCGCGACATCGTGGTGCTAAACAGCGCCGCGGCCCTGATGGTCGCCGGCAAGGCCCACGACCTGAAGCAGGGCGCGGCGCTCGCGGTACAGTCGATCGACTCGGGCAAGGCAAAGGCTGCGCTCGACACCCTGAAGAGGATCTGCGCATGAGCGGCGATACGTTGGACAAGATCGTCGCCGACAAGCGCCGGCACGTCGCCGGCCGCATCTCGCAGCGCCCGCTGCGCATGGTCGAGGCGCTGGCGCGCGACAATGATTCGCCGCGCGGCTTTGCCAAGGCGCTCAAGGCCGCCATCGCCGGAGGCCGCTACGGGCTGATCGCGGAGATCAAGAAGGCCTCGCCCAGCAAAGGCCTGATCCGCGAGGACTTCGACCCGCCTGCCCTGGCGCTCGCCTACGAGCGCGGCGGCGCCACTTGCCTCTCGATCCTGACCGACCGCCCCTACTTCCAGGGCAAGGACGAGTTCCTGACGCAGGCGCGCCGCGCCACCAAGCTGCCGGTGCTGCGCAAGGACTTCATGATCGATCCCTACCAGGTGCCCGAGGCGCGGGCGCTGGGCGCCGACTGCATCCTGCTGATCATGGCCTGCCTCGACGATGCGCTCGCCGCCGAGCTCACCAAGCTCACCCACAAGTGGGGCATGGACGTGCTGGTCGAGGTGCATGACGCGTCCGAGCTTGAGCGCGCGCTGAAAATCGACAGCGACCTGATCGGCGTCAACAACCGCAACCTGAAAACCCTCGCCGTCGACCTTGCCACGACGGAGCAGCTGGCACCCCGGGTGCCCAAGGACCGCGTGCTGGTGGCCGAGAGCGGGCTCAGCTCGCCGGCCGACCTCCTGCGCATGGCGAAGGTCGGCGCTTCGGCGTTCCTGATCGGCGAAAGCTTCATGCGCAAGCCCGACGTCGAGGCGGCCGTGCGCGCCATGCTGGTGCGCGAGGCGGCATGAACGCCCGCAAGCTCACGCATTTCGACGACACCGGCAATGCGCGCATGGTCGATGTCGGTGCCAAGGACGTGACCGAGCGCGTGGCCGTGGCACGGGCCAGCGTCACCATGCAGGCCGCGACGCTGAAACTCATCCGCGACAAGAAGGCGGCCAAGGGCGATGTGCTGGCGGTGGCCCAGCTTGCCGGCATCATGGCCGCCAAGAAGACGTCCGAGCTGATCCCGCTGTGCCATCCGCTGGCGCTGAGCTCGGTCGACGTCCAGCTCTCGATCGACAGCAAGCGAAGCGCCGTCGACATCGAAGCGACCTGCAAGCTCAAGGGCCGCACCGGCGTTGAGATGGAGGCGCTGACCGCCGCCTCGGTGGCCGCCCTCACCGTCTACGACATGTGCAAATCGGTCGATCGTGGCATGGTGATTTCCGACGTCCGGCTGCTCCACAAGTCGGGCGGCAAGTCGGGGACATTCAAGTGGACCTCACCCTGAGGAGCGCGCGCAGCGCGCGTCTCGAAGGGTGGGCACCCGACGAGGTCTGCTGCCCATGCTTCGAGACGGCCGCTGCGCGGCCTCCTCAGCATGAGGTTGTACTGTTGCGAGACGCTCCATGACTCCCCTCCTCTCCGTTCGCGACGCCCATGGCCGCGTGGTCGCGGCCTTCGACAAGCTGCCGGCCGAGACGGTCTCGGTGGCTGACGCGGCCGGCCGCGTGCTGGCCGAGCCGCCCCGGGCGCGCCTGACGCAGCCGCCGGCCGACCTGTCGGCGATGGACGGCTATGCCGTGCGCGCCGAGGACGTGCCGGCCGTGCCGACGACGTTGACCTTGGTCGGCCAGGCGCCGGCCGGCGGTTCCTACGATCACGCGCTGAAGCCCGGCGAGACGGTGCGCATCTTCACCGGCGCGCCCTTGCCGATGGGCGCTGACGCGATCGTGATCCAGGAGGACACCAAGGCCGAGGGCGCCAAGATCACCGTCCTCGATCCGCCGCGCATCGGCCGCCACATCCGCAAGGCCGGGCTCGACTTCACGGCGGGCGACAGTCCTTTGGCGACGGGCCGCACGCTCACGACACGCGACGTGGCGCTGGCAGCGGCGATGAACCTGCCGTGGCTCTCGGTGCACCGCAAGCCGCGGATCGCCATTCTCTCGACCGGCGACGAGCTCGTCCTGCCGGGCGAGCCGGTCGGCCGCAACCAGATCGTCTCCTCTTCGGGCATTGCGGTCGCCGCGCTGGTGCGCGCCTGGGGCGGCGACCCGACCCTGTTCGACATCGCCCGTGACGACGCCAGGCTGATCGAAGACCGCATCGCCGCCGGCGCGCAGCACGACCTGCTGGTCACCCTGGGCGGCGCTTCGGTCGGCGACCACGACCTGGTCCAGGCGGCGCTCAAGGCCCAAGGCTTCGACATGGATTTCTGGCGCATCGCCATGCGTCCGGGAAAGCCCCTGATGTTCGCGGCCAAGGACCGCGCCCGCGTGCTCGGCATGCCGGGCAATCCGGTATCGACCATGGTCTGCGCGCTGCTGTTCATGAAGCCCGCCATGGAGCGCATGCTGGGCCAACCCGGCGAGCTCGTCGCCACCCAGCCGGCGCGGCTGGCCGTCGACGTCAAGGCGAACGATCTCCGCGAGGACTATGTCCGATCGAAGCTGACGCGGGCGGCCGACGGCGGCCTCACCGTGGAACCCCATCCGGTGCAGGACAGCTCCATGCTCTCGGTGCTGGCGTGGTCGTCCGGCCTGCTGGTGCGATCGCCCCATGATCCCGCGCGCAAGGCCGGCGACACCGTGCAGGTGATCGATCTTTCTGTTCTCCCCGGCGGCTACTGATCCCCCCTCCATCCCCAAGTCCCTCTGGAAAACTTGACCTGGCGGCAGAACTAAACTAGAACATGTGTCGGGTTTCAGGATTTGTTCCGAAATCTGGTAGGCGTTCTGGGGAGAAGACGGTGCTAACCCGCAAGCAAAACGAACTCCTGATGTTCATCAACAAGCGCCTCAACGACGACGGCGTATCGCCGTCGTTCGACGAGATGAAGGAGGCGCTTCGGCTCAAATCGAAGTCGGGCATCCACCGGCTGATCACCGGGCTGGAGGAGCGCGGCTTCCTGCGTCGCCTGCCGCATCGTGCGCGGGCTCTGCAGGTTCTGAAGCTGCCCGACGCTGCGGCGATGCCCGCGCCCAACGTCACGCCCATGCTGGCCCGCGCCGGCTTCGCCGAAAGCCGCGAAGGCTTCGTGCCGCAGGTCATTCGCGGCGAGCGCGTGCCGCTCGCCGGCGCCATCCAGGTCGCCAACGAGGCGCAGGCGCTCAGCCTGCCGCTCTATGGCCGGATCGCCGCCGGCACGCCGATCGAGGCGCTGCGCGACAACTCCACCACCGTGGACGTGCCCGTCACCCTGCTCGGCTCGGGCGCGCATTACTGCCTCGAAGTGCAGGGCGATTCGATGGTAGAGGCCGGCATCCAGAACGGCGACATCGCCATCATCAAGAGCGCCGACACCGCCGAGTCGGGTGAAATCGTCGTGGCGTTGATCGACGACACCGAGGCCACCTTGAAGCGCCTGCGCAAGAAGGGCGCCTCGATCGCGCTCGAGCCGGCCAACGCCGCCTACGAGACGCGGATCTTCGGACCCGATCGGGTCAAGATCCAGGGTCGCCTGGCCGGGCTTTACCGCCGCTACAATTAAACTCCCAGCTACTGCCCCGTGCAGCGTCTCAGATAGGCGGAGCGTGCGTCTCGTTCGGCACCGGCAGCCTCGTACGACACGCCACGGCACCAGTCATAGTGCACGTTGTAATCCGATGACCAGCGTGAGCCCTTGATGCCCCCTGCGCAGGCGCCATTGTTGAGGCCGCCTCGCACCTGATTGAGAGCCGCCTGAGCGTATTGCTGACAGAACGCGTTATCGGCGGCCTGAACCTCGGCCATGCCCGAAAGGCACAGTGCCAACGCAACGCCCGCGACCAACAAATTGCGCGCCATGATCTGCTTCCCCCCCGTGTGACCTTGGAAAATAGAGTGCAAGCCCGGATGCCAACAAGCACTGCGTTGACAGAGGTCGTGCAATTGCGGTCGATGTGTCGTCGGTCATGTGCCCGGCGCTTTCACTTGCGCCGCCTGCCGCGTCGAGCTGTTGGGCACCCAGGGACGATCGCCGCGACGGCCGTTGGCGGTCTCGCGCCGCACTTCGGTCTCGTCGAGCCACAGCGCCTGCGCGCCCTCGCGCCACGCGTTGCGGCGATCGATCACCAGGCGCGGACCGTGACAACGGCCTTGAGCATCGACCGTGGACAGCACGATGTCGGCGCCGCCGCAGGCCTCGGCCAGTCGGCGGTCGTCGCTCACCAGGGCGATGCGCCACGGGCCCTTGCGCCAGCGACAGAGCCCGGTGTTGCACCCGAGGCCGGCGGCCTGCTGGTCGGCACTCACCGTCCAGCGCTTGGCGCCCTCCTGGCCGCTGCGTCGCGCCCAGGCGTCGCTGATGAAGCGGTCGGTGCGGGCCGAGGCAATGTGGACCATGCCCCGCTCGTCGCGCAGTCCGAGCACGCGGCCATCCTCGCTCATCAGCAGGTCGGGCGCGGGCGGCGGCGCGAGCAGCAAGCCCGTGATCGCGATCGGCAGGCCGGCAAATCGCCAGCGGCGGCGCCACAGGCAGAGCCACAGCCCGCCCACGGTCAGCAGCCATAGGCTGGCGCCGGGCAGCGACGGTACCAGCATGGCGGCCTGCGGCCAGTCGGCGACATGACGGGCGATGGCGTCAAGGCCTTCGACGCCCCAGCCCATCGGCACCAGGGCGAAACGCTCGAGGCCGAGCGGCATCAGCAGCATGGCCAGAAGGCCCCACGGCATGATCCAGAAGCCGGTGAGCGGCACGCCCAGAAGATTGGCAACGACGCCCAGCAGCGAGAGGCGGTTGAAGTGATAGGCGGCAAAGGCGCCGGTGGCGACCGAGGCGATCAAGGTCGTGGCCAGGCTGGCGGTGAAACCGGCGCCCAGCCGCCACAGCCAGCGATGCCTGAGATGCTCGGCGCGCTCATGCAGGCGCCGCCGCCAGCCGGCCGCCATCTCCCAGGCGGCGATCAACGCCACCACCGCGGCGAAGGACATCTGGAACGAGGCGCCGGTCAACGACTCGGGCGCGGCGAGGAGCACGATGACCGCCGACCAAGCGACCAGGCGCAGCGACAGCGCCGTGCGGTCGAGCAGCATGGCGATCAAGGCGAAGCCCGCCATGGCGCAGGACCTTTGCGCCGGCACCGGCGCGCCGGCCAGAGCGGTGTAGAACAGCGCCGCCAGCAGGGCGATCACGGCGGCCACCTTCTTGGCGTCGATGCGCAGCGCCAGCGGCGGCACCAGCGCGATCGCATAGCGCAGCACGCCCATCACCAGGGCGACCACGAACACGATGTGCAGGCCGGAGATCGACAGGATGTGGGCGAGGCCCGAATCGCGCATGGCCTGGGTGATGTCCTTGTCGACGGCGGTCTGCTCGCCGGTCAGCAGCGCCGCGGCGACGCCGCCTTCAGGTCCGGGCAACGCGGCCAGGATGCGCGCCGTGATGTCAGCGCGCAGCGAATCGATGGTGCGCACGATGCCGTCGGGCCGGCCATGTTCGACGACGGTGGCCCGCGCCAGCGCATAGCCCACGGCGCCCAACTGCTGATACCAGGCGACGCGCTGGAAATCGAAGGCGCCCGGTGCGGCCGGTCCGGCCGGCGGCGAGATGTTGGCGAGCACCAGCAGACGGTCGCCGACATGAATCGGCGGCGCGCCCTTGGACAGCGAGATGCGCACGCGCTCCGGCATCATCTCGATCGGCGGCACGTTGTTGCCTTTCAGGCGCACCGCCTCGAGCACGACCCGCACGCTCTCGGGCAGGCGCTGGATGTCGGCGATGCGGCCCTCGACGTTGATGCTGAACAGCGGCCGACTGAGCGTCGGCGCCGCCAGGCTCGCGGTGCGCCAGGCGACGAGACCCAGTCCCGAGGCGGCGGCGACCGCGCCGATCGCGAGCGCACGGGCAAGGCTGCCCGAGCGCGCGAGGAAGACGAGGACGAGCGCAGCCGCCGCCAGCACCGGCCCCAGCCACGGCGCGGGCTCGCTCGGCAGCTCGAAATAGACGGCGATGCCCAGCCCCATCGCCACCGGCAGCCACAGCATCCAGCGGCTGCGCTCGGCGTCGAGCTGATCGAGGATCCAGGTGCGTGCCCCCGCCACGCCGTCTCCCTCGGTTGTTTGACAGGGCCGAAACGCTCGCCTACCTACGGCGCGCTTTTCCGGCCGAAATGCGGCAAAACCCGCACATACCCAGAGCAATGACAGTCGTTACCCGCTTCGCTCCCTCGCCGACCGGCTACCTGCATATCGGCAGCGCGCGCACCGCGCTGTTCAACTGGCTGTTTGCCCGCCACCACGGCGGCAAGTACCTGCTGCGCATCGAGGACACCGACCGCGCGCGCTCGACCTCGCCCGCCATCGACGCCATCCTCGATGGCCTCTCGTGGCTCGGCCTGCCGTGGGACGGCGAGGTTACGTACCAGTTCGCGCGCGCGGCGCGGCACGCCGAAGTGGCGCACCAGATGCTGGCCGCCGGCAAGGCCTATCACTGCTACGCCTCGACCAAGGAACTCGAGGAGATGCGCGACGCGCAACGCCGCGCCGGCGTGCCGATGCGCTACGACGGCCGCTGGCGTGATCGCGATCCCAAGGACGCCCCGGCGGGCGTCGCACCGGTCGTTCGCCTCAAGGCGCTGCAAAACGGTCAGACCGTCATCCAGGATGCGGTGCAGGGCGAGGTCAAGGTCGAGAACGCCGTCTTGGACGACATGATCCTGCTGCGGGCCGACGGCACGCCGACCTACATGCTGGCCGTGGTCGTCGACGATCACGACATGGACGTCACCCACGTGATCCGCGGCGACGATCACCTGAACAACGCTTTCCGCCAGCTCCAGCTCATTCGCGCCATGGGCTGGCCGGAGCCGGTCTATGCCCACATCCCACTGATCCACGGCCCCGACGGCGCCAAGCTCAGCAAGCGTCACGGCGCGCTGGGCGTCGACGCCTATCGCGACATGGGCTTCCTGCCGTCGGCGTTGCGCAACTACCTGCTGCGGCTGGGCTGGGGCCATGGCGACGACGAGATCATCTCGACCGAGCAGGCGATCGAATGGTTCGACCTGCCGGGCGTCGGCCGCTCGGCCGCGCGCTTCGACCTGGCCAAGCTCACCAACCTCAATGCGCATTACCTGCGCGAGACGCCGGACGCCGAGCTGTTGGCGATGGTGCTGCCCGGACTGGAAGCCAAGCTCGGCGGTAAGATCGATCCGGTCGGCCTGGAGCGCCTGGCGCGCGGCCTGGGCGGCGTGAAGCAGCGCTCGCGCACCTTGGTCGAGCTCTTGGACAATCTCCTCTTCTACGCCCGAAGCGGCGCCCCGCCGATCACCGACGACAAGGCGCGCGCCCAGCTCACGTCCGAGGCCAAGGCACTGCTCGCCAAGCTCGCCGCGGCACTCGAGGCGGCCGCCGCCAACTGGAGCGAGAAGCAGGTCGAGGATGCGATCCGCCGCTTCGCCGAGGCGGAGGGCGTGAAGCTCGGCCAGGTCGCCCAGCCGCTCCGGGTTGCGCTCAGCGGCTCGACCGTGTCGCCCGGCATCTTCGAGGTGCTGGCGATCCTGGGACCGGCCGAAACCAAAGCGAGATTGCTCGCCGCCGGCGGATAGAACGCCCCGCCCCGCTGCGCACAATGCCGCGATGGGTTTGCGGGTCTGGATCTGGCTTCTGTCGCTTTCCGTCCTGTGGGGCGGTTCGTTCTTCTTCGCCAAGGTCGCGATCAGCGAACTGGGACCGCTCACCGTGGTGTTCGTGCGCGTGGCCCTGGCGGCGCTAGCGCTCGACATCGTCCTGCTGGCGACTGGGACGAATCCCCTTCGACGCGACGCCCCTTGGTCCGCCTACCTTGCCATGGGCCTGCTGAACAACGTGCTGCCCTTCAGCCTGATCTTCTGGGGCCAGACGCAGATCGCGTCGGGGCTGGCCTCCATCCTGAACGCCACGACACCCCTCTTCACCTTGGTCGTCGCCCATTTCCTGACGGCGGACGAGAAGATCGATCCGGCCAAGGTCGCCGCCTTGCTGGCAGGCTTCGCTGGCGTGGCGCTGCTGGTCGGCCCCGAACTCCTGGTCGGCGGCGCGAGCGTGTGGGGTGAGCTGGCCTGCCTGGGCGCGGCAATCTCCTATGCCTTCGCCGGCGTCTACGGCCGGCGCTTCAAGACGATGAAAATTGCACCGCTCGAGGCCGCTGCCGGGCAAGTCACTGCAAGTAGCGTATTGATTCTGCCGATCATGCTGGCCGTCGAGCAGCCCTGGACGCTACCGGCGTGGCCCTCGCCCACGGTCTGGGCGGCGCTCGGCGGCCTGGCACTGTTGTCGACGGCCCTCGCCTACGTGCTTTATTTCCGTATTCTGGCTGCCGCCGGCGCCACCAACCTGCTGCTCGTCACCTTCCTGATACCGGCCACGGCTGTCCTGCTGGGCGCCGCTGTTCTGGGTGAGCGCTTGGCTGCGCGCCACCTCGCCGGAATGGCCCTGATCGGGCTGGGTCTCGCCGTCATCGACGGCCGGATCTTGCGGCTGCTACGCCCCGCGGAATAGCGGATTGGTGGCACAATTGCGCCTCCGGAGGCGGCTTGTTAGGGTGCCCTCGAACCCGCCAATTCGAGCCGAAAGAGTTCCCAAATGGCCAAATCGACCGCCACGCTGACCGACAACGAAACCGGCAAATCCTACGAAATGCCGATTATCCACGGCACCATCGGGCCGCGTCTGGTCGATATCCGCAAGTTCTACGGCGATGCCGGGATGTTCACCTACGACCCGGGCTTCACCTCGACCGGCTCCTGCGCCTCCAAAATCACCTATATCGACGGTGACGAAGGCGTTCTGCTCTACCGCGGCTACAACATCGCCGAGCTCGCCGAGCAGAGCGACTTCATGGAGTGCTGCTACCTTCTGATGAAGGGCGAGCTGCCGAACAAGGCGCAGAAGGAAAAGTTCGTCAAGGACATCACCAACCACACGATGGTCCACGAGCAGCTCAGCCAGTTCTATCGCGGCTTCCGGCGCGACGCCCATCCGATGGCGGTGTGCTGCGGCGTGGTCGGCGCCCTCTCGGCCTTCTATCACGACTCGCTCGACATCCACGATCCGCACCAGCGCATGATCGCCTCCTACCGGCTGGTGGCCAAGATGCCGACCATCGCCGCCATGGCCTACAAGTACTCGATCGGCCAGCCCTTCATCTATCCGCGCAATGACCTCAGCTACTCGGCCAACTTCCTGCGCATGATGTTCTCGGTGCCGGCCGAGGAGTACGAGATCAACCCTGTGCTCGAGAAGGCGGTCGACCGCATCCTGATGCTGCATGCCGACCACGAGCAGAACGCTTCGACCTCGACCGTCCGCCTCGCCGGATCGTCGGGCGCCAACCCGTTCGCCTGCATCGCCGCCGGCATCGCCTCGCTGTGGGGGCCGAGCCATGGCGGCGCCAACGAGGCCGTGATCAACATGCTGAACGAGATCGGCGGCAAGCAGAACATCCCGGGCTTCCTGTCCCGGGTGAAGGACAAGCAGGACCATACCCGCCTGATGGGCTTCGGCCACCGCGTCTACAAGAACTACGATCCGCGCGCCAAGGTCATGCGCCAGACCTGCCACGAGGTACTGACCTCGCTCGGCATCGAGCACGATCCGCTGCTCGAGCTGGCCATGGAAATGGAGCAGATCGCGCTCAAGGACGACTACTTCATCTCCAAGAAGCTCTATCCCAACGTCGATTTCTACTCGGGCATCATCTTCCGGGCGATCGGCATCCCGACCTCGATGTTCACCGTGCTGTTCGCCGTCGCGCGCACCGTCGGCTGGATCGCGCAGTGGAACGAGATGATCGAGGACCCTGACCAGAAGATCGGCCGCCCGCGCCAGCTCTACAACGGCCATACCGAGCGGCCCTACAAGCCGCTGCACATGAGAGCCTAATCCCAGGGGATCAATCGCTATCCGGGGGGAAAGCGAGAGGACATGGCAAGATCGTCGCACGGACCGCGCCTGGCCAAGACCTGGGCGGTCGCGCAAAAACCGAGGCCGATGCCGCGGGTCGTGCGGCTCGGTCGGCCGGCGAATGACAATTTCCGCCGCCCAGGCTGGATGGTGCGGATGTTCGTCCTGGCGGCGGCCGCCGCCCTGGCGCTGGTCGCCGTGGCCAACTGGCGCCTGATCCTGTAGCCCGGCCTACTTGCGCTCGATCAGCTCGATCTTGTAGCCGTCGGGATCTTCGACGAAGGCAATCACCGTGGTGCCGAACTGAACCGGGCCGGCCGGACGCGTGACCTTGCCGCCGGCCTTGGTGACCTGCTCGCACATGCCGTAGACATCGGGCACGCCGACGGCGAGATGACCGAAGCCGGTGCCGAGTTCGTAGGGCTTCTCCTGTCCCCAGTTGTGGGTGAGCTCGACGGCGCAGTGCTCGCTCTCGTCGCCGTAGCCGACGAAGGCCAGGGTGTACTTGCCGGCCGGCACGTCGCGCTTGCGCAGCAGCTTCATGCCCATCGGCCCGGTATAGAAAGCCAACGACCTGTCGAGATCCTTCACCCGAATCATGGTGTGCAGCATGCGGTAGTTGGCGGCGGTGTCGGGCATCTACCCCTCCTCTATTGTCTGTCGCGGATCATGGCGGCGAAGGTCGCTTCCGCCGCGACCTTGCCCTCGACCAATGCCTTGCCGGAGAACTTCCAGACGTTGGCGCGGCTCTGCACCTTCTCGACGTGCAATTCGAGGCGATCGCCCGGCACCACCGGACGACGGAAGCGCACGCCGTCGATCGACATGAAATAGACCAGCTTGCCCTCCGACTCCGCGCCGAAGGTGGCGACGACCAGGACCGCGGCGGTCTGCGCCATCGCCTCGACGATCAGCACGCCCGGCATCACCGGCTCCGTGGGGAAGTGGCCCTGGAAGAACGGTTCGTTGATGCTGACATTCTTGATGCCGATGGCGCTGTGGTCGAGACGCATATCGACCACGCGGTCGACCATCAACATCGGATAGCGGTGGGGGATCATCTGCAGGATCCGCTTGATATCCACCGCAGTCGCCCCGGCGAGGCTGGTCTTGTCGGTCTGGATGTTCATGACAGCGACGTCCTCAGAAGCGCGTGCCGAAGCCGAAGCGGAGGTTCTCGGTCTTGTCCCACGGGTCCTTAACCAGCGGGAAGGCGTAGTCTATACGGATTGGACCGAATGGCGAGATCCATTGGATGCCAAGGCCGGTCGATACGCGCATCGTGTTGCTGGTGAGAACCGTGTTGCTGAATTGCGCCGGACCGCCCAGGCCCCAAAGAGAACCGACGTCGACGAACGCCTTGCCGAGGATGCCGATCTCCTTGGGCAGGCCGATCGGAAAGCTGAGTTCGGAAGTACCGGTATAGAAATAGGTGCCGCCCAGCGCGTCGGTCGTATTCGAATCGCGCGGCCCGATGCCGCCGACCGCGAAGCCGCGCAAGTTGTCGCCGCCGATGAAGAACAGGTTGTTCAGCCGCAGCGACGAGCCGGCGTAGGGGACCACCGCGCCGATCGAGCCGCCGATCGAGGCGACGACATCCTCGAAGATGCTGCGATAGTAGACGGCGTCGGACGTGGTGCGGAAATACTGCTCCCCGATCAGGCCGGCCACGGCCAGCGTGTTGCGCACCAGCAGGCCCTTTGTCGTATTGAGGCGCGTATCGCGGGTATCCCAGGCGACCGTCTCGGCGATTTCCGAGACCACCGACGTGCCGGCGTTCAACTGGACGACCTGCGAGGCAAAGGGCTGGACGTTGTAGATATCGGTCTGGCGCAGGGTGTAGCGGACGGTCTGCCGCGTGTGCTCGGAGTAGGCCCAGCCGGCGCGCAGCGCGAAGCCGATGCTGGCGTCGCTATAGGAGGCAACTGCCTGGCGGTCGTTCGACGTCCGGAAGAGGTCGAAGCCCACCGCCATGGGGCGGTCCAGGAAATAGGGCTCGGTGAAGCTGAGGTCGATCAGGGTGCTCAAGGTGCCGACCGACAGGCCGAGGCGCAGCTCCTGGCCCTTGCCGAGGAGATTGCGTTCCTTGATCGAGATGTCGCCCAGGATGCCCGATGTCGTCGAGAAGCCGGCGCCGAAGGAGATGTCGCCGGTGCTCTGCTCGACCACCTGGACCTCGAGGTTGGTCTTGTCGGGCGCCGACCCAGGGGCCGCCGACACGTCGACCTTCTCGAAGAAGCCGAGGTTGCGCAGGCGCTCCTGGCTGCGGCGCACCTTGGCCGTGCTGAAAGCGTCACCCTCGGCGAGGCGGAACTCGCGGCGGATCACCTTGTCGAGAGTACGCGTGTTGCCCGAGATGTTGATGCGTTCGACATAGACGCGCGGGCCCTCCTGAATGTCGAAGGTCACGTCGACCGTCAGGTTGTCCTTGTTGCGCCGGATGTTGGGGCGGACCTCGACGAAGGCGTAGCCCAGCGAGCCCACGAGCTCCGACAGCGCGGTGACGGTTTTCTCGACCTCGCTGGCGTCGTACCAGTCGCCCTCCGCCATCGTCAGATAGCTCTTGAGGACGTCGACATCGAGCCCCTGGAAGCGCGTCGAGACCTCAACCTTGCCGAACTTGTAGCGCTCGCCTTCGCTGATGGTGAAAGTGATGAAGAACCCCTGACGGTTGGGGGCGAGCTCCGCGACGGCCGACACGACACGGAAATCGGCGTAGCCCTCGGTGAGGTAGAACTTGCGCAGGAGCTCGCGGTCGAGGTTGAGGCGGTCCGGGTCGTAGCGGTCGTCCGACGACAGGAAGCGATACCAGGCGCTCTCGCTCGTGCGGATCTTGCCGCGCAGCGTGCTGTCGCGGAATGCTTCGTTGCCGACGAAGCTGATGCGCTGCACGCCGGTGACGTCGCCTTCGTTGATCTCGAAGACGAGGTCGACGCGGCCCTGCTCCAGCTTGATGATCTTGGGATCGACCGACGCGTTGTAGCGACCGCCGCGGCGATAGATGGTGAGGATGCGCTCGACGTCGGCCTGCACCCGCGCGCGCGTAAAGACCTGGCGCGGCTTCGATTGCACTTCGTCGCGCAGCTTGTCGTCCTCGATCTTGCTGTTACCCTCGAAGGCCACGCGGTTGATGATCGGGTTCTCGGTGACTTTCACCACCAGGGTCGAGCCCTGCATGTCGATCGTGACGTCGGCGAAAAGTCCGGTCGCGAACAGCGCCTTCAACGAGCGGTCGGCCGCCGCCGCGTCGTAGGGCTGGCCTTCCTTGAGCTGGAGATAGGACCGAATCGTCTCGGGTTCGGCGCGGACATTGCCTTGAATCTGAATGGCCGTGATCGTTCCGCCCGTCGGTGCAACAGCGCCGGCTCCGCCGCGCTGGGCATGGGCCGTCGCACCGAATGCGAGAACCGCGGCAACGGCCAGAACGGCCCAACGAAAGATCAAACTCACCCCCGGCACCTTCCAGACCTGCCGGCCAGTTTCAGGAGCCCCATTCCATAGACCGGCACCAACGACTTAGCCACCCCTTTTGTCCCCCGACGCGAGCCCCTGACGCATCGCGTCAACTCAGCGCAGCAGCAGTCTAATGTCGTTGAAAGTTGCGATCAGCGCCATGCCGATCACCAGGGCAAAGCCAACCTTGAGGCCGAGCTCTTGCATCTTGAGGCTGAGCGGCCTGCCACGCACGGCCTCGTAGAGATACATCGCAAGATGGCCGCCATCGAGCATCGGCACTGGAAGAAGATTGAACACGCCGAGCACGATCGAAAGGGCAATGACGAGATTGAGGATACCGGTCCAGCCGGCATACGACGCCTCCCCGGCCGCTTTGGCGATGCGGATCGGCCCGCCGAGCTCATCGACCGGACGCGTCGCCGTCAGGATCTGGGCCATCGACGTGTAGAACATCGACGTCATGACCCACACGTGGCGCACGCCCGCGCCCATGGCGCCGACCAGGCCGTGGCTGCGAAACTCGGTGACAACGGCAGGACGGACGCGCAACCGGCCGACCACGTGCTCCTTGCCCGCACAGTCGAGCGCCTTGTCGGCGACCGGCACCACGGTCGTCTCGTCGCGCTTGCCGTCACGATCGTACTTCACTGTCACCGGCTGGCCGGCGCGGCCGCCGATCAATTCCGGGATGTGCGAGAAGTAGTCGACCGGTTTGCCGTCGATGTCGAGCAGCAGGTCGCCGACCTTCATCCCTGCCGCTTCGGCCGGGCTGTTCGCCGTGAAGCCGCCGACGACCGGACGGACAAGCTGGTCCATGCCGAGTTCGCCGAAGCGCAGCGTGTTGTTGTACTTGTCGGTGCGCTCGCAGAATTGCGGCACGATCTCGGTGTTCAGCAGCTGGCCGCCGCGGCGGTATTCGACCGCCATCGGCTTGCCCCAGTAGAGGAACTGCGAATCCTGGATATCCTCGTAGCGATCGATGCGCTTGTCGCCCAGGCGCACGATCTCGTCGCCGGTACGCAGGCCGGCCTTGGCCGCCGGCCCATCGGCCTGCACGGCGACCGTCGGCGGCGAATACGGCTCGCCGGCGAAGAAGAAGACGGCAGTCAGCAGGAGGAAGGCAAACACGAGGTTGGCCAGAGGGCCGCCCAGGACGACGGCGGCGCGCGCGTAGAGCGGCTGGTTGAAGAAGGCACGGCGTTGCTGCTCGGGGGGCAGCGGCTCGCTCGAGGGCGTGGCGCTGGTCGCGTCGTTGTCGCCGAGAAACTTGACGTAGCCGCCCAGCGGGATGGCCGAGATCTTCCAGCGCGTACCGCTGCGGTCGGTCCAGCCGAACAGTTCCGGCCCGAAGCCGATGGAAAACACCTCGGCATGGATGCCGAACCGGCGCCCCACCCAGTAGTGGCCAAACTCATGCACGAACACGAGCAGCGTCAGCACCAGGACGAAGTACGGTAGGTAGGTCGTGAACACGCTCATCAGGCCGTGCATGGTTCAGTACACCACGAGTTTCTTTGCGTTTCAATTAGTTAGACAGTGACTCTGGACGGCCTCCTCAGCGCGCCGGCGTGCCTCCCGATCGGCCGCATGGACCTGTTGCACGGATTCCACCCGACCCGCCAATGTGCCGCTCGCCGCCAAGACATCCTCGACGATGCGAGCGATGTCGAGGAAGCCGATGCGTCGCGCCAGGAAAGCCGCGACGGCCACCTCGTTGGCCGCATTCAGCACGATCGGTGCAAACCCGCCCAGAACCAGAGCCTCTCGCGCCAGACGTAGCGACGGAAAGCGGCCGGAATCGGGCCGTTCGAACGTCAGCGGGGAAAGATTGGTGAAATCCAGGCGTTCGGCGGGCCCCTCGATGCGCGACGGCCAACCGAGCGTGTGGCTGATCGGCACGCGCATGTCGGTCGTGCCGAGCTGGGCCAGTACCGAGCCGTCGCGATAGGCGACCATGGAGTGGATGATCGACTGGGGATGAACGACGATTTCGACCTGCTCGCCCGGCAGGCCGAACAGCAGCTGCGCCTCGATGAGCTCCAGGCCCTTGTTCATCATGGTGGCCGAATCGATCGAGATCTTGGCGCCCATGTCCCAGTTGGGATGGGCCAGCGCCTGCTCAGGTGTGGCTTCGGCCATCTCGGCCAGCGACGCGTTGCGGAACGGGCCGCCCGAGGCCGTCAGGATCAGCCGGTCGATCGCGTGGCGGTGGCGCGGCTCCAGCACCTGGAAAATCGCGTTGTGCTCCGAATCGACCGGCAGCAACACGCCCCCCGCCACCTCGACCGCGTCCATCAGCAGCTGGCCGGCGCAGACCAGCGCCTCCTTGTTGGCGAGCGCCACCATGGCGCCGCGCCGCGCGGCAACAAGGGTGGATTCGAGGCCGGCGAAGCCCACGACCGCCGCCATCACCCATTCCGCCGGCCGTGTCGCCGCGTCGACCACCGCCGCGGGACCGGCCGCGACCTCGATCGAGGTCCCGACCAGGGCGTCCTTCAGCGCCCGGTAGCGCTGCGGATTGGCGACGACGGCAAGGCGGGCACGCAGGCGGCGCGCCTGCTCGGCCAGCGCCTCGACCGAATTGCCGGCGACCAGCGCTTCCACGCGATAGCTGTCCGGATCCCGGGCGATGAGGTCGACCGTGCTTTGCCCGACCGACCCGGTCGAACCCAGGATCGTGACGCCGCGCGGCCGTTCGTGCGACGGAGCCGACCAGTTCGTCATGTCCATGGCCATCCTCCACCGACTGTCAATCGCACCAGTGCCACCACCACGAGAACGGCGACCAACCCGTCGACACGGTCGAGCAAGCCGCCATGGCCCGGGATCAAGGTCCCGCTGTCCTTCACGCCGGCGCCGCGCTTGGCCGCCGATTCGAGCAGGTCGCCGATCTGGCCGACCACGGCAAGCCCGGCGCCGATCACGGCGAGCGCGACCGTCTCGCCCAGACCGAAGGCATAGCCCACTGCTGCGCTCGCCACCGCGGCCCAGGCCATGCCGCCGACCAATCCCGACCATGTCTTACTCGGACTGATGCGCGGCGCAAGCTTGGCGCCGCCGGCCGCCCGGCCGACGACATAGGCGCCGGTGTCGGTCGCCCAGATGCAGAGCACGATCCAGACGATCGTCTGGCGTCCCAGCGCCGGCTGATGGCGCAGCCAGAGCAGCGCCACGACGGCAGCCAGCGCATAGAGGACCGCCAGCATGCGGATGACGGGCTGGCCCCGCGTTAGCCCGATGCACTCCGACACCATGAGCGGTGCGGCCAGTGCCGCCACCAGATCGATCCAGGGGAAGCCCAGCCAGATCGCCGCAAGCAGAAGCGGGCCCAGGATGACGGCCGACAGGATGCGCAGAAGCAGGCCCCGATGCCGCTCGAGCCGTCCCACCGGGGCGTCAGCCGCCGACGCCGCCATAACGCCGCTCGCGCCGGCGGAACTCGGCGATCGCCTGTTCCAGGTGCTCCTTGCCGAAATCCGGCCACAGCGTATCGACGAACACCAGCTCGGCGTAGGCACACTGCCACAGCATGAAATTGCTGATGCGCTGCTCGCCGCTGGTGCGGATCAGCAGGTCGGGGTCGGGCACGCCCGACGTCAGCAACGCGCTCTCGAAGCGGTCCTCGTCGATGCGATCGGACGAGAGCTCACCGGCTTCGACTTGCCGGGCGAGGCTGCGGATGGCCTGCAGGATCTCGGCGCGCGCGCCGTAGTTGATGCAGATATTCACGTCGATGCGGCTGTTGCCGCGCGTCAAGCTCTCGGCGTCGGAAATGTCGCGAACGATGTCGGACGCCAGACCCTCGCGGTTGCCGATGACCCGCAGCCTCGCGCCGTTGCGGCGCAACTCGTCGAGCTCGTTGCGCAGATAGTGGCGCAACAGGCCCATCAGGTCGTTGACCTCGTCGGCCGGCCGCGTCCAGTTCTCGGTCGAGAAGGCAAACAGAGTCAGCACCGGTATGCCGAGCTCGCCCGCGCCCCGCACGACGCGCCGCACCGCATCGGCGCCGCGCCGGTGGCCGGCAACCCGCGGCAGGCCGCGCGCCTTTGCCCACCTTCCGTTGCCGTCCATGATGATGGCGACGTGGTTGGGACCCGGTGTCGGATCCGCGTTGGCGGGCAGAGGCGCAGTCGACATCAGACCGTCTTGATCTCTTTTTCCTTGTGGGCCAGCACCTCGTCGACCTGCTTGACGAAGCGGTCGGTGAGCTTCTGCACCTCGTCCGACTTCTGGCGATGCTCGTCCTGCGAGATCTTATGGTCCTTCTCGGCCTTCTTCAGCGCTTCCATGCCGTCACGCCGCACATTGCGCACGGCGACGCGGCCCTGCTCGGCGTATTTGTGGGCGAGCTTGGCAAGCTCGGCGCGCCGGTCGCTGGTGAGCTCGGGAATCGGGATGCGGATCATCTGACCGTCGGGTGCCGGATTGAGGCCGAGGCCGGCATCACGGATCGCCTTGGCGGTCGCCACCACCAGGCCCCTGTCCCAGACGTTGACCGTGAGCAGGCGCGGCTCGGGCGCGCTCACCGTGCCGACCTGGTTCAGCGGCATACGCTGGCCGTAGGCCTCGACCATGACCGGCTCGAGGAGGTTGACCGAGGCACGGCCGGTCCTGAGGCCGCCCAGCTCCTTCTTGAGGGCGTCCATGGCGCCCATCATGCGCTTCTCGAGTTCCTTGGGATCCGCACTCATCTCAGCCCTCGTCCTTTATGATGGTAAAGGTTCCCTCCCCGCGCATCGTGGCCGCGAACGCGCCGGGCTTGTGGATATCGAACACGATGATCGGGATACGATTCTCGCGGGCAAGCGAAATCGCCGAGGCGTCCATGACCTGGAGATCGCGCGACAGCACCTCCATGTAGCTCAGCGCGTCGTAGCGCTTGGCGCCCTTGTCCTTGCGCGGGTCGGCCGAATAGACGCCATCGACCTGCGTGCCCTTGAGCATCGCGTCGACGCTCATCTCGGCGGCGCGCAGGGCCGCTGCGGTATCGGTGGTGAAGAAAGGATTGCCGGTGCCGGCGGCGAAGATCACCACGCGGCCTTTCTCCATGTGGCGTGCCGCGCGGCGGCGGATGTAGGGCTCGCACACGGTGGTCATGGGGATCGCCGACTGGACGCGGGTCTGCAGCCCCTGGCGCTCGAGGGCGCTCTGCATGGCCAATGAGTTGATGACGGTCGCCAGCATGCCCATGTAGTCGCCGCTCGCCCGGTCCATGCCCGACGCGGCGGCCGAGACGCCGCGGAAGATGTTGCCGCCGCCGATCACCAGGCAAACCTGCACGCCCATGCCGTGCACCGCCTTGACCTCCTGGGCGACCATCGAGACCATGGCCGGATCGAGCCCGTATTCGCGATTCCCCATCAATCCCTCGCCCGAGAGCTTCAACAGGACGCGGCGATAACGGGGAGCCGACGGCATCAGATGCCTCTGAAGGTGGTTTCTTGGGCGGCGCGGGCCTGCCGCCCGCGCGCCGGTGCCGGTTTCATACTACTTCTTGAGCTGGGCAGCCACCTCGGCCGCGAAATCCTCGGACTTCTTCTCGATCCCCTCGCCCAATTGGAAGCGCAGGAAGCCGGCCAGCCGGACCGGTGCGCCGACCTGCTTGGTCGCTTCGTCGACCACCTTGGCGACCCGGGTCTTGCCGTCGACGACGAAGAGCTGCTCGAGCAGCACCACCTCCTGGTGGAACTTGCGCAGCCCGCCCTCGACCATCTTCGTGATGATGTCGGCGGCCTTACCGCTTTGGCCCGCTTTCTCGGCGAGCACCGCGCGCTCGCGCTCGATCACCGCCTTGTCGAGGTCGGCCACGGTGAGCGACTGCGGGTTGGCGGCGGCCACGTGCATGGCGAGCTGCTTGGCCAGCGCCGCGAGCTTGGCCTTGTCGCCGGTCGATTCGAGCGCCACCAGGACGCCGATCTTGCCGAGGTCGGGCGCCACGGAATTGTGCATGTAGGCTGCCACGACACCGTCAGATACCGAGAGCGAGGCGGCGCGGCGCAGTGACATGTTCTCGCCGATGGTGGCGATCATGTTGGTGAGCTCGCCCTGCACGTCGCGCCCGCTGCCCGGAAACGGCGCGGCGGCGATCTTGGTCATGTCGGCCGCCGTGTCGAGCGCGATGCGGGCCGTCGCGGCCACGAACTTCTGGAAGATCTCGTTGCGGCCGACGAAGTCGGTCTCGGCGTTGACCTCGACGACGGCGCCTCGGTTGCCGGCGGCGGTCACGCCGACCAGGCCTTCGGCGGCGACCCTGCCGGCCTTCTTGGCGGCGGCGGACAGGCCCTTGGTGCGCAGCCAGTCGACCGCCTTCTCGAGGTCGCCCTGGACTTCGCCCAGCGCCTTCTTGCAATCCATCATGCCCGCGCCGGTCTTCTCGCGCAGTTCCTTGACCAGGGAAGCGGTGATCTCAGCCATCTCTTGCTCCGTTCGTGCAACCCATCAGGTGCAATTGGGGCCGATCTTCCGACCGGCCCCGTTCAATCCTCGAAGAGTGCGGGCCGGCTACTCGGCCGGCGCCGCCTCGGCGCCGGCGCCGTCGGCTGCCGGCGGAACTTCCTCGGCCGGCGGCTCGCTGAGCTCGCCCACGTCGCCGCCCGACGCCGCGATCTCGGCCCGGATGCCGTCGAGCACGGCGCTCGACATCAGCTCGCAGTAGAGCGACACGGCACGGATGGCATCGTCGTTGCCCGGGATCGGATAGTCGATGCCATCCGGGTCCGAGTTGCTGTCGAGCACCGCCACGATGGGGATGCCGCGCTTGCGCGCCTCGAGGACCGCGATGGCCTCCTTGTTGGTGTCGATGATGAACAGCATGTCGGGCGTGCCGCCCATCTCCTTGATGCCGCCCAGCGAGCGCTCGAGCTTGTCGCGCTCGCGCGTCAGGTCGAGTTGCTCTTTCTTGGTGAGACCCAGGACGTCGCCCTTGAGGCGATCGTCGAGCTCGCGCAGGCGCTTGATCGAGGCCGAGATGGTCTGCCAGTTGGTGATCATGCCGCCCAGCCAGCGGTGGTTCACGTAGTACTGACCGCAACGCTTGGCGGCGTCGGCGATGCGCTCCGCGGCCGCCGCCTTGGTGCCGACGAACAGCACGCGGCCGCCGTTCGATACGACCTGGCGGACCTGCAGCAGCGCCTGCTCGAGCAGCGGCACGGTCTTGGTGAGATCGATGATATGGACCCCGTTGCGCACCCCGAACAGGTACGGCTTCATCTTGGGGTTCCAACGCCTGGTGTGGTGACCGAAATGGACACCCGCTTCCAGCAACTGACGCATCGTGAATGTCGGCATAGCCATGCCGTATCTCCTTTTCCGGTTGGGCCTCCGCGGGCGTCGTCCTCCTTGGCTCAAGAGCTTCGGAGGACACCGGAGCGAGCGGACGGGATGTCTCCCCGTCGACCGCAAACCCGCGTGCGAAGTGGGCGTGGTTCTAAAGGCTTACCGGCGAGATTGCAAGGGTCAATGAAATCAGGGTGTTAGGGCCGGAAAAACTCATCCTGAGGAGCGGCCGCAGGCCGCGTCTCGAAGGATAGGATCGAGCACCCTGCCTGCTGCCCATGCTTCGAGACGGCCGCTCCGCGGCCTCCTCAGCATGAGGCCGCTCTGGTCCTAGGGCAGCAGTTTGGCGATTTCCTCGGCCAATTTGAGGACCGACAGGGGGGCGCTTCCCTCGGCCTTGTTGTTGGCCGTGATCCAGACCTTCTGCTTGGCCTTGAAGGCGTCGGCCGCCATGCGGGCCAGGATGCGCCGGGTTTCGCTGTCCTCATCGACCAGCCTGTCGAACGGTTCGTAACGCTGCTTGGCCGCCTGATAGAGGAAGCCACGGTGCAGGTTCCAGCGCACCACGAGCGACCCGGGCGTGTCTGCATCGAGCACCTTCAGCGCCACCTCCTGCCGCTCGACCTCCGGCATGCGGTCGTGCAGGCCGACGCAGTAGCGTATGCCGGCGGCCAGCATCTTCATCAGGCGCGGCGTGAGCAGCTCCGAATTGCGCAGCTCCAGGGCATAGAGCGGCCGATGCTTGCCGAGTTCCCGCGGCAGGGCGGCGAAGAACGCGGCCAGGCGCTCGATCAGGGTGGCGCCCTCTTCGACCAGGCCGCGCGGCAGCGGCGAGACCTGGAAGACCAAAGGGCCCGCCTTGACGCCAAGGCCTTCGAGGCAGGGCACGATGAATTCGCGGGCGGCAATGGCGGCATCGAGGAAGTGCGGGTTGGCCACCTTCCCTCGCCCTTCCTCGTCGCGCATCACGGCATCGCAGACCAAAGCCGGCGCCTTCACCACGAAACTGAAAGCGTCCGGCACCTGATGGGCGTAGCGCTGGTATTCGACGGCAGTGAGCGGTGCGTAGAACGTGCGGTCGAGACTGACGGTGCGCAGCAACGGGATCTCGGCATAGGCCGCCAGGCCTTTGCGGCTCAACGCCACCTGCGGATGGACACCGTCGTAGACGAGGCCGCGCCAGCCGGGAAAGAACCATGACGACGTGCCGAGCCTGATGTCGGTTGGCAGCACCGGCGCCCGCAGCAGCGGCGAATCCCGGGCCGGCCTGACTTCGCCCGCCGCCGCGCGCCTCCTGGGCGGACCCGGCCGTTCGAATAGCTCGGGCTGCTGGCTCAAATCTCCTCCACCTGCGCGATGCCCGGCAGGCCGCCGATGGCGTCGCGCAAGCCGCCCGCGATGGAATAGGTGCCGGGCAAGGTGACCTCGGCTTCAGCGTCGTCCGGCATGGGCACGACCAGCGTGACCCTGCCGCGGCCGCGCTTGCCTTCCAGCGTCTTGCGCAACGCCTCGAGCGCGGCAGGATCGGAGAGCACGATGCGCAAGCCGGCCGCGGCGTTGGCCACGGCATCGTCGAGCTTCTCGACCGACTGGGCGGTGAGCTTCACCTGCTCGCCGTCGAGACGACCATCGGCCGAGACCAGCACGGCCTGACCGGGTTCCAGGAGATTGCGCTTGCTGCCGAGAAGCTCGCTGAACACGGTGAGCTCGAAGGCGCCCGACTGGTCGGAGCACTGCACGAAGGCGAAGCGGTTGCCCTTGGCCGAAGTGCGTTCCTGGCGATCGATGACCGTCCCGGCGAGCTTTATCCGGCCAGGCGCCCCGCGCGCCAGCAACGCGGCCAAGTCGGCGGCGCGGCTCACGCCAAGCCGCTGCAGGCTGCGTTCGTAGGCCGCCAGCGGATGCGAGGACAGATAGAAGCCGATCGCCGCGAACTCGTTCTGCAGCCGCTCCATCGGCGCCCAGTCCGGCACCTTGGGCAGCGCCGGGCGACGCTGCGCGGTGTCGTCGCCGAACAGGCTGTCCTGGCTGCTGTCGCGGGCCTCGTGCGTCGCCTGCGAATGGCGCGACAGCGCCTCGACCGCGCCGAACGTCTGGGCGCGGTTCTTGTTGAGCGATTCGAAGGCGCCGGCCTTCACCAGGCTCTCGAGCAGACGCTTGTTGATCACGCGCTGGTCGAGCCGCTCGGCGACGTCGAAGAGGTCCTTGAAGGGGCCGTTGGCGCGCCGCTCCTCGGCCAGCCGAGCCATGGCATCGCGGCCGACGCCCTTGATGGCGGCCAGCGCATAGCGCACGCCCTTGTGGCCTTCCGGCGTCGTTTCGACCGCGAACTCCGCCATCGACTTGTTGACGTCGGGCGGCAGCAGCGGGATCTGCAGGCGCTCCAGCTCGCGACGGAAGTTGCCGATCTTGTCGGCATTGCCCATGTCCAGCGTCATCGACGCGGCGAAGAACTCGACCGGATAGTTGGCCTTGAGATAGGCCGTCTGGTAGGCGACCAGCGCGTAGGGCGCGGAATGGCACTTGTTGAAACCGTAACCCGCGAACTTCGCCACCTTGTCGAAGATCATCGAGGCGCGCGCCTCCTCGACGTTGTTCTTGGCGGCGCCGTCGACGAAGTTGGCGCGCTGGGCATCCATCTCCGACTGGATCTTCTTGCCCATGGCGCGGCGCAAGAGGTCGGCGCCACCCAGCGAATAACCCGACAGGACCTGGGCGATCTGCATCACCTGTTCCTGATAGACCATGATGCCGTAGGTCTCTTCGAGGATGCCTTTCAGCGACGGGTGCAGAT
>Ga0210389_10000933_pt1 | contig 24713 bp, 21 predicted proteins | sample IncBWH28OmetaG_FD_160127 | JGI IMG/M metagenome (GOLD analysis project Ga0210389, IMG submission 160127) | Forest soil microbial communities from Barre Woods Harvard Forest LTER site, Petersham, Massachusetts, United States - Inc-BW-H-28-O ...
CCTATTGGCCCGATGGCGCCAGCGACCCAATCGGCGGTGGGGCGGGAGGGGCGGCGGAGGCCGGAGGGGCGGCGGAGGCCGGAGGGACGGCGGAGGCCGGAGGGGCGGCGGAGGCCGGAGGGACGGGCGGGGTCCTCCTGCCAGCTCAGCCAGCCGCAGACCCGGTCACCAACCCTGAAGCCGGGATCCGCCGTAGCGGAGACCGTGCCCGCGCCGAGAGCGCCCCCGTCACCGGGGCCGGAGCGTCGTTCATCCAGCGCCGGGTGGCCGGGTCCGTCGAGATCCACTCGACGTCCACCAGGACCTGACCGGTCGCCGGCGGCGAGACCGGAACGTCTTCCTCTAGCCGCAGGGCACCCTCCGGCAGCGGCCCCGATTGCGTGGCGGGGCGCTCCGCGAGGACGTAACGGCGGGTTCGTTGCTGACTCGCGGACATGGCTAATCAGCCGGCGATCGGCACGGCGGCGGCGGTGTCGGCGTAATTCTGCGCCGAGACGAAGTTGCCGCCGGCGATCTCGAATAGCCAGAGGTTCTCGACGTTCAGGGTCGCCTCCGACGACTTGGCGCGGGCGGTGACCCGGATCGGCGCCACGAGGTGGGTGCCCGCGTCGAGCACGCGATCGAGCTCGAGTTCGGTGCGGAACGTAGACCAGTACTCGTGGTCGTCGAAGATGCGCTGAAAGAAGCGGTCGAATTCCGCCGGTCCGGTAAACGAGCCCCCGTAGGGCAGCGTCTCCGGGATCTTGAGGACAAAGGTCTCCGGAAGCATGGACACGATACGGGTCCTGTCGTTGTCCCGGAACAGCTCGGTCACGGCGTCGATCAGCTCGGGCTTGGTATAGAAGGCCGCCTTCGTCCCCGCCGCCTGGGCACGTTCCTGGGCGACGATCTCGGGCGCGGACACGCCGCTGGCGAAGGAGAAATTCCCGGGCGGCGTGAGATACATCTTCACGAAGACGTCCTCGCCCCGCACGCCCGGGTTCTTCGCCAGCAAGTCCACCAGCCTCTTGTAGAAGCGCTGCTTGGCCTGGTCGCCGCTGTCGAGCCCCTCGGTGATCGTGAAGATGACGAAGTCGTCCGAGCGCGGGCCGCCGCGGAAGTTCCGGTTGAAGATCATGTCGCCCGGCTCGTACTGGTCGATCCGCTGGAAACGGTCACCGGGGTTCATCCCGATCTCCTGGACGAGCGCCTGGTGCACGGCGGACGAGAGTCCCTCGATGTACTCCGCGGACTTACCGCGCGCGAGTGAGATGGTCACGAATGGCATGGCGATCCTTCCGGCCTTCACTGGCTAGCATTTTGCAAGCCAGTGTCCATACTATGTCGTACGGCATACATGTCAAACTCGGAGCAGGGCGCGGGCGACCGCCGCCGCCGTGGCCGGGATCAGCCGCTGGATAAGCCCTTGCCGCAGCGAGTTCTCGCCGGCGCCATGATCGCCCGGTCCCGCGTTCGTCCAGTGCGCACCCCATCCGTCACGTCGCCGGCGCTGCGCAATAGCCGCTCATGGCGCCGAGGGCGAACACGGTCCACAGGGCGCCGCCGAGGAGCCTGCCGATCACCGACGAGTGAGGCTCACTCGAGGACCACGGTGACGGCCTTCGTCTCGGTGTAGGACAGCAGCTCGTCGACTGATTCCTCGCGGCCGACGCCCGATGCCTTGACCCCGCCGAAGGGCAGGCCCCAGTAGTGGCGCGAGCTGCCGTTGATCCAGACGTACCCGGCTTCCAGGCTCGCCGCCATCTGATGGGCGCGGGTCACGTCGTTGGTCCAGACCGCGGCGGTGAGCCCGTACTCGCTCTGGTTGGCGATCCGGATGGCCTCTTCCCCGTCCCCGAAGGTGAGCACGGACAGCACCGGACCGAAGATCTCCTGCACGGCCGCCGGGTTGTCGGGGGTCATCCGGCCGAGCACGGTCGGCGCGACGTACCAGCCGTCGGGGCCGACGGTGTCCGGCCTGCCTCCGCCGGCGAGGGCGGCGGCGCCGGCCGTCGTGGCGGCGGCGATCGTGTCCATCGACTTGGCGTACTGCCGGCGGTCGATGACCGGCCCCATCTGCGTGCCGTCCGCCAGCGGGTGCCCGACCCGGATCGCCCGCACCTGCTCGACCACGTTGTCCAGCACCTGGTCGGCGATCGACTCGTGCAGCAGCAGGCGGCTGGTCGAGCCGCAGGACTGCCCGGCGGTGGCGGTGTAGTTCATGCCGTACACCGCCGCGTCCGCGGCCTTCGCCAGGTCCGCGTCCGGCATGACGATCAGCGCGTTCTTGCCGCCGAGCTCCAGGCTGACGTACTTGACCCCGGCCGCGGCGGCCTCGCGCTGGATCAGCCGCCCCGTCTCCGGGGCGCCGATGAAGCCGATTCGCCTGATCAGCGGGTGCTGGACGAGAGCCTGCCCGCTGACGGCGCCGCGGCCGGTGATGACCGTGCACAGGTCGGGGCCGAACACGTCGGCCGCGAGCTCGGCCATCCGCAGCGCCGACAGCGGCGTCTGGTCAGGCGCCTTGACGACCACGGCGTTCCCCGCCACGAGCGGCGCGGCGACCTTCCCCGCGGCGAAGAACAGCGGGTGGTTGAACGGGATGACCCGGCCCACGACCCCGTAGGGCTGGTTCAGGCTGTAGTGCAGGTTCCCGGACAGCGGGTAGGTGCTGCCGCCGAGCGCGAGCGCGTGGTCCGCCATGATCTCCAGCAGCGTGGCGGCGGCCTCCACGTCCGCGAGCATCACCGGCAGGGTGAACCCGGCGTCGATCGCGTCCAGCGTGGCGAGCTCGTTCGCGTGCTCGCGCAGCGCCGCCGCGAACGCGCGCACCTTCGTCCCGCGGGTTCGCGCCGAGAGCAGTGCCCAGGCCCGCTGGGCGTCCGCCGCCGCCCGCACGACCGCGTCGACGTCGGCGGGCGAGCAGTCGGGGACGGTGGTGATCACCCGGCCCGTGGCCGGATCCTCGACGTCGCAGCGGCCGCCGTCGCCCAGCCGCCGCCCGGCGGCCGAGATGGCCCAGTCGCGGTCGGCGACGGCACTGGCGTTGATGCCCGTGATCGGGGAAGCGCTCATGGGTGGACTAGTCCTCCGTTGACGTGAATGGTCTGCCCGGTGACGAAGCGCGCGTCCTCCGACAGGAGGAAGGCGACGACGCCCGCCATGTCCTCGGGCCCGGCGTCGCGGTGCAGGGCCTGGGCGGCGCGCATGGTCTCCTTCTGCTTCTCGGTCACGGTGCCGCGGTCGACCTCCGTGTAGGTGGGACCGGGAGAGATCGCGTTGACCCGGATGCTGTCGCCGCCGAGCTCGTGGGCCATGGAGTTCGTCATGGCGGAGACCCCGCCCTTGCTGGCGACGTAGTGCAGGTAGCCGGGCCGCCCCAGCCAGAGGGAGTCCGACGAGACGTTGACCACGCTGGCCCCGCCCGCCGCGCGCAGCGCCGGCAGCAGGGCGGCGGTCAGCAGCCAGGGGCCGCGCAGGTTCACCGCCATGAGCCGGTCCCAGTCCGCGACCGGGATCTCCCAGAACGGCCGCATCGTGATCGTCGAGAAGATCGCGGCGTTGTTGACGAGCCCGTGCACGGCGCCGAACTCGGCGGCGACGCTCGCCGCGAGCGCCGCGCACGAGTCCGGGTCGGCGACGTCCAGGGCAGCGAACCTGGCGGTCCCGCCGCCGGCGGTGATCTCCTCCGTCGCGTTCTTCCCGGCTTCGGTGTTGATGTCGGCGATGATCACCGACCCGCCCTCGGCGGCGATCCGCTGGGCGTAAGCGCGGCCCAGGCCCTGCCCGGCACCGGTGACCACGACCACGCGGCCATCGAGGCCGTGGCTGCCCGCCGCGCCCGTCGTTGCGTTCACTGACCCTCCCTCGCGGTCGTGACGGCGAGGGAGCGGGTGCGCCAGGAGGGCTCGTCGGCCGGGACGATCTCGGCCTGCAGCAGGACGAGGCAGCCGGGGCAGAAGACCTGGCGCAGCAGCACGTCCCGGTCGGCGAAGTTGCTGGCCTCGGCCCGTACGGAGGGCCCCGCTTCCTGAGGCGCGCACTCCCGGACCAGCGCGGCGCCCAGCGGGTCGCTCGCGGTCCCGGTCACGGCGGCACAGTGCCGGCAGGCGACCGTCCCGTCGGCGGCCAGGTCCAGGTTGTCATCGATGTACATGGTCATCCTCCCGCGGTTTCAGTGTCGTCGAGCCCGGCCCGGCGGCGGCGCAGCGCCGCCCGGTTCAGCTCCGTCTCCGCCAGGTCCGCGGCGCCGCCGGCCCCCAGCGAGACGCCGTACACGTCCGCGGCCGCCCGCGCCGTCACCTTCCGCGCGGCGACGTCGGCGGCCACCGCGGCCGGATCCCGGCGCAGGGGGTCGCCGTAGCCGCCGCCGCCCTGCCAGTGCGTGAAGTACACGTCGTCGGGGCCAAGGTCGGTCTCGTGATGGGACGGGACCAGCTCACGCGTCCCGCCGATGTCGTCCAGCGACCCGGGCAGCCGGCCGCCGGCCAGCGCCGCCCGGACCGCGGTGCCGCGCAGCAGCACGTCGTGCTGCGTGCCGGCCGGCAGGCCGCCGGACAGCCCGGCCGCCAGCGGCAGCGCCTTGCCGGGCGCGGACACCACCAGGTGGACGCCGCCAAGCGGGCTGTCGTAGGGGATGAAGCAGCTGGACGCGCCGACGCCGCCCCGGTAACGGCCCGGCCCGCCGGAGTCCGCCTCCTCCCGTCGCCACAGGTACAGCATGGGGAAGGCGAACTCGTTCATCTCCACGTCGGCGACCCGGCCCATGGGGATGCACGCCAGTCCCCCGGTGTCCACGCCGTCCGCGTCCGACCGGGCGCCCAGGCCGCCGGCCATCGAGTCGCAGATCATGGTGACGAAGCCGGCACCGCGCTGGTCCACGCCCGCAAGCAGCGCGAAGTCCCAGGTACCGCAGCAGACGCTCATCATCCGGCGCCGGTGCTCGGGGTGGGCGTCGAGCATGCCGCTGATGCACTCGGTGGCGACGTTCGTCGTCGCCCAGGCGGACGCGACGGACGCCTTGCCGATGCCGGCCGGGAACGTGCAGTTGTTAATGGTGCCGGGCTCGCTGACGATGTCGATGCACCGCCACAGCCCGCCCGGCGCCCACGGGATGTCGCCGCAGACGGTGGTGAGGAACACGGGCATGATGCCGCCGCGCAGCCCCGCGTACGTGCAGTTGATCAGGCCGTCGACCTGCGGGTCGGTGCCGGTGAAGTCGAAGGTCAGCCGGTCACCGCGCTTGGTCAGGGTCAGCACGATCTTGTAGATGCCGCGGTCGCCGGACCGGGCCGAGTCCTGGTGCGCCACCGACGTCCAGGTGCCGTCCGGCAGCTCCGTGAGCTTCGCCCGCAGTCGGGACTCGGCGTCGTTCATCGCCCTGCGCATGACGGCCTTGACGGTGTCGGCGCCGTACTTCTGGCAAAGAGCCCGCAGCCGCTCGTGCGCGACGTTGTTCGCGCCGATCTTCGCCCGCAGGTCCAGCGCCACCAGCTTCGGCACCCGGGATCGCCGCAGGTAGACGTCCTCGATATCGTCCCTGATCTCCCCCGCCTCCACGATCTTGACCGGCGGGAGGGGGATGGATTCCCAGAACACGTCGGTCGCGGCCACCGACCAGCTGCCGGGCGACACGCCGCCCAGGTCGACCTGGTGGGCGACGGCACCGGTCCAGCAGAACAGCTCGCCGTCCACGAACAGCGGGGCGAAGAGGCTGACGTCGTTCTGGTGCAGGCCGCCGCCGACCCACGGGTCGTTGCACAGGAACATGTCGCCCGGCCCGATGCCGGGGCGCGCGGCCCGCTCGCGCAGGGTCCAGCTGACGGCCATGTCCAGGGACGCGGCGAGCTCGGTGTTGTAGAGGCCGACCTGGACCACGTCGCCGACCTCGTCCATGATGGCGGCGTCGAAGTCGTTGCAGTCGGTGACCACGACCGACCCCGACATCCGCTTGAGTGCCTCGCCCATCTCCTCGGTGATCGAGGTCAGGCGATGCCGGATGACCTCATACGTCAGCGGGTCGATGCCGTCGACGAGTTCGGGGCTGACGTCGTGCAGCCGTATCGAGGCGCCTGCGACGTGACGGGTATGCGCGGCAGAAACGGGAAGATTGGCGAATTCCTCGGCGCCGTCAACCGGGATGACTGGCATGGGATGCTCCTCTTAGGCTGTGACGTAGCGGATGACGAGGTTGCCAAGGCGGTCGACGGTGCCGACGCAGCCTTCCGGCAGTGCCACCGTGGTCGTCGGCGCCTCCACGACGGCCGGGCCCGTCAGCTCATGCCCGGCCGCCAGGTCGCGGTAGTCGTGCACGTCCGCTTCCTGCCAGCCGCGGGCGGCGTCCAGGTAGACGCGGCGCCGGGAGCTGACCCGCGGTTCGCCGGACGCCTGGCCGGCGGCGGCCAGCCTGGGCCGGATGGACAGCTGCCCGACAGCCTGCGTCCGGTAGGTGATCAGCTGCAGTCCCGCCTCGGCGAACCCGGAGCCCTTGCCGTACAGCCGCTCGTACCGGTCGCCGAAGGCCTCGCCGACACCAGCCAGGGCGGCCTCATCCACCTCGCCGTCGGGTACCGGGGTGGCCACTTCGGCGAGCTGCATTGTGTACCGCAGGTCGGCCTCGTGGCGGTAGTCGACGCCGGCGAAGCTGAGCCGCTGCCCCGCCAGCCGGGCGTCCAGGTCCGCGCGCAGCTGCGCGAACGCCGCGTTGAACTCCCCGGCGGGCGGCGGGAAGTTGGCCGGCGCGGACAGCTCCGCGGTCAGCACGATGTCGGAGGCGGCCAGGCCGTAGGCGGAGAACACCGCCGCGGTCGGGCCGAGCGGGATGACCACCTCGCCGATCTCCAGGTCGGCGGCGTAGCTGGCGCAGTGCATCGGCCCGGCCCCGCCGAAGGCGTACAGGGCGAAGTCCCGCGGGTCCTGGCCGGAGGTGACCACGACCTTGCGGACCAGGTCCGCGCTCTGCGCGTTCTGGATCGCGTACACGGCGGCCGCGGCGTCGTCGACGGACATCCCGAGCGGCTCGGCCAGGTGGGTGCGCACCGCCTCGGCGGCGAGGTCGCGGGACAGGATCTTGCGGCCGCCGAGGAAGTTGTCGGGGTTGATGATGCCGAGCAGCAGGTCGACATCGGTCACGGTCGGCTCGGTCCCGCCCTCTCCGTAACAGGCCGGCCCCGGGCGGGCGCCCGCGCTGCGCGGGCCCACCCGCAGGTTGCGGCCGGCGTCCAGCCACGCGATGGCGCCGCCGCCGGCGCCGATCGTGTGCACATCCACCATCGGCACGTTCAGCATGTGCTGGTTCAGCACCGTGCTGGTGGACGAGACCGGGAGCCCGTCGATCACCAGCCCGGCGAGGAACGTCGTGCCGCCCATGTCGGTCGAGATCACGTTACGGTGACCGAGTTCCGCGGCCAGCCGCGTGCAGCCGACCACGCCGCCGGTCAGCACCGACCCGATCGTGGTGATCGCGCGCGAGGGGGCGTCGGCGGAGTCGACGCAGCCGCCCGAGCCCTGCATCACCAGCAGCGATCCGCCGAAGCCGAGTGACCGCAGCTCCTTCTCCAGCGGGTGCAGGTAGTCACGCAGCCGGGGGCCGACCTGGGTGTTCATGATCGTAGTGGCGCTGCGGGCGTACTCCCGGATACGCGGGCTCACGTCGCTCGACAGCGCGGCGTACAGCCCGGGGGCCTCCTCCGCGATGATCTGCCCGACGCGCTGCTCGTGGACCGGGTTGCGGAAGCCCCACAGCAGGCTGACCGCGATCGCCTGCACGCCGGACGCGACCAGGTCGCGCACCGCCTGGCGTGCGCCGTCCTCGTCCAGCGGGACGACGACGGCACCCTTGTGGTCGATGCGCTCGTCGATCTCGCGCACCAGCCGGGGCGGCACGAGCGGGGCGGGCTTGCTGGTGCGGACCATGTCCTGGATCTGGTCGGCGCCGAGGCCGGCGTAGCGGCCCTCCAGGTTCATGATCGCGATGGAATCGGCGTGCCCCCGCGTCGTGATGAAGCCGACGGTGGCGACGTCGCCGGTGACCAGCGCGTTGAGCGTCGAGGTAGTGCCGTGCACGAGGTAGCTCGTCGCGGCGAGCAGCTGGCGGGTCCCGGTGCCGAGCGCCGCGGCGAGCTCGTCGAGCACCGCCAGGAACCCACGGGAGAAGTCAGGCGGCGTGGACGGTGTCTTGGCGGCCGCTACCCGGCCGCTTTCGTCCGCCGCGAAGGCATCGGTGAACGTCCCCCCGATGTCGATCCCGATCACGTATGCCATAGCGCCTCCATGCGCTGCTGGGGTACCTGGATAAGCCGGCGACTAGCCGCACCATGCGGCAACAGTAAGCCCAAGTCTCTCTAATGTCCAGTATTAGTTTCTGTAGAACAGAGAAGACTAGGAGGGGTTGGGGCTACTCCGGCGTGTCGCCGTCCGGGACCCGGCGTTCCCGCGCCTGGAGGCGCCGGATGCCCCGGGCGGCCAGCGGGGATGCCATCCACACCACGTACGGCCAGACCGTGTCGGTGGCGAAGGCCACCGGGATGGACAGCGCGAACATGATGCAGATGGCGAGGAAGGGCACGGTGTCGGGGTGGCGCGCCCGCTCGGGCGCGTCCGGGCGCAGCAGGTTCCCGCGGACCACCTCGCGGTTCATGAGCAGCAGCGACGCGGTCGCGATGACCTGGATCAGGGCGTAGACAGCGAAGCGCACGCCGAATCCGCCCGAGCTCGACAGGAGCCTGGTCGCGAACGGCGTCAAGATCATCGTCAGCAGCCAGAGCATGTTCAGCCGGGTGAAAATGCCGTTCAGCGCCCACACATAGCGGGTGAGGGCGCGATGCGATGCCCAGTGTCGCCCGATGACCACGAAGCTGATCAGGAAATTGAGGTAGTCGGACCAGTCCGCGCGCAGCGCGTTCAGGAACTGGCCGTCGGTCAGGCCGCGCGCCCCGCCGGGCACCGGGAGGGCGAGTGCCAGCAGCGTGATAGCGATGGCGATCACGGCATCGGAGAAGCCGATGAACCGCGCGGCCGCGTGCGCCTCGACCTCGGCCTCAGCCGCACTCCCGTCATCTTGCTCCTGCGACAGCGAGGTCACTGCGGCTCCGTTCTCAGCGCGGTTTGCCCGATGGCAACCGATGTTAGCGGTGTTCCGGCGCGCACGCCCCTTCTTCATGAGAGTCAACTTGCATGAAAGGGCGCTCATCTCCGCTCTCGTAAGAGTTATCGAAGGTGCGGCCGGCTCCGCCCATTCCGGCTAGCCCCAATGCGCGACAGCGGAACGGCTGAGAGAGTGGTGTGCATGACGGGGTTCGACGTCCTGATTGTGGACGACAATCGTTTGTTTCTGGAGGGCGCACGCGACCGGCTGGAGCAGGGGGGACTGCGGGTCGTCGGTGTTGCCGTCAACTCGGCTGAGGCGCGGCGGCGAGCACACGAGCTGCGGCCGGAAGTCGTCCTGATAGACATCATGCTCGGAGACGAGAGCGGGATCGAGCTTGCCCGCCGTCTGGCCGCGGACTACCGCGATGGCGGGCCCGCCGTGATCTTGATCTCGACCTACTCCGCGGCCGACTTCGCGGGTCCGATCGCAGAATCCCCGGTGACCGGCTTCTTGTCGAAGCAAGAGCTGTCGGCCAGCGCGATCCGCCGGATCGTCGGCGGTGACGGTCCGGCCATTTTAGGAGGTGCTGCCGGGCGGCGTCATCGCGGACGGCGGACCGGCCGGCAGCCGGGCATACAGTGCCGTTCCGTGCCCGCGCAGGCTCAGGACCGAAATCGTTCCGCCGAGGGCCTCGACCCGGTCTTTGAGACCGATGATGCCGGAACCCCGGCTGGGGTCGGCACCGCCGATGCCATCGTCGCTGATGGACAGGGTCAGGGCGCCGTCTTTGCCGTCCGCGTGCATTTCGATGACCGAGGCCCTTGCGTGCTTCGCGACGTTGGTGATCGCCTCGGACGCGATGTAGTAACCGGTGGCCTCTACGTGCTTACTAAGCCGCGAGCCGAGGTCCAGGTCCAGTTCGACCGGCACGGCGGAACGCCGGGCGAGCGATTCCAGAGCCGGGCCGAGCCCAGCCTCGGACAAAATGGCCGGGTGAATGCCGTGCGCGATCTGCCGCAATTCGTCCATGGCGGAAACGAGGCCATCGGCCAGCGATGACAGCTCGCTCCGGATGCCGTCAGCCTGCGGGGGTGACTTCTCCGCGATGGTGTGCGCCTTCAACGCGAGCGAGACCAGACGCTGCTGGATGCCGTCGTGGAGGTCACGCTCGAAGCGGTGCCGCGTTTCGTCCGCAGCGGCAACGATCCGGGCGCGCGAAGCGGACAACTCCGCACGACTTTGGGTGTTCGCGATGGCGGTGCCGACAAGCCCGGTGAACTTGGCCAGCCGCTCCTCTGTGCCCTCGAGGAGAGGCCGGCCGGTCGACGCTATCGTCACCATCCCCCAGACGGCTCCGTCGACGATGATCGGCGCGCCGGCCAGGCTGCGCAACCCGAGGTCTCGCGCCGCGGCGGCAAACTCGCCACGGCGGTTTGAATAGTCCTCGATCCGTACCGCGCGGCCCGTTCCCCGCACATACGCGGCCAGTCCCGAGGGGTTATACGACCAGCTGGTGCCCGGGTGGAACGGGTTCGGACGGTCACTCCAAGTGGCTGTCACCGTCATCGTATTGTCCTTCTCAAAGCGCTGAACCACGGCAAATGGCAGCTGCATTACCGCAGAAATCTCGCGGGCAACGGAGGCGAAGACCTCCCCCGTCGCCGCGCCCGTGGCCACTAGCGTGGCCACCCGCCGCAGCGCCGCCTGCTCCTCGACCAGGACGCCCACCGCCTCCTCGGACCGGACGGCACGGCGGACGGCCTGGGTCGCGAACCCGCCGACCATCACCGCCACGGCCAGGAAGAGGCCGAGTATGAGGGCAGTGCTCCCGTTAAAGTTGCGCAACGGAGGCAGGAAGTACCAGTCGAACGCCTCGATGGTGACGATCCCGACCGGGAGCGCGTACAGGATCCCGGCATAGCGGACGACGACCAGGACGGCGATGAGAAGGGCCAGGGCAAATACCACGGTAGGCACGCGGTTTCGCGCGGCTGTGCTTACCGCAGCCGCGGCCGAGAACGCGATGACACCGACGGCAATGGCCAGGACGATCTCCGCCCAGAACCTTCCGCGCCGCCATTCAGACCACCTTGTCACCCCAACTACCTGCTTAGTCGGCTTGGTGCACTCCGGCGGGGCAGCCGGCCACCGCCATCATCACAGCCTGTCATCTCAGTCCCCGGCCCGCAATGGCGGAGTTTGAACCATTGACCACAGTAACGCCATGCCTGCCAGCATTGATTACTTTATGTAGCTGTTTTGAGGACACAGTGTAAGAATTCCGCTTGGTGACAACATGACGGTCTGCCGTTACCCCACCTACCGCTGTCCGCCCGCGCCGCACCTGGTCAATAATGCAAAGTATGACGAGCAGCCGCAGGACCGGTTGGCCTCGTTGGCCAGGCCCGCGACGCAGCGGGCGAGGCACGCCATGACCGGGCTCAGGGTGGTGCTGGCGGAGGACGACGTCCTGCTCCGCGAGGGCCTCGCCAGCCTGCTCGAACGCTCAGGCTACGTCGTCGCGGGGCAGGCGGGTGACGGCACGCAGCTGCTCAGGATGGCCAGGGAGACCCGGCCTGACCTGGTAGTCGCCGACATCCGGATGCCCCCCGCGCATACGACTGAGGGACTGGAAGCGGCCCGCGTAATCCGCCAGGAACTGCCTCATACCGGCATCCTCGTGCTATCCGCCTATGCCGAGGTGGAGCACGCGATCGAGTTGCTAGCCGGCGGAAGCGGCATCGGTTACCTGCTCAAGAGCCGCATCGCCAACGTCGAGGAGTTCCTCGACGCAGTGGAGCGGATCTCCAAAGGCGGATCAGTCGTGGATCCCGCGCTGGTCCAGGAACTGGTGACTGCCCGCAGGCGGAAGGACCCGCTCGCCGAGCTCAGCGCCAGGGAACGCGAGGTACTCGCCCTGATGGCCGAAGGACGCTCGAACGCCGGCATCGCACGGCGGCTCTTCGTCACCGAGGGCACTGTCGAGAAGCACATCAGCAGCATCCTCACCAAGCTGAACCTGCGGGAGGCCGACGAGGACCACCGCCGCGTCCTCGCCGCGATCACGTTCCTCAAGGCCCGTTGAGCTAGCGGTCGGCCAGCTTGGGGCTAGCCGGGCACCCGCGCTTCGGGCTAGCCGGAAGGCCTAGTGGGGGCTCACGCTGATGCGAGGAGACCCCTGGCGCATCATTATCGGTGCTACGCAGGCTCACCAGCGTATGTGCCGCGGAGCGGCAAACCGCACCAGGCGGCGAAGGAGGAAACCGATGGTCGGGTCACGCACGCGAACAGCGGAACGGGACCATCTTCCGATGCTGCCGATACTAAGTCCGAACAAGGCGCGGGCGTGCGGAGGTATCTCGGCTCCGGTCCGGCATCACTGCGAAAGAGTCCCCATGAGATTCCAGCGCGTTTACTGCGGCGCGCCCAGTGAAGTGCGCCGGGTGCGCGCCGACTTGGCCGCCGTCACCGCAGGATGCCCGGTCGCGGATGAGCTGGTCCTGCTGGCATCTGAGCTTGCGACCAACGCGGTCACGCACAGCCGATCAGGCGAGCCAGGCGCGACATTCACTGTTCGCGCCGAACTCCGCCAGGGTGCGTACGCGCGGGTCGAGGTCGAAGACCTAGGCGGCGGGTGGAGCAATCACGTCGGCCAGCACGACGAGCACGGCCGCGGACTCGCTATCGTCGGCGCGATCGCGGGAGACGGAAACTGGGGCATCGGGACTGGCTGCACCGCCGAAGGGTGCGTGGTCTGGGCCCGTGTGGCCTGGTGCCAGGACGAGGACCGGTAGCACCGTGCACCGCAATAGCTAAGATTGCCCTTAGTGACCGAAGTGCCGGTCATGGGGTGATCGAAGCGGGTCCGGGGGGACCGTCCGGGGGGACCAGATGCTTCCTATCTCGTTCAACAGTGTCCTGATCATCGCCGGGATCTCGGTTTTCGTTCCGGTGGTGCTCGGGCTTGTCCCGCGGCTGCCGGTACCGGGCGCCGTGCTCGAGGTCATCGCCGGCATCGTGGTCGGGCCCTCGGTTCTCCACTGGGCCAGGGTCGACGCGCCGGTGCAGGTGCTCAGCACCCTCGGGCTCGGCATGCTGCTGTTCCTCGCCGGGCTCGAGATCGATGTCGACCGGCTGCGCGGTCCACTGTCGCGGCTGGCGGGCAAGACCTTCGGGGTGTCCGCCGTGCTCGGGCTCGTGTGCGGATTCTTGTTCCTGGCGGCCGGCCTGGTCACCAAGCCGATCCTGCTCGCGATCATCCTGATGTCGACATCGGCCGGGCTCCTGCTGCCGCTGCTGAAGGACGCGGGGGAAGCGGCCAGCGAATTCGGCCAGCTGATCATGATGGCCGCGTCGATCGCGGAGATCGTCCCGATCCTGCTGCTGTCGCTGCTGTTCTCCGCCGCGTCCAAGACCCCGGCGGCCCAGTTCGCGTCGCTCGTGGTGTTCCTGACGCTGATCGTTTTGATCGGGCTGACCGTCTACCGCGCGCGACGCCTGCGCGGTCTCGACCGGATGCTCCGCTACCTCGACAAACGCAGCGGCCAGCTACGGGTACGGGCCGCGCTTACCCTGGCGCTCGGGTGCGGGGTGCTCGCCTACCACTTCGGCTTCGCGTCGATTCTCGGCGCGTTCGCCGCCGGCCTGCTGGTGCGGGTCATCGAGATCTCCGGGCGCGAGCCCAACCGGGACTTCCTCGCCAAGCTCGAGGGCATCGGATTCGGCTTCCTCATCCCGGTCTTCTTCATCAGCACCGGCGTGGCCTTCAACCTGAAAGGCCTGCTGGCGCACCCCACGGCCCTGATCGAGGTGCCACTGTTCCTGGTCGCCTTGCTGGCCGTGCGGGGCGCGCCCGCGCTGCTCTATGCGCGCGCCATGGGGCGCCGCCGCGCGCTGGCCGGCGGCCTGCTGCAGGCAACCACGCTGACGTTCGTCATCGTCGCGACCGATATCGGGCTGGAGACCGGCAAGCTCAGCCCGGCCACCGGCGACGCGCTCGTCGCCGCGGGACTGCTGTCCGCGGCCATCTTCCCCGGGGTCGCGGCGCGCCTGCTCTCCGGCGGCGCGCTCACCGCGCGGCCAGCGGTGCCCGCCGCCGGTGGCGCCGCGACCGTCACCGAACGAGCCGTGGCGGTCCCGCCGGCCCGCTCGCCCGGACGCGCGCCGGATCCGGTGCCCCCGCTCACGTCGTCGGCCGAACGGGCGGAGCGGGGTGAACCGGGACCAACTCAGCCGTAGGCCGGCCGGCTAGCCGGCGGTTACTCGTCTGGCAGGCCGTCGAGGGCGAGCGCGGCCGCGGCCTCGACGTGTTCCTGGGCCAGTCGTGCCGCGCGAACAGAGTCCCCGCCATCGATCGCGTCGACGATCCCGGTCAGCTCACTGACCATCGCGTCCGGACGCCCGGCGTGGCTGAGCGAGCGCGAGCGCAGCGTGCTGATGCGCGCCTGCACGTTGCCGAACACCTCACCGATGGTCGGGTTTCCCGACGCGCTCACGAGCGCGTCGTAGAACGCACCCTTCAGCTCCAGGGTCTTGCCGAGGTCGCCGCCGGCGGCGGCTTCGCGGATCTGGCCGAGCGCGGCGCGAAGCCGCCCGACCTGGTCCGCCGTCGCGTGCTCGGCGGCGTTCCGCGCCGCCAGCGCTTCGAGCACCGCGCGGATCTCGTAGAGCCCGGCCGCCTCGCGCTTGGTCAGCGTGTGCACGATGGGCCCGTAGTTCGGGACGATGTCGACGAGTCGCTCGGTCTCCAGCTGGCGCAGGGACTCGCGGATGACCGTCCTGCTCACCCCGAGTTCATCGGTCAGCGTCTTCTCAAGCAGCCGGGAGCCGGGCTTGTAGACGCCGGTCACGATCGCGGAGCGCAGGTAGTCGACAGCCTGGGAGCGCAGCGGCGCCGCGGCCCGACGGATCGGTATTGCCGGGTTGGCAAGTTCAGTCATTCCGACGCCCTCCGGGTTGGCAAGCCCGCGGCGTGCCTTGGTCTGCGGCATCGATGTTTGCGCGCCGCGTGCTCTCAGTGTAATGCGAGAAGACCGTAATACCCGGCTTAGGAACGGCTGAACGACATCCAGGAACGTTGCCGGGCTCTCGTACGGGCCCAGGTGCCACGCCCCTGGGATCGTGACGAGTTCACTCCCCGGCAGCGCCGCGGCTAGCCTGGCACCCGATCCGGGCGGGACGCTGATGTCATCGCCGCCCTCCACAACCAGCGCGGATATCTCGCCGGCGAGGCCAGCGAGGCCCTCCACAGTGTCGAGGTCGGCGATCGCGTCCCAGCAGCCGGCGAACACTCCGGCGTCGTCGGCGAAGAGAAGCTGCCTGATCCGCCGGGCGGGCATGTCGTCCCGTCCGGCCGGAGAGATCCACCGGTCGATTGTCGGCTGCGTCACGGCCGCCATGCCGCCCGCGCGCGCGTCCGCTCCGCGCTGCCTGATGGCCGGGCGGATGTCGTCCGGGATTGTCGCCATCGTGCAGCACAAAACCAGGGAGGCTGCCAGCCCCGGCCGGGCGATGGCCAGGGTCTGCGCGACCATGCCGCCCAGCGAGACGCCGAGCAGGTGGGCGCGCGCGGCGCCCTCGGCCGCGAGCACCGCGGCGACGGCGGCCGCCATCCCGGACAGAGACGGGGACCCTGGCTCCAGGTCGGAGGCACCGTGGCCGGGCAGGTCGACCGCGATGACGCGGTGCCCCGCGGCCGCGAGCGGCCCGGTCCAGCCGGCCCACACCGTCCGGTCAAGCCCGACCGCGTGGAGCAGGACGACCGGCGGCTCTCCGCCCGCCGCGCCGAGAACCTCGTAAGCGATCACGCCGCCGGTGCTCGTGGTCGCCCGCCGTGACTCGCCTGCCTGGCTCACGAGTGCCCTCCCCCGGCCGTGTCTTTTTCGGTGCCCGTGGCGTCGACTTCGTCCCAGGACTTGCCGAGCGTCGAGGTGGCGACGTAGTCCAGCATCCGCAGCATGTCGCCGCCGGGACCGTACTTCGCCAGGGCCCCGCGCCACATGTCCCGTGCCAGCAGGCTCGCCACCGGCGTCGCGCCGAGCTCGGCGACCGTCTCGGCGGCGATGTGCAGGTCCTTGGTCACGAGACCGAGCTCGGCCCCCGAGAAGGCGGCCTGGTCCGTCAGGAAGCGCGGGTAGCGGCTCGCCGAGAAGTACGTCGCGGCGGGGCCGTTGTTGAGTACCTCGAGTATCGCCTCGTTGGACAGGCCCGCGTCCCGCAGGATGATGATGCCCTCCATCGCGGCGAGCGCGGCGGAGTTGCCGATCCAGTTGTTGATGGTCTTCAGCAGCGCGCCGTTCCCCGACTTGCCGGTCAGCACGACCTTCTCCGAGAAGGCCTCGGCGATCCAGGTGATCTGGTCGATGGCGGCCTTGTCGCCGCCCGCGATCGTGACCATGGTCGCGGTGCGGGCAGCGGCGATCCCGCCGGTGAGCGGCGTGTCCAGGTAGGTGACCCCGTCGGCGGCGAGCTTCGCGGCGTACTCGGTCACCCACACCGGCGGCAGGCTGGAGAAGTCGGCGATGATGGACCCCGCGCGGACCGCGCCCGCCGCCTGGGCGGCCTCGACTACCGAGGTGACCGCCGCGGCGTTCGGCACGCACAGGCACAGCACGACGTCGGACGGAATTCCGCCGAAGTCCGGGCCGATCGGCCGGGCGCCGGAAGCCGCCGCGACCTGCTCGGTGACGGCGGGATCGATGTCGTTGACCCACACGGTCACGTCCCGCTCCGCCGCGACGGGGACGAGGTGCCCGACCAGCAGGTGGCCGAGCTTGCCAAGTCCGACGAACAGGATGTCAGCCATAGCGCTCCTCCTTCAGTACGCGGAAGTCGTGCGAGGGCAGCAGGCGCGCGCCTGCCTTCGCCAGCTCATCGAGCCTGGTGAACGTCGCGTCGTAGTCGGGCAGGCTGTAGTGGTTGGTCGCCGGGATGTGCGTCCATTCCGGGAGCTTGCCCGCCCAGTTCGCGTAGGTCGGCACGTTGTCGCTCGGCAGGACGAAGTCACCGTCCCCGGTCGTGACGAGGACCGACTGGATGCCAGGCGTATGGCCCGGGGTCAGCAGCACCTGCAGGCCGGGCAGGATCTCGGCGTCCCCGTCCACCGTCGTGTACCGCCCGAGCGCCCAGGTCGCGTCCCGGTCCAGGTTGTGCACCTCGTAGGACTCGCGGTGCCACATCAGCGGGTGCCGGGCGTACTCCAGTTCCCGCGCCTGCACGCGCAGCTCGGCCCCGGGGAACAGCGCGTTCCCTGAGCTGTGATCCCAGTGCAGGTGGCTCGTGAGCACCAGGCCGATCGACGCCGGGTCGACGCCACGGCCGGCCAGCACGGTCAGCGGGTACAGCTCCGCGGGGCGCTCGAACGGCTGGTGGTCGCGCGTCGTCGCCGGGTCGCTGCAGCCCGTGTCGACGAGTACTCGCTCGCTGCCGTTGTCAAGCAGGAACATGATGACGGGCACGTCGAGCGGGGTGTCATCACCCGCCATGAACAGGAAGCTGCGTCGCTTACGGTGCAGCGTCCCCACGTGCAGGGGCGTGATGGTCCAAGTGCGCCGGGAGCTCATGCGGGGTGCGCCGCGCTCTTCTCGGTCTCCTGCACGTGCTGGCGCACCAGCGAGTCGACCGCCGACTGCACCCAGGTCGAGGCCGGGTTCTCCAGCGCCGCCCGGCTGAACCGCTTGACCTCGCGCAGCGCGTCCGGGTTGAGCCCGCGCAGGGTCGCGACGAACTCATCGACCCGTCCCTGCTGCGCCGTGGCCGGTACCACCTCGCTGATCAGCCCGTGCCCGAGCGCCACGGCGGCGTCGACCGGTGCCGCTGTGAGCAGCCAAGGGGCGATCGTCTGCCAGGACAGCCGCTTGACGAGCCAGGCCGCCACGATCGCGGGGGCGAAGCCGGCCTCGATCTCCGGGAAGCGGAAGACCGTCCCCTCGGCGACGACGCTGATGTCGGCCTGCATGACGAAGCCGACGCCGAAGCCCTCGACGCGGCCGGACGGGGCGGCGAGCGTCACCCCAGGGACGCGTGCCCACAAGTCAGTGGTGCCCGCCAGCAGTTCGTAGACCGCGGGCTCGCCGTGCTCGTCCTTGTCGGCCTGGCGGCCCAGGCAGAAGTCGCTGCCCTCCTGCCTGATGATCGTCACCAGGCGCCCGGGGTCGTGGGCGGCGCGCACGAGCCCGTTCAGCTCGCGGATCTGCGCCGTCGTGAGCTTGATGCCGGCGCCGTCGTCCCGCAGGACGATCTCGGCGATCCCGTTTCCGTGGTCGATCTCTTGGACTGGCATGCTGCCTCGTTACTCCTCGGTCCTGTCGGTCGTCATGCGCCGGCGGCGCCCGGCGCGGGCTCCGCGACGCGGATTCCGCCGGCGACATCGCCGATCGCGTCGACGACGCGGTTGTTGATCCGCGCGCCATAGCCCAGCGCAACGGCCGTCTTGAACGCCGCGAGGGCGCCCGGGCCTGTGTAGCTCGGGATGTCGAGCTCGGCGGCGACGCTGAGGAAGGACGCGACGTCCTTGACCATCAGGTCGACCGTGATGCCGCCAGCCGACTCGAGATAGTCGCCCCGCACGATCGCGGGGAAGCGCGTCTCGGTCGCGTAGTTGCGTCCGCTGGAGGTGCTGACGACCTCGAGGAACTTCGCCGGGTCGATCCCGGCGAGCTTCGCGCCCACCATCGCCTCCGACGTGGCCGCCAGCGAGATCGCGCTCAGGAAGTTGTTGAGGATCTTGGTAGTGTGCCCGGCGCCCGGGCCGCCCATGTAGTGGACGGCGGCGGCGATCGGCGCGAACAGCCACCCCAGGGCGGTGACGGTGCCCTCGTCGCCGCCCGCCATGATGGTGAGCTTGCCGCCCGCCACCGAGCGCGCCCCGCCGGAGACCGGCGCGTCGACATAGCTGGCGCCCTTGTCCGCGGCGAGCGCCGCGAGCCTGACCGTCGACGCGGGCAGCGCGCTCGTGAAGTCGACCACGAGCTGGCCGGGCCGCAGCGCCGCGAGCACGCCGTCCACACCGAGCAGCACCGATTCCACGACGGGGCTGTCCGGCAGGCAGAGCGCGACGACATCGACGTTGTCCACCAGCTCGCGCACCGAGCCGGCCGGGGCCAGGCCCCAGCGCTCCACCTTCGCGGCGTCACGGTGATAGCCGACGATGTCGATGCCGCTCTCGTTGAGCCGCTGCCCGATCCGGCCGCCCATGTTGCCGACCCCGATCAGGCCGACCCGGCGACCCGCGTCAGTCATGCTGCTGGTCCCTGATCACCTTCGCCGCCGTCCGGAAGCCCTCCATGCCGGCGGGCACGCCGCAGTAGATCATGGCCTGGATGAGCGCCGCCTGGATCTCCTCTTCGGTCACGCCGTTGTTGAGGGCGCCCTTGGTGTGCAGCTCAAGCTCGTGCTGCCGGTTCAGCGCGACCATCATGACGATGTTGAGCAGGCTGCGCGTCTTGCGGTCGAGCGCGTCGCTGCTTCCCCAGGCCTCGCCCCAGCAGTACTGGGTCACCAGCTCCTGCATGGGACGGCTGAACTCGTCGACGTTGAGCGACGAGCGGTTGACGTGCTCGTCGCCGAGAACCTCCCGTCGGATGCGGTCACCCGTCCGGTAGGCGTCGTTCTCGGTCCGGCTAGTCATGCGGCTCCTTCTGTTCTGCTGTTTGGGAGTGACGGCGATTAACAATGCTGGCAGGCCCGGCCGGCTCAGTCGGTGACGGAGGCCTCGATCTCCTCCAGGCTCATCCCGCCCGTCTCGTGGGTGAGGAACACGACCGCGAGGGCGGCGATGATGAAACCGACGGCGAGCAGGATGAAGACGCTGATGATCTCAAGGTGCGCCCCGATCATGAAGCCGATGATCAGCGGCGCCACGATCGACCCGACGCGTTGCGCCGCGCCCGACCATCCGGTTCCCGTGCCCCGCAAGCGGTTCGGGTAGATCTCGCTCGTATAGGTGTAGACGGCGCCGCTGACTCCGTAGATGAAGAAGCTGGCGACCGATCCGGCCAGCAGGATGCCGGTGGTGCTGTTCTGCACGCCCCAGACCATCAGCGCGATGCCGCCGATGGCGAAGAAGATCAGCATGGCGTTGCGACGCCCGATCCGGTTGAGGATCAGCCCGGCGCCCACGTTCCCGATGGCTCCGACGGTCACGATGATGATCACGTAGGTGAGGGAGTGCACGAAGTCGAATCCCTTCGCCTTCAGGATCGAGGGCAGCCAGGTCACGATGGCGAAGAGCACGAAGCCGTTGAAGAACTGGATCACCCAGACGCCGATCGTGTAGCGGCGCATCCGCCCGCGCAGCAACGCGGAAATCGGCATCTGCCGGTCCGACTCGACGACCTCGGCGGCGGTGGACAAGGCGCCGTCCCGCTGCACCGTGCTCGGGTTGACGCTGCTGATGCGGCGCACGATCATCTCGGCCCGGCCAAGCTGATTGTGGGTGATCAGGAAGCGGACGGACTCCGGCAGCACACGCCAGATAAACAGCGTGATCACCGCCGGGAACGCCCCGATCACGAACATCCACTGCCAGCCGACGGTCGGGACCACCGCCAGCGCCAGCAACGCCGACACGACCGACGCCAGCTGCCAGAACAGCGAACTCGTGGTCAGCAGGGTGCCGCGTTGCTTCGAGGGCAGGAACTCGGAGATGTAGGCGTACATCGTCACGACCTCGGCCCCCAGGCCGACGCCGGTCAGCACGCGGAAGCTGATCAGGAACCAGAAGTTGGGAGCGACCGCGCACAGCAGGCTGAATACCGAGAAGACGGCCAGCGCGAACATCAGGCTTACCTTGCGGCCAAACCGGTCGGAGATAAAGCCGACCGCCAGGGCACCGAAGAACATGCCGAAGCCGGAGCTTGAGGCAAGTGCCCCCGACTCGTCCGGGCTGAGTTTGTAGAAGGTCGTCAGCGTGGGCAGCACGACGCCGATGACCTGAACGTCATAGCCGTCAAAGAAGTGGCCGAGAGCACTGATTACGTACAGGCCGACATGCCGGGCGGTCATGCGCGACGCGTCCAGGCTGCGCAGCAGCATGCCGGCCTGGATGTCGGCCGAGGGCTTAGTCGCCGATCGGCGTTGCGGTTCATCCAGCGTCATCGCGGGATCCCTTCATCGGACAGCGCCAGCTCATCCTGGCGGCCTCGTCATCCGATATTACGGTATTAGACGAATACGTCAATGGGTCTCGCGAGGCGATGCGAAGCCTTGCCCTCCAGTCAGTTGATTGTAACTAACCGAGTGAGTTAACATCGATTCCATGCCGAGGAAAACGCCACCCGGCCGGGTGCGGGACATCGCACGCGCCGCGTGCGAGATATTCACTGAAAAGGGCTACCGCGGGGCGCTGATGACCGATGTGGCGGCGCGACTGGAGTTCAATCACGCCCTGCTGTACCGGTACGTCGAGAGCAAGGAGGCCCTGCTTGAGCTGGCCGTCCGCTACGCCATAGACCAGGCGGCCGATCTGAACGCCGTGGTGCCGCTGGCCACCCCGGCACCCGGCCACGTCCTGGGACTGGTACGAGGCTGGCTAGCCGACAACACCTCTTCAGCGCTCGGCGCCGCGCTGAAACGAGGACCCAGCGGCGACGCTCGCGCGGAGCTCACCGGGATCATCGATGAGCTGTACGACTTCGTGGAGCAGAACCGGCTGCTGTTGCTGCTGCTCCAGAGCCTGGCCAATGACTACCCCGAGCTGGACGGGACGTCAGTGGACGAGCGCAAGCGCACTCATGTCGGCCGGGTGGCGGCCTTTCTTGCCAGCCGCGCCGCAGCCGGGGAACTGCGCCCGCTGCCGGATCCGGAGGTCGGCGCTTACTTTCTCACCGAGTCCGTTAGCTGGTTCGCCCAGCATCGCAAGCGCCACCCCGATGCCGCCATGATCGACGACCGGCAGGCCCGGAACGCCGTACGGGAACTGCTGCTGTCCGCGTTCCTCGCTGCACCATAACGACGAGGTATTCCTCGTCAGCCGCATCCGTGAGGAATGGGACCGCACCGGCGACAACCGGGCCGCGGTCACCAGCGGGCAGGCCCTGACCGGGAAAGTGATCACCGCCGCCGCCAGCATCATGATCCTGGTTTTCCTGGCATTCCTGTCCAACAGCAACATCATCATCCAGCAATTCGGGGCGGCCTCGCCGCGGCCATCATCATCGACGCGTTCGTCGTGCGCACCGTCCTCGTACCCGCCCTCATGCACCTGTCCGGGCGGGCCAACTGGTGGCTTCCCGGCTGGCTCGACCGCTGGCTACCGAATCTCGTCGTTGATGTTCCAGACGCCGCGCTGCCCCCGACGTTGCGCAGACCCGCACCAGCTAGAAAGAACCCCCTGCCATGGTCACCCTGATTCACCCGCTGGAGCACCTGGGCGTCCCCGCCGGAGCGGCCGTCGCCATCGTCGTCGGCGGAAAGAAACGGACCGCCCCGGCCTCATGACGTCCCCGCTGTCCTCGCGCCGGGCTGCTTGCCAGCGGGCTAGCGGCGTGGCGCCAGCGCGCTCCACACCATCGCACCGAGGTGGTTGAGGGTGTCGATGCCGTACTCCTCGCTGGGGTCGCCGGTGCTCAGCACCGACAGCAGATAGCTCCGGCCGCCGCCGGAAACCCAGCCGACGCTGTTAACCTGCCAGTCGGAGTCGCCAGGGTTCAGCGGCAGCGCGCCGTTCTTGAGTGCCACCGTCACGCCGGCGGGCACGCCCGCGGAAACTCCCCACCGCTGCGACGACGTGACGTTCTCCAGCAGGAAAAGGGCGTACTTCTGGTCGTTCTTGTCCAGCACCCTGCTTGGCTGGACAAGCTGGCGGAGCAGGGTGACCTGGTCCTGCGGCGTGGTGCTGGCCAGTGCCGAGCCAGGCCCGGAGAACCCGGAGCACGGCGCACAACTCGACGGGCTGGTGTGCGCGAGACCGGCCCGTTGATCGAACGCCCGCATCCCCTGGGCGCCGCCCACGTCAGTCCACAGGGCGCCGGCCGCGTCTTCATCGCTCTGCTCGATCATCGGCGGGGAGAGGTCTTGCTCGGTCAGCGACAGGACGGTCCGCCGGATAGTCTGCTGATTCAGCATGGCCTCGAGGATCTGCACGTCCACGACGCTCGCCGCCGCTTGCGGCGCCTGCCGGCCAACTGTCCACTGCTGGCCGGTGGACAGGTCGTATACCGCCGCCTCGACGCTCCCGCGGCGTCCCGCGAGGTAGGCCTGAGCCTGGGCGCTAAAAGAATCCGCGGCCGACGGGGCGCCTGCCCTAGGGGAAGCGGACGGCGCGGTGACGGTCGGCGTCGCCGACGGCACGGTCGGGGGCCGCGCGGCAGCTCCCTGACCGCTGCCAGGCGCCCCGGCCGTGAAAGGGCTGTGCGGGCTGGCCGGCGCGGCGCTCGCCGACGGGTGGCTCGACGGTCCGCGGAACGCCAGGTACAAGATTGCGATCGCGCCCGCGACCAGGGCAGCCTCGGCAACGATGCGCAGCACTCCGAGCACGCGTTCCCAGGGCCCGCTATGCCGCTCATCGTCGAAGTCGAAGTCGGCCTTCATGATCGGCAACATTATCCGCTGCCAGCAGCCGAGAACTGAGGTCTTTGCCATCGCGCGACCGTCACCCAGGCCGACCTGCATCATGTGGGCTCGCTGACGGTGGACGCGGAACTGATTCAGGTGACGGCTGAGCCTAGTTGCCTGTCCCGGGCCTGACGTCCTGGGACGCCACGGCGGGTGACTGTCCGCCGAGGACCTGCTGGAGCGCGGGCAGCAAATCCTCAAGCGACTGCCCCGTCCGGAACGCCACGACGGTGGTGTCAGCGGTGTCCGGACCAGAGGCTGGCGGGGCGAAGAGGGCGATGACCTGGCGCATTGCCTCGTTCACTTCCTGGACTGGATCAAGGCTCTCGCCGCGCAGCCAGCGGCGCAGCACATGGTTGTGTGCCGAGACGACGGCGGCCGCCATAAGCTCGGCCCGCAGTGGCGCGGACTGCCCGCGATTGGCCATCCACCGCGCGATGAACTCACGGAACAGCCGCTGGTAGCGAGCCACACTGATGATCTCCCGCCCGCGCAGGGCTGGCACGGTGCTGGTGAGCGCGTACCGGCGCCGGGCCACGTCGCCCTCGTCGATGTAGTGCAGCAGCACGAGCCTGACCGCATCGGAGACCGCGACGAGGGCGGTGTCATGGTTGGAGGACCGCAGTCGGTCGCCGATCTGGCGCAGCAGCAGGTCATGGTCGGGAAAGATGACGTCTTCTTTGGACCGGTAGTGGCGGAAGAAGGTGGCACGGCTCAGCCCGGCTCCCTCAGCAATGTCCTCGATCGTCGCCTGTTCGTAGCCGCGCTCGTCGAACAGGTCGAACGCGGCCTGCGCGAGCCGCTCACGCACTGATGGCTTTCTCGTCATCTCTGCTCCCATGGTAGGCCGCCACTTGCGGCATTATAAGAGACTCAGTATCTTCATTATGATACCTAGTCTCTTTGGTGGTGGTTCCTTGAGCAACATCGCACCTGGCGAACCCGCTCCGCATGCTCCGGCCGACGGGATCGACCTGCACACAACCGCGGGGAAAATCGCCGATCTTGAGCGCCGCCGCTACGAGGCGGTGCACGCCGGGTCGGCGGCGGCCGTGGACAAGCAGCACGCCAGGGGGAAGCTGACCGCCCGGGA